>LSQX01055541.1_pt1 | contig 69211 bp, 58 predicted proteins | sample 654561 | NCBI WGS metagenome assembly LSQX01 (sample SAMN04489861, study PRJNA283612) | anaerobic digester metagenome | isolation source: 4 biogas reactors fed with cattle manure at either 37C or 55C with and... | place: Denmark: Kongens Lyngby | collected 2014
CTGTGGGCTAAACACGGCAGGAATCCCCTTCCTTGGCCCCTTGGGGCCGAGCGTTAGCGAGAGGGAGGGGAGGATGTCAAAGCAATGTGGGGTAATCGCTTTGTACCAGATGGCGAACCCGGATGGCATCGGCAAAACGGGTAAGGCGGCCCTGGGAATTCAGCAATACAACGGCAACCGGACGACCATCCATTTGTGTTTTCATGACCAGGCAATCACCGGCTTCTTTAATATAACCGGTTTTTGAAATCTGAATTGTCCAGTTGGAATTTCTGACAAGACGGTTGGTGTTTTTGTATTTTTGTACTTTTCCATTACTGGTGACCACTTCATATTCATCACTGGTGGAAAGTTGACGAATAAGCGGTTGTTCTGATGTGGCCTGAATTAGCTTGACCAGATCACGGGGAGAGGAAACATTCATGGGGGACAGGCCGGTGGGTTCTACGAAGCGGCTTCTGGTCATGCCAAGAGCGCGGGCCTGTGCATTCATTTCGCGCACAAAGGCTTCCATGCCACCCGGGTAAGTGCGACCCAAAGCATGGGCGGCCCTGTTTTCAGAGGACATGAGGGCCAGATGGAGCAGTTCACGGCGACTCAGTGTGGTACCGATACTTAGTCGTGAGCTGGAGTACTTGAAGCGGTCGACATCGGCATCCGTAATTTGAATTTGTTCATCCATGGGCAAATGTGCTTTGGCAATGACCAAGGCGGTCATGAGTTTGCTGATGGAGGCAATGGGGCGTATGGTGTCGCTGTTTTTGGAAAACAGCACCTCGTTCGAGTTGAGGTCAACCACAAAGGCCACTTCCGATTTCAGGGAAGCGCCAGCATCGGCCGAGCCGGTTACATTTGGGCCCGAAATGGGTTTGTTGGGTGTTTGGGCATGAACCACGGGTGCCAGCTGCATGCTGAAGGCGCAAAATGCACTTAAGCACGCTGACAAGGTTTTGTTCAGGTATTTTCGCATAGTCAAGGATAAATATAATTAGAATAGGGTTTTTTTCATTTTCAATTATAGAATTGAATATAAAAAAAGTATATATATTAAATAGTTATGGATGCTTTTTAAATTCATTATGAAGATATTCGGAATGTTGGACTGGTTTGATTTATAAGACTTTTTTTATGGGTGGCATGTGGTCTTGTGCTCCTGTCATATTGTAATTATTTGTATCAAAATAATTGGGGCGTGGCAATCCTGAGAGAGCCGGCCAATATTTTTGTCTATTAAGGTTTTTTCCGAGAGCCAATCGCCAAGGCAGGCTAAAATGGAGGCTTTCCATCCAGCTTGTTTTTTTGTGAACAAAAACGTGTCTATTTACCAATTTATTCCCGGTTCTTCAGTGTTGTCTGCGTTTAAACGCGAACGTCTTCTTGCCAAAATGAAATCGGCGGGTATTCCCGTTGCCAATGTAGTTGCCCGCTATGAGCACCATGTGCTTAGCGAGCAAACCCTTACCGAAGCTGAACAGCAGCGTCTGAAGCAATTGCTTGATTATGGTCGCCCTGTTAATGCTGAAGACATTCAGGATAAAAAAACAGTCAGTTTACGTGTCTTGCCTCGTCTGGGAACCATTTCTCCCTGGGCCAGCAAGGCGACTGATATCGCCCATAACTGCGGTTTGTCTGGCATTAAAAGAATTGAGCGCGGTATTGAATACCTGTTGATTCCTGAAAAAGGCTTGTTGGGTAGCAAACATTTTACCGAAGCGCAGCTTGCCAGCATTGCAGGCATGCTGCACGACCGCATGACTGAAACCGTGGTCGATGTCGATTTTGACGGGCAGGAATTGTTTAAGACGCTTGAAGGCAAGCCTTTGCAAACCGTGTCGGTGCTGGCACAGGGTAAAGCGGCGCTTGAGGCGGCCAATACCGAATTGGGTCTGGCTTTGTCCGAAGATGAAATTGATTATCTGGTTGATGCCTTTAACACGCTTGGACGTGATCCCACCGATGTTGAGTTGATGATGTTTGCCCAGGCCAACAGTGAGCATTGTCGTCACAAGATATTCAATGCCAAGTGGAAAATCAATGGTGAAAATAAAGAAAATACACTGTTTGGCATGATTCGTGAAACCCATGCGGCCCAGCCCCTGGGTACGGTGGTTGCCTATTCAGACAACTCGGCCATTATGGAAGGCGGGGTTGCCCAGCGTTTCTATCCTGATATTGCCGAAGCCGGTCCAGGCAAATACGCTTCACATGAACGTCTTACCCATGTTCTCATGAAAGTGGAAACCCATAACCACCCAACCGCTATTGCGCCGTTTCCTGGTGCAGCTACCGGGGCGGGCGGTGAAATCCGTGATGAGGGCGCCACCGGACGTGGTTCAAAACCCAAGGCGGGGCTTACCGGCTTTACGGTTTCCAATCTTCAGTTTGATGATGCCCCCGAGGCTTGGGAAAAAGACTCTCATGGTGCGCCGGACCGTATCGCGACACCGCTGGATATCATGATAGATGGTCCTATTGGGGGTGCTGCCTTTAACAATGAATTTGGCCGGCCCAACTTGCTGGGTTATTTTCGGGTTTATGAACAAACCGTTGCCGGAAAAAAATGGGGTTATCACAAGCCCATTATGCTGGCTGGTGGTATGGGTGCCATCGATGCCAGTCAAACCCATAAAGATGAAATACCTCCGGGTGCTTTGCTGGTTCAGCTGGGTGGCCCGGGCATGCGTATTGGTATGGGCGGCAGTGCCGCCTCCAGTATGGGTGTGGGTGCCAATTCGGCCCAGCTTGATTTTGATTCCGTGCAGCGCGGCAACCCTGAACTGGAGCGTCGTGCCCAGGAAGTGATTGATGCCTGCTGGCAGCTTTTGGATAACAACCCCATTATCGCCATTCATGACGTGGGTGCGGGCGGTTTGTCCAATGCTTTCCCTGAACTGGTCAATGATGCCGGCCGGGGAGCGATTTTTGACTTGAAACGGGTCAACCTTGAAGAGTCGGGCATGTCTGCCGCTGAAATCTGGAGCAACGAGGCCCAGGAGCGCTATGTACTTTCCATCCTGCCTGAAGACTTGCCGCGTTTTGACGCGCTTGCCAAGCGTGAGCGTTGTCCATATGCGGTGGTGGGTGTCGCCACTGAAGAGCGTGTGTTGCGTGTCACTAATGGGGAAGGGCTGCCTGGCGAGGCAGGTACCACCTCACTGGATCCCGCCACCGAACTGCGCCCGGTCGATGTACCTATTGATGTGATCCTTGGCAAACCGCCACGCATGTTCCGTGATGTCACCCGGGTTCAGTTAAGCGAAGCGCCTATAGATGTTACCGGTCTTGACTTTGATACCGTTGCCCGCCAGGTCATGCGTCATCCTACCGTGGCCAATAAAACCTTCCTGATCACCATTGGAGACCGTTCGGTGGGTGGGTTAAACGCCCGTGACCAGATGGTTGGGCCGTGGCAAGTGCCTGTGGCTGATTGTGCGGTTACACTGGCTGATTACGAAGGGTATCGTGGTGAGGCCATGGCACTGGGCGAGCGTTCTCCGCTGGCCATCATTAATGCGCCCGCTTCAGGACGGATGTCGATTGCTGAGGCCCTTACCAATCTGGCCGCTGCCGATGTTGCCAAAATTGAAGACATTAAGCTGTCCGCCAACTGGATGGCCGCTTGTGGGTCGGAAGGTCAGGATGCCGCCTTGTATGATACGGTACAGGCGGTCAGTCAATTGTGCCAGCAAGTCGGTCTTGCCATTCCGGTCGGTAAGGATTCCCTGTCCATGCGTACCAGCTGGGAAGAGAACAATGAAAAGAAAGAGGTCATTTCACCTGTCTCCCTGGTAGTGACCGCTTTTGCACCGGTTAATGATGCGCGTCAAACCCTGACCCCGCAACTGGTGACCGATCAGGGTAATACTTCCCTGATTCTTATTGACCTCGGTTTGGGTAAAAACCGTCTGGGCGGTTCCGTGCTGTCGAATGTCATCAATCAGTATGGCAATGAAGTTCCCGATCTTGAAGATCCGGAATTGCTGCGCAAGTTTTTTGTGACCATACGTGCGCTGGCGCAAGACGGTTCCATTCTTGCCTACCATGACCGTTCTGATGGCGGTTTGCTGGCAACAGTCAGTGAAATGGCTTTTGCCGGGCATACCGGTGTCTCCATCAATCTGGATATGCTGACCTTTGACCAGAATGTGGCCGACTGGGGAGATTACAAGATTCGTCCAGAACAGGTTGCCGTGCAGCGTGATGAAAGCACTATCAAAGCTTTATTCAATGAAGAGGCCGGTGCTGTCATTCAGGTGCGAGCTTCCGATCGTGATGCTGTATTGCAGGTATTGCGCGGTGCTGGCCTTTCCTTGTGTTCGCATGTTATTGGCAGTCTGAATACCCATGATGAAATTGAGTTTTACCGTGATGGCAAGCGTATATTCGGTTTTGATCGTGCGGTGCTGGGTAAGGAATGGAGTGAAATCAGTTACCAGATCATGAAGCGTCGTGACAATCCGGTTTGCGCCGTGGCCGAATTAAGTACCTGGGATGACAAGACCGATCCTGGCTTTACGCCGAAAGTGGATTTTAATCCCCAGGAAAATATTGCCGCGCCTTTCATTAATACGGGTGCGCGTCCCAAGTTGGCGGTATTGCGTGAACAGGGTTGTAACAGTCATGTGGAAATGGCCTGGGCCTTTACCAAGGCCGGATTTGATGCCTACGACATTCACATGACTGATCTTCTCAGCGGTAAAGCCAATCTGTCTGATATGCAGGGCCTGGTGGCTGTGGGTGGTTTCAGTTACGGTGACGTTCTTGGTGCCGGTGAGGGTTGGGCCCGTACAATCCGCTTCAATGATCAGCTTTCTGAGCAGTTTGCGGCGTACTTTGCCCGTCCAGACGTTTTTGCCCTGGGTGTATGTAATGGTTGTCAAATGATGGCAACCCTGTCTTCCATGATTCCGGGTGCCGAGTACTGGCCCAAGTTCACGTATAACCAGTCTGCCAAATACGAAGCCCGTTTGACCATGGTTGAAATTGCCAGCTCGCCATCCATTTTCTTTAAAGACATGGAAGGCACGCAATTACCGATTGCCGTTGCACACGGAGAAGGTTATGCCAACTTCGCCGAGCAAGGCAACAAAGAAAAAGTGCTGGCGAGCGTACGTTATGTGAATAACTACGGCCAGATTACCGAAACTTATCCTGCAAACCCCAATGGCAGTCCTTATGGTCTGGCGGGTGTTACCACGGCAGACGGCCGTTTTAGTATTATGATGCCACATCCCGAGCGGGTTACCCGTAATGTCATGATGTCCTGGGCTCCCGAGTCCTGGGGTGTCAAGGATGAAGGCGGTGATTACACGCCCTGGATGCGCATGTTCATGAACGCCAGGGTGGCTTTAGGCTAGTACCCGACGGTAATGGTTGAAATGAATGCCCATTTGCCCAATTTGCAAGTCAATTGCGGGTTGGTAAATGGGTTTTTTTATGGCAATGTGCTCAATGGCTTGAGTGCATTATCCCTTAAGCGTATAATCTCGTTTTGCGCCCGGAGTCTTTCATGCGTTTAGTTCAAAAAGCGCTTACCTTTGACGATGTCTTATTGGTACCTGCGTATTCCAATGTGTTGCCACGCGACACCTCTCTAAAAACCAAATTAACCCGTAATATCAGCCTGAATATTCCGCTGGTGTCGGCCGCCATGGATACCGTCACCGAGTCACGCCTGGCGATAGCCATGGCACAGGAAGGCGGCATTGGCATTATCCATAAAAACATGACTGCCGATGAACAGGCTCGTGAAGTGGCCCGCGTCAAACGTCATGAGTTTGGTATTGTTATCGATCCCATTACTGTCACGCCTTCCATGACCGTTCGTGATGCCATCGAATTGCAAAAACAAAATGGTATTTCAGGTCTGCCAGTGGTTGAAAATGGCAAGCTGGTGGGTATTGTCACCAACCGTGACCTTCGTTTCGAAGACCGCTACGACGAACCCATCAAAAATGTCATGACACCGCAAGAGCGTTTGGTGACCATGCATGAAGGCAGTACGCTTGAAGAAGCACAAACCCTGATGCATAAACATCGTCTGGAACGCGTGCTTATTGTTAACGACAATTTTGAATTGCGTGGTTTGGCGACCGTCAAGGATATTGTCAAAAACACCGAACATCCTTTTGCCTGTAAAGATGCACAGGGTCAGTTGCGTGTTGGTGCTGCCGTAGGTGTGGGTGAGGGTACCGAAGAGCGCGTAGCCAAACTGGCTGCCGCTGGTGTTGACGTGATCATCGTGGATACCGCTCATGGCCATTCTCAAGGTGTGCTGGATCGTGTTCGTTGGGTCAAGCAAAATTACCCCAAAATTGATGTTATTGGTGGCAATATTGCTACGGCAGCAGCGGCTAAAGCCCTGGTCGAGGCAGGTGCCGATGGCGTGAAAGTGGGTATTGGTCCCGGTTCAATTTGTACCACCCGTGTTGTGGCTGGTGTCGGTGTTCCGCAAATTACCGCCATTTCAGAGGTGGCCAAGGCACTTGACGGCACTGGTGTTCCTTTGATTGCCGACGGTGGTATCCGTTATTCCGGAGACGTTTCCAAAGCCCTGGTTGCGGGTGCCTATGCCTGCATGATGGGTGGTATGTTTGCCGGTACTGAAGAAGCTCCCGGTGAGGTGGTTCTGTTCCAGGGTCGCTCTTACAAGTCCTATCGTGGCATGGGCAGTTTGGGTGCCATGGAAAAAGGTTCTGCCGACCGCTATTTCCAGGAAGCCTCCAGCAATACCGACAAACTGGTTCCTGAAGGCATTGAGGGCCGTGTTCCTTACAAAGGCAGTGTGTTGGCCATTATCTACCAATTGGTGGGTGGTATTCGCGCTTCCATGGGGTACTGCGGTTGTGCTTCTATCGACGAGATGCGCACCAAGCCCGAGTTCGTTGAAATCACCTCTGCCGGTGTTCGCGAATCTCACGTGCATGATGTGCAAATCACCAAAGAAGCACCTAACTACCGTGCTGACTAAGCGTGTTTAATACTGCTTAAGGCAGGTTAGGTCGTCAAGACAAAAAACCCTTCCGACAAAATCCGGAAGGGTTTTTTTATGGTGGCGTGTAAATGCCTGTGTTGGCGGGTGAATATGTCGTGTCAGGATGACTCTACCCCAAGGGGTTTGGCTCTGGCTTAAAAAGAAAGTAGCAAATCAGCCAGCAAATGGGGGTGGGTAAAGGGCGCTGCGTGAGGGGTTGGCAGCTTTACGATGCTCCAGCCTTGCTGTTTTTTGGCCAGTACATGTGAATGGGCAACCGGATCATAGGGTGGGTTGGTGCATTTGTAATACGTAACCGGCAGGTAATTGCCCAGCGGATGATGCAGTTCCAGCTTGCTGGTGTAGGTGCCAATGGGGTGGGGGGTTAGCAGGTTTGCAATGAGTTCTGTCGTTTCTTCATCATCGGGATAGCCGCCCAATACCGGTCTTGGTGAGGGTAAGGCCAGGCCATTGCATTGGGTTTGCGAAATATATTTCAGCTTTTCAACCGCTTTTTCAGGCAGGGTGTCAAAAACAGATTGGCCGTTTTCAAGCAGGAAACCATCCAGGAAAATCAATTGCCGGATGCGTTCGGGAATCCTGTCGGCCACTCCGCTTGCCACCAGACTGCCAAAGCTGTGGCCCAGCAATACCACATCGTTAAGGTTTTCCCATTTAAACACGTTAAGGATATCGGTAATGAAAGTCTCAAGCGTAATACTTTCACTTAGCAAGTGGGATCTTTCGCCCAGACCGGTAAGCGTGGGGGTGTATACCCGATGACCCTGCTCGCGCAAGTGTTCGGCCAGTGTCTGCCACACCCATCCACCATGCCAGGCGCCATGTACCAATACAAATGTTGTTGGGGTAGATTTTGTCATATTGTCTCCTGTTGCTGCTGTTTATTTGTTTTTTTTGGGAAAAGAAGCGGAAAAGGGCGTACATAAATGTGTTTGAAGGACAAAATACATTCATTTCGTACAGGACAATACATTATAATTTACCCTTTATCCTGTCTGTGCTTTTTGCACAAATTGCTACATTTAATTGGTCTTTATATGCATCAACGTATTTTAATTCTTGATTATGGTTCTCAGGTAACGCAGCTTATTGCGCGCCGTGTTCGTGAAGCGGGTGTTTACTGTGAAATTCATCCTGGTGATGTATCTGAAGAATTCCTTAAAGAACAGCAGTCACAGGGTCTTAAAGGTATTATTCTTTCCGGCAGTCACTCTTCCGCGTACGATGAAAGTTCATTGAAAGTGCCTGCACTGGTTTTTGAGTTGGGTGTGCCTGTGTTGGGTATTTGTTATGGCATGCAAGCCATGGCCCTGCAGCTCGGAGGCAAGGTAAGCTGGTCCGATCATCGTGAATTCGGCTATGCCGAAGTCCGTGCTCACGGTCATACTGCGCTGCTTAAAGGCATCCAGGACTTTGAAACGCCCGAAGGCCATGGCATGCTGAAAGTATGGATGAGTCACGGTGACAAGGTGACCGAATTGCCCGAAGAGTTCAAGTTGATGGCCTCTACGCCGTCCTGTCCCATTGCCGGTATGGCCGATGAGCAACGTCATTTCTATGGGGTTCAGTTTCATCCTGAAGTCACCCATACGATTAAAGGGCAGGCATTGCTCAGTCGTTTTGTGGTGGATATTTGCGGTTGTGAAGGCGACTGGAACATGCCCGATTACGTCACTGAAGCGGTTGCCCGCATTCGTGAACAGGTGGGTGATGATGAAGTCATTCTGGGTCTGTCTGGCGGGGTTGACTCTTCGGTTGCCGCAGCGCTTATTCATAAGGCAATTGGCGATAAATTAACCTGCGTGTTTGTCGATCATGGTTTGTTGCGTCTGAATGAAGGCAAGCAGGTCATGGAGGTGTTGCATGAAAACCTGGGTGTGAATATCGTTCATGTCAATGCGGAAGCAAAATTCATGGGTGAGCTGGAAGGGGTTGCCGACCCTGAAGCTAAACGTAAAATTATTGGCCGTGAGTTTGTTGAGGTCTTCCAGGAAGAAGCCGGCAAGCGCAAAGATGCCAAATGGCTGGCGCAGGGCACCATTTACCCCGATGTGATTGAGTCAGCTGCCTCTAAAACCGGTAAAGCGGTTGCCATTAAATCTCACCATAATGTGGGTGGCTTGCCAGAAACCCTTAATCTGAAGTTGCTGGAGCCTTTGCGCGAATTGTTTAAAGACGAAGTGCGTGAATTGGGTATCGCCCTGGGCTTGCCGCATCATATGGTTTACCGGCATCCATTCCCCGGCCCAGGCCTGGGCGTACGTATTTTGGGTGCAGTCAAAAAAGAATATGCTGATTTATTGCGTCGTGCCGATGCGATCTTTATTGAGGAATTGCGTAACACCATAGACCCTGAAACGGGTCGTAGCTGGTATGACCTGACTTCACAGGCCTTTGCCGTGTTCCTGCCAGTCAAATCGGTTGGGGTAATGGGCGATGGCCGTACCTATGATTATGTTGTGGCCTTGCGCGCAGTACAAACTTCAGATTTCATGACGGCAGACTGGGCACCGTTGCCATATCCATTGCTGGCCAAGGTGTCCGGACGCATCATTAACGAAGTGCGTGGTATCAATCGCGTGGTTTATGACGTGTCCAGCAAACCGCCTGCTACGATTGAGTGGGAATAAGTTGCGGGGGTGGGTCGCCCGGTGGGCGTACTGCCTCTGTTCCAAAACAAGATATTGAAACCATCAACGAGTAAATACATGAATACCAGCGAAAAAATTTATTCCGGCAAAACCAAAGACCTCTATGCCTTGTCAAACGGCAACATTCTTCTCGTTTTTAAAGATGACGTGACGGGCGATAACGGTGTCATCGATCCGGGTGCCAATACGGTTATTGGCAAGGTCGAAGGCAAGGGACGCAAATCCCTGGCCATGACTGATTACTTCTTCAAGCGCCTTCACGCCGCCGACATTCCCACCCACCTTGTGAATGTCGACCTTGAAAACGGTACCATGGAGGTTCGTCGTGCCGAGCCAATGGGTAAAAGTGCCAAGGGTGCTGGTGGCCTTGAGTTTGTTTGCCGTACCCGTCCCTGGGGTAGCTTTCTGCGCCGTTATCAGCAGTACATTGCTGATGTGAATGCCAATCTGGACTATCTGGTTGAGATCACTGTCAAAGACGATGAGCGCGGTGATCCACTGATTAACGATGATACCCTCGTTGCCTTGGGTCTTGTCAGTCCTGCTCACCTCAAACATGCCAAGGAACTCACCCGCCGCGTGTGCCGTATCGTTGAAGACGACTTACGCAGCAAAGGCCTTACCCTGGTTGACATGAAGATTGAAATCGGTCTGGTTGGGGATGACGTTGTTGTTATTGACGAAATTTCGGCTGATGCCATGCGTGTCATGGATGAAAACGGCAAAGTGCTGGAGCACGGCACTGTTTACGAAAAACTGATAAATCAATAAGGCCATTAACTCGATTATCGTTTGCATCACGATAATAGTCGGTAGTACCGGAATAGTATCGGGTACTGATAGGGTAAGCGGCAGTATGACCAGGCAGTTGCGGGTTGGCGAGCTGCATGTCAAAGCGCGGCAGGCTGGTGTTTCCAGCCGAGCCACGTGGGCGACTGTCCGGCTTTGTGCGGGCTGTTTCGTGGAGAACTGGCAAAGCTCAGAAAGAGGAGCCTCGGGCCAGTGCGACAAAGGCCTGTATGTAATCAATCGTACTATCGGTTTCGCGCAAGCCCACGAAAATCTGCTTGGCAATGCCATTGGGGCCCAATTTTATGGGGACGATGGGCAGTTTGTCGGCGTATTCCTCAACCAGCCAGCGAGGCAAGGCGGTTACCCCGCGACCACTGGCTACCATCTGCAACATAATATCCGTGGTTTCAATGGTTTTGTGGCGCTTGGGTGCGATGCCTGCCGGCAGCAGAAACTGGTTGTAAATGTCCAGGCGCTCAACGTCTACCGGATAGCTGATTAAGACTTCCTGGGTAAGGTGATGCGGCTTGACATAGGTAGCGTTTGCAAGTGTATGGTTTTTGGCAACCACCAGCACCTGTTCGTAGTCGAATACGGGTTCAAATTTCAGGCCGGGTTTGTAAAGCGGGTCGGGGGTGACCAGTAAATCAATTTCATAACCAAAAAGTGCCCCCATGCCGCCAAACTGAAATTTCTGTTTCACATCGACATCAACATCGGGCCAGGCACTCAGATAAGGCGAAACGATTTTCAGCAGCCATTGATAGCAGGGATGGCATTCCATGCCAATCCGCAGCGAGCCCCGTTCCCCTTGCGCGAACTGGCGCAACCGTTCTTCAGCCAGATCCAGCTGCGGCAGCACGCGATTGGCGACGGCCAGCAGATATTGTCCTGCCTGGGTCAGTTGCAGGCTGCGGCCTTCGCGTCGCCATATATCAGTGCCTAACTGCTGTTCCAGCTTTTTCATGCTGTGGCTAAGGGCTGACTGGGTAACGTGCAGCACATCTGCGGCTGCGGTCATGGAGCCTTGTTTTTCAACTTGCTGCACAATGGACAGATGGATACGTTCCAACATAATTTATGATTAATATTCATGGGTTAATGAAATAAGACCATTTTACTTCATATAAGTGCTTTCCTACAATGCTAGTTATTAAAACTGGAGTGACGGATTACAATGAGTAAAGCATTTGCATTTAGTATCAAGCGTATTTGTTTTGATGAAAACTATCATCCTGCAGAAAACACACGCATCACCACCAATTTTGCCAATTTAGCCAGGGGCGATAGCCGGCAACAGAATTTGCGCAACACGTTAAGGATGATTGATAACCGCTTCAATGAGCTGGCCAACTGGGATAATCCTGAAGGGGATCGTTATTCGGTTGAGCTTGAAATTATTTCAGTTGATGTGGATATTGAAGGTAAGGGAGTTCCCTTTCCTGTGATTGAAATATTAAAAACCAATATTGTTGATCATAAAGATAACAAACGCATAGACGGTATCGTGGGAAACAATTTTTCTTCTTACGTGCGGGACTATGATTTTAGCGTGTTGCTGCCTGCATACAATAAGGATAAAAGAGAATTCAGCATCCCGGAAAATTTTGGTGATTTGCATGGCAAGCTGTTCCAATGTTTCCTGAATTCGAATGTTTACAAGGAAAACTTTAACAAACTGCCCGTTATCTGCTTAAGTGTTGCTTGCAGCAAGCGTTATTACCGGACTGAAAACCGTCATCCGGTTTTGGGTATTGAGTATCGGCAGAATGAGTACTCTCCAACCGATCAATATTTTGAAAAAATGGGGATGCGGGTTCGTTACTTTATGCCTGAAAACAGCGTAGCACCGTTGGCCTTTTATTTTTGTGGTGATTTGCTGAATGATTACACGAATCTTGAGCTGATTGGTACCATCAGCACGATGGAAGCGTTCCAGAAAATTTACCGGCCTGAAATTTATAACGCTAATTCTTCGGCAGGCAAATGCTATCAACCACGTTTAACGAATTCCGATTACTCATTAACCCAAATTGTGTATGACCGGGAAGAACGCAGCCAATTGGCGATTGAGCAGGGCAGGCTGACTGAAGAACATTTCATGAAACCCTACAAAACCACGCTTGAGCAATGGGCGGCCGGTTACGCGCTTTAATTAATTAAAAAAGATATTTATGATGAAAAAAATATTACCTACTTCTACAGCCGGCAGTTTACCTAAACCTTCCTGGCTTGCGCAACCCGAGACGCTTTGGTCTCCCTGGCGGTTACAGGAAGAGCAATTGCTGGAAGGCAAACAGGATGCGCTGCGTTTGTCATTGCAGGAGCAAGAGATAGCCGGTATTGATATTATTAGTGATGGTGAACAAACCCGCCAGCATTTTGTGACCACGTTTATTGAGCACCTTAGTGGCGTTGATTTTGAGAAGCGTGAGACCGTGAGAATTCGTGATCGCTATGATGCGAGTGTACCGACGGTGGTGGGGGCTGTGGCCCGCACAAAACCCGTTTTTGTTGAAGATGCCAAATTTTTACGACAGCACACCAGGCAGCCTATTAAGTGGGCGTTGCCGGGTCCCATGACCATGATTGACACGCTGTATGACAACCATTATAAAAGCCGTGAAAAACTGGCCTGGGAGTTTGCCAGGATCCTGAATCAGGAAGCGAAAGAGTTGGAAGCGGCCGGTGTAGACATCATCCAGTTTGACGAACCAGCCTTCAATGTTTTCTTTGATGATGTGAATGAGTGGGGGATTGCCACCCTGGAAAGGGCCATTGAAGGGTTGAAATGTGAAACAGCCGTGCATATTTGCTATGGTTACGGCATTAAAGCCAATACGGATTGGAAAAAAACATTGGGCTCGGAGTGGCGCCAATATGAAGAATCTTTTCCGAAGCTGCAAAAATCCAAAGTGGATATCATCTCGCTGGAATGCCATAACTCCCGCGTTCCCATGGATCTCATCGAGCTTATCAGGGGCAAGAAAGTGATGGTGGGGGCCATTGATGTGGCCAGCAATACCATCGAAACGCCCGAAGAGGTTGCCAATACCCTGCGAAAAGCCCTTCAGTTTGTGGATGCCGACAAGCTTTATCCTTGTACCAATTGCGGGATGGCTCCTTTGTCCCGTGAGGTCGCAAGAGGCAAGTTGCATGCCTTAACAGCTGGCGCGGATATTGTACGTAAAGAACTTTAATGTTTTCAGTGTCCTGAAGAATGAACTTTGTGGCATACCAGGTTAATTCAGAGAGGCTACCAGGCTCCCACGTAGAGCATGGGCGTTAATCGTAGCGTGGGAGCCAGTTGTCAGCTTGTCCCCATGCTCGGCGTGGGGACAACCACGTATTCTTATAAATCCCGATTTTAATAACTCGGGCATGAGGACAGGATGGGTCCTTTGCTTGTTTTTATCTTGCCATCCACTTTATCTTTTGCATCCACTCTTACTTTGAGCCCGTTTTTCATCATGTTTTTTAGAGAGTCGTCACCGCACATGAGTCGTCGCATTTGATCAAGGGGTGACATGATGGCGGTTTGCGGGTAGGCATCCAGGTCTCTGCGCATGGTAAAAACCTGTACTGGGCCTTCCTTGCCTTTATAAGAAAGTTCCCAGCCTTTGGGGGTGGACATGGTTTCCATATAAAACGCGGCAATCAGCGGGCCCGAGAATGTTTCGGCAAAAACCGTAGTTGTGCTGACAGTTAATAAACCGGCAATGAGATATTTTTTCATAATGGATTTCCTTTTGAAGTGTTGTTTCGGCATAGTATATGGAAAACCATTGAAAATACCAGCCTAACTTACCCTTGGTTTTCACTTTATTTGACTGGCGATATATAGAAAAGACTGATGCCGATATTTGCAAACTCCCAAGCTTGCTATTTTCATGATGTCCAGGCATTTTTGTGCCATCAATTTTTGAAAAGTATAGAATCTAGGCTGCTATCGTACTCGTTTTCATGCTCCTGTGTGGGAACGCAGAATATAGAATTTTGACTGCTATTAATAATAGAGTGGGAGTAACTCCAGGTGTCACTGGCAGACAGGCATGAAATGTTCATGCAAATGGCTTTACAGCAGGCGCAACTGGCTTATGAGTGCGCAGAAGTGCCGGTGGGTGCAGTGGTGGTTAATAGTGCTGGTGAAGTGATTGGCAAGGGCTACAATCGCACCATTATTGACTCAGATCCCACCGCGCATGCGGAAATTGTTGCCTTGCGTCAGGCGGCGGCTCACGAGAAGAATTATCGTTTGCCCGACCTGACTGTTTATGTAACACTTGAACCTTGTGTTATGTGCATAGGGGCATTAACGCATGCAAGGATCGCCCATGTGGTTTATGGTGCATCGGATCCAAAAACAGGAGCCTGTGGCAGTGTGTTGTGCATTCAGGCCAATAAAAAAATCAATCATCACACAAGAATTACGTCGGGTGTTTTGGAGCGGGCATGCGCAGAAAAGCTGCGCCATTTTTTCAGGGAACGCAGGAAAGGATCAAAATTATGAACGCAAGTGCAGAACATCACAGCAAGAAGGATAAAACCCAGGAAGACATTGAGCGTTTGAACGATGTGCAGATTTTGCTGGATGAGGCCGATGACGTCCCCGTGCCCATCTCGGTTTACGACGATCCGATTGGTTTGTACCTGCTTTCCCCCTCAGGTGCCTTGCCGGATCCGGCCAAGCTGGCTCTGGCTGAAAAGCGCCTGACTAAAATGGGCTTCAAGGTCAAGATAGACAAGGCGGCAGATGCCAAGCACTTGCGTTTTGCCGGTACCGACAAACAAAGGGCCCAGGCGTTTTCCCGTGCGGCCAAAGACAGCAGCACGGTAGTGATGGCAACCCGTGGCGGATATGGTATTAGCCGGATCCTGCACCAGATTGATTGGAAACTGCTCGAGAATAACCCCAAAAAATATATCGGTTATAGCGATTTCACCGCTTTCAACCTGGCATTATTGGCAAAAACCGGCTTAAGCAGCTATACCGGCCCAGCCGCAGTCTCCGACTTCGGTAATAAAAAAATAGATGACCTGACTGCCGAGATTTTTGTCGAAAGCATGCGCGGTGAGTTGGAAATCCTGAGTTTTGAGTCGCCAGACTCGGATGCGGTGGATGCCAGGGGAACGCTTTGGGGAGGTAACCTGGCCATGATTGCATCACTGGTTGGCACGCCCTATTTACCCAAGATTAAAAATGGCATTTTATTTCTTGAGGATGTGGGTGAGCATCCCTACCGGGTTGAACGGATGCTGACGCATTTGTTGCATGCCGGTATTTTGCACAAACAAAAGGCCATTGTGTTGGGGCACATTACCGATTACAAGTTGGCTGAAAATGATAACGGCTACGATATGCCCCATGTCATCAAGTGGCTGAAAGAGCAGGTGAATGTACCGCTTGTGTATGGTCTGCCTTATGGCCATGGCGATGTCAGGGTGACCTTGCCGATTGGCAAAAAGGTGGGGATTGCCACGGAAGACGGAATGGCGTATTTGGTGCTGGAAGAGCATGAACATACTCATGACGCAGAGGCAGCCATAGATGACCTGGAGGGGTATGATCACTTTCGTGAGGGTGTGCACTTGCATATACATGAAGAGCCCAAGCCCGAGAACAATAAAAAATCCGGCAAAAAGAAGAAAAAATAATCATCGATTCTTCCCGTCAAGAATGACGGGTAGTTTCGCACAAAACAGGTGAATTATTAAAAAAGGTATTATTTTCAATAATTAAGGCCGTTATTTTGTTAAAATAGCGGCCATATTCAATCTTGAAATGTCTTTTCCACCAGGAAAAGGCATTTTTCTTTGCAAGCAATTTTTCCATTAAAAACTATCGTGATCTCTACAGCAAATCTTACCATTCAATTCGGTCCCAAACCCCTGTTTGAAAATGTCAGTGTTAAATTCGGCGGAGGCAACCGTTATGGCCTGATTGGTGCCAATGGTTCCGGTAAATCCACTTTTATGAAAATTATTGGTGGTGACCTTGAACCAACCTCGGGTAATGTTTCGCTGGATCCCGGTGTGCGCCTGGGTAAGTTGCGCCAGGACCAGTTTGCCTACGAAGAAGTTCGCGTGCTGGATGTAGTCATGATGGGGCACGTTGAAATGTGGGAAGCCATGAGTGAGCGTGATGCCATTTATGCCAATCTTGAGGCTACCGACGACGATTACATGCGTGCCGCCGAGCTGGAAGCCAAGTTTGCCGAATATGATGGTTACACGGCTGAAGCCCGTGCCGGAGAGCTGTTGCTGGGACTGGAAATTCCCGTCGAACAACATAACCTTCCCATGAAAGAAATCGCACCGGGCTGGAAACTGCGGGTATTGTTGGCACAAGCCTTGTTTTCCAACCCTGATGTCCTGTTGCTTGACGAGCCTACCAATAACCTGGATATCAATACCATTCGCTGGCTTGAAGGGGTGCTTAACGGTTATCAAAGCACCATGATTATTATCAGTCACGACCGTCACTTCCTGAACCAGGTCTGTACCCATATGGCCGACCTGGATTACGGCGAAATCCGCATTTATCCCGGCAATTACGATGATTATATGCTGGCTTCCACCCAGGCACGTGAAAGGCTGATCAGCGACAACGCCAAGGCCAAAGAGCGGGTTAGCGAACTGCAAGACTTCGTGCGCCGTTTTGCTGCCAATAAATCCAAATCCCGTCAGGCCACTTCCCGTCTGAAGCAAATTGACCGTATCAAGTCTGAAGCTGTTGAGGTCAAGCCGTCTTCACGTCAGAACCCTTACATCAGGTTTGAGCAGGAAAAAGTCCTGCATCGTCTGGCGGTAACGGTGGAAAAAGTCAGCAAGGCCTTTGATGCGCCGGTTATTAATAATTTTTCGGCCATGATCGAAGCGGGTCAGAAAATTGCCATTATCGGTGCCAACGGTGTGGGTAAAACAACGTTGCTCAGATTGTTTGCCGGCGACCTGAAACCGGATAGCGGTACGGTCAAATGGTCTGAAAATGCCGATATCGGTTATATGGCCCAGGACGTTTCTGATTATTTCCAGGCCGATATTAATGTGTTTGACTGGATGGGGCAGTATCGCAAGCCGGGTGACGAAGACCAGGCTATTCGTTCGGTACTGGGACGTTTGCTGTTTTCTGCCGATGATATCGTCAAGCAGGTCAAGGTGTTGTCAGGTGGCGAGAAAAACCGCATGACATTTGGCCGTCTTATGCTTGGCCGGCACAACGTGTTGTTGCTCGACGAACCTACCAACCACCTGGATATGGAATCTATTGAATCGTTGCAGTTTGCACTGGAAAAATACGCGGGTACATTGATCTTTGTGTCGCATGACCGTGAATTTGTTTCGGGTCTGGCCAACCGTATTATTGAAATCATGCCTGATGGTGAGATTGTCGATTATCAGGGTGGTTATGAGGATTATCTGACTTCACGCGGTATTGAGGATTAATGAGGACACTGTCTGAGCCATTCTCGTTTGAAGAAGAAATTAAAAAAAGCCGTTTTATTGCGCATGCAATGCCGGTTTCTTCTTCAGAAGAGGCGCTTGGTTTTTTCTCCCGCTTGCATGAACCCGAAGCAACGCATAATTGCTGGGCTTTCAAAGTAGGCCAAAATTATCGTTTTAATGACGATGGTGAGCCTGGCGGAACAGCTGGGCGGCCTATTTTGCAAGCTATAGAAGGGCAGGATCTGACCAATGTCGCGGTATTGGTGATACGTTATTTTGGCGGTATTAAGCTGGGTACCGGTGGTTTGGTCCGGGCCTATGGAGGGTGTGCAGCCAAATGTTTGCGTCAGGCACCCCAGGTTGAAATTATCGAAACAAGAACCGTGATTTGTTCTTGTCTGTTTTCGGAAATGGCCCTGGTCAAGTCACGCATTGCCCAGACTGAAGCCAGGGTTACTGATGAAATATATACCGACACGGGTATTACCATGACATTGGAAATACCCCTTGAACAGGTATCACCGCTTGAGCAGGTTTTTATTAACCTGACCAAGGGTAAGGGGCAGTGGTATTTGCCCGATGAAATCGGACCGCTATAAGATGCAGCACGGCCGCTTGCTCTGAAGGCAGGCACGCTATATGCCTGCCAGGAGCAGCGTTAATGCAGAGTGATCAAGCCTTGTTTTGCTCGTCTGCCTTGGCCTGTGCGGTGGCAATTTCCTGATGCACTTTTTCCATGTCAATTTCCTGGATTTTGGTGAGAAGTTCATCCAGTTGATTGGCTGACAATGCGCCCGCCTGGGAAAACATCAATACTTTTTCACGGAAAACCATTAAAGTGGGGATGGAACGGATTCTTAGTGCGCCCGCCAGTTCCTGTTCTTCTTCGGTATTGATTTTGGCAAAGTCAATATCCGTGAATTTTTCTGCGGCTTTTTCAAAAACCGGTGCAAATTGACGGCAAGGACCACACCAGGGTGCCCAGAAATCAATAATAAGGGTGTTGTCGTCTTTGATGGCAGCCTCAAAGGTTGCCTGGGTGAGTTCTTTAATGGCCATGATGAATGATCCTGAATGAAGTTAAACCTGTATAGTAACTGTAAATGAGGGCCAGGGGCACTTAATTAAAATTGAATTTTTTTTATCGCTGCTATAGCTAAATGATTAAGCCGACATTGCTGGTTTGCAATGTCGGCTTTTTAAGCTGTACTCAATGGGGCGTTGGTCTGGAATAAGACCCTGGGATCTGTTGAAACGCTTGTTTATTCCAATACAAACCGGATAACAAACAATATGGCAACAATCACGCTGGCAATATGCAGCTCTTTCATCCGGCCCGTTCCTATTTTCATGATCACGTAGCTGATAAAACCAAATGCGATACCTTCAGCGATGGAATAGGTAAACGGCATGATAATCGCGGTTAATGAAGCGGGAATGGCTTCGGTAACGTCAGACCATTCTATTTCAGTCAGGTCCCTGACCATTAAGCCGGCAACATAAAGCAGGGCGGGGGCGGTAGCATAAGCAGGTACCACGCTGGCCAGCGGTGCAAAGAACAGGCACAGCAGGAACAAAATGCCAATGACCAGGGCCGTCATCCCGGTGCGGCCACCTGCCTGCACGCCTGCGGCACTTTCCACAAAGGCGGTGGTGCTGCTGGTGCCAATTAATGAGCCCGCCAAAATGGCACTGCTATCGGCAAACAGGGCGCGGCCCAGTTTGTTGGGTTTTCCTTCAGGTAACAGGTTGGCCCGTTTTGCCACGCCAATCAGGGTACCGGTAGCGTCAAAAACCTCTACCAGTACAAATACCAGAATAACATTCAGGAAACCATGATTCAGCACACCGGCAATATCAAGCTGAAATAAGGTGGGCGCAACGCTGGGTGGCATGGAAATAATATCTGAAATGGGGGGGCTATAACCCAGCAGGGCCGATAAAACGGTAATGGCCAGAATGCCGATTAAAATGGCACCCTTGATTTTCATGGCATCAAGCACGGCAATAATAAAGAAACCCAGAATGGCCAGCAATACCGTGGGTGAACTTAAGTCTCCCTGGGAAACCAGCGTGGCCTCATTGCCCACCACAATACCGGCTGATTTAAGGGCAATCAGGGCCAGAAACAGGCCAATACCTGCCACAATGGCAGCCCTAAGTGACTTGGGAATGCCTTCAATCAGCCATTTTCGCAAGCCTGAGGCTGAAAGAATCAGGAAGATCACGCCTGATACGAAGACGGCGCCCAGTGCCTGTTGCCAAGTATAGCCCATGGCACCGACCACCCCGAAGGCAAAAAAAGCATTCAGTCCCATGCCGGGTGCCATACCGATAGGCCAGTTGGCCAAAAATGCCATGATGAAGCATCCCAAGGCTGCAGCCAGACAGGTAGCGACAAATACGGCACCTTTGTCCATCCCGGTCGTCGCGAGGATCTCCGGGTTGACAAAGATAATATAGGCCATGGTCAGAAAAGTGGTAACACCAGCCAAAACCTCGGTTCGGGCGTCAGTGGAATGTTCCCGTAACTTAAACAGTGACTCAAGCATGGGCATTACTCCTATTTAATGTAGAACAACGTGTAAAATATAAGTACTTTAACGTACACGGTGTATCCTTCATAAATAAAAAGGCGTCTGCTTTGGTTATTTGCGTGCGTGCGTCTTTAATAAGCAACACAATAATTTTGCCGTACACCCGGGAAGGTGTGCCAAGAAAGTGATTGCCAGCAATCCATTTGGCCTGCAACGGCTGTTTTTAATTTGAAATAATGAATATTATCGGTTTTGAAAGTTCCTGTGATGAAACAGGTGTGGCAATTGTCAATACAGAGAAAGGTTTGCTGGCACATGCCTTGCATAGCCAGATTGCCATGCACCAGGCTTATGGTGGTGTGGTGCCCGAGCTGGCCTCACGTGACCATATCCGGCGTGTCTTGCCGTTAACCCGTGAGGTTCTTGAAAAATCGGGTTTGACCATCAAGGATATTGATGCGGTTGCCTATACAGCGGGCCCGGGTCTTGCCGGTGCTTTGCTGGTTGGTGCATCGATGGCACAGGCTTTTGCCTGGACACATAGTTTGCCCGCGATCCCCATTCATCACCTGGAAGGGCATTTGCTTTCGCCCATGCTGGCTGAAGAGGTCCCTGAATTCCCTTTTGTTGCCTTGCTGGTTTCCGGTGGGCATACACAAATTATGCGGGTCAATGGGGTTGGGCAGTATGAGCTCCTGGGAGAAACCCTTGATGATGCGGCCGGAGAGGCTTTTGATAAATCGGCCAAACTCATGGGCCTACCTTATCCTGGTGGTCCTGCGTTATCCAAACTGGCCGAAAAGGGTGATCCGGCCGCGTATGCCCTGCCGCGCCCCATGATGCATAGCCCTGATCTGGATTTCAGTTTCAGTGGCCTGAAAACAGCGGTGCTGACAACACTGCGAAAAATAGAGCAGGCCGGTCCTTTGGGTGAGCAGGATAGGGCAAACCTGGCCGCTTCAGCGCAGCAGGCGATTGTGGATGTACTGGGTTATAAGGTGATCAAGGCCATGAAGAAAACCAGGTTGAAAAGGCTGGTGGTGGCGGGTGGCGTAGGGGCAAACAGCCAATTGCGCAGTTATTTACGTAGCGAGATGGCCAAACAGGGGGGGCAGGTGTTTTTCCCGCCACTGGCTCTGTGTACTGATAATGGCGCCATGATTGCACATGCCGCGTCCGAACGGGTGAAGGCGGGGCTGGTTGACTTGAATAACAGCGCCTACGCGTTTGGCGTAAGGCCCCGTTGGGATCTTGCCGAGGTTTAGGTTTTTTGCTTGTTTTTCTGGCCCAGCCGGGTTTCCGTTCCTGCCAGCAGGTTGGCAATGTTTTTCTTGTGCTTGTAAATAAGTATGAGTGAAATAATGCAAATCACCCAAAAAATTTCAGGCAGGCGATACCAGGCTATCTGATTGCCGGCATAATAGTAAAAGGGTGCAAAAATGGCGGCTACAATGGCTGCCAAAGAAGAATACCTGAAAAACACGGCAATAATAAGCCAGGTGGCCAGGGTGGCCAGCGCCAGCCAGGGCTGGATGGCAAGCAGGATGCCAATAGCGGTTGCCACACCTTTTCCACCTTTGAATTTAAGAAAGATAGAGTATAAATGCCCAAGGAAAACAGCCAGTGCAACCAGCGCAATGCCGGTGACGGTAAGACCCAGTTCCGGGGCAAACTTAATGGCAAGATATACCGCCAGCCATCCCTTGAAAGCATCCCCAACCAGGGTGAGTGCGGCAGCCAGTTTGTTGCCGGTCCTGAGCACATTGGTGGCTCCGGGATTGCCGGAGCCAAATGTTCTGGGGTCATTCAGGCCAAATAATTTACTGGTGATAATGGCGAATGGGACTGACCCTGCCAGGTAAGCTAAAATAATGGCAAGAATGCTGGCCAGTATAGAGTTCATCAGGATTCCTTCTTTTTATCAAGAGCAGATTATAAACAGGAAAATTTTTGTTTTTAAGTCGATGTATGATTTTTTTGGATAATATCTGCAAGATGTAATTCAAACAAGTTCATTCGGGGTATATTGTTTTAAAATGCCATGGGCTGATGATAAAAAATAATAAGTAAATCAACTTTTATTTTGGGGTTGAGGTTTTCCAACCCATCATTTATTGGGTTCTTTTTCTGGTTTGGAATATATGAAGCGAATTTTAGTCTCTAATGATGATGGATATAACGCAAAAGGCATTGAGTTACTGGCAGAGGCGCTACGATCGTTCGCGGAAGTCATAGTCATTGCACCAGAAACCAATCATAGCGGTGCTTCCAACTCATTAACGTTAACTCGTCCGTTAACCGTGCGGCAGGCAGCCAACGGGTATTACTATGTCAATGGCACGCCTTCCGATTGTGTGCATATTGCCCTGACAGGCATCCTCAAGCATAAACCTGATCTGGTTGTGTCCGGTATTAACAATGGTGCCAATCTTGGTGAAGACACACTGTATTCAGGCACGGTTGCAGCGGCCACCGAAGGCTATTTGTTTGGTATTCCTTCCATTGCTTTTTCCCTGACAGAGCGTAATTGGCCCCACATTGAAGCCGCCGTTGAAATCGCGGTTCATATTGTCAGGCATCAGCTGGCGCAGCCTCGCCAGGCCCCTTGCCTGCTTAGCGTGAACATCCCGCCGTTGCCAAAGCATGAGCCTGAAAACATTTGCGTTGCCCGTTTGGGGCGACGCCATCCTTCCCAACCGGTTATTGAAGCAACCAACCCCAGTGGGGAAACCATTTACTGGATTGGTCCTACCGGTGAAGTGGCCGATGCAGGCAGTGATACCGATTTTGGCATTATCAAACAGGGAAAAATATCAGTAACTCCTTTGCGACTTGATTTGACGCATTATGACGAATTAAGCATTACCCATGAGTGGCTGGAGGGTTTATGCGTAAACCCATAGACGATCTTGTAGTTTATGGTAATAAAAATGTTAGGGATGGAAAAAAAACGTCGCCATTCGGTTCGTCAGCGGTAAATCAAATTAAAATTACCCCTGCGAATAGCAATACACGGATTTTGTCAGGTGCCCAGTCTTTTTCTTATGGACAAAGTGGTTTCGCCAGTCAGCTCAAGCCAGGCGTGGCTGGTGGTACAGCAGGAGGTCCCATGAATCTCGGATTGAATTCGGAAAGATTGCGACACCAGATGGTTACACGCCTGAAGCAAAAAGGTATCACGGATACGCGGGTACTGGCGGCAATGCAGGCGGTGCCGCGGCATATATTCGTTGATCAGGGCTTGGCCAGCAGGGCATATGAAGATGCCGCTTTGCCTATTGGGTTTTCCCAAACCATTTCCCAACCCTGGATTATTTCCAGAATGCTTTCCATTGTGTGTGAAGACAGAAACCCGAGAAAAGTGATGGAAATCGGGACGGGTTGCGGTTATCAGGCCGCGGTAATGGCTCACTTGTTTCCTGCTGTTTACAGCATAGAAAGGATAAAAGGCCTTTATGATATGGCGCGCGAGCACTTGCGTGATTTGCGACTGGTTTCCAAAGTCAGTCTTACCTTCGGAGACGGGATGCTTGGATTGCCTTCATATGCCCCTTTCGATGCGATTGTCATCGCGGCTGCCGGTATGGAAATTCCGGGTGTATTGTTATCCCAGCTTAGCGTGGGGGGCAGGTTGATTGCCCCTGAGGGCACCAGTAATCAAAGACTGGTTCTGATAGAAAGAACCGGACAAGACTCTTGGGATCGAACAGAACTGGAGGCAGTGCGCTTCGTTCCGTTACGGTCAGGTATACAATCTTAGTTGGAGAATTTTTGCCTTAAATTTAATTGGCAAACTGGATATTATGAATATGCATTCGTTCAGAAGAAAGTCATTATTATTGGGTACCGTGTTTATGGCAGCAGTACTTGCTGGCTGTAGCGGTACGGGAAAGGCGCCAGTGTCCAGTCTGGGTGGTGGCGGTGGTGCTTCTGCCGGGGAATATGTGGTGCAAAGAGGCGATACGCTTTACGGTATTTCCCGTAGGCATAACGTGACTGTTGCCCAACTGAAATCCCTGAATAATATTTCAGATCCTTCTCAACTCGAGGTGGGACAACGTTTGCGTCTTTCATCTTCAAGTGTGGCCAGCACCGCTGGCCGCACTGCCAAGGCTTCTTCTGCAGGCAGTGTGTCAACATCGGCACCGACGGCCAGTGATGCAGGTCTGGTTTCCTGGACCTGGCCACTTAAGGGAAATATTATCACCGGTTATTCCAGCTCAACCCGTGGTATAGATATTGCGGGTAATGTGGGCGATCCGGTTTATGCGGCCGCTTCGGGAACGGTTTCATATGTGGGTAATGGCCTGCGTGGCTTGGGTAATCTTATCCTGATTTCACATGGTAACGGTTTTATTACCGCTTATGCACATAACAGCAAATTGCTGGTTAAAGACAAACAAAGAGTCAGCAAAGGTGAAAAAATTGCTGAGGTCGGGCAGTCTGATACCACTTCTCCACGCTTGCATTTTGAAATCCGTCGCAATGGCCAGCCGGTCAACCCCTTGTCTTACTTGCCAAAATAAAAATTGCTTATGCTTCCCACTCTTGTTTTTGACCTTGAAACCATTCCCGATGCACAGGGACTCCGTAGCCTGAATGGCTGGGAACCGGATATGCCCGATGCTGAAGTCATTGAGCGTGCCACGGATATCCGGATAGCGGAAACCGGTTCTGATTTTTTTCCCCTTCATCTGCAAAAAATTGCGGTGATTGGCTGTGTTTTTCGGGATGATAGCGGGTTCAGGGTTAAAACATTGGGAAAACCAGACGATGATGAGGCGACTCTCATCAATGGCTTTTTCAAAACCATCGAGCGCTATACCCCCAGGCTGGTGAGCTGGAATGGCAATGGCTTTGATTTGCCGGTATTGCATTACCGTAGCCTGATTCACGGGATTCAGGCACATCGGTATTGGGATATGGGTGAGGAAGATCGTGATTTCAAATACAATAATTACATTAGTCGCTATCATACCCGTCACATAGACTTGATGGATTTACTGGCTAAATATAATGGTCGTGCCAATGCACCATTAGATCAATTGGCCAAGCTTTGCGGCTTCCCCGGTAAGCTGGGTATGGATGGCGGGCAGGTTTGGCCAGCCTGGCAGGCGGGTAAGGCCGATGAGGTGCGCGCCTATTGCGAGACCGATGTTGTGAATACCTGGCTGGTTTATTGCCGTTTTCGTTTTATGCGCGGCGAAATAGACAAGATTGCTTATGACCGTGAAGTGGAGCTGGTTCGGCAGACCCTTGAGGAAATCAATGCTCCGCATTGGCAGGAGTATCTGGCGGTCTGGAATATATAAAAACAGGCTATCAATGGGAGGCGTTTATATCAAACGCCTGTCTCCCCGGTAATCAATTGAAAATATTCCGCCAGAAGTGTAATTTGTTTGAAACGGGTTATGGCTCACAATGGCTTCACGTTATCAGTTAATACAAAGGAGCACCATTATGGCTAAGTCACTTTCTTCATTCGTTGTTAAATCACTTGCTGTGGCTACTACAGCCTTGGCGATCGGCTCAACATTTTCAATTGCCAGCGCCCAGCCCCAGGGTGATGATACCCGTCCTGGCGTAAGTCAAAGAATGGGCGATGGTAAGGCTCAATTCAAAGGTGAGCGTGGTCATCATAAATATGATGGCCAAAAAATGAATGCCAAAGCCGCTATTGTTATTCCCGGTTTTGGTCCTGTTGATCAGAAACTGGTTGATGACCTGAAACTCAATGATGATCAAAAAGCCAAGTTGCAAGCTGCACTGGATGCGAAAAAACAGGCCCGTGGCGAACATCGCGATACGTTCAAGAAAGTGTCTGATCTTCGCAAGCAGCAAATAGAGTCTGGCAAGCTTGATCCTAAAGCCTTGCTGGAAGCCGAGAAAGAATTGCGTGCCGCCATGCAGGAAAAACGTGATGCGCACCAGGCTCAATGGCTGGTTTTGTGGGAAAGTTTCACACCTGAACAGCAGTCTACGGTAGGTAAATACTATCAGGAACGAGCCCAGAAAATGCAGGAGCGTCGTAAAGATCGTCAGGAAAAACGTGAGCAACGTAAGGAAAACAGAGCCAAACAGGCTCCAGCTGAACAGGCTGAAACAAAGGCCTGATTGACTGAATAGTTGTACCGCTTAGTATCTATCCTCTCTCTTATCCCGGTTCTTTAACCGGGATTTTTTTATGATTTTCATGACATTGTCCATTTGTGTCATGCTTGAATTTACAATAGGTGCTTCGTTTGGATTGGAACAGTCATGTCTGAAGTATTGTCTATAGAATCATTGGATCTTGAGGCACGTGGCATCGCACGTCGTGAAGGAAAAACCATTTTTGTCCAGGGGGCGCTTCCCACCGAGGTGGTTGAGGCCACTATTCTAAGAAAGAAACCCTCTTATGAAATTGCGCGCACGGAGCGGATCTTGAAAGCGTCCAGCTTAAGGGTCAAGCCCCGTTGTCCCAATTTTGGCATGTGCGGTGGCTGTGCCATGCAGCACCTTGATACGTCCACGCAGGTTGCTGTCAAGCAACGTGCCCTGGAAGATTGTTTCCAGCATATCTCAAAACTTAAAATTCCACAGGTGCTGGCACCCATGCACGGGCCCGATTGGGGGTATCGTTACCGTGCGCGCTTATCGGTGCGTTATGTCAGAAAAAAAAGCACGGTTCTGGTTGGGTTTCATGAGCGCAAAAGCGGTTATGTGGCGGATATGACCGAATGCCATATTTTGCCGAAACATGTCTCTGATTTGCTGGTACCATTACGCGAGCTTGTTGGCAGTTTAAGTGTGCGTGAGCGGGTGCCTCAGATTGAAGTGGCGATTGGTGATGGTACGACCGTGTTAACCATACGGCACATGGACCCGTTCAACGGTAATGATTTAGCCTTGCTGGATGAGTTTGCGGATAAACATAATATTATCTGGTGGGTTCAATCGAAAGGGCCTGAAACGGTTAAGCCCTTACATGAAAAAGATGCCGGTAAATTGGCTTATACCCTTCCGCAATTTGGTCTGCGTATGGCTTATAAGCCTACCGACTTTACCCAGGTTAACCATCAGATTAACAGGGCTCTTATTGCCAGGGCACTTAATTTGCTAAATGTGCAATCCCGGGACAGGGTGGTTGATTTGTTTTGCGGATTGGGTAACTTTACCTTGCCTTTGGCAACCCAAGCCAAAGAAGTGGTGGGTATCGAGGGTAGCAAAACCTTGACAGACAGGGCGCTTGAAGCCGCAAAAGACCATGGTCTGGAAAGTAAAACCAGTTTTTCAACCCTTAACCTGTTTGAGGTGGATGTTCAATGGTTGCGTAACTTGGGTTATTTTGACCGTATGCTTATTGATCCACCCCGCGAGGGGGCGTTGGAGGTTGCCAGGGCACTGGTGCAGCTTGAGTCACATGAAAGACCCAAACGTATCGTTTATGTGTCCTGTAACCCTGCCACCCTGGCCAGGGATGCAGGCGTGCTGGTTGAAAATGGTGCTTACCGGCTGGTATCAGCGGGGGTTATCAATATGTTCCCGCATACCGCGCATGTGGAATCCATCGCGGTATTTGAGTCCTGAGAAATGGGCGTGACCGGTTATTGCCGGCCTCAGGTGGTTTATAACCTGGGTCGGCGGTAACCTCCTTTGACGCCTTCCGGTGACAGCACAATCTGCCATAATTGATTCGAACGTGCCCGGAATGAGCCGGCACAAACCAATAAATAATAACGCCACATGCGATAAAAACGCTGGGAATACTGGTCTTTGAATTCATGCCAGTGTTTTTCGAAGTTGGCATGCCATGCCATGAGTGTTTTATCGTAATCCGCCCCAAAATTGTGAACATCTTCTATCACGAACAGGGACTCCAGTGAGTCGGAGATCTGTCCAAGCACAGGCACTTCTCCATTGGGGAAAATATACTTGTCAATCCATGGATCGGGGTGATGGTCCCGGATTTGCCCGCCAATGGTATGCAGCAGAAAAAGACCGTCTTCTTTCAGGTTGCGACGGGCTACCTCAAAATAGGTACGGTAGTTTTTACGTCCAACATGTTCGAACATGCCCAGACTGACAATGGCATCATATTGTTCATTCAGGTCGCGGTAGTCTTCCAGTCGAAACGTAACGGGCAATCCCTGGCATAATTGCTGGCCATATTCCGCCTGTTCTTTCGAGATGGTGACCCCTGTACAGGTAACACCATAATTTTCTGCGGCATAGCGCATGAAACTGCCCCATCCGCAACCAATATCCAGGACGTGCATACCGGGTTTCAAATCCAGCTTTTGGCAAACCAGATCCAGTTTTGCCAATTGGGCGTCGTTCAGATTGTCGGCCTTGTCCCAGTAGCCGCAGGTATAAGTCATGTAGGGGTCCAGCATTTTGGCAAAAAAATCATTGCCTATGTCATAGTGGGTTTCGCCTACTTCCCATGCGCGGGTACGGGTTTGATGGTTAAGGATTTGGGCACGCAAACTGTACCATAAGGTACTTAAGCTTTTTATTTTGGCATCCAGTTTGCTATGCAGGATCAGACAGATCAGTTCGTCAATTCGCTGGCAATCCCACATGCCTGCCATATAGCTTTCGCCCAGTCCTTTGCTACCTTGTGCCAGAATCAGGTCGGCCGCTTTGGGGTCATGAATCTGGATATCCCATGAATTTTTCCCGTTTATGGTTATGTTTGCGCTGGCCAATAGTTGACTAAGGTATTCGCATGACTTGTTATTGATTGTTTTTGAATGTGCTGCTTCTGTTAACTCCTGGTGTTTCATGAGCTTTCCTTTAGCGTAGATAAAGAAAACAACGAATTAAAGAGCACAGAGCCTAAAGAGATGAAAGGCACTGTGTAATACTGGAAATGGATACCTTTTACATCGTCAAGAGATCTTTCTATTATTTATAATAGGTATAACTTACCATTGTGACCACAAAATTTCAAACTGAATCTATTAGGTTCTAATGCCTGATAGGTTTTTAAAGCATATTTCCCTGGCTAATGTTAAAAAAGCCTGGATATAAGCAGCATTAGTGTCTTCGCTGCGTACGGCGGCATACAATGTTTGCCAAATGCCTGGTGGGTCACCTAAATGGCAAGTCTTAAGCCATTCCTGCCTGACATAATCGCTCAATGTCCAGTTAGGTAGGGCGGCAACGCCCCGGTTACTGTTCACCAGCTGGATAATCATAGGCGTTAATTCTGCGGTTCTGGTGGCAGCGGGCTCTACGTCGGCGGGGTCAAGAAAAGTATGGTAAATATCCAGCCGGTTTTTTTCAACCGGATAAGTAATTAATATCTGGTCGGCCAGGTCTTGTGGCCTGATGTATCGCTTTTTTGAAAGCGGATTGTCTGCAGAGACGGCAACCACCAGTTCATACTTGAAAAGCGGGAGGTAATCAATGTTTTCCGAGCGCACAGGGTCTGAAGTGATGACCAGATCCAGGTCACCCCGCCGCAGGGCAGGAAAAGGGGCAAAAGAAAATGCCGCTGACAAATCCAGTGAAATGTGGGGCCATTGTTGCCTGTATGCATCAAGAGCGGGCATAAGCCACTCAAAGCAGGAATGGCATTCAATGGCCAGATGCAGTCTGCCGGTATTGCCTGCGGCCAGTTTTTGCAATTCCCTTTCAGTAGATTTTACCTTTGGCAAAATATCATCGGCCAGCGCAAGTATACGTAATCCGGCGGTGGTTAATCTGGCCGGCCGGGTTCGTCGGTTCAGGACCGTTGTGCCCAGCCTGTTTTCAAGGTCGCGCAACTGGTGTGACAGGGCGGATTGGGTGACTGAAAGATGGTCAGCCGCCTCTTGGAGATTGCCAAAATTACGAATTGCGGTTAGCGTTTCCAGATGTTTTATTTCAAGCATGTGTCGATTTTTTCAAACAAGACTATTCGTTTATGCAATTAAAAATAAGTAAATAAATCAATTGCTTATGCATTAATATTAAAAACTCTCATGTTATTTTAAGAATTTAGAGATATATTCATGTTAATTGTAAGGCAAAATCCAGATACTTGATAAACATTCATGCTATTTAGGATTTATATGACTATTATTCATAACTTGGGTTTCCCCAGGATTGGTGTCCAAAGGGAATTGAAAAAAGCGCTGGAACAATACTGGCGCGGACAAATCAATGCCCAGGAACTTGAGGCGGTTGGGTTTGGACTAAGAAAAAAACATTGGCAGCAGCAGGCGGATGCCGGTGTATCCTTATTGCCAGTGGGCGATTTTTCCTGGTATGACCAGATTCTGGAGTGGAGCACATTGATTGGTGCCGTTCCTGCCCGTTTTGCACAAGATGCCCAGCAGGAAACCGGGCTGGATACTTTATTCAGAATGGCGCGGGGCAGAGCGCCTACCGGAGAGCCCACCGCAGCATGCGAAATGACCAAGTGGTTTGATACCAACTATCACTATATCGTCCCCGAACTGGAAGCAGGGCAGACGTTCCGCATTGCCCGCAGCTCCCTGTTTGATCAGGTTGACGAGGCCCTTGCCGCAGGACATCAGGTCAAGCCGGTTATTCCGGGTTTGCTAAGCTATTTGTGGTTAAGCAAAGGAGAGGACTTCAACAATGGCGCCAGTGATGAGCGCAAGCTGGCCTTGATTCCCGCTTTGCTGGAGGTTTACGAAAAAGTGCTGACACGCTTGCAAGAGCAGGGTGTTGAATGGGTGCAGATTGATGAGCCTATCCTGACGCTGGAGTTGCCTCAGGCCTGGAAAGATGCCTTCAAACTCGTTTATGCGAAATTGGTGCAACAAAAACTGAGGATTCTGCTAGCCACTTATTTTGAGAGTCTGGATGACAATCTGGCCCTGGCCGGCCACTTGCCGGTTGACGGTTTGCATGTGGATCTGGTCCGTGGCAATGACGATTTGCAAACCATTGCGGATATTCTTCAGCCAGGGCAGGTTCTGTCGGCGGGGATTGTCAGCGGCCGTGATATCTGGCGTACTGATCTTGATGCCGCTGCAGTCCGTTTACAGCCGCTAAAAGAAAAGTTGGGTGAAAATTTATGGCTGGCGCCGTCTTGCTCTTTATTGCATGTGCCGGTGGATCTGGCTTCTGAAAAAAAGCTTGATGACGAACTGAAATCCTGGCTATCTTTTGCACGCCAGAAACTTGAAGAATTAAACGCTCTGGCGGCGGTTCTGGATAAGCGCCAAACGCCCGCGATTGAAGCGTTTCTGGCCAGGCAACATCAGGCGCTTGAAAACAGGAAAACATCCAGGCGAATTCATAACCCGGCGGTGCAGCAGCAACTGGCTCAATCCGTGTCAATTAGCCGTGACCGGACGCCTTTTAATGAGCGCATGAAAAAACAGCGGGCTGCATTGGGCTTGCCTTTGTTCCCAACCACCACGATCGGTTCTTTTCCGCAAACGGCAGACATCAGGGCATTACGTCGTGATTGGAAGCAGGGTGGGTTGAGCGATGTAAAATATGAGGCAGCCATCAAGGAAGAGATTGCTAAAGTGGTGGCTTTCCAGGAAGAGGTCGGACTGGATGTCCTGGTTCATGGAGAGCCTGAACGCAATGATATGGTTGAGTATTTTGGTGAGCTTCTGGCCGGCTATGCCTTTACCGAAAATGGCTGGGTACAAAGTTATGGTTCACGCTGTGTAAAACCACCGCTTATTTATGGTGATGTGGCCCGGGTTATGCCAATGACGGTTGAATGGACGGCTTATGCTCAATCCCTAACGAACAAACCCATGAAAGGTATGTTGACTGGTCCTGTCACGTTGCTGCAATGGTCATTTGTGCGTGATGATCAGCCAAGAGAACAAACATGTCGCCAGCTGGCCTTGGTATTACGTGAGGAAATCCTGGATCTTGAAAAGGCGGGTATTCATATTATCCAGATTGATGAGCCCGCGTTTCGCGAAGGGCTGCCATTGCGCAAGTGCAAGTGGCAGGCTTACCTGGCTTGGGCGGTTGATGCGTTTCGGCTGTCTGTTTCTGGTGTTCGGGATGCGACGCAAATCCATACGCATATGTGTTATTCGGAATTTAATGACATTATTGAAGCCATTGCGGCGATGGATGCCGATGTGATCACCATCGAAACCTCCCGTTCCAATATGGAGTTGCTACTTGCCTTTGAGCAGTTTCATTACCCCAATGAAATTGGTCCGGGTGTTTATGATATTCATTCTCCCAATATTCCCGATACGGACTGGATGATTCAATTAATGCAAAAGGCCTCGGAAAAAATAGACAGGGCGCGTTTGTGGGTCAACCCTGATTGTGGCCTGAAGACAAGGGACTGGCCGGAAACCCGTGCGGCACTGGAAAAAATGGTTGAGGCTGCCAAGGTATTAAGGTTGCAATAGATTATTAATTTGGTTTTAATTAGGGTAAACCCTAGAAATAAACGACGAATTTAAGAATTCATGTATGATAATTTACGGGTAAGTTATACTTTCCGCAATCATTCATCAATTGTTCTTGAATTCGTCCATAATGTCGTTTGATTCCTCCGTAAGCCGCAAACCTATTCACACTCGAAAAATAGAAATGAATTCCTTTTTAAGGGAGGATGGTTTGTGGGAGCTGGAAGCAACCCTGCTTGATGTCAAGGCTTACGATTTTTCCAAACGCAATGGCAGTATCAAAGTGGCGGGTTCTCCAGTGCATAACATGACAATCTGCCTTCTGGTCTCGGAAGATGGAGAAGTGCGTGATGCCCGGGCACATTATGATGATGCACCTTATGAGCAAAACTGTTCGGCAATTGAAAAGGCTTACAAGGGCCTGATTGGCTTGCATTTACTAAGAAATTTTCGTAATGCGGTCAAGGAACGCTTTTCCCGAACGTCTGGTTGTACTCATATGTCCGAACTTGTTGTACTATTACCCACGGTTTTTGTTCAAAGTCTGTCGGTGTCCCGTAATCGGAAAGAAGCACAGTCGGGTAAAAAGCCTTTCCAGCTTGAAGGTTGTCATGCCCTGGCTTTAACTTCACCTGTGGTAAAAGAGTTTTATCCCGAGTGGTACGTCAATGAAAATCGGGAAACGGGCAAGATCAATTGATGGTGGTCCCCTGCGCAAGCGGGGTATTTTATTTTTTCCTACATCTATATAGGTAATACATGAAGATCCATGAGTATCAAGGTAAAGAACTTCTAAGGAAGTTTGGCGTTACCGTACCTCGCGGTATTCCCGCATTCTCTGTTGACGAGGCTGTTAAGGCGGCAGAAACACTGGGCGGCCCGGTTTGGGTTGTGAAAGCTCAAATCCACGCTGGTGGCCGTGGTAAAGGTGGTGGCGTTAAGCTGGCCCGTTCCATCGATGAGGTGCGTCAGTTATCTTCTGAAATTTTGGGTATGCAACTGGTTACACACCAGACTGGCCCGGAAGGTCAAAAAGTCAACCGTCTTCTGATTGAAGAGGGGGCTGACATTAAAAAAGAATACTACGTGGGTATCGTTACCGATCGTGCTACCCAACGTGTTTGTGTAATGGCTTCCAGCGAAGGCGGCATGGATGTTGAAGAAGTTGCCGAGAAAACGCCTGAGAAAATCCTGAAAGTATTTGTTGATCCCGCTACCGGTCTGACCGATGAGGAAGCAGCAGAATTGGCGCGTGGGATTGGTGTGCCAGAAGAGTCTGTGGGCAAAGCGGCAGCCGAGTTCCAGAAACTGTACAAAGTGTATTGCGAAACCGATGCATCCCTGGCAGAAATCAACCCCCTGATCCTGACCGGTTCAGGCGATATCATTGCCCTGGATGCCAAATTCAATTTCGATTCAAACGCCTTGTTTCGTCAGCCTGAAATCGTGGCTTACCGCGATCTTGATGAGGAAGATCCGGCAGAAATCGAAGCCAGCAAGTTTGATCTGGCTTACATTCAGCTCGACGGCAATATCGGTTGCCTGGTAAACGGTGCCGGTCTGGCCATGGCGACCATGGATACCATCAAGCTGTTTGGTGGCGAACCCGCAAACTTCCTTGACGTGGGCGGTGGTGCTACGGCAGAAAAAGTAACCGAAGCGTTCAAGATCATGCTGAAAAACGAAGGCGTGAAAGCAATTCTGGTTAATATCTTTGGCGGTATCATGCGTTGTGATGTGATCGCTGAAGGCGTTATTGCCGCATGCCGTGCGGTAAACCTGAATGTGCCTCTGGTTGTTCGCATGAAAGGAACCAACGAGGAACTGGGCAAGCAAATGCTGAAAGATTCAGGTCTGCCTATTATCAGTGCTGACACAATGGCCGAAGCAGCAACCAAAGTTGTTGAAGCTGCCAAGTAAGTAAGGAACTCATCAATGTCTATTCTTATCAATAAAGACACAAAAGTCATTACCCAGGGTATTACAGGTAAAACCGGTCAGTTTCACACACGTATGTGCCGTGAATATGGTAATGGTAAAGAAGCCTTTGTCGCTGGTGTAAACCCCAAACGTGCCGGCGAAGATTTCGAGGGTGTTCCCATCTACGCTTCCGTTAAAGAAGCCAAGGAAGAAACCGGCGCTACTGTTTCCGTTATTTATGTTCCACCCGCAGGTGCCGCCGCCGCCATCTGGGAGGCTGCCGAAGCCGACCTGGATCTGGCTATTTGCATCACCGAGGGTATTCCTGTTCGTGACATGCTTGAACTACGCAACCGCATGCGCGCTGAAAACAAGAAAACCCTGTTGTTGGGCCCTAACTGCCCGGGCTTGACCATTCCTGATGAAATCAAGATTGGTATTATGCCTGGCCACATTCACCGTAAAGGTAAAATCGGTATTGTTAGCCGTTCCGGTACATTAACCTATGAAGCCGTTGCACAGGTTTCCGAATTGGGTATGGGCCAGTCTGCAGCGGTCGGTATTGGTGGTGACCCCATCAATGGCCTGAAGCACATCGATATCCTGAAAATGTTTAACGATGACCCTGAAACTGAAGCGGTTATCATGATTGGTGAAATTGGTGGACCCGATGAAGTTAATGCTGCATTGTGGGCCAAAGACAATATGAATAAACCAATCGTTGGCTTTATTGCTGGCGTTACAGCGCCTCCAGGAAAACGCATGGGTCACGCTGGTGCCCTGATTTCCGGTGGTGCCGATACGGCAGATGCCAAACTTGAAGTAATGGAAGCTTGTGGCATTCGTACAACCCGCAATCCTTCTGAAATGGGCAAATTGCTGAAATCCATTCTGTAATATGTCTTAGCGCAACAAAAAACCGCCACGATCAATATTTTTGATGGGCGGTTTTTTACTTGCTGTAAAGGCCGCTATAGTAAGCAGGTACTTGTCATCCTGGCAGGAGAAGATCCGGTTTGTACACAGGCTGGTTTGCCGGGCTTATAAGGTTGGCTTTTTCAATTCAAAATTAAAACTACCTTGAACTGAATTATAATTTGCTGTTTTCCTTGGAAACGCAGTCAATACATGATTCAATACGGGGCAGCATTTGGCCATTAAGGCTGTTTTGGGCGGGTCGTCACGTTCTTGCCGTCCATCAATTGTGTTCTTAACAAGACAATAGGTAAAAAAATGTTAGAGTTTTTTCAACAGATCCATTGGTCCGCGATTGGCCAAATAATTCTGATCGACATTCTTTTGGGCGGAGATAATGCCATTATTATCGCCCTGGCTTGTCGAAACCTGCAAAAGGCGCAGCGCATCAAAGGTATTCTTTGGGGTACGGTAGGCGCGATTGGCATGCGTGTGGTCCTTATTTTATTTGCCATGGAAATGTTGAAAGTGCCATTTCTCAGGCTTGTTGGTGGTGCTTTGCTAGTGTGGATCGGTATCAAACTGCTTATTCCCGAAGATGATCACGGTGAAGGTATCCAGGCCAGCAGCAGTGTATGGGGTGCGGTTAAAACCATTCTGATCGCAGACTTTGTCATGAGTCTTGATAACGTCATTGCCATTGCCGGTGCTGCCACCAATGCTCATGCCGATCACCAGACCGCTTATGTGATTTTCGGTTTGCTGGTCAGTGTGCCTGTTATTATCTGGGGCAGTACAATCGTCCTGAAAATTATTGACAAATTCCCGCTGGTTATTATGTTTGGTGCCGGCTTGCTGGGCTGGTTGGCTGGTGGCATGTTTGTGAGTGATATGTATATTCAAAATACCTTCCTCGGTGGTGCCGAATCTTCGGCCACAATCAAGTATACTGCCCAGATCGGTTGTGCATTGCTGGTCATGATCGTTGGTAAGCTTATTGCCATGCGAAAGGCTGATGCATCATCTGAAAAGGCTGAATAAGTACGTATTTATTTTAAGGATAGTCAGTTAAAAACATGTCACAAAAACCTAAATTTACCCTGTTGCAACTTTTGTTTGCCCTTGCGGTTATCGGTATTGTTATTGCTGTCCTTGCCAATTATTTTAAATAGGAATCAGCAATGTCAGTACATCCTGAAAAATTGATTATCGCTACTCGTGCCAGTCGTCTGGCTTTATGGCAGGCCGAGTTTGTACAGGCTAAGTTGCAGGCATTGTATCCCGCTTGCCGTGTTGAACTACTGACTATGACCACCAGGGGCGACCAGATTCTTGATCGCACCCTGTCAAAAGTGGGTGGCAAGGGGCTGTTCGTCAAGGAGCTTGAAACTGCCTTGCTTGATGGTCGGGCCGATCTGGCCGTACATTCCCTTAAAGATGTACCTATGGATCTTGGCTCGCCATTTCAGCTGGCGGTTGTCATGGACCGTGCAGACCCACGTGACGCATTTGTATCCAATAAATATGCAAAGCTGGCCGACTTGCCCGAAGGTGCAGTAGTGGGCACTTCCAGCCTGCGTCGTGAGTCGCAAATCAGGGCCAATTTCCCGCATCTGGTTGTAAAGCCGTTGCGTGGCAATCTTGATACTCGTCTGGGCAAGCTGGATAACGGCGAATACGATGCAATTATCCTGGCGGCAGCTGGCTTGCAGCGTCTTGGTCTGCCTGAAAGAATCCGCAGTTTTCTGTCCATAGAGGATAGTCTGCCGGCAGCCGGGCAGGGAGCGCTCGGTATCGAGATTCTGGAATCCCGTTCCGATGTGCTGGCAGCTTTACAACCCCTGTCTTGTCCGGAAACGCTGGCATGTGTAACGGCAGAAAGGGCCGTCTCATCATTCCTGGGGGGGTCTTGCCAGGTGCCTTTGGCTGCGCATGCCGTTATCACTGGCCAAAATCTTACCATTCAGGCGTTTGTCGCTTTGCCGGATGGTACCCGGGTATTGCGTGCGCAAAGCACGGGTCCGATTGAGCTGGCAGGGCAGCTGGGACTGGATGTGGCCAAAGAGTTACATCAGGCTGGCGCTGATAAAATTTTAGCTGCATTGTTGAATAATTAATTGTGTTTTCTTGACTCTTGATTGGCAAGAAAACATGAACAGACATATTATTCTTACCCGCCCGGCAGGAAAAAACGCATCATTACAATCATTGCTTGCCGCGGCGGGTTATCAGGTTACAGAACTTCCCGCCATTGAACGCTTTCCCTTGTCTTTAAGGGCAGGGGAGCTTCCCAATCTTGCTGCCTATCATCTGGTGTTTTTTGTTAGCGGCTATGCGGTGCAGGTCTTTTTTGAAATGCTGGCACAACATCACCGCTCCTGGCCGGCGGGTCTTTATGCAGGTGCTGTTGGCATGGCAACGGCCAATGTTTTGCAAAAGCTGGGTGTTTCTGCCAGTCGAATCATTCATCCGGCTCCCAATGCTGAAAATCAGGATTCGGAAGCTTTTTTTGATGAATTGCTTAAAATAGGTCTTGATAAGTTTAACCGGGTTCTGGTGGTTCGTGGTCAGAGCGGTCGTCAGTGGCTTGCTGAACAGTTGCGGGCTGCTAAGGTACAGGTTGATTTTTTGCCGGTGTATGAAAGAAAGCCCCGGGTATGGACGCCATCTGAAAGTAAAGCAATGATATCGCTGTTGCAATCCAGTAAGCCAATAAGCTGGTTGTTAACCAGTAAGGAAAGTGTCGATAGCATATTTGATGAGCTAAAACGATATCAGCTTGTTCAATATTGCCTGAGACACCATTTTTTGGTTACTCATCCAAGAATTGGCGCTCGGATTCAGGCGCATTTAAAAGGGGGGGCGTTTCAGGAAAATTTGCCTGAAAAGAGGGTTGTCATTAATATATGTCAACCAAGTGATGAGTCAATATTTGAGATGTTAACCACTTCTTAAGTAAAATTGCCGTCATCTTCCACTACAATGCGATTATGAAAAAGAAGCAAGCACGCCATCATTTACATTCTAAAAACCATAATCTCAGCAAGGGATCAAAAAGCATGGATGAAAAAAAACAGGAAAGTATTCAATCTTCAGACCCTAAAGCATTGAATACGCCAGAAGAAAATCAACATAATAATCAGACAGATAATGTAACGCCTGTGGTTGCCTCCGACGACGTCGGGCATGAACCATCTATCTCTGCTGAGAAGTCTGCGTCATCGGCTTCAACCTCAGGTCAAAAGTCTGGTATTAATAAAAAAGTGTTTGGTACGGCGGCCGTTGTGCTGGCGGCTGTAGTGGGTGGGGCCGTTTACATGACCCAGCAATCCCAAATCGGCAGCAAGTGGTCAAAAGGTAACTCCGCTTCGCGTACAGCAGCACTTTCCGATCAGTCTGGATCCGTTTCCACAGCGTCAACACCCGAAGCGCAATCAGACGCTAACCAGGCAGAAAAAAGTCCAGGGCAGGCTGATAGCGTAAGCAATTCCGTGGTAGCGACACAGACTGAATCTGTGTCCACACAAGATGGTGTTGCTCCTCAGTCTCCGTCAGGCGCTGAAGAGGTGGTAACAAATGAGTCAAGTACGTCGCAGCAGGTAAAATCCATTGATTCAGCAGAAGAAAGTGCCTCGGCTGAAACGGCGCAACATGCAGCTCAAAGCGATGCCGCTACGGCCGTATCAGCGGTCAATGAAACGGAGGTGGTTCATGCAGATGCAAAGGCCGGCAATGAAAGTGAGCAGGATGACGGACTTAAGGCACAACTTGACCAGCAAACTGAACAGATTAATCAGCTGAAAACCGAGTTGCAGCAAATGCAGGCGCAGTATGCCGAATTGCTGGAACAACGATTGAACCGGGCAGACGTTGATGTTAGCCTGTTCGTTGTCAATGATGTTTCCCGCTTGGTGCAATCGGCTGATAACGAGTTAAGCATTGCCGGTAACTTACCCAATGCCATTCGTGCATTGGAAATGGCGCAGCAAACCATATTGCGTGCAAACAGTCCCATTCTGGCTGGGCTTGCCGGTGCCGTTTCTTCCGATATCGTGATGCTTAAATCAGCGCCAATCATGAATACGGATACGCTTTTCAAGGAAGTGGGCAAGTTAATCGAGTTGCTCGATCAGGCACCGCTCATTTCACCCGATCGGGTTGATCATTTGTCAACCGTCTTGCCGGTGCAAACACATGCTGTTTCCAGTGAGGCTGAGGTTCAGACCAGTGTCAGCCAGGATTTGAGCTGGTATGAAAAAGCCTGGGACGAGATCCAGTCCTGGCCTTCACAGGCTCTGGGTCTGCTGAAATCAGATTTGGGAGGACTGGTTCGGGTTGAAAAACTTGATGATCCAACGGTTGCCCTGATTTCGGCAGGACAGGCTGCCGCGCTTAAGAACAATCTCAAGCTCGATTTGCGATTTGCACAGCAGGGGTTGCTGAATGCCCAGCAGGGAATCTGGACCAGCTCTCTTGAGTCAGTACAGGCAGGCTTGCTTAAATACTATAACCAGGATGCACCCGCCACACGTCAGGCACTTGAGTTGACCCGTACCTTATTGGCAACCCCTGTGAGGCCTCAATTGCCACAAATTACTCATAGTGTGAAAGCCATTGAGGAAACCAGAAACCAGATCATCAATCTGGGCAACCCGCAGGAGTAAGCCATGAGGACAGGTTTAAAATTACTTGTGCTGCTCGCGCTTGCTGTGGGTTTTGCACTGATTATCAAAGATTCAAGCGGCTATTTTATGCTTGTAACCGGTGATGAGCGTCGTACGGTTTCCCTGACTACCGGCGTTTTTCTGCTGATTATCGCTTTTGTGTTTGTTTATTTGCTGGTTCGCTTGATAGCCACCTTAAGCAATTCACCAACCAGTTTCAAGCAATGGCGGGTTAGGCGCCATACCAGTAAAGATGTCACTCTGCTTGAAAAGGGGTGGCTTGAGTTGATTGAGGGTCGGGCTGACTCCGCTGAAAAAGATTTCACCCGCCTCTTTAATCATAGCCATAATCCTTCGCGCCAGGCCATTGCCAGCCTGGCTGCGGCCAAGGCGGCTCACATGTCCGGACACCATGAGCAACGCGATAAACTCTTGTTGCTGGCTGAAAACAAGTCCAGGCATTTTCCCCGTCTTGCCGAAGCAACTGCTACGGTCAAGGCCGAGTTGCTGCTGGATCAGGGAGAGTCCAGACAGGCACAGGCATTATTGGAGGCGTTGGATACGGCCAATGGCAGTAACCAGGAACATATCCAGAAACTGTTGTTACGTGCTTACAAGCAAACAGGTAGTAATGAAAAGCTGTTGCCCCTGGCCCGGATTATGCTTAAAAAAGGTCGGGTTGACCGTTTTGAGGCACTCAGGCTGATAGAGCATGCGGCAGCGGGCAGAATTAATCATGCAGCTCCTGAAGAGTGGCAATATGTCTGGAAAAGCCTGAGTGGTGATGAGAAAACAATGCCCTTGGTCGCAATGGCGGCCGCTGCACGCTTTGAGGCCGGTGGTGACAATAAAAATGCAGGCAAGGTGCTTGAAGAGGCCTGGGCTGTTACAAAAGATGCCCGCTTGCTTAAAATGTATGTGCAAACTGCAGGTGGGTCGGTTCAGGAACGATTGGCGATGGCGCAGGGCTGGCTGAAAAAGGATGGGAACAATCCTGAGTTGTTAACGGCACTTGGTTATTTGTGCCTGAAGGGGCAGTTGTGGGGGCAGGCTGAACGCTACCTCACACGCAGTCTGGCTATTCGCAGTGAAATGGCTGCCACAGAGGCTGGCCAAGAGGTTGGGGTGTCGCGTGAAGAAGCTCAGACCCATGCATTGCTGGGAACGTTGTATGACCGTCTTGGGCGCGCCCAGGATGCCATTAAGCATTGGCGTATTGCTTCAGCGGCTACGTCGGCATTACCTGTATTAAATAATGATAGTATTCTACCGGCGGCCGATACTACCGAAGATCCGGATGGTCCGCCCGACAGGAAAAAGCTTGATAACCTGGATGATCGTCTAATGTCAACAAAAGTTTCGGCAGATGCCAATGACGATTATCAGGCGGATGAGTATTTTGATACTGCACCCATACCGGGTTATGAAGCCGAAAAACAAGGTAGAAAATAGTTAATATTTCTTTTAATCTTTAAAGGTCATTTTATGAGTTTAGATCGTGTGCCAGCAGGTTCAAAATTACCAGATGAATTCAACGTGGTTATTGAAATTCCAATGAATGCCGACCCAGTAAAATATGAAGTGGATAAAGACACAGGCGCTGTGTTTGTTGATCGCTTCATGATGACGGCTATGCATTATCCATGCAACTATGGCTATATCCCACAAACCATTTCTGATGATGGTGATCCGGTTGACGTGCTTGTCATGACGCCTTTCCCGATTCAGGTAGGTGCCGTTATCAAATGCCGTACCATTGGCGTTTTGCACATGGATGATGAAGGCGGTGGTGATGCTAAATTGCTGGCCGTTCCCGTAGACAAACTCTATCCGGTTTATCGTAATATCAAGTCTCCTGAAGACTTGCCTGAAGAAGAACTCAAGCGTATCCAGCATTTCTTTGAGCACTACAAAGATCTGGAGCCAGGCAAGTGGGTCAAGGTTAAAGGTTGGGACGGTGTTGAGGCCGCCAAAGCCGAAATCGTGGCCAGTGCGGAAAGATTTGCGAAAAGCCAAAACTAATAAGCTGTAAACATTAACAGGCTATTGTTTTTTATTGAATTGGCCCCAGGAAACCGGACATCCTTCGGTTTCCTGGGGTTTTTGTTTAAGGGTATATAAAAGTCAGGATAGAATGCCCTGACGGGCATTCTATTGAGTGTGGTTTTATTTTGCGAGACGATTTTTTTGCTCGTTGATTTTGGTCAACAGTTCGCTAAAGTTGGCCAGCCTTTCTTTTTCCTGCTCAATGACAGCAGCAGGGGCGCGGGCCACGAATTTCTCATTCCCCAATTTGCCATTGGCTTTTGCGATTTCGTTTTCCAGACGTTTGGCCTCTTTGTCCAGACGCGCCAGCTCCGCTTCAACATCAATCTCAACGTTGAGCATCAGGTGAGTGTCTTCAAGAATTTGTACTGGTGCTCCCAAATCGGGCAGTTCATTAACGATATCAACCTGGCTTAATTTGCCCAGTGCCTGCAAATAAGGAGCATTGCGGGCAAGTAAAGAGGCATTTCCCTGGGCGTACAGGGGTACTTTCTGTGCAGGAGACAGGTTCATTTCACCACGCAGGGCACGAACGGCTTCTACCTGTGCCTTTAATTGCTTCAATGAGGCTTCGGCTTGCTCGTGAATCTGTTGGGAGTCTGGAAGGGGATAAGGTTGTATGCTGATGGAAGTGGTTTCATTCGCCTTGCGTTTACCAGCGATCAGGGCCACTTTTTGCCACAACTCCTCGGTAATGAACGGAATAATGGGATGGGCCAGACGCAAGATGGTTTCCAGAACGTTGATCAGGGTTTGACGGGTACCGCATTGTTGGGCGGGTGTGCCTTGCTGGATTTGGACCTTGGCCAGTTCCACATACCAGTCGCAGTATTCATCCCAGACAAAGTGGTAAATGGCGTTGGCGATGTTGTCGAAGCGGAAATCCTTGAAGCCTTTCTCTGCTTCGGCCAGTGTTCTTTGCAACTGGGAAAGAATCCAGTGATCGGCAAAAGAGAGTTCAACGCCGTCCTTGCCAGACAGATCATGACCTTCCACGTTCATGAGTACAAAACGGGAGGCATTCCATAGCTTGTTGCAGAAATTGCGATAACCTCCACAGCGCTTGAGATCAAAGTTCATGTTGCGGCCAAGCGTGGCGTAAGCGGCCATGGTAAAGCGCAGGGCATCGGCGCCGTATGCCTCAATGCCGTCAGGAAATTCCTTGCGGGTTTCTTTTTCGATTTTCGCGGCTTGTTTGGGGTTCATCAGGCCACTGGTGCGCTTGGCTACCAGGGGTTCAAGCTCAATGCCGTCAATCAGGTCAACCGGATCAAGTGTATTGCCTTTTGATTTGCTCATTTTCTGGCCGTTGGCATCAAGGATAAGGCCGTGTACATAAACAAACTTGAACGGAATCTGGCCGGTCAGGTGCATGCTCATCATGATCATGCGGGCAACCCAGAAGAAAATAATGTCAAAACCGGTTACCAGTACGCTGGAGGGCAGGTAGCGCTTGTAGTCGGGAGTTTCTTCGGGCCAGCCCATGGTGGTAAAGGGAACCAGTGCAGAAGAAAACCAGGTATCCAGGACGTCTTCATCACGGCGCAAGGGGCCGTTGACACCGGCTGCGCGAGCCTTCTGAATCGCTTCCTCTTCATTGCGGGCAACAAAAATCTGCCCGTCTTCGCTGTACCAGGCGGGAATTTGGTGGCCCCACCATAGTTGACGGGAAATGCACCAATCCTGAATGTTTTCCAGCCACTGGTAATAGGTATTGGTCCAGTTTTCGGGGTAAAACTTGATTTCACCCGAACGCACAACGTCCAGGGCGGTTTCGGTAATGCTTTTGCCGGGGTTGTAAGTGCCTTCAGGCGCAGGCTTGCTCATGGCCACAAACCATTGGTCGGTCAGCATGGGTTCGATAACGGTTTTGGTGCGGTCGCCACGAGGCACCATTAAGGTATGGGGCTTGACGCTTTCCAGTAAATCCAGGGCCTGAAGGTCAGCCACGATTTTTTCGCGGGCTTCGAAGCGATCCATGCCACGGTAGGCTTCGGGCGCATCATCAACAATTTTGGCATCAAGCGTAAGAATACTGGAAAAAGACAGGCCGTGGCGTTGCCCGACCGCATAGTCATTGAAGTCGTGGGCAGGGGTTACTTTAACCACGCCGGTGCCAAATTCCCGGTCTACATAGTCATCGGCAATAATGGGGATTTCACGATTGACCAGTGGCAGGATAACGGTTTGGCCAATCAGGTGCGCGTAGCGTTCGTCTTCGGGGTGTACCATTACCGCAACGTCACCCAGCATGGTTTCGGGACGGGTGGTGGCCACGGTTAAATGGGTAAGTTCACCGGACGGTTTGCTGAGCGGGTAGCGAATATGCCACAGACTTCCTTGTTCTTCGCAGCTTTCAACTTCAAGGTCGGAAACTGCCGTGCCCAGAACCGGATCCCAGTTGACCAGACGTTTGCCACGATAAATAAGGCCCTGTTCATGCAGGCGTACAAAGGTTTCAATCACACCTTTGGACATTTGTTCGTCCATGGTGAAATATTCGCGTGGCCAATCGGCCGAGGCACCCAGGCGGCGAACCTGGCTGGTAATGGTATTGCCTGAAAGCTCTTTCCATTCCCAGACCTTTTCAAGAAATTTTTCACGACCAAGGTCGTGACGGGAAATCTTTTGTGCATCCAGCTGGCGCTCAACCACGATTTGCGTGGCAATACCGGCATGGTCGGTGCCCGGTACAAAAACGGTATCATTGCCCAGCATGCGATGGTAGCGAACCAAGCCGTCCATGATGGTTTGGTTGAAAGCGTGGCCCATATGCAGGGTGCCGGTCACGTTTGGTGGCGGGAATTGAATGGTAAATGGCTGACCACATTCTTCCGAGGCGGTTGTTGTATATTGTCCTGCAGCGAAAATGCCTTGTTTGTTCCACTCTTCATACCAGCGGGCCTCCAGCTCTTTGGGCTCGAAGCTTTTGGAGAGCTCTTTGGTGTCAATAATGTTAGATTCTTGGTTCATTCTGATTCTGATTCCGACGGTTTGGTTGTTTTGTTCGCGAAAACCCTTATTTTAAGGTGTAGAAGGTACTTTTTGCATGTTAAAATGCCAAGTTGAGTAAAACTTACTTGAAGTTATTGTTTTTATTGAAATTTTGGAGTATTAAATGGCTGTAGAACGCACATTGTCTATTATCAAACCCGATGCAGTTGCAAAAAACGTGATTGGCGAGATCATTACCCGCTTTGAAAAAGCAGGTTTGAAAGTTGTTGAGGCACGTATGCAACAATTGACCCGTGAAGAAGCCGAAGGTTTTTACGCTGTTCACAAAGAGCGTCCTTTCTTCAATGATCTGGTTGGCTTCATGATTTCCGGTCCTGTATTTATTCAGGTCCTGGAAGGCGAAAACGCCATCCAGAAAAACCGTGACCTGATGGGTGCTACCGATCCTAAAAAAGCAGAGCCAGGTACCATTCGTGCCGACTTTGCCGACAGTATCGATGCAAACGCGGTTCATGGTTCAGACGCGCCTGAAACAGCAGCTGTTGAAATTGCCTATTTCTTTGGCAAGTAATCGGTAATTTTAAGATATAGAGTTTTGATATTGAATAAGGCTTACTCCATGACCGACCACATTAATCTCCTGGGCGTCCCGACCGATGCCCTCATTGACCTGGTGGGTCAGTGGGGGAGTAAGCCCTTTCGTGCAAAGCAGCTTCAGCGCTGGGTTCACCAGCGTGGAGTCAGCGAGTTCGGGCAAATGAGTGATCTTGCCAAAGATTTCCGTTCCCGGCTTGCCGGCTCCTGTTGCGTTCAGGCACCACCGGTCATTACGCAAAAAATATCCTCTGATGGCACCCGTAAATGGTTGTTCGATGTGGGTAATAATAATGCTATTGAAACGGTATTTATTCCTGAGGATGATCGTGGTACCTTGTGCATTTCAAGTCAGGCTGGTTGTACGGTTGCCTGCCGGTTTTGTTCCACCGGGCATCAGGGTTTTAACCGCAACTTAAGCACGGCAGAAATTATTGGCCAGTTATGGCACGCCCGCCGCGTTATCCAGCAAGACCTGCAGTCTGCCCGTATCGGTAATGCAGAAGTCCCTGAAGAAATTTCACGAGTCATCAGCAATGTTGTCATGATGGGCATGGGAGAACCTTTGCTTAATTATGATCAGGTCGTTCCGGCCCTTCAGATTATGCTTGACGACAATGCTTATGGTTTGTCACGCCGTCGTGTCACCGTATCAACATCCGGTGTGGTTCCCATGATGGATCGCTTGTCCCGGGACTGTCCTGTGGCACTGGCGGTTTCGCTTCATGCTCCCAATGATGCCTTGCGTGACCAATTGGTACCATTAAACAAAAAATACCCGTTGGCCGAATTGATTGCTTCATGCAACCGTTATCTGGAGTTTGCCCCTCGTGATTTCATCACTTTTGAGTATGTCATGCTTGATGGTGTCAATGACACTGATGAGCATGCGCGCCAGTTGATTGAAATCACCAAGCAGGTTCGTTGCAAATTGAATCTCATCCCTTTTAATCCGTTTCCTGAATCGGGGCTGAAGCGCTCAAAATCTGCCCGGGTGCGTATATTCGCCAGTATCTTGATGGATGCCGGGGTCATTACAACCGTGCGTAAGACCAGGGGTGATGATATTGATGCTGCCTGTGGTCAGCTGGCTGGCGATGTCAAGGATAAAACCAAAATCAGCGCGCTTATGCAGGCCAGAAAATCCATTCCCATTATCGAGGTGCAGTAGTGACTCAATTGAATTCAGGTACGAGTGATGTGTCCGGTTCAGATTCCCTGGAAGATAAAAACCTGGGTTTGTTGTTAAAAGGACGGAGAGAAAGAAAAGGGCTGTCAGTCAACGATGTTTCGAATCAGATCAAATTTTCATCGGCTCAAATCATTTCGCTAGAGGCGCAGAACTGGTCTGCGTTGCCGCAAGGTTTTGTGTTAAAAGGTTTGGTGCGCAAATATGCCCGTTTTCTTGGGGAAGATGAGCAACAAATGCTTGATCTTCTGGCAAGGCAAAGTGGTGCCAATGTCAATAAGCAGGAAGTGACAAGCCTACAGTCAACGACCGATTTCAGCACCCATGAAGGGTATGAGTCAAGGCGTTCGGGTACGGGAACATGGATCTTTATCATCTTCCTGATCCTGGTTGTTATCGCTGTTTATGGATATAGCCGTGAATGGTTTACGCTTGAAGAAATCGGCTTGGAAAATCTCAGGAATTTATTTAGTTAATCATGTCCATTTGCCAAAATCCATTTCCTGTCGGACCCGCTGTCCGTCATCAGACCCGTCTGGTTAATGTTGCCTGGGGTTCTACGGTTGTGCCCATTGGCTCCAGTGCGCCTATTGTTGTTCAGTCAATGACCAATACCGACACGGCCGATCACATTGCCACAGCTATTCAGGTTAAAGAACTCGCCTTGGCGGGTTCCGAGATGGTGCGTATTACCGTCAACACCCCCGAGGCAGCACAGGCCGTGCCAGCCATTCGTGAACAACTTGATAAAATGGGTGTGCTGGTGCCGTTGGTGGGGGATTTTCATTACAACGGCCATAAATTGTTAACCCAATATCCCGAGTGTGCACAGGCGCTGTCCAAGTATCGCATCAACCCCGGTAATATGGGGGGCGGCAAAAAACGCGATGATAATTTTGCCCAAATGATCGAAGTTGCCTGTAAATATGAAAAACCGGTTCGTATCGGCGTGAACTGGGGTAGCCTCGATCACGAATTAATGGCCCGCATGATGGATGAGAACAATGCCAAGCCCGAGCCATGGGATGCGCAATCCCTCATGCGTGAGGCATTGGTTGTTTCGGCCATCAGTAATGCACAGCGGGCCGAGCAGCTGGGCATGCCTGGAGATGCGATTATCCTTTCCTGCAAGGTCAGTCATGTTCAGGATCTGATTTCCGTTTACCGGAATCTGGCCGGGCGTTGCAATTACCCCTTGCACCTGGGTCTTACGGAAGCCGGTATGGGCAGCAAAGGTATTGTGGCCTCAACAGCAGCTTTGGCCGTGCTCATGCAGGAAGGAATTGGCGATACCATTCGTATTTCGCTAACACCAGAACCGGGCGGTGATCGTTGTAAAGAGGTGGTTGTGGCCCAGGAAATACTGCAAAGTCTGGGGTTGCGGGCTTTTACGCCCATGGTGGTCGCATGTCCCGGTTGTGGCCGTACCAGCAGTACGGTATTCCAGGAACTGGCCGATAGCATCCAGTCTTATTTGCGTGATCAAATGCCGGTCTGGAAAACCAGGTATCCCGGAGTTGAGAATATGAACGTGGCCGTGATGGGGTGTGTGGTGAATGGCCCAGGTGAAAGTCGTCATGCTGATATTGGCATCAGTCTGCCCGGTACCGGTGAAGTGCCTTCCGCACCGGTTTTTATCGATGGAGAACGCACAGTAACCCTTAAGGGTGATAATATTGCAGCCGAGTTTCATGAAATTGTCCGTAACTATGTAGAACGTCGCTACGGTGTCCGTTCATAAAGCGTACAGTAAAAAAATAAATTATCTGAATAAAGAGATCCGTTTGTATGACTAAAACATTCCAAAAAGTTTCTGCAATACGTGGAATGAATGATATTTTGCCGGCTGAAAGCTGGCTTTGGGAAAAACTGGAAGCAACCATTCGTGAATGGTTGGCTCAATATGGTTATAACAATATCCGTACCCCCATTCTTGAGCAAACGCGTTTGTTTGCCCGTGGAATTGGTGAAGTGACCGACATCGTTGAGAAGGAAATGTATACCTTCAGCATGTCAAAAGATAAAACCGATGTGGGTGAAATGCTGACGATGCGGCCCGAGTTTACGGCAGGTATCGTACGTGCGGTGATTGAACATAACTTGCTTTATGATGCGCCCCAACGCCTTTTTTCAATGGGTCCGGTTTTTCGTCATGAGCGTCCGCAAAAGGGTCGTTATCGCCAGTTTCACCAGGTTTCCGTAGAAGCTATGGGCTATGCAGGCCCCGATATTGATGCCGAGCAAATCATCATGTTGGCCCGTTTGTGGAAAATTCTTGGCCTGACCGATGTTCGTCTTGAATTGAACTCTTTGGGTCAGCCCGAAGAGCGTCAGGCGCACAGGGAGGCCTTGGTTGCTCACCTGGAAAAACATAAGGAATTGCTGGATGAGGACGGTTTGCGTCGCATGTACAGCAATCCTTTACGTGTACTCGATACCAAGAATCCAGTCATGCAGGACATGGCCAATAATGCGCCCAAGCTGTTTGATTTTTTGAAAGAAGAGTCCTTGGCCCATTTCAATGAAATACGGGCCCGCCTTGATGAGGCAGGTATTGCTTACACTATTAATCCGCGTCTGGTGCGTGGTCTTGATTACTATAACCTGACGGTTTTTGAATGGGTCACCGATCGTCTGGGCGCCCAGGGGACCGTATGCGGTGGTGGTCGATATGACGGCCTGTTGTCCTTGCTCGGTGGCAAGCCTGCTCCTGCCATCGGTTTTGGCATTGGTATCGAGCGTTTGCTGGCACTGGTGATACAGGATAAAGAACTGGTTAAACCGGCTGAATGTGATGTATATTTCATTCACCAGGGACCAGAGGCTTCACGCCATGCCCAGGTGTTGGCCGAGCAATGCCGCGATGAGGGGATTCGTGTCATTGTGCATGCCGGTGCCGCCTCCTTCAAGGCACAGTTCAAACGCGCGGATAACAGTGGGGCACGGCTTGCTGCCATTCTGGGTGAAGATGAAGTGAAAAGCGGTACTATTGGCATTAAATCGTTGCGCGCCGCTGAAGGTGGTAATATTGCACCTCAGGTGACAGTACCTGTGGCAGCATTCATTAATGAATTAAAAAATAGGGTTTAAACAGAAGTATGGCTTTTGACTTAGAAGAACAGGAAAAAATTGATGCCCTGAGATCCTGGTGGGATCGTTGGGGTACGCCTATTATGTCGCTGGTTACAGTCATCATGCTGGCTTTTTTGGCCTGGTATGGCTGGCAATGGTACCAATCGAACCAGTCCAGGCAGGCCTTGGGATATTTTGAGGTTATACAAAGTGCATTGGTCAATGACGACAAGGCAGCGGCGACCCGGGTGCATGAGGCCAGTGCGATTTTACAGAAAGATTATGCCAAAACACCTTATGCAGGCAGGGCGGTGTTGCTGGCAGCCAGTTTTCTGGCAAATAACAAGCAGCCTGAAGCTGCCCAAGCCCAGCTTGAATGGCTGATTGGGCAGGCCGAAACCTTTCCGGATCTGGTTCCGGTTGCCCGTTTAAGAATGGCATCCCTGTTGGCAGATCAGGAAAAGTACGATGCTGCCTTATTGCAGTTGGCCAATCCGCCAGAGGCTTTCAAGGCCGTATTCCTGGATCGTACCGGTGATGTTCTGGTGGCGCAGGGGAAAACAAAAGAGGCTGTACAACAATGGAAAGCCGCGCTTGAGCAGCCAGATCTGGCCGCCGAATTTGTTCGTGCAGTTGAATTAAAATTAAGTGTGCTGGGTGGGGAATAATTTATGAAAAAAACGTGTCATCGTATTTTGTCAGGTTCTATGCTTGCGCTTGCCGTCGCTGCAACAGGGGGGTGCTCCCTCTTTAGCAACGAGTCGCGTTTTGAGCCGGTAGCGCTTACGGAATATCAACAACAAGTTACTGGCTTTACCGTTTGGTCGGCCAATGTCGGCTCAGGCAGTGGTTATGGTTTTGCGCCTGCCTTGGTGGGGAATTCGGTTTATGCGGCCACTCCGGATGGCTCTGTTGTCAAGGCAAACCTCTCCAATGGGTCAATCCAGTGGAGAACAAAACTGGACGAGGAGTTGGCTGCCGGTGTGGGTAGCGATGGCAATATTGCAGTTGTGACCACCACAAAAGGAAAAGTCATTGCCCTGGATGCATCGGGTAAAGAACTCTGGACAGCCAATGCCTCTACCATTGCCTCAACTCCTCCAGCTATTGGGGGTGGTTTGGTGATTGTGCGTGCCGATGACTATCGCGTGCAGGCCTTCAATGCGCAAAATGGCGAGCTGCAATGGAGCTATCTCAGAACGAATCCGGAAATGGCGCTCAAGGCAAACTCACGTATGCTGATTGATGGCAATCAGGTGCTGGTGGGTGTTCCAACCGGAAGACTGGTCTCTTTGGATTTGCAAACCGGTACACCTCGTTGGGATATTCTGGCGGCGACTATACAGGGGCCAACCGATCTTGACAGTGTGACTGATGTGGTGGGACAACCTTTGCTGTCGGGTAATGGTTTGTGTATTGCCACATACCAGGGGCGTGTGGGATGCTATGCCATTTCTGCCAATGGTGCACAGCCAGTCTGGAACCAACCGTTTTCAAGTGCTGTGGGTGTAGGCGCTGCCGGTAATTCTTTGTATGCAGCCAGTGTGCATGGTGAAGTGCGTGCCTATAATATTACGAATGGTCAGGAGTTATGGACAGATCAAACATTAACCAATCGCGGTTTGACCAATCCTGTCGTTTATGGCAACGTGGTTGCCACGGGTGATTACGAAGGCTATGTACACTTCTATTCGGCCGCCGATGGTACCCTTCTTGGGCGTGTTTCCGCAGGTAGCGGGCAGTCCATCGTTTCTCCCGTGACGGCAACCAATATCGGCATTTTGGTGCAAAATGGTTCCGGTAATTTAGTCATGCTTGGTGTTAAGTGAACAGAATTCAGTTTAAACCCGTTGTTGCCCTGGTGGGGCGACCTAATGTTGGCAAATCAACGCTTTTCAATCGCTTGACCCGTTCAAGGGCTGCGTTGGTTGCCGATTATTCCGGCCTTACCCGTGATCGTCATTATGGTGAAGGTCGTGTGGGTGATTATCCTTTTCTTGTCATTGATACCGGGGGTTTTGAGCCGGTGGCCAAGACTGGTATTCTGAAGGAAATGGCACGTCAAACCGAGCAGGCAATTGCCGAATCCGACGTGGTTATTTTTCTGGTGGATGCCCGTGCAGGTGTCAATGCGCATGATCATGAAATAGCGCGCATGTTGCGTCGTGCCGGTCCCAAGGTAGTGCTTGCGGTGAATAAAGCCGAGGGTATGAACAGTGGACAAGCCAGTGCCGAGTTCCACGAGCTTGGCCTGGGGACTCCTCATCCCATTTCATCGGCACACGGTGACGGTGTTGTTGCCCTGATCGAAGAGGCGCTGTCCCAGCTTGATAATCCTTATATTCAGGCCGTTCCTGCAGAGGATGATGTCGAGGTTCCCGAGCCTGAACTGGGGCAGGATGAGTCTGCTACCGAGGAAGAGGAAGTCTTTACCGATCATCGGATCAAGCTTGCCATTGTCGGTCGCCCCAATGTAGGTAAATCCACCCTCATCAATACATTGATGGGTGAAGAACGGGTCATCGCTTTCGATATGCCGGGTACTACACGGGATGCCATTGAGATTGATTTTGAGCGTAATGGCAAAAAATATACCTTGATTGATACGGCTGGTTTGCGTAAGCGTGGCAAAGTATTTGAGTCGGTTGAAAAATTTTCCGTCATTAAAACATTGCAGGCTATTGAAGCCAGTAACGTCGTTCTGTTAATGCTTGATGCCCAGACTGAAATTTCCGAACAGGATGCCCATATTGCCGGTTTCATTCTCGAATCGGGTCGTGCGCTGGTGGTGGCCATCAACAAGTGGGATGGTCTTGATGCCGACAAGCGTGAATGGATACAGCGGGAGTTTGAGCGCAAATTGCGGTTCTTGTCGTTTGCCAAAATGCATACGATTTCTGCTCTTAAAGGGCAGGGTGTCAATGCGGTCCTTAAATCGGTCAACGAGGCCCATGCGGCCGCTTTCATCAAGCTGTCAACACCCAAACTGACCCGGGAACTGCATGCGGCAGTAGAGCAACAGCAGCCCCCTCGCAAAGGGATTTTCAGGCCTAAAATGCGTTATGCGCATCAGGGTGGACAAAACCCGCCGCTTATCATTGTTCATGGTAATGCTCTTGATGCCGTGCCCGATTCATACAAGCGCTATCTGGAATCCAGAATGCGCAAGGCTTTCAATTTGTCGGGAACACCTTTGCGAATAGAATTCAAGTCTTCTAAAAACCCATATAAACAGGCGGAGTAAAGCGTGAGTAAATTCTGGAGTGATTTCGTTCAGGAACTGAAGCCTTATGTTCCGGGAGAGCAGCCTAAAGACGGTGAGTACATCAAGCTCAATACCAATGAATCACCGTTCGATCCCTCTCCGGTAGTTATTGACGCGATTCGGCAGGAAGTCGAGGAAAATCTGCGTTTGTATCCAGATCCCGAATCAGATAGATTGCGTGAGGTAATCGGTCGTTACTACGATATTCCTGCTGACTTTGTCTTTCCGGGTAATGGTTCAGATGAAGTGCTGGCACATTTGTTTCATGCCTTGTTCAAACACAAGGGCAAGAAAATCCTGTTCCCGGATATAACCTACAGTTTTTATCGGGTGTATGCCAAATTGTATGACCTCGATTTTGAAGCTGTTGCATTAAACAGTCAATTTGAAATTGATATTAATGACTATATCAATGCTTCTTCCGAAGAAGTTTGCGGTATTATTTTTCCCAATCCGAATGCACCTACGGGGATTGCAGTCAGCCTGGAACAAATAGAGCAGTTATTGCAGGCGCAACCTGATATTGTGGTGGCCATTGATGAAGCTTATGTTGATTTCGGTGCGGATTCAGCCGTTAGCTTATTGGAAAAATACGATAACCTGATTGTGTTGCAAACTTTGTCAAAATCACGTTCATTGGCAGGTTTGCGGGTCGGGTTTGCCATGGCGCAGCCCCATTTGTTGCAGGCATTGGTCAGGGTTAAGAACAGTTTTAACTCTTACCCGCTGGACAGACTGGCCCAAGTAGGGGCGATTGCCGCCTTTGAGGACGATGCTTATTTTGAGCAAACCCGGCAAGAGATCATCACCTCACGTGAATTTGTCAGTCAGGAACTTGCCGGTTTGGGATTTGTGGTTTTGCCTTCAAAGACCAATTTTGTGTTTGTTTCGCATCCACAGATTGATGCTGCGGTATTAAGTGCCCAGTTGCGCCAGCATCTTGTTTTGGTTCGTCATTTTGACCAGAGTCGTATTTCCCAGTACCTGAGAATTACCATAGGAACCCGAAAACAATGTGAAGTATTAATAAAAACATTGTCTGAAATATTAACTTCAACTAATATTGGTTCTGAATAAAAAAATTACCGAAAATATGGGAATTTACTTATTAGGTGGTAAGTTGTTTAAAATGTCGGTAAAGTACTATTTTTATAAAATTCACCTATTAATAACATTAAAATGGAGCCTCGCCAATGAGCACTAAAGGGCAATCACTACAAGATCCTTTCTTGAATGCACTGCGTAAAGAGCATGTACCCGTATCAATTTATCTGGTCAACGGGATCAAATTACAAGGACAAATCGAATCTTTCGACCAATATGTGGTTTTACTAAGAAACACCGTTACCCAAATGGTTTACAAACACGCGATTTCCACTGTTGTTCCAGCTCGTGCTGTCAGTTTTCAGGTTGATGTTCCTGCTGAATAAGAATAAAAATCTTTTCGCGGAAACATGGCCCGCCAGGTTAGCCTGTGCGGGCATTTTCCTTTTTAGGGGTGTATGCGCGCATTAATTATCAGTGTAAATTTCGGTAAACCCGATTATCAGGCACATGCCGAAGAGTTTGAAATGCTGGCTAAAGGTGCAGGGGCAGAAGTTGTTGCCACTGTTGTTGCCAAACGTGACAAACCCGATGCGGCTTATTTTATTGGTTCAGGAAAACTGGAAGAGGCTGTTCAGCTGGCCCAGTCTTCTGATGTGGATATCATTTTGTTCGATCAGGCGCTTAGCCCGGCCCAGCAGCGAAATCTCGAGCGGGCATTTAATTTAAGAGTCGTTGATCGGGTGGCACTTATTCTTGATATATTTGCCCTGCGTGCCAAAAGCCATGAAGGCAAGCTTCAGGTGGAGCTGGCGCAATTACAACATCTCATGACCCGGCTCACACGGATGTGGACCCACCTGGAACGTCAGCGGGGGGGTATAGGCATGCGTGGTCCGGGTGAGGCCCAGCTTGAAATGGACAAGCGGATGATTGGGGACAAGGTCAAGGTACTGCGGGAGCGGCTAAGCAAGGTCGAGCGGCAACGCACCACGCAGCGTCGTTCAAGGGCCAGGGGGGGGACCATGTCAGTTTCCCTGGTGGGGTATACCAACGCGGGCAAGTCAACGTTGTTCAATGCCCTGACCCGTGCTGGTGCCTATGCGGCAGACCAATTGTTTGCCACCCTTGATACAACGACAAGAAGGATATGGATTGAAGGCGCCGGTCAGGTGGTTGTTTCGGATACGGTAGGTTTCATTCGTGATCTGCCCACCACCCTGATTGCCGCTTTCAAGGCAACCCTTGAAGAAACGGTTCAGGCTGATTTGCTATTGCATGTTATTGATGCCTCCAGTCCGCAACGTGAAGAGCAGATTCTGGAAGTGAATAAAGTGCTTGAAGAGATCGGTGCTAAAGACATACCATGTATTCTTGTTTACAATAAGATCGATGCTGTGGGCTATGAACCAAAAATTGAACGAAACGAAGAGGGCAGAATAGTCCGCGTTTTTGTCAGTGCATTAGATCGAACCGGCTTGGACGGATTGCGCGGGGCAATCGCTGAAGCCAAAGAAATAATAGGAAATAATGTTGCGAGTCTCAAAAATATTTAACTTGAACGATCCGGGTTGGGGTCGTGGTAATCAAAATGGTTCAGGCCAGAATGAACCGCCAAAACGTCCCACCAATCAGGGTGACGGACCACCTGATCTTGATCAGGTATGGGCGGATTTCAATAATCGGATCAAGAGCGTGTTTGGTAATAAAAAAGGCGGTGGTGGAGGCTTTGGCAAGCCCCCTCGTGCCGGTGGCTTCAATCCTTCTCCCAAAGCGGCCAAATTTGGTATTGTTTTTATTGTCATTGTTGCCTTGTTGCTTTGGCTGGCCAGCGGTTTTTATATCGTTCGGGAAGGTCAGGTAGGGGTGGTCACGCAATTTGGAAAATACCTTAAAACGGTTCAGCCTGGCTTCCAATGGCATATTCCCCGGCCTGTGCAAAACGTTGAATTGGTTGATATCGCGAGTGTCCGTTCTTTCTCGGTGGGTTATCGCGACAATTCACGCAATAAGGTTTTGCCCGAGGCCTTGATGCTGACTGAAGACGAAAATATCGTTGATGTGCAGTTTGATGTCCAGTATCGTCTCAAGGCGGAAATGCCACTTGAGACCGGTGAATACAGCCCTGCTGCTGACTATATTTTCCGTCTGGTTTCTCCGGATGAGTCGGTGCGTCAGGCGGCAGAAACGGCCATGCGTGAAGTGGTTGGCAAGCAGTCAATGAATAAAATCCTGTATGAAAGCCGTACAGCAGCCGCCATGGATGTCATGAGGTTAATGCAGCAAATTCTTGATCGTTACCAGTCTGGCATAGAGGTCACCACGGTGGCGATTCAAAACGTGCAGCCTCCCGAGCAGGTTCAGGCCGCATTCGAGGATGCCATCAAGGCAGGGCAGGATAACGAACGGCAGAAAAACGAAGGTAACGCCTATGCCAGCAAGGTTATACCCGAGGCACGTGGTCAGGCCTCACGTATGCTGCAAGATGCGGAAGGTTACCGTGCAACAGTGGTTGGTCAGGCCCAGGGTCAGGCAGCCCGTTTTGAAAGCATAGAAAAGGAATACGCGAAAGCACCGGAAATTACACGTGAACGCATGTATATTTCCACCTTGGAAGATGTCTTTAAAAATGCCTCCAAAGTGATGGTAGACACTGAGGGCGGCAATAATATGATGTATCTGCCTATCGACAAATTGATTGAGCAAACATCCAGTGCAACATCGGCGCCAGCTGCAACATCGGTGCCATCCAGTGCTGTTACTTCCTCCAGCAATCCCGCGTCAGTCTCTGGCAATGATGTCAGTGCAGCATCACGGAATCGTTTATCCCGTGATAACTTCGATCGTCGCTAGGAGGTAGGTAAAATGAATCGTAATACTGTCGTAGGTATCGTGCTTTTTGTGGCGGCTCTTTTGTTGTCGTCATCCATTTTTATTGTTTCCGAGCGAAACTATGCACTGGTGTTCAAGTTGGGTGAATGGCAACGCACCATCCAGGAACCCGGTCTTTATTTCAAGCTTCCAACACCACTGGAAAATGTGGTTTATCTTGATAAAAGGATCCAGACTATCGAGTCCGGAGATACCGAAAGAATTCAGACTTCGGAAAAGAAAAACCTGATCATCGATTCTTATATCAAGTGGCGTATTTCAAATCCGTTGCAGTTCTATGTGTCTTTTGGTGACAGCACTTATGCGGCCCAGAATCGTCTGGGCGCGCAAATTCGCGATGCCCTGAACGCATCAGTCAACACCCGTACGGTTCGCGCTGTTATATCTCAGGAGCGTGATGTGGTAATGGCCGAGATCCTGAATAATGTGGAAGAGCGTGCCAAGCCTTTGGGGATTCAGGTGGTTGATGTTCGCCTGAAACGTATTGAGTTTTCGCAGGAGGTGTCTGACTCCGTGTATTCAAGGATGCAGGCAGAGCGCAAGCAAGAGGCAAACAGCTTGCGGGCCAATGGTGCTGCTGAAAGCGAGAGAATTCGTGCCGAGGCTGATCGTAAGGTTCAGGAAGAGCTTGCACAGGCTAATGCCAAGGCCCAGGCCATTCGTGGTGAGGGGGATGCCGAGGCAGCCAGAATTTACGCTGATGCTTATGGAAAGAATTCTGATTTCTACAGTTTTTTCAATAGCATGAATGCCTATAAATCCATTTTCGGCTCCAAAAAGGATTTATTGGTTGTTGATCCAAACTCTGATTTCTTCCGTTTCTTCAAGCAAGCAGATGGAAATGTGTCGACCAGCACACAATAAATTGAAAAACGGGTTTATTTGCTGAACTTATGCTTAATTAGTTGTACAATGCCGTGTAAGTTCAGAAACTATTCCTAAATGCGGCTCGCATTGCTTACGCAATGAGCCGCATTTTTATTTGATAAATTGCCATGACAACAAGTAACTGGTTATTGCCCGAACACTTGTCGGATATTCTCCCGGCAGAGGCGCGGCGTATTGAAGAGCTGCGACGTAAATTACTAGATCTTTACCGTACCTACGGTTTTGAAATGGTTGCGCCGCCGTTAATTGAATATACCGATTCACTCTTGGCTGCAAAGGGTCTTGATTTGCAATTGCGTACCTGTAAATTGGTAGACCAGCTGTCTGGCCGCACCATGGGTTTGCGGGCAGACATGACGCCGCAGGTAACCCGCATTGATGCGCATTTACTGAATCGTGAGGGTGTTACACGCCTTTGTTATTGCGGCAGCGTCATTCATGCGCGCCCATCCGGTTTGCTGTCTGATCGCGAACTGCTGCAAATTGGGGCGGAAATTTATGGTCACGCCGGCTTCGAGGCGGATTTGCAAATTATTCAGTTGGCCCTTGAAAGCCTTGAAATGGCTGGTGTCAAAAAGCCGCGCATAGATCTGAATCATCCCAATGTTTCCCGTGTTCTGGTGGATTCCGTGCCATCACTTGCCGAGCGTGCCAGCGAGATCTTCTCTTTGCTTAACGACAAGGATGTACCAAGCCTGAAAGAACTGCTTGATGGATGTCAGGATGTACCACAAGATATTGCCAATGCGCTGATCTTGTTGCCAAGCCTGTATGGCTCCATCAATGTGCTCGATGAGGCCCAGGAAAGGTTGCCTGATTTGCCGGGTATTCGTCAGGCTTTAGAGTCTTTGCGTGAGCTGGTCGGTGCTCTGGATAATGCTTGTGTGGGTATTGATTTGGCTGATGTTCGTGGTTACGATTATCACTCGGGCGTCAGTTTTGCTATTTTTGCACCAGGCTGGCATGATGCCATCGTGCGCGGTGGTCGTTATGATAACGTAGGTAAGGTTTTTGGCAGGGCGCGTCCTGCAACCGGCTTCAGTCTCGACTTGCGCAAGGTTTCAGCGGGTCTTTCACCTGCGCAGCCTTCAAGGGCCATCAAGGCACCGTGGGGGCTCGATGTGAATCTGGTTGATCGGATTCGTGAATTGCGCAATCAGGGGCATGTGGTAGTACAGATTTTTCCAAATAGCACGCAAAGTATTGATGAATTCATTTTTGAAAGTGAGTTGGTCTATAGTGAGGGCGACTGGGTACTGGAAAGTATTCAGTAAAATCAGGTCTTGACCGGGGCATTTTTGCCGGCAAGTGACGAACGATGTATTTTTATTTATATGATTTAATATGAGCAAGAACGTAGTTGTTATCGGTACCCAATGGGGTGATGAAGGCAAGGGAAAAATTGTTGACTGGCTGGCCGAATCTGCGCAAGGCGTTGTGCGTTTCCAGGGTGGTCACAATGCAGGTCATACCTTGTGGATTAATGGTAAAAAAACTGTTTTGCGTCTGATTCCATCCGGCATTATGCATCCCAGCGTTACGTGTTATATCGGTAATGGTGTCGTGCTGTCTCCCGAGGCTTTGCTAAAAGAAATCGAAGAGTTGGAAAGCGCAGGTCTGGATGTTCGTTCACGCCTGAAAATTTCAGAAGCATGTCCCTTGATCCTGCCTTATCACGTTGCTGTTGATCAGGCACGTGAAGCGAAAAAAGGCGAGAACAAGATTGGCACAACCGGCCGTGGTATCGGTCCTGCGTATGAGGACAAAGTTGCCCGTCGTGCATTGCGTGTACAGGATCTTTATAATCCTGCCCTGTTCGATGCAAAATTGCACGAGGTGCTTGAATATCATAACTTCATTCTGACCCAGCATCTGGGTGCGGAGCCGATCTCTTTTGATGAGGTCAAGGCACAGGCCATGGCCCTGGCTCCCATTATCGAGCCAATGGTTGCGGATGTTTCTGCTTTGCTGTATCAGGCTCAAAAAGAAGGCCAAAGGCTGCTGTTTGAAGGTGCTCAAGGTGCCTTGCTGGATATTGATCATGGTACTTATCCTTTTGTTACCAGCAGCAACTGTCTGGCTGGTGCAGCCTCAGCGGGGGCGGGTGTGGGTCCGCAGCGCCTGAATTATGTTCTGGGTATTACCAAAGCATACACAACCCGTGTGGGTTCAGGTCCTTTCCCAACCGAACTTAATAATGAGATAGGTGCCCACATTGCCAAAGTCGGTAACGAATTTGGTGCGGTAACCGGTCGTCCACGCCGTTGTGGCTGGTTTGACGGGGCAGCCCTCAAGCGTTCGGTTATTGTTAACGGTATATCCGGTTTATGCGTTACCAAACTTGATGTTCTTGATGGTATCGAAAGCATTGGTTTGTGTGTGGGCTATCATATTGATGGCCAAAGAGTGGATCTCCTTCCTTACGGAGCGCATAAAGTTGCCAAGGCTGAGCCTGTCATTGAAATGATGCCGGGCTGGAATGACTCAACAGTTGGTGTCAAAGAGTACGGGCAGTTGCCTGAAAATGCCCGTCGTTTCCTTGATCGTGTTGCTGAGATTTGCGAAGTGCCTATTGATATGATTTCAACCGGTCCCGATCGTATGGAAACCATTCTTCGTCGTCACCCATTCCAGGACTAACCAATACAGGTGAATATATGTCATTGCCAGCAAGTACAGATAGCGATTTATGGGTCAGTTGGGATGAGTATCATCACCTGGTTGAAAGGCTGGGTCTGATTGTATACAAATCAGGCTGGAAATTTGATAGTATTGTTTGTCTTGCTCGCGGTGGTGTACGCGTGGGTGATGTGCTTTCCCGTGTGTTTGATGTTCCTTTGGGTATTTTGGCCACCAGCAGTTACCGCGAGGCTGCTGGTACGGTTCAGGGGCAGCTGGATATCGCCCAATTTATCACCATCACGAAAGGCACCCTTGAGGGGCGTGTTTTGCTGGTGGATGATATGGTGGACACGGGGCTTACTTTTAGCAAGGTGCAAGAGCATTTGTTAAAGCAGTTTCCCAGCATTATCGAATTGCGTTCGGCGGTTTTGTGGTGGAAAGGTCACGCTAAGGTTGAACCCGACTACTATGTTGATAAATTGCCTACAAACCCCTGGATTCACCAGCCTTTCGAGGATTATGACAGTTTAAGGCCACACCAATTGGAAGCTTGGGTTAGAAAAGGTGTGGAAAATAACTAATTTATGTTATAATCCTTGATTACTTCAGTTTTTAGTTGGTCTAGCCGGAAAACGGCAAGGCTAATGAAACGCAAGGTTTTAGTTGGGAATAGATAAGATCATAACCATGGCGTGAAGTTGATACAGCGAAATCCCAAACTTGGCATAGCTGGCCAACAAGCGTTATGTGATTTTATTTATTTACCGGGCTAATTTTTATTTACCATTAACTGAGCTTAATTGCTTTCATATACATGCCACAAGTAAGATTAAAAGAGAATGAGCCATTCGAGGCTGCATTGCGTCGCTTCAAGCGCACTATTGAAAAAACCGGTTTATTGACAGAATTGCGTTCACGCGAATTCTACGAGAAACCAACAGCAGAGCGCAAGCGTAAACACGCCGCTGCTGTTAAGCGTCACTACAAACGCATTCGTAGTCAGCAACTGCCTCCACGCTTATATTGATTCCTGAAAGTTTTATTCAGGATTTGCTGGCCCGTGTCGATATCGTCGATGTGGTTGGCAAGTATGTTCAGTTAAGAAAGGGCGGGGCCAATTTACTTGGTCTGTGCCCCTTTCATAACGAAAAATCTCCTTCATTTACGGTCAGTCCCACCAAGCAGTTTTATCATTGTTTTGGTTGCGGGGCTCATGGTACCGCCATTTCTTTCCTTATTGAACATACCGGCGCCAGCTTTCCGGAAGCGGTCCGATCCCTTGCGGGTTCGGTGGGCCTTGTTGTGCCCGAAGAACAGCGTACGGCTTTCCAGCAAAAGCAAGTCAAACAAAAACAGACAGAAACCATGCTGCATCAGCAAGTGCTGGAGAAGGCGCATGGCTTTTACTTGTCTCAGCTAAAAAGCAGCCCCCAGGCTATTGCCTATTTAAAACAACGTGGTCTAAGCGGTCAAACGGCCAAGCGTTTCGGCTTGGGATGGTCCGGTACTAACCGGCAGGGGCTTAAAGCGGTTTTTGCCAATTACGAAGCGCCGATTTTGCTTGAGTCCGGTCTCGTTATTGAGTCAGAAGACGGACGTCGTTACGATCGCTTTCGTGAGCGGATCATGTTTCCTATTTTCAATGCAAAAGGGAAATTGATTGGCTTTGGTGGGCGTATCATTGGCAAGGGTGAGCCCAAATACCTTAATTCACCTGAAACGCCTGTTTTTTCCAAGGGCCAGGAATTATACGGCTTGTGGGAAAACCGTCAGGGAATCCGTGCGGAAGGATTTGTTCTGGTGGTTGAGGGTTACATGGATGTGGTTGGTCTGTCAGAGCAGGGTATGCATAATGCGGTGGCTACCCTGGGTACGGCAACTACGCCTCAGCATATTCAGAAGCTGATTCGGGCAAGTGATCGGATTGTTTTCAGCTTTGATGGTGATAATGCGGGTAAGAAGGCAGCCTGGCGAGCACTGCAAACCTGTCTGCCGTTGTTGCGCGATGACGTTTCCATCCGGTTTTTGTTTTTGCCGGCTGAGCATGATCCTGATTCTTATATTCGAGAATTTGGTGCTGATGTTTTCCGGGAAAAAGTGCAGGAATCCATGGCCTTGTCTTCATTTATGTTGCAAACACTGGCAGAGCGCCATCCCTTAAATGAGGCAGAGGGCAGGGCGGCATGTTTGCATGAGGCAAGGCCTTTGATGGTGCAAATCCCCGAGTCTGGTATTAAAACCCAGATAGGGCATGATTTCGCCAGGCTTGTTTCGCTCACTTCCGAAGAGTTGCTTAAAGATCTTGCGCTTTACCAGGCAGAAGTGGCAGCGCGTACTTCATTGGTGATGCAGCCTCAGGCTGCTGTGCATAATCCTGTCATGCCTTCTGGTTCAGTCCTGCCTTCGTTTGATCCCTTTGTTTTTGATGGGTTCCATACTGATGATGCGGTGCCATTTGAAGACTTTTCTCTGGCGCAGCCTAAGAAAACAAAGCCTTTTGCCAGTAATGCCAAAAATAATTCTGGCAAGCAGGTAACGCCTTTGGCTAAAAGATTGTTGCGATTATTGGCCATGCATCCTGCGTTGGTGGATCAAATTGCAGATCAGCAACTTGAAGTTTTAAGTCATAGCCCCCATCTAGGACTGGTACGTGAGTTTATTTCATTGGCTATTTCAAGTGGTGCAAGGCATATGGGAGCGTTGTTGCAGGCTGCTGACGACGGCTCAGACCTGCATGCCTTTTTGTCTTCCATTTCAGTGGAAATCATGGATATGGAAGAGTTGCCGCATCCGGTTGATGAGTGGAATGACGCTTTACAGCGCATTGAAATGGAGGCCTTACGCAATGAACAGGCTAAGCTGGTTCGGGAAGGATTGAATTCCGAATTGGCACGCCAACGTTACAAGGCATTGAATAAACGTATTTTATTATTGGGTCGTGTGGTAAAACGATAAATGATGTACAATATACGGTTGTTCATGCTTTTTCGCCAATTCTAATTTATAGCTTTTTTTATAAAAAATTCATAAGTTAGTGTTGTTTTGTGGTTGTTTTGTCACTTTCGGAATCTAAAATGATCAAAGACAGTAGTAAGCCAACTTCTACCAAGACAGCAGTAAAAAAAACAGCAACAAAAACGGTAAGCAAGAGTTCAACCAAGGCAAAGCTTGACACAAAAAGCATAATCAAACCAGAATCTTCAGCATCCAAGTCCGTGAAGCAGGCAAATGTCCCATCAGAACAGCGGCTTCAGGATGATGCATCCCTATCTTCAAAAGTAGTTAATAAGGCAGCAAGTAATACGGTGGCTAAATCAATTAAAGACACAACGACAAAGACTCGTGTTTCCAGTAAAAATCTTGACACAGATGATTCGCTGAATGATTTTGATGACGATTTTCTGGATGATGACGAACTCTCAGGTAAAAGAACCAAGGCATCGGCTTCAAGTGGCCGTAAGCCTGGGCGCCCATCAAAACCCAAAAATGACGAGGATGATTTTCTTGATACGGGTGATGAAGAAGCGGAAGATGTTCCTGAGCTTAAGCCTGTAAAACGTGGAAAACGTGGTAAAGACGCCAAAGACGTTGTTACGGGTGGAGCGCGTGGGCCTTTTTCTGCAGAAGAACTTGAGGCTCGCCGTAACCGACTCAAGCAACTTATCAAGCTGGGTAAGGATCGCGGCTACCTGACCTACAGTGAAATCAATGACCAATTACCCGATGATCTGGTCGATGCCGAAGCAATCGACGGCATTATCAGCACCTTCGGTGATATGGGTATTTCTGTCTATGACCAGGCGCCAGATGCCGAGGCGTTGCTCTTGAACGACAACGCGACCATGGCCTCAGCAGATGATGATGTTGAAGATGAGGCGGAAGCGGCATTAACTACGGTTGACTCCGACTTTGGTCGTACGACTGATCCTGTTCGTATGTATATGCGGGAAATGGGAACGGTAGAGCTGCTGACCAGAGAAGGTGAGATTGAAATCGCCAAGCGAATTGAAGATGGCCTTAAGCATATGGTCATGGCAATTGCCGCTTGTCCCACAACGATCAAGGAAATCCTGAATCATATCCAGCGCGTCCGTGATGGCCAGGCTCAAATTGATGAGGTCGTTGATGGCTTGCTGTCTGAGGATGGTGAAGAGTACGCAGGCTCAGGGGTGGTCGAGGAAAACGAGGAAGACGTGCCAGCGGGTGGTATGAGCAGCAGGCAGATTGAGACTTTGCGTGATGAGGCGTTGGCCAAATTCGACATCGTTGAACACTGGTTTGGCAAAATGAAAACCATCTACGAAGAGGGAGGTTACAAATCGCCCGCGTATATGGAAGCCAAGCAGGCTATCCTTGATGAGCTGATCGGGGTGCGCTTTACCGCTAAAATGGTAGAACGTTTGGCTGACTCCCTGCGCACGCAGGTTGAAGAGGTTCGCGCCCTTGAACGCACCATTTTGCACACTTGTATTGATCGTGTAGGTATGCCACGTGCTTATTTTATCAAGGTGTTTCCGGGTAATGAAACCAATCTTGATTGGGTTCACCAGGAAGTGGCAAAAAAACCTGCTTATGCAGCTACGCTAGAGCGGTCAATTCCTGATATCCACGAGATCCAGCAAAAACTTATCGACCTTGAAACGGCCGTTATCCTGCCAATCAAGGATCTGAAAGAAGTTAACAAGCGCATGGTTACAGGTGAAGCCAAGGCCAAGAAAGCCAAGCGTGAAATGATCGAGGCCAACTTGCGTCTGGTGATTTCAATTGCCAAGAAATATACCAACCGCGGCCTGCAATTCCTGGATCTTATCCAGGAGGGCAATATTGGTCTTATGAAAGCCGTTGATAAATTCGAGTATCGCCGTGGCTATAAGTTTTCTACCTATGCTACATGGTGGATTCGCCAGGCAATTACCCGTTCTATCGCAGACCAGGCCCGTACGATCCGTATCCCGGTTCATATGATTGAAACCATCAATAAAATGAATCGTATCAATCGTCAGATTTTGCAAGAGACTGGTGTAGAACCCGATCCGGCAACCTTGGCCCAGAAAATGGATATGCCAGAGGATAAAATTCGCAAGATCCTTAAAATTGCCAAAGAGCCCATTTCCATGGAAACGCCTATTGGTGATGATGATGATTCTCACCTGGGTGATTTCATTGAGGACGGTGCAACCTTGGCTCCTTCCGATTCAGCGTTATATGGTTCAATGCGCGATGCCTTTAAGGAAGTTCTTGATTCGTTGACACCACGCGAAGCAAAAGTGTTAAGGATGCGTTTTGGTATTGGAATCAGTTCAGATCAGACGCTTGAAGAGGTGGGTAAGCAATTTGACGTTACTCGTGAGCGTATTCGTCAGATTGAGGCAAAAGCCTTAAGGAAGTTGCGTCACCCAAGTCGGGCTGATAAACTTAAAAGCTTCCTTGAAAATCAGTAATAAGTGTGGTTTAATACTGATTTTTCTGAATGTGATAAGTCATTCGGAGAAGTTGATGCAAAAGTAAGCTAAAAGGACTCATAATCCTTTACTTGTCCCCCTGTAGCTCAGTTGGTTAGAGCAGAGGACTCATAATCCTTTGGTCACTGGTTCGAGTCCAGTCGGGGGGACCAATAAAACGCTTTGTATTCAATAAATTAGCCGCTTTTATAGCGGCTTTTTTATTGCCTGCAATGGTTAAAAATGTTGTATAAATGCATCGTTAACCAGGTTATCTGGCCCTTGTTGAGCAGTGGTTTGTATTTGGTTTTTATCAAGACGTTTCTGGGTTCAGTCAGTATTAATAAAAATAAACACCAACTGGAATCATTTAGTTGCAATCAATAGTAAAAAACTGACTGTTTTTTTGAACGACTGATAAGAAAGTTGATCCTATTTAAAGGATCTTATTTTAATTTTTTCAGGGTTCAATCATGAAACTCAGGCAATGTGATTCTGCGAGAGTGTTTTTATGGGGTTTTTTAATATTGTGGATGGCAATATTATTTGCGGGTACAGGCAAGGCTTATGCAAATGAAACCGCTGGATTGCAGCAATTATTGACATTGCAAGATGGAAAAGGGCAACAGGCAAAAAAATGGATACAGGAAGGGCGTCCCACATTGGTAAAGCTTTGGGCAAGTTGGTGCCCCTTATGCTTGTCTGAGTTGGAGGCGACCCAGGCTTGGACGCAAGATAATGCTTTTGAAAATATTAATCTTGTTTCTGTTGTTTCGCCCGGGAGACTGGGGGAAAAATCCTTGGCGGATTTCAATGAGTGGTATGCCGGGTTGAATTACCCTAATCTTCCAGTGCTCCTGGATCCTGAAGGCAAGACAATCAAGAATGCCAGTGTTGCCGTCTATCCCAGTTGGCTTTTATTTGATAAAAACAAACAATTGGTTCGTGTTGTTAAAGGTAGTTTGCATAAGGATCAGGCACTTGTTTTAGTACAAGACCCTAAGTCTGATTTGAAAAAAGTCCTTCAGTCGTTTTACAAACCAGCTAAAGATACGGCTTCAATAACCATGAATCAGAAAACAATTTATCTGGCAGGTGGTTGTTTCTGGGGTGTTGAGGCTTATTTTGAACGTATTCCCGGTGTGATTGATGCGGTTTCCGGTTATGCCAACGGCCGTACAGAAAACCCAAGTTATGAAGATGTCATTTTCAGGCAAGCCGGTCATGCCGAAACGGTTAAAGTCACTTACGATGCCGACCGTTTGGGTTTGTCCGATATTCTTGAGTATTATTTTCGAGTTATTGATCCTACCAGCTTGAATAAGCAAGGTAATGATCGTGGAACACAATATCGTACCGGGGTGTATTTTACCGATCCTGCTGAAAAATCCATTATTCAGACTGCATTGGATGAGGAACAGAAAAAATATCGCAAGACTTTGGTTGTGGAAAACCAGCCTTTAGTGCATTTTTATGATGCCGAAGAATATCATCAGGATTATCTGGCAAAAAATCCCAACGGTTATTGTCATATTGACTTAAGCAAGGCGGAGATACCGTTAAAAAAACAGATTTCAGCAAATAAAGAGGGTAGTTGGAAAAACTTTACGAAGCCAAGTGACAAAGTGTTGCGTGATCGTCTGAGCCAAGAACAGTATCGAATTACTCAACAAAACGGAACTGAGTATGCTTTCAGCCATGCTTATGATAATTTGTTTGAACCGGGAATATATGTGGATATTGTCAGTAATGAACCTTTGTTCAGTTCCAGGGATAAATATGATTCGGGCTGTGGCTGGCCAAGTTTCACCAAACCAATAGATGAGAATGCAGTTACCAGGCATAAAGACCTTAGCTACAACATGCAACGTATAGAGGTAAGAAGTCGTATTGCCAACTCTCATCTGGGGCATGTTTTTCCTGACGGTCCAAAGGACCGGGGTGGGTTACGTTATTGCATAAACGGTGCCAGTCTGCGTTTTATTCCCTTGGGGAAAATGCAAGCTGAGGGTTATGGCAGTCTGGTCGAATTGGTTAAATAACAAAGAAAGGTGCAAGTGATGACAGGATTTAAAAACCTTATATGCGGGACTGTTTTTTTATTGAGTCTTGGTGCGGGAACATATGTATATGCCCAAATAGAGGAAGTGGGTTTGCAGCAAACTTCAGAGCAGGCAGCTGTTTGGATTGATGTGCGCACACCAGCTGAATATGCGAGCGGTCATCGGGCTGATGCGATAAATATTGAATACCAAAATCTTGGTTCGGCAATTATGTCCATAGCGCCTAATAAGGATGTGCCAATTAATTTATATTGCAGAAGTGGTCGCCGTTCAGAAATTGCCAGACAAACATTGCTGGATATGGGATACACAAATGTGATTAATCAAGGTGCTTATGAAAGTGTAAAAAAAACACTTGCAAAGAATTGAAGGGCAAGCGTGTGTGTTGATGACGGTGTGAGTGTTCGTTTATTTGTTTGTGTTGTAAATTGGCACACGGCATTTTTATGGTTCAACCGTGGGTGCTGGCAGCCAGGTATGCCATTAATTGGGCAAAGACAGAAAAAAAATCGTCATATTGATCCTAGATGGCAAAGAGGATATGGCAGGCAGTTAAAAATGCCGGCCCTGGTTGTGGTGTAAAAACGCAACAAATTATTGTTTTTGACGTTTCCTTATAAATCAAATAGATAGATGATTTTGTGGTTTTTGGGTAAATAAAAAACGTTCAAACTCTTGCGGGAAATGAAAACGTCATGCTATAGTTCATTTTTTCGCAGCAACGGCAACACGGATTTAGTCCAAAGCGCCCGGCGGTGAAAAGGAAACGAAGTCTGGTTAAGTGTGTTGGTTTAGAACTCTACGGCTTAAGCAGGCAACGTGAAGTTGGTGGTCTGGCAGGTTGGTGTTAACGATTTGCCAGGTGGTTTAAAAAGAACGGTTTTAA
>LSQX01345717.1_pt1 | contig 69168 bp, 47 predicted proteins | sample 654561 | NCBI WGS metagenome assembly LSQX01 (sample SAMN04489861, study PRJNA283612) | anaerobic digester metagenome | isolation source: 4 biogas reactors fed with cattle manure at either 37C or 55C with and... | place: Denmark: Kongens Lyngby | collected 2014
TTGGTAGCCTTAACACAAATTTGTCCACCTAAGATTCCGAAATTTATTTTTACTTGATTTGCAATGTTTGAAACAACAACGGCATCGTTGGGTACGGTCCATATGTAGTTTGTTGCTCCTGACACTTCACTGGCAACATAAACGGTAGTGTTCAAAAAAGTGTGTATGTGGAAAAAGGAAACATTTGTCGCGCCTCTGCGTTGTGGTCTGTCGAATAACAGAGCTTGTGAGGCGGCGGTTCGGCTGACCACTGAACTTGGACGTTGCCTTGCTTCCTTAAGGAAAAACAAAAAAAGAATGCAGCATCCTCTGAACCCATAAGGTTCAAATATTTGAAAACTATAATATCATAGACGATACGACCTCATAGAGGTCGTATATTTATTTTTATTCAAGTTCTATATTTTTATGTTTTATCGAGCATAACCTGCAAGGTCTTCCCGACCTGACCTTGTAGGTTTAAAGCTAAAATATTAGGGTCAAAAATACTGAAAATTTCTATCCATTAAAATTAAACCTTGTAGGATTAAAGGTCTATTTTGTAATAAATTCATATCTTTGCAACACAAAAGAAAGGTGCTTTGCATTATACCAATTGTTATAATAAAAAAGCTTGAACTATTTTATTATTTACAATGGTTAATGCCGATGGTTAAAATGTTTGGAACAATTGGATGAAGCGAAAACTGGTCTAATATATTTTTCCAATCGGTATAAAAGGGAATATGGTGAAAATCCATAACTGTACCCGCAGCTGTAAACTCCTAAATCTGGGCAATATTAGCCACTTTCAAAAACAACGAAGGGAAGGCATTGCAGCAGAGGAGCAAGTCAGAAGACCTACCTTACTTTTGGAGAAATTATTAACGACTTTCGGGGAAAAAAGTCAAAAACAAAAATCATGGAAAATAATAACCAGAAACAAAGCAATCCAAAAATCCTTTTAGGACTGCTGACAATTTTCGCACTTATCTTATTAACATCTTGCCAAAATAATCCAATAGAAAGTCAAAATCAAGAAGATTACGACTCCATTTTTCTACCCAAACACTCCAATCTTTTTCACATTGAATATTACAAAAATCACAAAAAAATATTTGTGAAAAACCCTTGGGATAGCACCCAAAACTTGGCTAAATATATTGTCTCTTTACAGCCAGAAAAACAGCCCGAAAACTCAGGTTTTACACTCGTAAAAACTCCCCTAAAATCAATAGCAACACTTTTTGCCCCCGATGTCGCCTTTGCAAATAAATTAGAGATAGTAAATCTTATTAGAGCAGTCTCCAGCATTCAATATGTTCATAATGAGCAACTTAATCAGCAGGTGGAAGAAGGTAAAACCATTGATGTGGGTCCCTCCGAAGCTTATAATGTTGAAAAATTGATAGCTTCGGGAGTAGTGGCTTGTTTCGTTTCGCCCTTCCGCGAAAACAGATACCAAAAAATAGAAGAAGCCGAAATAGCACTAATTGTCAACGCTTGTCATATGGAAGATAAGCCTTTGGCAAGAGCCGAATGGATACTCTTTTTTGCCAGCTTTTTTGATAAAGAGGAAATTGCAAAAGAAATTTTTCAAGATATTGAAAATCAATATAATAGCACAAAATCAAAGTTTGAAGATATAAAAAATCGTCCTAAGGTTTTTAGTGGAAAAATGTACCAAGATATTTGGTATGTGAGCGGTGGAAAAAGCTTCACAAGTGAGCTATTTAATGATGCCGGTGGCGATTACATCTGGAAGCATTTGCCATATAGCGGCTCAGAACCCTACGATTTGGAAATAATACTCTCAGATGCCATAAATGCCGATTTTTGGTTTATTCAAGACTATACCGACACCAATTATAACTACCAAAGACTTGCCAGCGAAAATGCCAAATACAGCCTTTTCGATGCCTTTAAAAATCAGAATGTAGTTTTGTGCAACAGCAAATATAATTCCTATTACGAAGATGGCGTTTTGGAGCCACACATTATTCTTATGGATATGGCAAAAGTTTTCCACCCAGAGATAATGGAAGAGCATCAGTTTAAATATTTCAAACCATTGAAAAAATAGATATGATTTCGCGAAAACAGAAATATAGCCTTTGGTTTTTGGCACTTATGCTGCTTATGATAAGCCTGTTTTTCCTAAATCTAATTTTAGGTTCCGTTATCATACCTTTTCAAGAGAGTATTAAAACGCTTTTCACCTCTCAAAATGTTGATAATACTTATCGTTTAATAATTCTAAAATCTCGCTTACCACAGGCACTTACAGCAATTTTTGCAGGAGCAGCCCTCTCTGTTGGCGGACTAATTATGCAAACATATTTCCGCAACCCCCTTGCCGATCCTTCGGTTTTGGGCATCAGTGCAGGAGCAAGTTTGGGGGTGGCAATTCTTTTTCTTATTCCCGGATTAAGTCTAACAACAGGTCTTTTTTCAGGGTTTTATATGCAAAACTTCACCATTATTACAGCTGCACTTATAGGCTCAGCAGGAATATTATTTGCCATAATTCTCTTTTCAAGCTTTATCTCAAACTACGTAATGCTACTTGTTTTGGGGATAATGATAAGTGCCATGGCGGGCTCTTTTATTGGGATTCTACAAGTTTTTGCTGGTAGCGAAGAGGTGCACGGATTTGCCATTTGGGGTCTGGGCTCTTTCTCCAGCGTAAGCATTCCTCAACAAAAAATTTTCATACCAGCCATACTCATCGGACTTCTATTTTCAATACTATTGGTAAAGCCAATGAATGTTCTACTTCTGGGCGAAAATCAAGCCAAAAGCTTGGGAATAAATATCCGAAAAACCAGACTACATATTTTATTAACTGTGGGGTTTTTGACAGCAATTGTTACAGCCTATTGCGGTCCCATTGCCTTTCTGGGGCTGGCTGTACCTCATTTGGCACGCCTTTTTTTCAGAACTTCCAATCACGCTATATTGATACCTGCGGTGATGATAATTGGAGCAGTTTTGTCATTAATCACAATCTTAATAGCTAAGCTACCCGGATTTAACGGCTCACTCCCTGTCAATGTGGTTACGGCGCTTTTTGGTGCACCAATTGTAATTTGGATAATATTAAGTCGTTCAAAAACCCAAGATTTATGATAAAAGTCCAAGAGCTAAAACTTGGTTTTTCATCGGCAACAACCAAGAAAATATTATTAGAAAATGTCTCTTTCAATATTGAAAAGGGAAAACTTTACTCTATTTTGGGTTCCAATGGAAAAGGAAAAACAACCCTGCTGAGGGCTTTTGCAGGTATTCATAAACCATTAAATGGAGATATTTTAATTAAGAATAAAAGTATAAAATCATACTCCATACAAAAACTTGCACATCTGATAAGTGTGGTTTTCACCGAAAGGATTAATGTAGATTATATGTCAGTTTTCGAGATATTAGCCCTTGGACGTGTGCCGCATACTGGGTTTTATGGCACTCTAAGCGAAAATGATTTAAGGGTAATTGACCAAGCTTTGGAGCTTTGCGAAATATCTAATTTCAAAGAAAGAAAGCTAAACACCCTCAGCGATGGCGAATTTCAAAGAGTTCTGATAGCCAAAGCCATAGCCCAAGAAACACCAATTATTTTGATGGACGAACCCAGTTCACACCTTGATGCTGCTGGGAGGATTACAATTATGGAGCTTCTCCGAAAATTAGTTGTCGAAAATAATAAAACCATTGTGCTAACAATGCATGAAATTGATTTAGCCATAAAATTTTCCGATACAATTTTGATGTTCAACGACGATAAGGATATAAAATTGGGCATGCCCGAAGATCTAATTTTAAGTGGCGAAATAAATGAACTTTTTGTCTCCAAAGGATTGATTTTTAGTCATAAAGAAGGAGTTTTTAAAACAGATAGGGTGAACAATTTAGCCATTAAATTAGATTTACCTTTGGATAAAAAAATGTGGGTCGAGAGTGCTTTGCACAGATATTCCATATTCTCAAAACCTTCAATGCAAGAGTTTGAAATATCCGAAAATGAGTTTGGTTTTATTATTTCAAAAAATGGAGAAATCGTTTCTCAATATCAAAATATAAAATCCATAATTGAATTTTTCACATCTACTTGATAACATAATTTGTTATCTCAATGAGCAGAATTAGCTTTGCTCAGTAATATTGAGCGGAAACAGGGTCGTAGCGAAGTCGAAATCATTTTTCAACTCTATCAATTTGTCAGTCTGAGTAGTCCCGATTTATCGGAGCGAGCATCGAAGACTAAGACAAATTGTTTCTCAGCATTTTCAATTTTTCGGCTCCCCTGCAGTGTTTGTAAAACGAAAAACTGAAAACAACTAATAACTAAGCACTCAAAACTTATAGAAACTTTTTATTTTCTAATTTTCCCATCATCATCCTTCTTTCCCATTGTTTTTTCGAGTATGGAGGAAAATCTACTATTATTTGCACTATTTTCGAGTATAAAAGAAAATTCACTACCTTTGTAAGAAATTTTCGAGTATGAAAGAAAAATTTAATTCAATAAAGAAGTACAATTTTTGGAATAAAACATCTCCAAATCTTGGTTATTTAAGAACAGAATACACCGATAAAATTATAAAATATACTGAAAATCGTCTTATCAAAGTCTTGGTTGGACAAAGGCGATCAGGCAAGTCGTATATTTTGCGACAACTTATAAATAAGCTAATTGGCGAAGGGGTTAACAGAGAAAATATTCTATATATAAACAAAGAATATACGGAGTTTGATTTTATAACAAACTATTCCGACTTGGACAGTTTTGTGAAGTATTATCAAAAAACACTTGCCGTTTCGGGTAAGATATATCTTTTTATTGATGAAATTCAAGACATAGCTGATTGGGAGCGTTTTGTAAATTCATATTCTCAAAATTTTGTTGAAGAATACGAAGTTTTCATTACGGGTTCAAACTCAAATATGCTGTCAGGCGAGCTGTCAACTTTGCTTTCGGGAAGATATGTAGAGTTTGAAATTTTCCCTTTTAGCTATAATGAGTATTTGAAGTTTTTGGAGAAAGAAAACAATAAACAAAACTTTATTGAATATATGGAAAGTGGTGGCTTGCCCGAACTTTTCAATTTGCAAAATGATGAAATTAAAAGAAATTATGTTTCAGCAGTAAAAGACAGTGTGTTTTTTCGCGATATAATCCAACGTTATAGCATAAAAGAGCCCAAATTGCTGGAAGATGTTTTTATATATTTGGTTAATAATGCTGCAAATTTAATATCGATTTCAAATATTGTAAACTACTTCAAAAATCTTGGACGCAAAACCACTTATGATACCATTTCAGCCTATATTTCATATATGGAAAACTCATTTTTAATCCATAAATCAGAGCGATATAATATAAAGGGGAAGGATACAATTTCGGGAAACGCAAAGTATTACATCAACGATTTGGCTTTTAAGAATTACCTGTACAAAGGCTATGCTTATGGCATAGGTTATAAGATAGAAAATATCGTTTATTTAAACTTAAGACGAGCTGGATATAAAGTTTATACAGGCGTTTTTGGTAATAGAGAGATTGATTTTGTTGCGTTAAAAGATGATAAACATTTGTATCTACAAGTGAGCTATTTGATGCTTGACAAATCAACTTTTGAACGTGAATACTCTGCCCTTGAGCTAATTCCAGATAATTTTGAAAAGATAGTTCTCTCTTTGGATGATGTCCAATTTCCGCAAAGAAATGGAATAAAACATTCACAAATTTGGAAGTTTGATTTTAATAAATAATACAAATTGCCTTACAGCAGAACAAATGCTTGAAAAACTCAAAACTAAGCACTCAAAACTCAAAGTTTAGTGAACTTTGAGTTTTATCTTTCTCCTTTTATCTTTCCATCTTTTAATTCTTTTCTCCTCCTCTTGTTTACAATTTTATTATATTTGCTCAATATTTACAATAAATGGCAAAAAAAGAATATATCACAAATAAAAAAGTTTTGGTAACAGGCGGAGCTGGTTTTATAGGTTCCAATTTGTGCGAAAACTTACTTCAAAATGGCAATACAGTTGTTTGTCTCGATAATTTTTCCACCGGAAAAGAGGAGAATATCCGCTCTTTAAAAGAGAATCCAAATTTTGTATTAATCGAAGGGGATATTCGAAATTTAGACACCTGTCATAGGGCTGTAAAAGATGCCGATGTGGTGATGCATCAGGCGGCTTTAGGCTCCGTTCCACGCTCCATCAACGACCCCATTACCTCCAACGATGTTAATGTTTCGGGTTTTTTGAATGTTTTGGTCGCTACCCGCGATGCAAAAATTAAAAGATTTGTATATGCTTGTAGCTCATCAACTTATGGAGACTCTGAAGAGCTGCCAAAAGTGGAAGAAAAAATTGGAAAACCCTTATCACCCTATGCTGTTACAAAATATGTAAACGAACTTTATGCCGATGTTTTTGCCAAACTTTACGGCATCGAAACCATAGGTTTGAGATACTTCAATGTTTATGGTCGCAGGCAAGACCCCTTTAGCACCTATTCGGCTGTAATTCCCATTTTTGTGTCGAAAATTATCAATGGTCAAGCAATAACCATCAATGGCGATGGAGGTTTTTCAAGGGATTTTACCCATGTTGACAATGTGGTTTTGGCAAATAACTTAGCAGCCACAACATCTTCGCAAGGGGCTATAAATCAGATATATAATGTAGCTTGTGGCGAACAAACATCATTGAATGAATTGGCACAAACTTTAATAGAAAACTTAAGTCAATTTGACAAGAATTTCGAAAATTCAAAAATAATTTACGGACCGCAGCGTGCAGGCGATGTGCCACATTCCAAGGCTTCCATCGAAAAGATAAGAAGCTTTTTGAAATATGAGCCAATTTTGAGGTTCAAAGAGGGTGTAGCCGAAGCTTGTCGCTGGTATTGGGAAAATATAAAATAGAAAATTATGTCGAAAAAAGTCGCATTAATAACAGGTATAACAGGTCAAGACGGATCGTATTTGGCAGAGTTTTTATTGGAAAAAGATTACGAAGTACATGGTATAATCCGTCGTGCCTCCTATTTCAACACCAGTCGCATTGAGCATCTTTATTTTGAAGAGTGGATTGAAGATACAAAGGAGCGTCAGAAAAACTTGCATTTGCACTATGGCGATATGACCGATTCTACTTCGCTTATCAGAATTTTGCAACAAGTTATGCCAGACGAAATTTACAATTTAGCTGCACAGTCGCATGTGAAAGTTTCGTTTGAAGTGCCTGAATATACCGCCGAGTCGGACGCAGTGGGAACATTACGTATCCTTGAAGCTGTAAGGATTTTGGGTCTTGAGAAGAAAACAAAAATATATCAAGCTTCTACCTCCGAACTTTTCGGAAAAGTTCAGGAAGTTCCCCAAAGCGAAACAACGCCATTTTATCCGCGTTCACCTTACGGAGTGGCAAAATTATACGCCTTTTGGATTACAAAAAATTATCGTGAATCGTATGGAATGTTTGCCGTAAATGGCATATTATTTAATCACGAAAGTGAGCGTCGTGGTGAAAATTTCGTTACCCGAAAAATCACCCTTGCAGCGGCACGAATAGCCAAAGGTTTGCAAAAGAAACTATATCTCGGAAATTTAAATGCTGGTCGCGATTGGGGCTATGCAGGCGATTATGTGGAGTGTATGTGGCTAATTCTTCAGCACGAAAAGCCCGAAGATTTTGTTATTGCCACCGGCGAAATGCACACCGTAAGAGAGTTTTGTACCTTAAGTTTCGGCCGTGCCGGAATTGAAATTAGGTGGGAAGGAGAAGGGGTTAACGAAAAGGGTATAAATGTTGCAAATAATGAAGTAGTTGTTGAGGTTGACCCAAAATATTTCCGTCCTGCTGAAGTGGATGAACTTAGAGGAAATCCAGCAAAAGCACAGAAATTATTGGGATGGAATCCCCGAAGCACCAGCTTTGAGGATTTGGTAAATAAAATGGTTGACCACGACTTAGATTACGTTGTTCGTGAACATAAATATAAAAAAAGCTCTCCAAAATAATGAAACTTGATAGTAAAATATATCTTGCCGGGCACAATGGATTGGTTGGCAGTGCCATAATGCGAAATCTTCAGGAAAGAGGATATACAAATATTATTACCAAAACCTCCAACGACTTAGATTTGAGAAGGCAAAAAGAGGTGGAAGATTTTTTTGAAAAAGAGAAGCTAGATTATGTTTTTTTGGCAGCTGCAAAAGTTGGCGGAATACACGCCAATAACACCTATCCAGCGGAGTTTTTGTACGACAATTTAATGATAGAATCTAATATTATTCACTCGGCTTATCTTTCGGGGGTTGAGAAATTGCTTTTTTTGGGAAGTTCGTGTATATATCCAAAATTTGCTCCGCAGCCCATCAAGGAGAGTGATTTGCTAACAGGACTTCTTGAGCCAACTAACGAGGCGTATGCCATTGCCAAAATTGCAGGAATTGAGCTGTGTAAATTCTACCGCCGACAATATGGAGTGAATTTTATTTCGGCAATGCCTACAAATTTATACGGCATAAACGACAATTTCGATTTGAACACATCGCATGTTTTGCCAGCTCTAATACGTAAATTCCATGAGGCTAAAATCAATCAAGAAAAATCTGTTGTTATGTGGGGAAGTGGTAAGCCATTGCGTGAGTTTTTATATGTTGACGATTTGGCTGATGCTTTGGTGCATTTGATGCTCAATTACAGTGAAGAGACCCATGTAAATGTGGGAACGGGAGAGGATATTTCCATTGCCAATTTGGCGAAAATGATAAAAGAGATTGTTGGCTATGAAGGCGAAATTGTAAATGATTTGTCCAAACCCGATGGCACTCCACGAAAGCTTTTAGATGTGAGCCTGCTTCACAGCACCGGTTGGAAGCATAAAACTTCTTTGGAAGAGGGCATATCAAAGGTTTATAAGTGGTATATTGGAACCTAAATTTCTAAGGTTTTGATTTTCACGCTGTAAGTCTGAGTAATTTATTCTATAGTCGTTGAGCGTAGTCGAAACGCCGATTTTCAATTTGTCATCTTGAGTAGTCCCGATTTTATCAAGGACGAGCATCGAAAGATAGGCAAATTGTTTCACAGTTCTTCATTTCTTAACCGCATCCCAAAATACTTTTTTGGCTTTAAACCTACAAGGTCGGGAAAGACCTTGCAGGATATATTCGCTCGATGGGCCTGAAATAGCCGTGTTTGTAGTGTGATTAAGTTTACTTATTTATAATAAGTTTTTTGGTGTAAGCTGATTTATTATTAATGATCATGGAGTAGAAATAAATTCCCTCTTCTAATTCGGAGGTGTTTACGTAAACTTTTCCGCTACCACCATTAATATTTTCGACAAAAACCACTGCACCAAGAATATTTTTTACTACTATTTGTGCATTTCCATTAAATCCCATGGGGAGAGTATATGGAATATTGGTATAGCTTGATGCTGGATTTGGTCTGGCATTTTGCATGGAAGAGTTTTCAATAATATAATTTTCAATTCCTACGGGTTCAATGTTGAACATATATTCAATGCTAACCTTGTCATCTTCAATGAAATCGCCATATTCGTCGCAAACATAGAAGGTGAATTTCACTATTGAAGTTCCAACTTTTTCGTTGGTCCAAAACTCTACATAAAATTCGTTTTCTTTGAGTTCATTTTCCTCTAATAAAATTGATGATGATGAAACCATAACATGAGGTGGATAGCACTGACTCCAGCAAAATCCGCACTCGCTGCCTTCAACAATATCAATTTGTTCTTTTAATACTTTTACATCAACATAGTCGTTGGTATTGTTTTTTACACCTACACTTGTTTCTTGCATAAAATACATGATTGTAGCATCAACGTTTGCATTAATGGTTATTTTAGCTCCATCCTCTATGAGAGTGCCGTTTTTGTATAAGCTTAGGCTTTGCGAAAAGCTCCAAAAACTTATTAGAATAAAACTTAGGGTGATAAATATTTTTCTCATTATCTTGTTGTCTTTTAGTTTAACAATACAAATATAGTGCATTAAAAAGCAAAAATCAATCCACAAATGGCTTATTAAATCTAAAATAACAAATAAGTTTAATTTATTAATACTTGACAGAGTACCTAAATAGATTTAGGTGCAATATTCGTGTTATAAATGTGTAAAAGGCTTGCAAAGCCGTGAAATCTTACTATTTTTGTATTCTGAATAAAAAATATTTCAAAAACTATAACAAAAAAACACGATTTACATGAGAAAATTTAGCTTTTTACTGCTTATGCTAATTGTTAGTTTGTCCTTAAAAGCACAAACTACAATTTTAAGCGAAGGGTTTGAAACACCTCCATACGAGTTTGTTTCTTCGGAAATGGGAGGTGTGCCACATTGGGTGGAAAATGACACGTACTATTTCACTGGAACAAAGTCGATTCATGGTGCTGTGCCACAGGCTGGTATAACAAATCTGACATCTCCTAAATTTACAAAAGGTGAACACACTAAGGTTTACCTTAGATTTAAACACATTTGTAAAATAGACCCCGCAGATCATGGCTTGGTTAGGTATATTATTAATGGAGGAACTCCACTATCATTGCCATCCGATCCTGAGGTCTATTTTAGACCGTCAAGTGGTGGTTATTCCGTTAACGGTCGTTTTTCTTCAGCTTCATACACAGAGTGGAACTCTGCAGAACTAACAGCCCAGCCAACAAACAGTTGGTGGAAAGAGGAGATTTTCGACATCACTTCTTTATTTGAAAATGACACTGACTCTATGCAAATCCAGTTTAGAATTCAAAAACTAGGTACTGGCACAGAGGAATCTTATGGTTGGTTAGTTGACGACATTGAAATTATTGGAGGACATGGAGAAATTTTCCCCCCTTCAATTACACTAATGCCCACCGTTCAGCAAGACACAGTTTTTGGTGTTGGACCATGGACAGTGAATGCGAAAATTACGGATGAATCGGGTGTTGCAAGTGCAGATATTTTTTACAGACACACTCCTCCAAACGGAACTCCCAGTGCATGGACAGAAAGTCCGATGACAGTTATAAATGACTCTTTATTCAAATTTGAATTGCCCTCACAGCAATATAGAACCAAAACTGAATATTATATTGTAGCCGAAGACGTTAATGGAAATGGTACAAACTCTGGAATAAAATGGTTTGTAAATAAACGACCTCCAGCGCAAATTGTTATTGCTACGGATTCAACAGCTTCTACTGATATGCCTAATCCGTTTTATCAGCTTTATACGCAAGGGAGGATTCAGTTTATAATAAAAGCGAGTGAGCTTGAAGAATTTGGAGTGCCAGCTGGACCCATTGAAAGCATAGCTTTTAATGTAACAGCAACTTCTGCTCAAACAAGTGCAGGTTCATTATTTGATAACTTTAATATAAAAGGTGGTACTACAACTCAAGAAGTTGCAAATACAAGTTTTTCACAAAGTCTTCCTGTATTATATGAAGCACCAAACCTAATTGGACAACATGCAGTGGGCTGGAACGAATTTACTTTTTCAACTCCGATATATTGGGATGGAACAAGTAACTTAATATTCGAAACATGTTTTAACAACTATACTACTGTGTCAAACTATAGTGGCAATGCTTCAATTACTCAAACAAATACATCTTTTATATCATCGTCAGCTGCTTACACAGATTCAGGAACTCCTGATGTGTGTTCCAGTATTGGAAGTTCTAATTTATATACATATTCCAAACGTCCTGTTGTGAGATTAGGGTACCAGCAAACAGATTTTGATATTGATGTTGAGATGCTGGCAATTACACAGCCTTCAGGAAACTTGGTTGAAACAAGTAATTCGGATGTTGTGGTTAAAATTAAAAACCAAGGGGAACAAGCTTTAACATCAGCCGACATTAGATGGTCGATAAATGATGTTGTTCAGCCAGAAGTTTATAACTGGACAGGTGAGATTTATCAAGACCAAATGTCAGCTGACATAGTTGTTGTTGAAGATCATTTCTTCACTCCAGGTAGAAAAGATATTAAAGTTTGGGTAGAAAACCTAAATAGTGGCGAAGATATGAATCATGCCAACGACACTGCTTATAAAACAATTTTTGTTTGTGGTGGTCCGCTTGTGGCTGGAACATACACCATTGGAGGTGCAACGCCAGACTTTGCCGACATAGATGAGGCAACTAGTAAACTAAAAATTTGTGGTATTTCGGGACCTGTTGTATTCAACATACGTTCGGGAGTTTATCACGAAACCATAGACCTATCTGCCATAGCAGGCTCGTCGGTGGCAAATACAATTACTTTTAAGTCGGAAACAGGAAATGCAGCCGATGTTGCCGTAATTGATACCATCAACAATAAAGCTACAATATATATAGATGGGGTATCAAACTTGAGATTTGAAAATCTTACTCTAAAAGCCACCTCTAATACCAGATCAAGAGTTGTTGAGCTAAACAAAGGAGTTGAAAATGTTAAGTTTGAAGGTAATATTTTTGAAGGTAAAGAGATAAATAGCTCATTAGCAAATTATGCACTTGTTTACTCTTCAAAAACCTCAGAATATAAAGATAAAGATCTATTTTTTGAGAATAATGAGTTTATTAATGGTTCATTTGGTTTACACATAAAAGCCACTTCTACTTTATTGTCGGATAGTATTGTTGCAACAAACAATAAGTTTAACAATGCTTATAGAAGTATCTATGTAGAAAGAGTGAATGGGCTTATTATAAATTCAAATATTATTGAGCAAAACACAGCTTCTACTCAAGAGTTTTCTGGAATATATATAACTAATGTTAATAGATTCCATCAGATAAATAAGAATACAATAAAATCGCACAAACTTGCCAATGGTATTTATCTATCATCAACAAGAGGTTTAACTCAAGCCTTTAGAGGTCTTATTTCCAACAACTTTATTGCATCTAATGGAAATATTACCAATGCCAGTGGTATCTATTTTAGCGATAATAACAATATAAATCTATACTACAACTCAATTAATATTACTGGTGCTGATGCGGTAACTTCAAGAGCAGCCTATTTTAGCTCCGGAAACGCCATTAGCTTACGTAACAATATATTTGCAAACTCAGCCAAAGGACGTGCAATTTACATTGCTACAAGCCCAGCAAATTATAGCTCCGAAAATAACAACTTATACACAAACGGAGAGGGTGTTGGATATTACTCATCTGTAAACAGAGTTGATTTAGAGGCATATCAAACAGCATCAAGCACTGAGGCAAACTCAATAAGCATCGACCCATATTTCAACCCATTTGATAATCCATCAATTATAGAGGTAGGACTAAATGCAGCGGGTGTTGTTGTTGCAGAAGTTACCGATGACTTATTTGGAAACGCCAGAGATGTTAGCAATCCAGATATTGGAGCAGTTGAATTTGAGGTTTCTCCACACGACTTAGCAATTCTTGAAATTATTAATCCAACAGACGATATAGTTTGTAATATTGAAGATGTTGAAATTTCGGTTGTAATTAGAAATACAGGTACATCTACCATTGATTTTGATGCTAATAATATCACTCTTTTTGCCAAAGCCATAGGCTCCTACGATCAAGATTTTGACTTCACAATTGATGAAGGCGAATTGGAAACAGGAGCAACAATGCAGGTTGTAATAACTGATGCTTTGGAGCTTTTGGACAAAATGGTTTACGAAATTAAAGTATGGCACGAGTGGGCATTGGATGCCAATGACCTAAATGACGAAGTTACCATGGAATTGGATGTTACGAAGATAGATGCTCTACCATATGAGTTAGACTTCTCTTCGGAACCAGTTCCAGCAGCTAAAATAAGTATTCTAAGTGGTACAAAAAGCTGGGAAATTGTAGAAGGAAATCAAGCCAGTCCTACTGTTGCACCAGTTTATGGAACAGGAAGATTGTATTACAATGCTTATAGTGCAACCAGCGGTAACTCATCCAGAATGGCAATGTGGCCATTTGATTTCAGTGCCGTAAACAATCCAATTGTTGAGTTCTGGATGTCGCAAGACAATGGTCAGTCATCTAAAACTAAAGAAGGTGTAACTGTTAGAGTATCGTTAGACGGTGGTCAAAACTGGTTGAATGATACACTTTTTGCACCTCGTTATAATGCAGATTTCACTACACCAGGTTGGAAACGCTTCGAGCTGAATTTAGCCAACTACGTTGGATACGATTGTGTTACAATTGCATTTGATGCTTATAGCGAATATGGAAACAACTTTAGTATTGACAAAATAGTTGTTCGCGACTTATTTGATAATGACATTAGAGTTAATTACGTTCACACCTTAGGTAGTGCACCACTAGAATTTGCTTCGCCTGTTAAGGTAAGAGCAGAGGTTGAAAATCTTGGAGCAGAGCATCAATTTGATGTTGATGTAGTTATGGCTGTTACAGGTGCCAACACTTTTGATGAAACTATTGTAATTGATTCATTAATGTATGGTACTAAGAAAGTGGTTGAATTTGAAATTTCTCCATCTGTTTTAGGAGCAAACTTAGTTACAGTTTCGGTTGATGATGATGAAGACATTTCAAACAACACTGTTACCTACGATTTAGTATCTACCGAAGATTACTATTCGCATGCCGATGGCACTGATGCCTTCAACTATCAATCCAATGGAAATGGAATGTTATTGGCAAAATATAATGTTCAAGGAAGAAGAACAGTTAAAGCCGTTAAAGCATATTTGAATAATGAAAATATAGAAGGTAAAAAACTATATGGTGTTGTAATGAATGAAGAGGGGCAAATTATAGGTCGCTCGGATACAATTACACTTGTTGCTGCAGATGGAAACACGTGGAAGTCGTTCGAGATTAACGATTGGCACTATGTTTCTGTTGAAGATAATGACTTTTATGTTGGTATAGCACAAATAGGCTCTGGATATCAGCCCATTGGCTCGCAGCAAGAGTCGCCACTACGTGAAGGTGCATTCTTTACAGCAAACTCTACAGGTGGCTCTCTATCGGCGGTTAACAACAAAGGACGCTTAATGATAGGTGCCGAAGTTGGTTCAATGCCAGCTTATGATGCTCAGCTAATGGCTATAACCAATCCTGTTGGAGGTTGTGGAGTGGATGAGCAAGAAATTACCATTGAAATATTCAACTACGGTTCGGAAGATATTCTTCCAAACACGCTTACAGCATGGTATTCTGTAAACGAGGGAGCTGCTGTTTCGCAAGTTGTTAACGCAACAATAGAAGCAGGTGCAACATATGCACACGCATTTACTCCTGCATTTGACTTTACACCCGCAGGCTTAGATGCAGAAGATTTTACCATAGATGTATGGATAAATCATCCTTCTGATAACCTAAATCAAAATGACTCAATATTTGATTATGAATTTACGGTAAAACCAACACCACCAGCACCAATAATCACCTCCGACAACCCACAATATGTAGATTATATGCAATCAGCAACATTGTCGGCTGCAATCCCAAGTGGATTTGAAGGTGCTATTAATTGGTACGAAAACGAAACAGACCTTGAGCCCATCCACACAGGAGAGTTCTTCGAAACACCCCTTGTAGAAGCAGATGATACATACTATTTAACTTTCCACCGTATTGATGATATGGGATATACTGAAATAGGAACAGGAAATTCTACCCAAAGATATCCTTTAGGAAACTTTTACGGATATGAAAGAGGCGTAGCACTTTATGCTGCAGATGAAATAGGGGGAGCAGGAGCTATTGAAAGCCTATCTTTCTATATAGGTGCTACTGTTGATGTAACTCATCCTATCAAAATTTATCTTAAAACAGTATCAACAACAACCATAGCTACAAATACTTATGATAGTTTCACCGATGGGGCTACCTTGGTTTATGATGCATCAGTTGCTCACCCTGAAGAAGGTTGGCAAGAGTTTGAATTTACAGAGCCATATGCCTATGATGGGTCAAGCTCATTAATGGTTATTATAGAAACAAACTTTGGTGGAAATGGTTGGGGACAGGGAAGTGCTGTTCCATCTATTCGTTATTCAAATAGTCCAGATAGGTTTATCCGTTGGCAACAAGACAACTCAATGCCAATAGGAAACGGAACTGTCTCTTCAAACCGTCCCAATATCAAATTCTTTAAACAAACTTTAGGTTGCGAAAGTGATAAAATTGCACATGATATTATTGTTCAAAATGTTACACTTTACGACTTACAGCCAATTGAGGTTACTTCGCCAGTTACGGCTTGTTACTTGGAAGACGAAAATGTGGTTGTGAAAATCAGAAACAATTTCAACAACACAGTGCCAGCAGGTGCTGAGGTGTTCTGCCAAATAAACGACGGAGCAATTGTTTCTGGAACAATGGAAGATGCCATTGAACCCAACGAAATAGTTGAGTTCACAATTCCAGAAACTTACAACTTTGCTGCAAACGTTGAAGACCTTGAGTTTAACCTAAGAGTTTGGACAGCTGTTGAAGGCGACACATACAATGCCAACGACACTGTTTACTACTCCTTTGTTTCTCAAAAAACAGCACTTCCACTAACATTCACAGATGTAACTATACCATATGCAACAAGTCATACATTTGATTATGAAACAGGAAGCCTTGCAGTATATGCCAATGAAGATGATGAATATCCAATCGAAACTCACTCAGGTGGTTTCACAACACCAATTCTATACGAAGATGTTAGCTATTGGCTTGAAGGAAGCGTAGGAGGCAGTGTTGATACAGTGGTGGGAAGTGGAAATGCCACCGTAACCTTAGCTCCATATTATGGTTATTATAACTATAGTTGGTCAGCAACCTTATATACAGCCGAGGAGATTGGAGCGTCTGGAAGCATAGATACAATTTTTTACACTACAACTTCAGGTAATAGTGGATATACTGTTGCAAATCAAAAGATATATATGATTGAGGTTGATGAAGTTCAATTTGCTGACAATACACCTCCAAGCACAACTGGAATGACATTGGTTTATGAAGGTACAGCAGTTCACTTAAACAACGAAGTTGTAATAGTACTAGATAATCCATTTGAATATAGTGGTCAAAAATCATTATTGATATATTGGGAAAATCGTAACAATAATTGGACATCTGGATATCCTACATTCAGGGCTTCATCAAAAGCAAATGTTAGTAAATACGCCTATTCAGATACTGGTATATTCTCAGGAACACCAGCTATGGGTAGCAATCGTCCCGATTTAGGAATAAGAGGTGATGGTAGAGGTTGCCCCAGCGATAAACTATTTGTAACTGTATCCATTGAGGATGCTCCAGCCAAAGATGTGGGAGTAGTTGAAATAACTAGCCCTGTAGCTACAGGTGGGTATTTATCTGAGGCAGAAGATATCAGCATCAGAATTAAAAACTACGGACTTGAAGCTGCAAGCAATATAATGATTGGCTATAGAGTGGGTGAAAATGCACCAAATGTTGAAATATTTATGGGCATAATTAATCCCGGTGAAATAGTTGAACATACATTTGCCAATGCAGCTAATCTTGCAGACATAACAGAGGAGACAGTTCTTAAAGCATGGACAAAATACACTGGAGACAATGTAACTATAAATGACACTGCATACATTACTATCTATCCTCCACAATATTGCGACATAACTGTTACAAGTCCTGCCTCGTATGGTGATATTGGAAACGTAACCCTTGGAAATATTTATAATGGATTCCCACATCCAATTTATAGCAACCCCGAGGCAACAGGTGGATATAATGATTACACCAATACGGTGCCAGCTATCTATATGGTTAAAGGATCTCCATATATTTTCAAAGCTACAACTATAACCGTTACTACAAGCATGTACAACACTAAGTATGGTGTTTATATAGACTATAACAGAAATGCAAACTTTGATGCCAACGAACAAGTCTTAACAGGAAATACAACTACACCTGCAGGAAGTGGATTGTCTCATGCTGATGTAACACTAATAGGTGCAGTATCAGTTCCAGCAACGGCTCAAACTGGATTGACAAGAATGAGAGTAGTTTCTAAAGAGGGCTCAGACGCACCTGCTTGTGGCTCGTTCACATGGGGTGAAGTGGAAGATTATAGCGTTTACATCGCCGAACCAGAAGATGTTGATGCTTCATTAATAACCTTCACATCGCCAAATATATCTACCTCTATCGAAGGTGCCACAGCAACATTTAGAGTTAGATTACAAAACACAGGTAATAACCCTATAACATCTGCCACAGTGAAACTACTACACAATGGTGAAGTTTATGAAACTGAATGGGAAGGCTCTCTAAACAAATTCCAAGGAACAGAGGTTAACTTAGGAGCAATTACATTCCACGGTGCTATGAACTACATAACAGCTGTTGTGGAAATGGAAGGCGATATGGTGCCATATAATGACACTATCAGAATGCAAGTTTATGCAAGTCCAGCCTACAACCTTGAACCAACAGCAATACTAAACCCTGATAATACATCATGTCCAAACGAGAACTTACCCGTTAAAGTTAGAGTTAAAAATAGCGGTAATCAAGCACTTAATATGGCTGAAAACAATGTTCAGATAGGTATTGACATTGCAGGACCAGTAAACTCAAGCTTCACCGAAACCATCACCGAAGGAACAATTGCAGCAGGAGGATATAAAGATATTATATTCACCGAAAATGCAAACTTCTCGCTTGGTGGAGAATACACAGTTACAGCATATGTGTTCTTAGAAGCTGATGCCGATAATAGCAACGACACAATCGTTAAAACTATTACAATGGCAGCAGACATAGCTCAAATGCCCATTACTGAAGACTTTACTGAATTTACAGTAGGTTCAACAAGCTTCCCCAACGGATGGACACAAACTTCAACAACGGTAGCTACCAACAAATACAAATGGTTGCCAGCTCAAGGACAAACCCTAGACGGAGTTTCGTCAGGACCAGCTAACGATCACACTACACAAAACGCAGAAGGTAAATATATATACGCATACAGCGGATATGGACTCAACGGAGATAGAGCTTACTTCACATCGCAATGTATAAATATGAATACAATTCCAGGACAAGAAAACGAAATCTCATACTGGATGCATATGTTCGGAGCGGGAATAGGTAGGCTATATGTTGAAGTTGGATCAGGAGAAAGCTGGATAAGAGTTGACTCGCTAATAGGACAGCAACAAAGCTCGCAATCAGCAGCCTGGTCACAAAGAGTTGTTAACATTAGCCAAGTGCCAGATGGAAACCATAGAGTTAGATTCCACGCCGTGAGAAACTCAACAAATGGAAACATCGCACTTGATGATATTAGCATTGCCAAAAACTTACCAGACGTGGGAATATCACATATTATTAAACCCGAAAGCTATCCTCAAGACTCGGTAGGTTACAATACCGATGTGGAAGTTAAAGTTGTAATCAAAAACTACGGAAATACAGTAGTAGAAGATGTTCCAGTATATTATGTTGTGAATAACGGAGAAGAAGTTCATGACCTATTCATAGGAATTCTTAACCCCGGTGATGAAGCTGAGTTTACATTCACAGAGCCATACATAGCACCACAGCAAAGAACTCACAACCTATGCGTTTACACAAACCTTGATGGTGATGTGAACCCTGATAATGACAGAAGTTGTAAAAACGTTGTAGGATACCCCGTTGGAATCCAAACCTTAGAAAACAACGGATATGCCCTTGAACAAAATATACCAAATCCAGCAATGGAATACACCACAATTGGCTACACAGTGCCAAAAGCAGGTAAAATGGTATTCAAACTTACAGATGTTCTCGGAAAAACAATCTACACCGAAGAATATAACAACACAGCTGGAAAACACAACATTAAGTTAGATGTGTCAAATTACGCCCCCGGAGTGTACTACTACACCCTAGAGTTTGAAGAAACACGACTGACTAAGAAAATGACAATCCAATAAAATAAGAAACCTAAAAAGGGCAGCAAATTAAAAGCTGCCCTTTTTTTATTGTAAAAAATCCAATAAGAATAAAGATTTACGCAAATAGCTTTTGTGTATAGACTAAAATTTATTAACTTTACTCCACGAAATAATAGTATAGAAAAATAAAATTTTAAAATGAAAGATTTAAAAAATTACATCGAATCCAATAAGGATAGATTTTTAGAAGAACTTTTCGGACTTATCCGTATCCCCTCCATTAGTGCCAAAAGCGAGCATAAAGATGATATGGTAAAAGCTGCCGAATACATTAAAAATTCACTCTTAGAAGCCGGAGTGGACAAAGCAGAAGTGATGCCCACAAAGGGAAATCCAGTTGTGTATGGAGAAAAAATGATAGACGAAAATGCACCAACAGTTATCGTTTATGGACACTACGACGTGATGCCAGCCGAGCCATTCGAACTGTGGAAAAGCCCACCCTTTGAACCCGAAATTAGAGATGGAAAAATATATGCCAGAGGTGCCGACGACGACAAAGGACAAGCCTTTATGCACGTTAAAGCATTCGAATATTTGGTGAAAACAGACCAACTTCCTTGCAACGTAAAATTTATGATTGAAGGAGAAGAAGAAGTTGGCTCGCCAAGCTTAGGAGAATGGTGTGAGCAAAACAAAGAGATGCTCAAAGCAGATGTTATACTTGTGTCTGATACAGGAATGATAGCACAAGATATTCCAAGCATAACAACAGGGCTAAGAGGACTTTCGTACTGGCAAGTTGAGGTTACAGGACCCAACAGAGACCTTCATAGTGGACTTTATGGCGGTGCTGTTGCAAATCCAATAAATGTATTGGCAAAATTAATTGCACAAATGCAAGACGAAAGCGGAAGAATTACAATTCCTGGTTTCTATGATGACGTTCTTGAAGTGTCAGCAGAAGAACGTGAATTGTTAGGAAGAGCTCCTTTCGATTTAGAAGATTATAAAAAAGCTATCGAAATAGGTGATGTACAAGGCGAAGTAGGATATACAACTACAGAGCGTACTGGAATTCGTCCATCATTTGATGTTTGTGGAATTTGGGGCGGCTACCAAGGCGAAGGAGCCAAAACTGTATTGCCTTCAAAAGCTTATGCTAAAATTTCAACTCGTTTGGTGCCAAACCAAGACAATGAAAAGATTGCAATTCTATTTAAAGAACATTTTGAAAGCATTGCACCTAAATCTGTTAAAGTTGAGGTTACTCCATTGCATGGCGGACAAGGTTATGTTTGCCCAATAGATTTACCAGCATATAAAGCTGCTGAAAAAGCCTATAAAACAACATTTGGAAAACGTCCAGTGCCTTTCCGCAGTGGTGGTAGTATTCCAATTATTTCTACTTTCGAGGAAATATTAGGTATTAAATCAATTCTTATGGGATTTGGTTTAGAGTCGGATGCAATTCACTCACCAAACGAAAATTATCCAGTTTACAATTTCCTAAAAGGAATTGAAACAATACCATATTTCTACAAATACTTTGCAGAAATAAACAAATAAATGTAAAAGCAGACTTATGAAAAAAAATTTTTTACTTAGCGTTCTTGTTGTTTTATTTTCAGCAGGAACAGTGTTTGCACAAGAATTCGGTGCTTATGCCGATTTTGCAATTCCAACAAAAGAAAATGCTAAATCGCTTGTAGGCATTGGTCTCGATTTTAAATTCGAGATAACAGATGGCTTTAATGCAGGAGCATTGGTGGGATATCGCAATGCATTAACCAGCGATTATAATTACTTCCAAATTCCATTTATGGGATTAGCTCGCTACTATGTTAATAGAGGCGAAGATGGATTTTATCCGCAAATAGCACTTGGAGGTATGTACAATCATACATCTGTAACCGTGTTAGGACAGAAAGTTAAATCTTCTTCTACAAACTTTGCCATGGACTTTGGTGTTGGTTACAAAATAAGTGAGTTTGCCGACTTATCAGTGCACTTTGAAAATGTTTTCTACAAAAATATTAATGAAAATTATGTTCTTATAAGATATTCATACTCTTTCTAAGAGTAGTACAAGAATGCAAAAAAGCTACCTCAAAGGGTTCTTGCTTTATAGAATTTTAAGGGTGTTTCATAAAAGAGAAAATGCAAAATGTTGAGTATGAGAACGAAGGAGTCCCAATAATTCATCGGGATGACCGAGTCTGAATTCCGAAAATAACGAAGCAGTTTGGCTTTTATGAAGCACCCTCTTTTCTGTAAATTTCTCAATTTTCAAAATTGGTTATATGTTGATTTTGACTAAGTATGTGTAAATATTGCCGTTGTTAACAAAAAACATATTAAAACTTGACTTTTAGTTGTTTTAATTGTATATTTGACAATTAATTTATTGTTTACAAAGTCAATTCTATGAGAACTAAATGTCAAATAAATGAAAGGACCAATTTCCTAATTAAATGTTGTAAAAAATTACAATATTTGAATTTAAGTATGGGCTGTATTGCCAATGTTAGAATCCCTTTTGTTTTTTTGATGTTATTTGTGTTTATAAAAACATCATCTTTAGCACAAAGTAGTTGTCAAACTGCCAAGTCATTAAAATTGGATAATTTAACACAAATTACAATTAGTGATTCTGTCTTTTGGTTAAAGTTCACAGCCCAATCATCTACTTTGGAATTATTTATTAATGATTTAGATACAATAGAAGAATGTACAATTAATTCAATTCAACTTTATACTGGTAATTGCAGTCAACTTTTGTTAATGTCAGAGTCTAAAAACTACATATTTTCAAACTCATTATTGCAAAACAAAGAGTATTTCATAAAAATAAACAGTTCATCAATAAATATGTCCAACTATGAAATATTATCAATAATGTTTCTAGACTCTACGGAGTATTCTTACCCATGGATAGATAGTATATGCTGTCCACCACTTCCGTTAGGTTGTGAGTGTATAAGTAATAATGACTTCTCCATATTCACTGGTACTGTACATGGTGAATATACATCTATATATCCTTATAATGCAATATGGGCAGGAAAAGTATGTGGTTGGCATGCTTTAAGAGCTACACCAGGTATAGATTGGGTTTCTTATACTCAAGGATATTTAGCATGTAAAGAAGCACTATGGACAGATTTAAAAAACGTCGAAGGAGAAAAAGATTATTTTTTTTAAATTGCTTATAATAATAAACCTTGTTATGGTTATATGGGAAACGAAAAAATATATGTCTATCTTTCAAATAACGATTTAATGACTTATTCTTTGAATCATAATCTGTTAATATCTCATAGTTATTTTCATCTTCCCTTTGATAATGACTTCGAAGTTGCCAGTTTTGACAAATACAATACCTCTGAAGCAACTAACTATAAATACGACTATAAAATTCTTACCATACCTTCAAATTTTTCCAATAGTAATTTATATGTATTTGCAGATACAACAATTAGTACTCATATAGATAAATTATCTATGAAACAAATAGTGGAAGATACTGTTTTTTTATGTATTGGAAGTAGTAATAGTACAACTTTAGATGTAGGTAATGTTTCTAATCAGAGAGTTTACTGGGATAATGAGATGTATAATAATTTGCCTACTCGTAATGTAACATTACCTGGTGAATATTGGGCTATTGTTACACATGATGATTCGTGTAATGTAAAGAAACACTTATTCATTGTTTCTGACTCAAACATCGTTATTTCAGGACATCATAACACATGCGATACTGTTTCTAGTTATAGTATAGTTAATCCCATAGTAAATCAAACATATCAGTGGGCTATAACACCTTCAAGTTCTGGTACAATAATAGAAAACAATAATACAAGTATAGTAGTGAGATGGCATAGTAATAATATGAGCGACTCAATACCTTCTTTTTTGAATGTAATAAATAATTGTGGAGATACTATTGATTTTAAGATTTGGAGATGTTGTAGCAAAGCTCCATTTCTTTTCGATACAACTATTACAAGTGATTTTCCTATTGGAGATTTGTATCTTAATGGTACTATAATAATAAATACTGATATAAATCTAACGAATGCCAATTTCTATATGGGGCAAGAGGCTAAGATAGTTGTAAACCCTCCTTACACCTTTAGTTTTAAAAACAGCTCAATTGAATCTGGTTGCAATCATATGTGGGATGGTATTTATTTGAGTAGTCCAGAAAGTAGCGTCGTTATACAAAATGCAGTGCAGGTGAAAGATGCATACAATGCGATTGTTTCAGAAAATGGAGCATCTGTTTTTGTGACCAATACAATTTTTTATCAAAATCTTAAAGGTATTGTAGTGAAAAATCATAATGGTGGTAATGTTATTTCTATTTCAAAGTGCAAATTTCTATCGACAGTTGATGAAGCAGGAACAATGCCCTCAAATCTCAAACCACCATATAGTGATAGGAGAGGAATGACAGGAATAGAAATATGTAATGTAGCTAATGCCCAAGTAGGAGGAACAGGAATAGCATACCGTAACTTGTTCAGTAATCTTGACTATGGAATTGATATTTGTAAATCAAATGTAAATATCTATAATAATACTTTTATAAATATGACTGAAATTGAGGAGTTTACAGGTATTGGTATTAGGATTGAAGGAAATATTTCAACACAGCAAACGGTAAATATTGGAGGATATAATATTGGCAATACTATTTATTCAAATTTATTTAATAACTGCAATTATGGAGTAAAATCATTAGGATCAGTAAATTTGAATATACTTTCCGATACAGTAACAGATGGCTGTATGGGATTTGTGATTGATAACAACAATGCCAGAAATATTATTATTAGTAAAAATAAGATTTTTTTGACACGACTGGGACAAGGCATCTATATGTCTAGTGTAGGAAGTAGTCGAGTTTTTGTTGATTCAAATTATGTATCTGCAACTTCTTTAAATAATTATGCTGGTATTGGAGTAGAAAATGTTATGCCTCAAATTGTTAATGGTGTTACAATTCGAAATAACAAAATAGTTGGTAGCTTCAGAAACGGTATTATATTAACAAATATTCTTAAACCAACTATTCTTAATCCTAATGCAACCGAACGTAGTATTCCGTATTTATATAAAGATACTATTCTTTTATCAAATTTAATGATAAATATGCCTAATATTTATTCTGCAATTTCAGTGTCGGGCTGTACAAATACAGTTTTAGAAGAAAATGTAATTAATAAAATCGATGGTTTTACAACCACAACCGAAACAAGAGCTCTTCGTGTAAATGGTATAAATATTTCAACATCAACATCAAACCATCTTTGTGACAATAAAATAACAGATATGGGAATAGGTATTAGATACCAAAGTAATTGCAAAACTGCTACTAATTACCAAAATATTTTAAATCATAATTACTACGGATTTAGGTTTGACAATGCAGCAATAGGACATCAAGGGCACTCAATTCCAGCATTATCAAAACATTTAGTATATGATAATCAATGGATAAACAATTATGTTCTCAATGGAAGAGCACAAGGTAGCTTGAGTGAAACAACAAAGTGGTATTATCGCTTAGGAACAAATTTTACATTAAAAAATTATCAATTTAATATTACAAATTCAAATCTTAGTACATATCAAATTACACCTAATCAATCCTTGAGTTGTGGTTATGACGGAAGCGTTGCAATAGGAGGCGGTTCGGGTGGTTCTACTAATAGCATCAACGATAATTACGAAAATGAAAATTATATTATAAACATTGAAGAAAATCGATATTATGATTTTGTTTCAGCATATAGAAAATATGGTAGTTTGGCAATTGAAAATGATGATTTATTAAACTCAACTATTATTAGTGAAATTAACCCTATGAATATTCCCTTATTCGCTAAAGCAGCCGAACAAGCTGCCGAAGGATTGATTGACATGGCTTTTACAACTAATTGTAATATTACACCAATTAATTTAATTGAAAAAAACCAACAGATTGTTAATCAGATTTATTTAAATTCATGGGCACAAGGGCGTTTTAATCTAACAGATGACGAGTACTATACCTTACTTGATATAGCAAGTCAAGAATATGTCAATGGCGGATACGGAGTATTTGGAGCAGAAGTTATGACACAAAGATTTGAAAATCATTTATCAAGTAAAAACCAGTTTAATTATCGTCAAATTAATTTACCAGATAGCAATAATAATGAAATTATTTTATATCCAAATCCAGCAAAAGAGCTAATATTTATATATTCTAATCAAAAACTAGATAATGCTAAAGTAGAATTGTTTTCCGTTAATGGCACACTTGTTTACGATTGTTATATTGTCTCTAATTCAGAGGGAATGTACCTGTTAAATATTTCAACATTGAAATCTGGCATTTATTTTTGTATTGTTAGGACTTTAGAAGGAAAACAATTTAGCACAAAGCTGATTGTCTATTAATTATTATTATCAATTTGTATGAAAAAATTTTTATATCTAATAGGAATAATATTTATAATTACAGTCAATAGCTATTCTCAAAATTTAGTAAATAATCCCAGTTTTGAGGATATAAAAACATGTCCCAATGATTGGTTTGATTTTCATGTGTTAGAACATTGTTTTCATGTATTAAGAGGTTCGTCTGATGTTTTTAACAGTTGTTATACTAACACTAGTTTATTAAATGCCGGGGTGCCATCTAATAAATTTGGTCACCAATATCCTAGAACAGGAGAAGGTTATGTTGGCCAATGTTTTATAGATTTAGTTATTGATCTTTCTGATACTACTTTTCTTGAGAGCGATATTTTATGTGAACAATTTGGTATGACTTTAAAAGAAGAATTAGTAGAAAACAAAAAATATTGTGTAAATTTTTATGTTTCCTTAGCAAATCGTCATTCAACTATTGCCACTGATGCCATATCAATGCTGATTTTATCTGATTCATTACCTTTAGTTTATTTTTCCCCACCAGAAGATACCATATATAGCAATTTCCCTCAAATAATGCATCCTCAAATAAACAATCCCTATGGCAATATTATTAAAGATACTATAAACTGGGTAAAAATAGAGGGTGAATTTATTGCTCAAGGTGGTGAAAAATATCTATATATAAGTAATTTTAAACGACTTGGCGATATAAATTGGGATTTTGTACCCTATACAGATTATTTTAATGGTTCATACTCCTATTACTATATTGATGATGTATCTGTTTATCTATGCGATGCACCAGTTTATTATGCTAATGCTGGCAATGACACATGCATTTCTGCGGGAGAAAGTGTTGTTTTAGGAAATCCAAGTTTAGAAGAGTACTTATATTGGTGGTCTGACGGAAAACGTATAATTGGCAATAGTGGAAGTATAACTGTAAAACCCACAAAAACAACAACTTACTATTTAAGACAAAAAGATTTTAAATTTGAAGAAAGTATTGATAGCGTTACCGTTGAAGTGGGAGATTGCTTACCAATAGCTGGAAATGGAGCATTGTTTTTTCGGATATATCCCAACCCCAATGATGGAAATTTTCAGATTCGTTTTAATGGACTTATTCCTGAAGGAGCAAAATTACAGTTGTTTGATATACTTGGGAGACAAGTTGGAGAGTATTTATTAGTTGGAGACGGAAATATTGCAAATATTCAGCTTGAAATTCCTAAATCTCTTTATTGTGCAAAAGTTATAACGCCTAATTTTCAACTTCCAAGTGTGAAAATTGTAGTGGTTGAATGAAACTTTCTGTTTTCCGTTTTCCAAAGCACCAGTATTTACTCCATGGTTCTATTCTTTGTTAGTTTTTAGATAAATATATAGTGCCAATTGTAACAATGAAATATTAAATTACTGAAAATCAATGCATTAAAGCTGTGCTAATTTTAGTGGATACAAGTCAGGACGATACAAAAAAGCTACCTCTTTGAGGTAGCTTTTTTATGTTGTTTCTTTCCCTAATATTATTCAGGGAAAATAGCTTCAACTGGACATACATCAGCACATGCACCACAGTCAGTGCAAATATCTGGATCAATTTTATAGATGTCACCTTCAGAGATTGCTTCAACTGGGCATTCGTCGATACAAGTACCACAAGCTGTACAGATGTCGGTAATTTTGTAAGCCATAACTAAAAATTTTTATTGGTTAATAATGATGCAAAGATATATCAAAAAGATTGACTGTGGCACTTTTGACGCTATTTTAGAAGCAAAACAAATAAGATTGTTTTTATAAAATGCTCAAAATCAACTTATTGAACTAAAACTGCCTCTATAATTTAAACTCTTTCTTTATAACATCAACATAGTCGAGTTTTTCCCAAGCGAAGAAATCAACCATTTTAAAGTATTTCTCGCCATTTTCTGTTTTTTCAACTCTCACATCTTCGTCTTTATAAAACACCTCAACCTCTTTTTGATAGTGGTCTCTACCAAAATGACCGTAGGATGCTGTGGCTTTGAAAATAGGATTTTTCAATCCAAAACGTTTTATAATAGAATAGGGTCTCAGGTCGAAAATATTTTTAATGGTATCAGCAATCTCTACATCGCTAATAATTTCTCCATTTTGATTTTTCACCTTGGCTGTGCCATATGTATTCACAAACAATCCAACAGGCTGCGAAACGCCAATGGCATAAGCCACCTGAACCAAAACCTCGCTGCAAACTCCAGCAGCAACAAGGTTTTTGGCAATATGACGCGTGGCATAAGCCGCCGAGCGGTCAACCTTTGAAGAGTCTTTGCCCGAAAAAGCACCGCCACCATGAGCTCCTTTTCCACCGTAGGTGTCAACAATTATTTTTCTACCTGTTAAGCCTGTATCGCCGTGTGGTCCACCAATTACAAACTTTCCTGTGGGGTTCACAAATAACTTATAGTCATCCTTAAATAGCTCTTGAACACGTTCAGGAAGTGTTTTTACAACGCGTGGAATTAAAATACTTTTTACGTCATTTTCAATGGTTTTCAACATTTCAGCCTCTGGGGCAAAATCGTCGTGCTGAGTAGAAACAACAATTGTATCTATCCTTTTGGCTCTATTGTTGTCGGCATACTCAACTGTAACTTGCGATTTTGAGTCGGGGCGAAGATACTTCATCTCTTTGCCCTCTTTACGTATGGCAGCCAATTCTTGTAAGAAAATATGAGATAGCTCCAACGGCATGGGCATAAGATTGTCCATTTCGTCGCAGGCATAACCAAACATCATTCCTTGGTCGCCAGCACCTTGCTCCTCAATATCACTACGCTCAACACCCTGATTTATATCCGGCGACTGATCGTGAATTGTTGTTATAACTCCACAAGAATTGCTGTCAAATCTATATTCGGCTTTTGTGTAGCCAATCTCTTTAATGGTTTGACGTGCAATGTCGTCAACATGGACGTATCCATTGGTTTTTACCTCGCCAGCACAAACCACTAAACCTGTTGTTACTAAGGTTTCACATGCAATTTTTGATTCGGGATCGTGTTTTAGAAACTCGTCCACCAATGCGTCAGAAATTTGATCGCTAACTTTGTCGGGATGTCCCTCAGAAACTGATTCTGATGTAAATAAATAACCCATCTTATTGTATTTTAAATTAAACAAAAATAAAATGAAAAGGATAAAAAGATGAGTATGAATGATGTGCAAATAATGTTTTAGCATTTTTTCATGTGGTTGCAATCATACCAAATCTTTCCACCGTTTCACCTGCAAAGGTAATAATATTTTACAAACAACAATCATTATTAACTCTTTTTTGATTTTAGAGTAAAAAAATGGGATTTCAGAAATTATCCTAAAATCCCATTTTGAATATTGTATTTTCATATGCTAAATGCCCACTAACTTGGGATTAGCATAGAGATATCTCTTAATTTTTTGAGTTGGAGTTTTGTCAAAATCACTATTTATGCTTACAACCTGAAATATCATTGAAGATTTTGATACTCTGGAATTTACATATTTAATTAGCTCCTCTTTGTGTTTTTCAATAATAATGTCAAACTCTTGTTTAAAGTCGCTAACTTTTTGACTTAAATTATCTTTAAGCTCTTCATATTTTCTCTCTATCTCTTCAACATTAAAGTTAACCAAAGCCACCAACCTGCCTTTGTGTTCAATAACCAAGGACTCGGAAACCACATTGTGTGAGTTGATAACTATTTCAATATCTTCGGGATAGATGTTTTCGCCATTGGCTCCAATAATTACATTTTTCAAACGACTCTTCATAAACAACCAGCCGTTTTTGTCAAAAGTGCCAATATCACCAGTTTTAAACCATCCATTTTCGGTCAAAACTTCACGAGTAAGCTCTTCATCTTTGTAATATCCCAGCATCACATTGTCGCCCTTTGCCCAAATTTCGCCTTCGCCAGTTTTGGGGTCTGGATTGTCTATTTTCAACTCCACATTTTTCACCGATGGTCCGGTAGATTGCCATTTTACCATTTGTGGATTGGCTCCAGCAATTAGCGGTGCTGTTTCTGTTAAACCGTAGCCGATAGCATAAGGGAATTTACCTTCCAACAAAAATCTTTCAACATTTTTGTCAAGCTTAGCTCCACCAATGCCAAAAAATCTAACTCTGCCACCAAAATTTTCTTGTAGCATAGCACTTGCTTTGCGATGCATAAATTTTCGCATAGGCGGAAATGAGTATGCAAGACGCATAAACTTCGACTTGGTAAGTTCAGGATATATTTTGCTTTTGAAAATCTTCTCAATAATCAATGGAACAGTAAGCATAATTGTTGGACGTACTGTTTTGAAAGCAGGCATCAACACAGAGGGTACAGGTGGTTTGTCTAAATAATAAACCGATGAGCCTTTCATTGCCGAGTATAAAAAACTTAAACTTGCCTCCAAAACGTGGGGCAAAGGAAGGATTGACAGAAAAACATCATCTGAAGTTATGGGTTGTAAAGCGTACAACATATCCAATTGAGAAACCATGTTTTTATGTGAAAGCATAACGCCTTTAGATTTTCCTGTGGTGCCAGAAGTGTAGATTATGGCAGCCAAATCGGAGGGCTCTACCTTGTTAAATAGACTTGGATTTTCAATATTGATATTTGTATCTCTTATTGTTTCACCCTCAGAAATTTCCAGAACTAAAATATTATCATTTTTGAGCTCTTTTAGCTTAAATTCAAACTTTTGATGTACAAAAATCGCCTTAGCTTCCGAATGCTCAATAATATTCAACATTTCATGCTCCGAAAATTCGGTTAAAATAGGAACAACAACGGCTCCCAAATTAATAATAGAATAGTAAGCTACGCACCATTGCGGCATATTGGGAGAAATCAGAGCAACTTTGTCGCCATAACCAATCCCTTTTTGTGCCAATAATTGTGAGTAATTTTCTACCTCTTTACCAAACTCTTGCCAACTCATAGCTTCTTGTCCTACAAAACCATAAGAAGCTTTGGAAGAGTGCTCTTTAATGGTAATTTGCAACATCTCTTGCAAATCATAAAAGTTTTTTTCCATAATCGAAAAATATGTGCAAAGTTACACTTATATTTTATATGATGACAAAAACCGTAGTTTGAGATGCTTATATGTAAATAAAATTCTAAATAAAACAGTCTATCATCTTGATATTTAATGAGTTGGGTGTTTTTAACATTTATTGATAAAAGTACCCGTAATGTATTGAATCTGTCAAAACTTCCTCTGTGCCTTAGTGCCTCCTTTGTGCCTTTGTGGCTCCATCAGTGGTGATTCAGCAGACCACTATGCTTGGTATAAAACCTGCAAGACCTTACCCGATCTTGTAAGTTTAAAGCTAAAGTATTGGGGGTCAGAAATGCTGAGTAAGAATTTTACCCCCTATTTAGGTTTAACCAAAATCTTGGGTTCCATCATTTCCATAATGGCATACTTCACACCCTCGCGACCCAAACCTGAGTCTTTTATCCCGCCATAGGGCATATGGTCAGCACGGTATGAGGGAACGTCATTGATAATTACACCCCCACATTGAAGTTGGTCAAATGCCAAATTCATCTCATCAATCAAATTGGTGAAAACCCCTGCCTGAAGTCCATATTTCGAGTTGTTTACTTCATCTATGGCATCAGCAAAATTCTCAAACTTTTCCACAACAATCACAGGTCCAAAAACCTCTTCACTGTTAACTTTCATGCTGCTATTTGTACCCGAAAGTATTGTAGGTTCAACAAAATTGCCCTCTCTTTTTCCACCCAAATGTAGTATTGCACCCATTGCCAAAGCCTCATTAATCCAGTTCTCGACCCTTATGGCATTTTGTTCGTCAATCATGGAACTCATATCAGTTTCTATCTCCAAAGGATTTCCTGTTTTCCACAATTTTGTCTCTTCAATAAGTCTATCTAAAAATTCATTATAAACAGATGTATGAACAAAAAACCTTTGGGCATGAATGCAAACTTGTCCAGAATAGGCAAAGGCACCCACCACAGACTTTTTAATTGCTAAGTCTAAATTTGCGGTGCTACCTATGATACAGGCGGCATTTCCGCCCAACTCTAAAACAACTTTTTTCTTGCTTGCTCGTTTTTTCATTTCCCAGCCAACGGCAGGAGAGCCTGTAAAGGATAGTAGTTTTATTCTGTCGTCTGTAACCAAAACATTTCCCACTTCTCTGTTGCAGGGGAGTACGGATAGAGCCCCTTTTGGCAAAGCTGTATTGTCGATAATTTTCGCCAATTCTAATGTAGAAAGAGGGGTGCTCGAAGCAGGCTTCAGAACGATAGGGCAACGTGCCGCAATGGCAGAAGCTATTTTATGCGTAGCCAAATTTATGGGAAAATTGAATGGAGAAATTCCAGCAACAACTCCCACTGGAAAATATTTCACCCACGCCTCTTTGCCTTCGCCGGCGGCTGTCCAGTCCAACGACAGATGTTCGCCCAGAAGACGCAAGGCTTCTTGTGCTGCCACCCGAAATGTTTGTGCCGCTCGGTCTATCTCCGAAATGGCGTACTTCAAAGGCTTACAAGCCTCCAAGGCTAATACTTCGCCCAATGCCCGACGATGTTTTGTGAGCTCATTGGCTATATCCAATAAAATAGTCTCGATTTTATGACTGGGTAAATTCCACAGCAAATTAGCCGAATCTTGGGCTTTTCGAATTGCCTCTTCAATATGTTGATTGTCAGCAAGGTACGTGTATGCAAAATCACTATTGTCGTATGGATTTGTTACAACAAGTCTTTTGTCCGACTTCTGAAACTCGCCACCACAATAAAAAAGATACTCTTTCATAAACTTATTTTAGTGTTTAAAATGGCGTTTACCGCTGTGTATCATGGCTATATTTCGCTCGTTGCAGGCATCAGTGGAGTCTTGGTCTTTTATGGACCCACCGGGTTGAATAATGGCCGAAATACCCACTTTGCCGCCTATTTCAATGCAATCGGGAAATGGGAAAAAAGCATCCGATGCCATAACGGCATTTTGCAAATCGAAACCAAAACGTTGTGCCTTTGCAATGGCTTGTTCCAAGGCATCAACACGCGATGTTTGACCCATTCCGCTTGCCAACATCATAGAATCTTTTACCAAAACAATAGCATTAGATTTTGTATGTTTCACAACTTTATTAGCAAACAATAAATCTTTCATCTCTTGCTCGGTAGGTTTTCTATCGGTAACGCAAATCATTTCATAATCCTCGTCATAAACCACATCTTTGTCTTGAATTAGAAATCCATTTAAAGTGGAGCGGATTTGAATATCGGTAGTTTTGTTGTGCTTCTGACGAAGTATAATTCTATTTTTCTTCTTAGTTAAAATCTCCAAAGCTTTAAGCTCAAAATCTGGAGCTATCAATATTTCAAAAAACAGGCTGTCCATTTTTTCTGCCAAGGCTGCGTCAACCTCTCTGTTTACGCCAATTATGCCCCCAAAGGCAGAAATTGGGTCGGCAGAAAGAGCCAAATCCCAACATTCAGAAAGGTCTTCTCTGGAAGCAAAACCACATGCGTTATTGTGCTTTATAATGGCAATTGCAGGCTGATTAAAATCGTTCAAAAGATTTACAGTTGCATCTATATCCAATAAATTATTGTATGAAACCTCTTTGCCATTCAGCTTTTCAAACATATCATCAAAATTGCCATAAAATTGAGCTTTTTGATGTGGATTTTCGCCATATCTGAGTTGCATTTTACTTGTTTGCGACAGTCGCAATTCGGGTAAATTCAAGCTTTCGTTAAAGTGATTGAAAATAACTGAGTCGTAGTGCGATGAAACCGCAAAAGCTCTTGTGGCAAAATATTTTCTATCTTCAATATTGCTCAAGCCTTTTTTGTCTTGCAAAAGCTCAATCAAATCCTTGTAATATTCCGATGAAGCAACGCATATAACATCGTTGAAATTTTTTGCGGCAGCACGAATTAACGAAATTCCACCAATATCTATTTTTTCAATTATCTCCTCTTCGTTTTTGGTGCTACGTATGGTCTCTTCAAAGGGATAAAGGTCAACAATAACCAAATCAATGTGAGGAATCTGAAAATCTACAACCTGTTTTATATCTTCGTTACTCTGACGGCGATATAAAATTCCTCCAAAAACTTTTGGATGCAAAGTTTTTACTCTGCCACCTAAAATAGAAGGATATCCAGTTAAAGACTCAATGGTTTTAGCTTCAATATTTAGCGATTTTATGTAATCGTATGTTCCACCTGTGGAATAAATTTCAATTCCTAATTGGTTCAACTCATTAACAATCTCGGCTATGCCTTCTTTGTTATAAACAGAAATAAGTGCACTTTTAATTCGTTTTGACATCTTCTATATATTTAATTTTTTTGCAAAGATAATTCATTTCAATATTATATTTAAAATTAAGAAAAAAAGATGAAAGAATTGGCGAATATGACAAAATGGCACAATAAAAAAAGCTTTTGTCATTAATACTTGTTTTTTTTGACAAAAATGTCAGATAAAACAAAGTGGCATAATATTGGTTAGTAAAAGCAAACGAAATAAATTTAATCATAAATAAAACAAGAAATTATGTCAAAACAAGAAATTATGTCAGAATTAAGAATTAAGCCTTTGGCAGACAGAGTTGTTATTGAGCCAGCTCCAGCTGAGCAAAAGACCGCAGGTGGTATTATCATACCCGATACAGCTAAAGAAAAACCGCAACAGGGAACAGTATTAGCCGTTGGACCAGGGAAAAAAGATGAACCCATAACTCTAAAAGTGGGAGATGTTGTTTTGTATGGTAAATATTCAGGAACAGAGATGAATATAGACGGAAAAGACTTGCTAATTATGCGAGAATCAGATGTTTATGCAGTTATTTAATTATAAACGAAAATATAAAAGATTAAAATTATGGCAAAAGAAATATTATACGACTGGGACGCAAGAGAGAAACTGAAAAAAGGTGTTGATGCATTGTCAAATGCAGTGAAAGTAACCATAGGACCAAAAGGTAGAAATGTAATTATCGACAGAAAATATGGTTCGCCACAAGTTACAAAAGATGGTGTTTCGGTGGCTCGCGAAGTGGAGTTAGAAGATAATGTGGAAAATATGGGAGCCCAAATGGTAAAAGAGGTTGCCTCCAAAACCAACGATCAGGCTGGAGACGGAACTACAACCGCTACCATTATGGCACAAGTATTATATAGCACTGGACTTAAGCACGTTACAGCAGGTGCAAACCCAATGGATATTAAAAGAGGAATTGACAAAGCTGTTGCAAAAGTTGTAGAAGACCTTAAAAAACGTTCGCAAATTGTTGGAGACGACAATAAAAAAATTGAACAAGTGGCAACAATTTCAGCCAATAATGACAATTATATTGGAAAGATGATTGCTGAAGCCATGAGTAAAGTGAAAAAAGAGGGTGTTATAACCATCGAAGAGGCTAAAGGAATTGATACAAGCGTTAAAGTGGTTGAAGGTATGCAGTTCGACCGTGGATTTATTTCTCCATACTTTGTTACAGATTCAGAGAAAATGGAAGCTGTTTACGAAAATCCATACATCTTGCTTTATGATAAAAAAATAAGCAATATGAAGGAGTTCCTTCCAATTTTAGAAAAATCAGCACAAACAGGTCGTCCGCTATTGGTGATTTGTGAAGACCTTGATAGCGAAGCATTGGCAACTTTGGTTGTTAACCGTCTTCGTGGTTCCTTGAAAATAGTAGCAGTTAAAGCTCCCGGATTTGGCGATCGTCGCAAAGAGATATTAGAGGATATAGCTATCCTTACCGGCGGAACTGTTATTAGCGAAGAAAAAGGATATAAACTTGAAGATGCAGAATTGGAGTATCTTGGACAAGCCGAAAAAATTACCGTTGACAAAGAAAATACAACCATCGTTAGCGGAAAAGGCGAAAAAGAAGCCATTGCATCTCGCGTAAACATGATTAAAGCTCAAATAGAGCAAACAACATCAGATTACGACCGTGAAAAATTACAAGAGCGTCTTGCAAAATTAGCTGGCGGAGTTGCAGTTATATACGTTGGAGCAGCTTCAGAAGTTGAAATGAAAGAGAAAAAAGACCGTTTCGACGATGCTCTAAGTGCCACACGTGCTGCCATCGAAGAGGGAATTGTTCCCGGTGGTGGAGTGTCGTACATCAGAGCAATAAGTGCTTTAGATGAACTAAAAGCAGAAAACGAAGATGAAAAAATGGGCTTCGATATTGTACGTCGTTCGTTGGAAGAGCCACTACGTCAAATTGTTGAAAACGCAGGATTAGAAGGTTCTGTTGTTGTTAACAAAGTGAAAGAAGGAAAAGACGATTTTGGATTCAACGCTCGCACCGAAGTTTATGAAGGACTTCTGGAAGCTGGTGTTATAGACCCAACAAAAGTTGCTCGCGTTGCCATTGAAAATGCTGCATCTGTAGCCGGAATGTTGCTAACCACAGAATGTGTTCTTTCGGAACTCCCAGAGCCAGCAATGCCAAACCCCGGAATGGGCGGCATGGGTGGCATGGGCGGAATGATGTAAGAAAACAGATTTTTAGAAAAATTGGCAAAGCCCAATAATTAACCTAAGCCTTCAAGATATTAAAACTTGAAGGCTTAATTTTTTTTCGCATTTTTTTATGATGATAGTTGGGGTAAAACTAAAGAATAGTACCGATTGGAAAAATATAATAATAGCTTATTATTTTTCGCTTCATAATCGTCCTGCAAGGTTTCAAAAACCTCGTAGGACTAAAAGAAGGAGGCTGAAAATTACTTTTAGCAGTTTTAACCCTACAAGTTCGGGAAGACCTTGAGGATATATTAGATTATTATAATTGGAATAAAAAACGAGTTTTTTCTGTTCCTAAAGCCCTATACTTTCCTATATTTATAAGAGAGTTTATCAAGTATAACACAATTTGTCATGCTGAGTAGTGAACGCAGTAAACGAGCATCGATAGACAAATTGTTTTATAAAACCACCTCTATTTACTCCACAAATTGTTTTGCGTAATATTTTGCTGTTAGTTTTTCGCCAGTGGCTTTTTTAATCATTTCGTTCCACTCTAATTTTGCTCCCAAGGAGAAAACTTTTTCGCGGAAGTAGGAGCCAATTTCAGCTTTATCGGAAATGCTCATCTTGTTTACATCTTTTTCATTCAAAATATTTTCGGCAATGTAGTATGTAAATTGTGATGCCAACAGCTCTCCCAAATGGTAGTTGTGATAGTAGCATGGGACAGTGGCAACGTGAATTTTGGTAGCCCAGTCGGGTTCGTTTCTGCCTTCGGGCTTTTTAATCATCTGATATTTTTCAACCAAATTCCACCAAAGAGCATTCAAATCCTGATCTGGATTTTCGTACATGGCTTTCTCAAAGCGATACATAACTTGCGACCAGCGACTAAACACAATCTGCTGTAGTTGCAACTGCTTGAATCCAGTCTCTTCAATTCTTTGGGCCTCTTCGTTGCTAATTCCCAAATTGTCTTCCATCCATTGTGCGTTGGTGGCATATCTGCCAAAGAACATTGCTATGGCTTCGGTGGTGAAAATATGTGCCGGACTTCTCAGCGAATAGGGTAGTTTGCTGTCGATATATTTGTCATAAACAGCGTGTCCAAGCTCATGTAGCATTGTGTTCATCCACATCTCTGTGGGACGCACATTGCACAATATTCTAATGTCGCCCTCTTTGTCGATGTGAATACAATAGGCATGCTGATTTTTCCCGGGCTTCTCGTATAAATCACTATTCTCCAATATGTCATCAACAAGTAAACCAATATCTTCAAAGAAAATTCTGCTAATCTCCACAATGTCAACATCTGCATAAAACTGATCAAAATCTACTTCATAAATTTTTGGTGCCTCTTGGAAATATCTATTTTGATAGTGCCAAGGCATCAAATATTGGGTCTCTAATTGGTATCTTTCAGCAAAATAGCCATCCATATTATCTTTAAGTTTCACAAAAGTCTCCTTTGTAAGTTCGTCAAGTTCGTCAAAAAGCTTGTCAATATCTTCGGGTTTTTGCTCCGAAAGTAAAAGACTCATATTGTGATAGTTTTTAAATCCCAAACTTTGAGCCAGCTCATTTCTTTTTTTAACCAAACCAATAATGTCATCAGCCACAATTGGTCCAATAGATTTATGTCCAAGCCAAACTTCTTCCAATTCTTGCGAATTTGTTGAGGTTCTCAATATCGACTCTATGTCATTGTCAGTCAGTTCTTTACCGTTATATGTGGTTCTGAAGTTTGTAAACTTCTGTTCTATATTGTTTTGAATTTCGTTAATCTCCATAATCAGAGCAGAATCGCCTTGATATTGCAAATATTCATTATAAAGAACATTGAGTTGACGTAGTAGAATCTCATCTTTTATGGCCTTAGAGTCTTTAATTTCCTTAAGCACGGCAAAATTATTGGGGTTCGAGTAGATTATTGTGAGCTGATTTTGCAGTTCTAAAATTTTCATAAAATCTTCCTCTTTACCGCTTATAGACGATTCCCAATAGGCCAAACCAATTTCCTTGTTCAATGGTGCCACAAGGGAGTCGTGCCTTTCGATAAAACTTATAAGTTTCTCTTTCATCTCTTCAGAATTTTTGTTACTACAAGCCGCTATGAAAAATAGGCTTATTAGACTTAAAATTTGTATTTTCGATTTCATAATCATTGATTTACATTTATTTAGCAAATATATACAAAAACAAATTATACTTGATTATTTTAGAGTTTTTTATAGAATAAAATTTTTGTATTTTTGCAATCTTATTAAAATTTAATACCTATAAAATGGCTTATTCTGAGAAAAAACAACGCTATACAATTACATCTGCACTGCCTTATGCCAACGGACCCATACATATTGGGCATTTGGCTGGTGTTTATATTCCTGCCGATATTTATGCTCGATATTTGAGGTTGATAGGCGAAGAGGTCCTCTTTATTGGTGGATCTGACGAGCATGGTGTTCCAATTACCATCAAAGCTCGTAACGAAAATAAAACACCCCAGCAGGTGGTTGACCATTTTCACAATATAATTGAAAAATCTTTCGCAGAGTTGGGAATATCATTTGATGTATATTCGCGTACTTCAGCCCCTATGCATCACGAAACTGCTTCTGATTTTTTTAAAAAATTGTATGAGAAAGGTGAGTTTGTCGAAAAGAGTAGCCATCAACTTTATGATGCCGAAGCTAAGCAGTTTTTGGCAGATAGATATGTAAGTGGAACTTGTCCGCATTGTAGTAGCGACAAGGCATATGGCGATCAGTGCGAAGCCTGCGGAACAAGCTTAAACGCCACCGATTTGATAAATCCAAAATCAACTTTTAGTGGCAGTGTGCCAATAACAAAAGAGACAAAACATTGGTTTTTACCCTTGGATAAATATGAGCCATGGCTTAGAAAATGGATTTTAGAAGAGCATAAAGCAGACTGGAAACCAAATGTTTATGGACAGTGCAAATCGTGGATAGACCAAGGTTTGCAGCCCAGAGCCGTAACACGTGATTTGGATTGGGGTGTAAAAGTGCCGGTGGAGGGTGCCGAAGGAAAAGTCCTATATGTGTGGTTTGATGCCCCCATCGGGTATATTTCGGCCACAAAAGAGTGGGCAAAAGAGAATGATAAAGATTGGGAAATTTGGTGGAAAGATAACGAGTCGAAATTGGTGCATTTTATTGGAAAAGATAATATTGTTTTCCACTGCATAATTTTCCCCTCTATGCTCAAAGCGGAAGGTAGCTACATTTTACCCGAAAATGTTCCAGCCAATGAATTTTTAAACCTCGAAGGTGATAAAATTTCCACATCAAGAAATTGGGCTGTTTGGCTTCATGAATATTTGAAAGAGTTTGAAAATCAGCAAGATGTACTTCGTTATACACTTTGTAGCAATGCCCCAGAAACCAAAGATAATGACTTCACATGGAAAGATTTTCAAGCTAAGAACAATAGCGAGCTTTTGGCAATTTTTGGCAATTTTGTCAATAGAACTCTTGTTCTAACTCACAAATATTTTGAGGGTAAAGTGCCTGCATTAAATAGCTTGGAAGATGTTGACAATGAGCTGATTAATGAAATGAAAACTTTCCCCGAAAAGATAGGTCGTAGTATTGAGAAATACCATTTCCGCGAAGCTGTTAGCGAACTGATGAATTTGGCACGTTTGGGAAACAAATATTTAACCGAAACTGAACCATGGAAAGTTTTCAAAAATGAGCCACAACGTGTGGAAACCATTTTAAATCTATCGCTTCAAGTTTGTGCTAATTTGGCAATCTTGGCTGAACCATTTCTACCATTTACCTCAATAAAAATGTTGAATTTACTCAACTTAAGTCCTGTGAAATGGCAAGAATCTGGCGGAATAGATTTATTGAAAGAGGGAGCATCAATTAATGAAGCACAGCTTTTGTTTGAGAAAATTGAAGATGAAAAAATAGAACAACAATTGCAAAAACTACAAGATACCAAGGCAGACAATTTAGCATCGGAACAGATTGCAGAGCCACAAAAAGAGAATGTCAATTTTGACGATTTTGTGAAAATGGACTTAAGAGTTGTTACAATTTTGGAAGCAGAAAAAGTTCCAAAAACCAAAAAACTTCTTAAACTTTTGGTTGACACTGGCATCGACAAAAGGACTGTGGTTTCGGGGATTGCCGAGCACTATAAACCTGAAGAAATAATTGGTAAACAGGTTTCTATGATTGTAAATTTGGCTCCTCGCAAAATTAGAGACATAGAATCGCAAGGCATGATTTTGATGGCAGAAGATGCAAATGGCACCCTGTGTTTCGTGTCGCCAGACAAGGAGGTAAAATCAGGTTCTGGTATTAATTAGATTTTTTGCAATGATGAGCAATTTTAAAAACCATTAATTTTGGTTTGAAAAATTATTTATCTTTGCATTTTATACAATATTCATAATACAGATTAAATTATGTTTCAAAATTTAAGTGAAAAACTCGATAAGGCTTTTAAAATACTCAAAGGGCAAGGGCACATTACCGAAATAAATGTTGCCGAAACACTGAAAGAGGTCCGTAAGGCACTATTAGATGCTGATGTTAGCTACAAAGTAGCCAAAGATTTCACCGATGAAGTTAGGCGTAAGGCGTTGGGACAGAATGTCTTAACTGCGGTGTCGCCCGGACAATTAATGGTTAAAATTGTTCACGACGAATTGGCAGAGCTAATGGGTTCTACCAAAAGTGATATAAATATTCAACCCAATCCTACGGTGATTTTAATGGCGGGTCTTCAAGGTTCGGGAAAGACAACTTTTTCGGCTAAACTTGCCAACTTTTTACATACCAAGCGTTCGCGTCGTCCGCTTTTGGTAGCCTGCGACGTGTATCGCCCTGCTGCTATCGACCAAATTGAAACTTTGGGTGAGCAAATAGGAGTTGAGGTTTATTCCGAAAGGGAAAATAAAAATCCAGCAGAAATTGCTCAAAACGCCATAAAACATGCCAAGAAAAATGGTCATAATGTTGTAATTGTGGACACCGCCGGTCGTTTGGCAATAGACGATCAGATGATGGACGAAATATCGACCATGAAAGAAAAGCTTGAACCACACGAAATATTGTTTGTGGTGGATGCCATGACGGGTCAAGACGCCGTTAATACAGCCAAAGCTTTCAACGACAGATTAGACTTCACGGGGGTTATCCTTTCTAAGATGGATGGCGACACTCGTGGTGGTTCGGCACTAACCATTAAGGCTATTGTAAATAAACCAATAAAATTTGTTGGTCTGGGCGAAAAAATGGATGCAATAGACATTTTCCACCCCGAACGTATGGCCGACAGAATATTGGGAATGGGTGATATTGTTTCGTTTGTCGAACGAGCTCAAGAACAATATGACGAAGAAGAAGCTAAAAAACTTCACAAAAAGATAGCAAAAGACCAGTTTAATTTCAACGACTTTTTAGCACAAATTGGACAAATCAAGAAAATGGGAAATGTTAAAGATTTAGTTGGTATGATCCCAGGAATGTCTAAGGCTATGAAAGATGTTGAGATTGATGAAGATGCTTTCAAAAGTGTAGAAGCTATAATCCATTCTATGACACCAGACGAGAGAGAAAATCCAGCAGTTTTAAATGGAAGTAGAAGAAAGAGAATAGCCGACGGAAGTGGCACAAGCATTCAAGAAGTAAACAGATTGATAAAACAATTTGACGACACTAGAAAAATGATGAAAATGGTTGCCACCGACAAAGGAGCATTGGCAAGAAAAATCAGAAGAAGATAGAAAAATAAATATATTACAAAATTCATGTTTTATGAAATTAATTGATGGGAAAGAGATTTCAAGTATCATTAAAAAAGAGATAGCAGCCGAGGTGGCGGAGCTAATAGACGCTGGAAAGCCAGCACCACATTTTGCAGTAATTTTGGTTGGCGACGATGGAGCCAGTCAAACTTATGTCAATAGCAAAGAAAAATCAGGAAAAGAGGTTGGTTTTACAACTTCTGTTTATCGATTTCCAGCTAGTATAACCGAAAAAGAGGTGTTAGAAACAATTAAATTTATTAATGAAGATGATGAAATTAATGGACTTTTAGTTCAGCTTCCACTGCCAGAACATATCTCCGAAGAGAAAGTTATTCACGCAATTGACCCTTCAAAAGATGTTGACGGCTTTCATCCAGAGAATATTGGCAAAATGGTTCTTGGCGAAGCAACTTGTATTCCAGCAACGCCATCGGGAATTATGGAGCTTTTTAAGCGTGCCGATATCGAAACACAAGGAAAAAATTGTGTCATAATCGGGCGTAGCCACATTGTAGGAAGTCCTATGAGTATTCTTATGTCGAGAGATAGCAATCCTGGGAATGCCACTGTAACGCTTTGTCATAGTAAAACTGAAAATCTAAAAGAGATAGCAAAACAAGCCGATATTTTAATTGTAGCTTTGGGACGCCCCGAATTTATAGATGCATCTTATGTTAAAAAAGGAGCTTGTGTAATAGATGTTGGAGTTAGCAGAGTTCCAGATAGCACAAGAAAATCAGGATATAAAATTGTTGGCGATGTGAAGTTTGACGAGGTTTCTAAAGTGGCAGATGCCATTACACCAGTGCCCGGTGGCGTTGGACCTATGACAATTGCAGCATTGTTGCAAAACACCCTCAGATCGTATAAGAGACAAGAGGGGATTACACAATCATGTAAATAAACTCAGACAATGCCAATAAAAATCAGCTATATTTGAAACAAAAGTTTATGAAAAAAATATTATTAGGATTATTATTGGTATCTGTTTTTTGCATTGGCAAAGGACAGAGCGACTCGTTAAATACCCCTGAAAAAATAGTAGATCATTTTTTCTTCCTAATGCAAGACAACAGTGATAATGCCGTTGACTTTCTGTTTTCCACCAATCCGTTTTTCGACATTGAGAGAATGCCGCAGTTGGAAGAGATAAAAGGACAGTTGAATAAACTATTTTATTTTGGGAATTTGCATGGCTACGAACTTTCGTCGGTAAAAACCATGTCGCCATCGCTGAAAATGTTTACATATATAGCTCGATATACAAGGCAGCCTATTCGTGTTGATTTCTATTTTTATAAGCCCAACAAAAGGTGGCAAATTCAAACATTTATGTTTGATGAAGATTTTAGAGCCGATTTTGAGAAAATAGATGCCGAGTTTTTAAATCAAAAAACCATCAATTTTGAAGATTAAAATAGAAGAACAAAATAAAGAATAAGTTTCTGCGTTTCAATAAAGTTAAAATCAAAGTAGAACCAATGTCTCAAAACATATTTTCGTCAATGAGTTTAAAAAACACCAAAAATATTCTCTTAGCTCTTTCGCTGTCGTTTCTCTTTTTGAGTTCATGTTCTACGCAAAAAAATAAATGGGCAAATCGGAAATATCATGGCATAACAGCCAAATACAATATACTTTTTAATGGCGAAGAGGCGTACAAAACTGGTATGCGAGAGCTTGCCAAAAAATCTAACGAAAATTACACCACCATTCTTCCAGTTTTTCCCAGATATTCTAAAAATGATGCCACTTCCATAGCCCCACACATGGATAGGCTGATTGAAAAAGCAGGAAAAGCTGTCAAAAAGCACTCAATGTTCATCAAAGGGAAAGAGCATAACAAATATATACCCTACTCCTATTTGATGATGGGCAAAGCATTTTATCATAAGCAAGATTATGAAACAGCCCAACGCACATTCAATTTTATTATAAACAACTACAAGGAATACTCCTTGGCAGATGAAGCCAATGTGTGGATGGCACGTACCACCAGCGAAATGGGTGAAATGACTCGCTCCGACTTGCTGTTTGATGAGTTGAAGTATAAGTTTGATGGTGCTAAAAACAAAAAAGCACTTTTGCTATACAATATGGCTTATGCCGATTTTATGATAAAAACGGAAGACTATCAAACAGCTATCACAACAATTCAAGATGCACTTAGATTGAAACCCAAAAAGAAAGAAAAGACGCGATTACTATTTATCTTAGGTCAGCTATATCAAGAGACAGGTTCCATGGAGGCGGCTTTCGATAATTTTAAAAAAGTGATAAAATTAAACCCTCCCTACGAAATGGCCTTCAATGCCAGAATTAATATGGCAAAATGCGTATCACTGGGTAGTGGCGACAAAGAGTACGTAAACAGAGAGCTGGGTAAAATGATTGCCGATAAAAAGAATGAAGAGTACTTAGACATTATTTATTACACTTTGGCAGAAATAGCTTTGATGGACCCCGATGAAGAATTGGCGGTGGAAAATTTAACCCTTTCGGTGGAAAAAAGTGTTAGCAACGATTATCAAAAATCGGTATCAGCACTAAAATTGGCAGATATTCACTACAAGAATTTAGAGTACAAAAAAGCTCAACAATACTACGACACCACGATGGCTTTCTTGCCGGAAGATTTTCCAAACTTTGAAGAGATAAAAGTCAAAAATGAGATTCTTACAAATCTTGTGAAGAATTTACTTGTAATTGAAACACAAGACAGTTTGCAGCGAATAGCCAAAATGCCCGAATCGCAGCGAAATCAGTTTATAGACAAACTCATTGCCGAATATATTGAGCAAGAAAGAATTAGACAAGAAGAGGAGCGTCAAAGACAAATAGCCATAGCTCAGGCAAATATGAACAGACCCATGGATTTTGGTTCATCGGGGGCATGGTATTTCTACAATCCGCAATCGGTAGCCTACGGAAAAAATGAGTTTTCGCAAAAGTGGGGAAATAGAAAATTGGAAGACAATTGGCGACTGAGCAACAAACGGGCCTTCGATGTCGATTTTGGAGAAGATGATGACGAAATATATTATGACGAAGATGGTGAAGAGTTGGCACAACGACCCACCGACCCCAAAAACAGAGAGACTTATCTTGTTGACCTGCCACTCACCGAAGAGAAAATGCAGAGATCAACGGAAATGATAATAAAAGCATATTATAATGTAGGTTTTATTTATAGAGATGGTTTGAAGGATATTCAAAAGTTTAATGAAACATTTGAAATTTTTGTGGAGAGGTTCCCCGACCATCAGTTGGCACTACAAGCCGCCTACACGCTATATATGAACTATACCGAAGATGGTAATGTTGCCAAGGCAAATCACTATAAAAACTTTGTGCTAAACAAAGCACCAGATAGCGATTATGCCGAGCTGATAAGAGACCCAAACTTTTATAAAAAGATTGAAGAGAGAGCCAAAGAGGGCGAAAACTTCTATGCCAATCTGTATGAAGATTTCCAAAATGGAGACTATCAAAATGTTATAAACAATGTAAAGGCTGTAGAAGATAAATATAGAAGAAATAAAGATTTGCAAGCAAGAATAGACTATCTCGAAAGCTTGTCCAACGAATTTGTTTATGGTCGCGATAGCCTTGTTTCTAAATTGGAAAACTTCATCGAAAAGCACGACAAACACATTCTAAAAGAGAGAGCCCAAGTTTTGCTAAACAGCGTTAAAACTGGTGCCGATATTGCCTCGCAAGATGCAGCAGGAGCAGTGAATGAGTTTACGGCAGATGAGTCGGCTTTCTATTTCTATGTGCTTGTGGCAGATATTAGAGTGGTGGACTTTTATGAGACCAAAATACTTTTTTCAGACTTCAACAGGAAATATTATAGAAGTTTGGACTTAAAGGTTGACAATATGTATCTGGACAATACAACCCAAATGATTACAGTTTCCAGATTTAATGGCAAGAAAAAAGCCATGGAGTACTACAATTTCATCAAAGACCACAAAGAGGTGATGGACAAAGTTGACACCAAACAGATAAAGCAATATGTTCTCACCGATGCCAGTTATGTAATTTATCAGAAACAGAAAGATCGCCGTCAGGAATATGATAATTTTTTCAAGCAGAACTATTTAAAAAGATAAATTTTGGCTTTATTAAAAAATTATTTTCTCATTTTTTTGGTTCATATAATTAAAAAATGTAATTTGGCATTTTAAAATCTTATAGAAATGGCAAAAACGTATGAACAAGAGGTAGCAACTATCAATTTGATAGGAGGTGGAACAATAATAAAGGGTGAAGTTGTAACCAACGGAGACTTCCGCATCGACGGACATCTGTTTGGCTCCATAGAGTCGCAATCCAAAATTGTTGTAGGTCCATCTGGTGTTGTAGATGGTGAAGTAAAATGTCAGAATGCAGAATTTTCTGGCGAAGTTAGAGCAAACGTAAAAGTGAGCGAACTTTTAACATTAAAATCCACAAGTCGTCTCACGGGCGATATAGTGGTGGGCAAGTTGGCAATAGAGCCAGGTGCAATACTCACAGGGCATTGCTCTATGGATGATGGTTTAAAACCAATGGAGTCGGCTCAAAATGACACAGAAAAATAATAGGTTAAAAGATTATGCCAAATATTCATCGCTAGCCTTTCAGATGATGATAATTATTTTTGGAGGCACATTTGGTGGTTTGAAATTGGATCAATATCTTGAAAATAAATTCCCTATATTCACATTAAGTTTGTCGCTTATAGCCGTTTTCACAGCACTATATATTGCATTGAAAGATTTTATAAAAAGAAAGTAATTAGAAACAATATGTTTAAAAAACTATATCAGAAATTTACAGTCCATTTGCTAATCATTTCTATTATACTGATGGCAACAAAATATCTCCTAACGCACCTTAAGTTAGATATTGTAACACCATATTTTGCCTACATTATACTATTGTTTGTAATTGTGGCAGCCACTTTTCAATATCTTCTATTGAGGTCGGTTATTTCCAATCCACGAAAATTTATTTTATTCTTTTTGGGAGGTACAATTTCTAAACTATTTCTCTATTTTGGATTCTTGGTGTATTTCCTTTTAGTGGTTTCTGTCTCGCCCAAAATTTTCATATTTAATTTTGCTATTATATATATTATTTACACTATGTTTGAAATTGTGAGTACACTATATCAATTAAAGAAAATTGGCGATATCAATCAGAAAGACAAACAGATAGAATAAAGAAACAATGAAAAAAAGCCAAAAAGAGAGAAATATTTTTAATGTGAATTAAATAACTAACGTAAATTTTTTCTATATTGGCACTTTGAAATGAATAAAACACTTCTTGTATGAGAAAAACAACATATAACTATCGACTATTATTTGCATTTATTTTGATGTTTTCATTTACATCTTTCACTGTTCATGCTTCCGAAGAGAGAGAAAAATTAGATGCAGGAGCATTGATGATAGATCATATTATCGACAGCCACGATTGGCATATTTACAGCATTGGCGATAAACATGTTTCTATTCCATTGCCAATAATTATTTTGGAAAATGGTAAGTTGAGCTGTTTTATGTCATCCAAATTTGAGCATGGTCATGCAACGTACAAAGGCTATGCATTGCCCAGCGAAGGACCCAATAAAGGGAAAATTATAAAAGTAGATGAAGAAGGAAATAAAGACGAAAGTGCCATTATTTATGATTTTTCCATCACCAAAAACGCACTGTCAATTATGATGACATCAGTTTTGATATTTTTCTTGTTTTATAGTGTGGCAAAAACCTACAAAAGAAACCCCAATAAAGCACCAAAAGGATTACAATCGGTTATTGAAATTGCAATAATTTTCGTTCGAGACGATATAGCTAAGGCTTCAATAGGTCCAAAATATACTAAATATTTGCCCTATTTGCTCACACTGTTTTTCTTTATAATTATAAACAACTTAGTGGGTCTAATTCCCATATTCCCTGGTGGAGCCAACGTTACTGGGAATATCACAGTCTGTGCTGTCTTAGCTCTGTTCACGTTTTTTATTATCATTTTCACAGGTAATAGAAATTATTGGCAGCACATGTTCAACACGCCAGGCGTTCCATGGTGGCTAAAAATACCCCTTCCATTGATGCCTATTATTGAAATATTAGGAGCTTTAACCAAGCCATTTGTGTTGATGGTTCGTTTGTTTGCAAACATCACCGCTGGACATATTATTGGATTGGGATTTATTACATTAATATTAGTATTTGGTGAAATGTCAACGGCGGCAGCACTCACAATTTCGCCACTATCAGTAATACTATATATGTTTATCGGACTATTGGAACTTTTAGTTGCTTTTTTACAAGCTTATGTGTTTACTTTGCTAACAGCAATATTCTTTGGTATGGCTGTGGAAGAACATCACAAAGAAGTTGATAAGCAAGCAGCACTAATAGATGAAAATTAAAACCTTGTTTAACCTAAAATAAATTAATTATGTCAATTTTATCAGTAATTTTAGAAGCAGCCGACAAATCGTTGGCATTAGTTGGAGCCGGAATTGGTTCAGCTATTACAGCCATTGCAGCAGCATACGGTATTGGAAATATCGGAAAAACTGCATTGGAATCAATTGCACGCCAACCAGAAGCAGCTGGCGACATTCGTTCAAGTATGATTGTTGCTGCGGCTCTTATTGAAGGTGTTGCTTTCTTTGCTGTTGTGGTTTGTTTGCTTATTTTATTTGTGTAACAAGCCCCTGTCATGTTTTCGCATGGTTGATGCGAAAACATGATTTTTATTGAAAATTTGTTTTTAGAAAAAGCATAAAAATAATAATATGGAATTAATACAACCTGGGATTGGTCTTGGATTTTGGATGCTACTGTCGTTCAGTCTCCTTATTTTCCTCTTAGCAAAATTTGCTTGGAAACCAATAGTTAAAATGCTTAAAGACCGCGAAGATGCCATTGATGAAGCTCTAAACGCAGCCGAAAAAGCCCGCGAAGAGATAAAAGATTTACATGGCAAAAACGAAGAGTTGCTAAGACAAGCTCGAGAAGAGAGAGACGATATTTTGATGGAAGCTCGCAAGATGAAAGACAAAATTATTGAAGAGGCTACTCAAAAAGCTAGTGAAGAGGGACAAAGAATGTTGGAAAATGCAAAGCAAAGTATTCATTTTGAAAAAATGCAAGCCATTACAGAACTCAAAAATGAAGTTGCATCACTATCAACAGAAATTGCTGAGCAAATTCTAAAACATGAGCTCTCCGATAAAAAAAGAAGTCAAGACATCATTGCCGAAATGGTGGATAAAATAAAGTTAAACTAAGCAGATGAGACAAAACAAGGTAAGACGTAGGTATGCTAAAGCACTTTTCGACCTTTCATTGGAAATGAAGCGTGTGGAAGAGGTGTATAAAGACATGCAATATATAATGGACTTGAGCCTTGAAGTGCCAGAATTTAGAATTCTGATGAAAAGTCCCATTATTCGTCCCGATAAAAAGATAAAGATATTTGATGCAATAATACCCCCAAGCTTTCAAGAACTAACGGTGAAGTTTATTCACCTCATAGTAAATAAAAACAGAGAGCTTTTTGTTGATCAAATTGCCGATGAGTTTTTTGAACTCTATAAAGAACATAAAAATATTAAGACAGTTCACCTACAAAGTGCTGTTGGTTTGAGCGAAGAGAACAGAAAGAATATTATAGAAATAATAGCTTCGCAACTCAACGCCCAAATTGATTTAGTGGAAGATGTAGATGAAGAGCTAATAGGTGGCTTTGTTTTAAAAACTGGTGATAGGATTTTTGATTCTAGCATCTCAAGAAAATTGGAAAATCTCAAAAAAGAGTTTTCCGTAAATATTTATAAAAAAGGATTTTAATAATATAAAACTGTAAGAAATGGCTGAAATAAAACCTGCTGAAGTATCCGCAATATTGCGTCAACAATTATCTGGATTCCATAGCGAAGCCGAATTGGCCGAAACTGGCACCGTACTCGAAGTTGGTGACGGAATTGCACGTGTATATGGTTTAAACAAAGCTCAATCGGGTGAATTGGTTGAGTTTGACAAAGATGGCGTTATGGGAATAGTGCTCAACCTTGAAGAAGACAATGTTGGGATAGTTATTCTTGGAGACCCTAAAGCGCTTAACGAAGGCGATATTTGTAAACGCACTGGACGTATTGCATCTATCAATGTTAGCGAAAAAATGGTTGGACGTGTTATCAACACACTTGGTCAACCAATAGATGGAAAAGGAGAAATTGAAGGACCTCTTTATGAAATGCCCATCGAAAGAAAAGCTCCCGGAGTAATATACCGCCAGCCAGTACAAGAACCATTGCAAACAGGTATCAAGTCCATTGACGCCATGATTCCCATCGGACGTGGACAGCGTGAGCTTATTATTGGCGACCGCCAAACTGGAAAAACAACCATTGCAATAGATACAATAATAAACCAAAAAGAGTTCTACGACAAAGGAGAACCCGTGTATTGTGTTTATGTTGCCATCGGACAAAAAGGTTCAACAGTGGCAAGCATTGTTCAAAACTTAGAAGACAAAGGAGCAATGGCATACACAGTGGTGGTTGCAGCAACAGCATCCGACCCTGCAGCTATGCAGTTCTATGCACCCTTTGCAGGAGCAGCTATTGGAGAGTTCTTCCGCGATACTGGCCGTCCAGCACTAATTATTTATGACGACTTATCGAAACAAGCTGTTTCGTATCGTGAGGTTTCACTTCTACTTCGTCGTCCACCAGGACGTGAAGCATACCCCGGAGACGTTTTCTACCTTCACTCGCGTCTGTTAGAGCGTGCAGCTAAGATTATTGAAGCCGACGAAATTGCTCAGCAAATGAACGACCTGCCCGAATCCATCAAAGGAATAGTTAAAGGTGGTGGTTCGCTCACAGCTCTGCCAATTATTGAAACACAAGCGGGAGACGTTTCTGCATATATTCCAACAAACGTAATTTCTATTACCGACGGACAAATTTTCTTGGAAACAAGTCTATTCAACGCTGGTGTGCGTCCAGCTATTAACGTGGGTATTTCGGTTTCACGTGTTGGAGGTAGTGCACAAATTAAATCCATGAAAAAAATTGCAGGTACACTAAAAATTGACCAAGCACAATATCGTGAGCTTGAGGCTTTTGCCAAGTTTGGTTCAGACCTCGATGCAGCCACACAAGCAGTACTTGACAAAGGTGAGCGTAATGTGGAAATTCTAAAACAAGCAGAAGGTTCGCCAATGCCAGTGGAAAAACAAATTGCAATTATTTATTGTGGAACAAATGGCTTGCTACAAAGACTTCCTGTGGACAAGGTAGGTGAGTTTGAAAAACAATATCTAAACTATCTAGAAAATGAGCATGCAGATGTGCTTCAAAGCCTTAAAGATGGAAATATCAATGATGATATTACAGGAAAACTTGAAAATGCTTGCGACACAATCATTAAAAGAATATTAGACAAATAAACTTAGGTCATTTAAACTTTTGTTATGGCAAATTTAAAAGAAGTTAGAACACGAATTGCTTCTGTTGACTCTACCAGAAAAATAACCAGTGCAATGAAAATGGTCTCTGCATCAAAGCTCAGAAGAGCCCAAAATGCAATTCAGCAAATGAGACCATATGCACATAAACTTCACGAACTTTTAGAAAATTTAAGTGGAGCAATCAGCCAAACCAATCATCCACTTTTTACACAAAGAGAAGAGGTTAATTCTGTTTTACTGGTGGTAATATCATCCAACAGAGGATTGTGTGGAAGCTTCAACTCCAATGTAATTAAGCAAATTAACCATTTAACAGAAGTTACCTACAAAGAAGTTGCACAAAACAACAAACTACATTATGTTACAATAGGTAAAAGAGCCAGTGAGCATGTTGCCAGATATTATGGAAACCTGATTTTGGCACAAGACGATTTGACGGAAGCTCCATCTTTTGACGAAATATCCAATATGGCAAATATGATAATGAGCAAATTTGCTGAAGGCAATTATGATAAAGTAGAGATAGTATATCACGAATTTAGAAATGCCGCTTCGCAGGTGCTTATAACAGAAACATATTTGCCCATAAAACCATTGGAACAGGTAGAAGAGAACGATTTTCCGACAGACTACATCTATCAACCCGACCGCGACTCTATAACCAACGACTTGGTGCCAAAGATTTTGAAAATTCAACTTTTCAAGGCACTTTTAGATTCGGTGGCATCTGAACACGGAGCTCGAATGACGGCAATGCATCAAGCAACCGACAATGCAACAGAACTACTCAAAGACCTTAAACTACAATACAACAAAGCTCGTCAGGCTGCCATTACAACCGAAATATTGGAGATTGTTTCGGGAGCCGAAGCCTTGGATAATTAAGATTATTTATTAATATCCTGAAATATTATTGCAGAATTAAAATATTATTATATATTTGCACATAGTTTAAATAAAACAGAAAGATTATGAAAAAGAGTTTATTAATTTTATTGTCATTTGTTCTTTTTTCAGTAAGCGTTAAAGCCAACGATTATGTTGTTAACGATTTTGCTTTAGACCAAATGTTTGCACAAGCAGAGCAGGTGTCGTTTGAGCAATTGTCAGATTTCAACACCTTGCCTATGCCCAATGCAGAACTATCTGCAAAAAGTCCTTGGGTAGCGTGGGCACTAACCTACACAGCTGCGGTGGGTTTATGCGGATTTCACCGTCTATATTTAGGTTCCAGCACTGGAGTCTTTATTTTCTACCTATGTACTGGTGGAGGTTGCGGTATAGTCCAATTTGTTGACTGGATTGTGCTTCTGATAGGTGCAATTGAGAATAACACAAGCAAGTACGAAAACAATAGAAAATTGTTTATGTGGTAAAACACAGTTTTTAAAAGAAATTATAGGGCTGTCATTAATTTGACAGCCTTTTTTTATAAAAAAATAATTTTAAAACTTAAAAAAAAGAAAAATATCTATCAAAATTATTTTGAATTAAGAAAAATCATTATATTTGACAGACAATTTTATGCAGAAATGATAATATTTCAAGTAAATAAACAATTCATTCACAGGAATATAAAGAACAGAGACTCATATCATCTGTAACACTAGCATTGTCTTAATTTTGCCCTTAGGCATATCATATTTTTTTTTTAGTATTAATAATTTAAAATAATAATATTATGGAACTTCCATTTTCAGAATCGTATAAAATTAAAATGATTGAACCCTTATATCGTGGCACGCGTGAAGAGCGTGAACAGTGGATTAAGGATGCAAAATACAATCTATTCAACCTAAAAAGTCATCAAGTGTTTATCGACCTACTAACCGACTCTGGCACAGGTGCCATGAGCGACCGTCAATGGGCAGCTATGATGCAAGGAGACGAAAGCTATGCAGGCTCTGAGTCGTATGAAAATTTAGAAAAAGCAATTCAAAGCATTTTGGGATTTGAGTATTTTATGCCCACTCACCAAGGTCGTGCAGCCGAAAATGTGCTATTTTCAGCCCTAATAAAAGAGGGTGCTTATATACCCGGAAACTCACATTTCGACACCACCAAAGGACATATTGAATTCCGTAGAGCTCACGCCGTTGACTGTACAGTTGATGTGGCTTTTGAAACAGAAACCTACGACCCATTCAAAGGTAATGTAGATCCAGATAAGTTGGAGAAATTTATGACAGAACACCACCAAGATGTGCCATTTATCATCGTAACTGTAACCAACAATACAGCTGGTGGTCAGCCAGTTTCCATGGGAAACCTGAAAGCCGTTAGAGCTATCGCTGATAAATATAAAAAACCAGTATTGTTCGACTCGGCTCGTTTTGCCGAAAATGCTTATTTTATCAAAATTCGCGAAAAAGGATACGAAAACAAAACTGTAAAAGAGATTGTAAAAGAGATGTTCTCATACGCCGATATGATGACCATGAGCTCAAAGAAAGATGCCATCGTTAATATGGGTGGATTTGTAGCCATGCGTAGCAAAGAGCTTTGGAGAGAAATTTCTGTTTTCAATATTATGTATGAAGGATTTGTAACCTACGGTGGAATGTCGGGACGCGATATGAATGCTTTGGCAGTAGGTCTTGACGAAGGAACAGAATTTGACTACCTCGAAACTCGTGTAAAACAGATAGAATATCTGGGAGCAAAACTAAAAGAGTATGGAATACCCTTCCAAACACCAGTTGGCGGACACGCTGTTTTTGTTGATGCCAACAAGATTTTACCCAATGTTCCAAAAGAGGAGTTTAGAGCCCAAACCCTTGGAATTGAGCTATATTTAGAGGGCGGTGTTCGTGGAGTGGAAATTGGTGCTTTGTTAGCCGACCGCGACCCCATTACCAGAGAGAATAGATACCCAAAAATGGAGCTGCTCAGATTGGCAATTCCCCGAAGAACATACACAAACAACCATATGGACGTCATTGCAGCAGCCCTGAAAAATGTGTACGACAGAAGAGAATCCATAACCAATGGTCTGAAAATTACCTGGGAAGCCCCAATTATGAGACACTTTACAGTTGAATTGGAAAAAGCTTAATATCCAAAATCACTGCCTCAACATATCGTTGAGGCAGTGATTTTATATTTAATCATCAAGATATGACTGAAAAAACCAAAAGAGAGAGATACCATAGAATCTACAGTCAGATAGAAAGCTTAATATCCAAAACCAGTAATTTGAATGCCCGAATGGCAACAGCTATTGCAGTTTTGCACCACAAAATGGATTATTTCTTTTGGACAGGTTTCTATTTTCTTCACCAAGAGGAACTCACCGTAGGTCAGTATCAAGGCTCTTTGGCATGCTTAGTTTTGAAAAAAGACACAGGTGTTTGTTGGTTTGCACTAAATGCCCGCAAAACCACCATAGTTGATGATGTTAACCAATTTCCTGGACACATTGCCTGCGACAGTCGCTCGCAAAGCGAAATAGTTGTTCCGGTGTGGAATAGAGATAAAACTGAAGTGATTGGTGTTTTGGATGTGGATAGCGAAAAGAAGTCGTCATTTACGGAGGTTGATGCCCAAGAGTTGGAGAAGATTGTGGAACTAATTTTTATGTCAACAAACTGATGAGCGTAGAGGCTTGTAGCGAAGAAATTGGTCAATATATAGAATTTATAAAAACATACTGGGATTCTGAATAAACTTTAAAAACAGCTCCAAATGCAAAACATTTGTTATTATTCGGCTTTTTTGCCATAGAGTTTAGTCAAATTGAACAGAGGTGATGTTGTATTTGTTTACATTTGCACTTTAAAAAAAGAAATTTTGATATGAAAAAAGCTTTACATTTAATCTTAGCACTACTAATAGCTCAGCTTACTTACGCTCAAACCACGCTTCCAAACTTAGATTTTGAAAATTGGCAACAAAAATACTATAACACATTATATCCTGATAAATTCTACTGGGAATGCTTACCTACAGATATATGGGCAAGTGGAAATGCAGCTTCAAAAAGTTTTGACAAGTTTCCCACCTATCGCACAACAGATGCTAAAAGTGGAGATTATGCTGCCTGCTTAGAAACCATGAGTATTTTTGGTCAACCTGCATCGGGATCGCTTTTCACAGGTTGGTTCAAAGCCGATATGTTCAATTCGCAAGCATTCCGTGGTGTGCCATTCACTGGAAAACCTACAGCGTTTCAAGGTTGGTATAAATACAGTCCAAAAAAATATGACGGAGTTACAGACACAGCAGCTATTTACGCAATTTTGTCGCAGTGGAGTGGTAGCGAGAGGGTTGAAATAGCAAGAGCAGAGATTTATCCTCACGAAAACATACTTGAATATACCTATTTTAATCTGCCATTTGACTATTACAATGATTTAGACCCAGATACAATTGCTGTTGTTTTCGCTTCAAGTAAACATGGAGAATCTTTTAAAGGAGGAATTGGAAGTAAGCTTTTTATTGATGATGTGAATTTTGATTATGAACCAATTTCTGTGGGGAAAAATGTAAAACAAGATGATATAAAAGTCTTTTATAGTTCTTCAAACAGAATATTATTTGTAAAAACTGCAAGTTTAGAACAAATTCAAGTAGAACTTTTTGATATAAATGGTAAAAAAACAGGATTTTGGCTTGTAAATAGTAATAATAATAGCATAACTATTGACAATCTGTCTCAAGGTGTGTATCTTTGCAGAGTTGTTACAAAAGATTTAGCACCTTTTGTAACCAAGATATTTATTGAGTAACACCTTGTTTATGAGAAAATTATTCATTTTTGTATCCTTCGTTTTTGTAGGACTAATTGTCTCTGCACAAACAATTTTTGTGGGTCCGAAGTTGGGCATTGATATAGGTTCTCCAATACCATTTAGCAATATTCCACAAGGAGCTAAGGGAGAACCTAAGATGGGTTTCAATGTTGGAGCATTTTTCATATACGCATTCAACGATATTCATTCCATAAGCTACGAAGCTGGCTTGGTTCGCAAGCACACGGTTTTCGAAACACCTTTGGATAGCATGGAATATGTTGAAAGGATTCAACACCCTACGCTGCCCGATGTGATTTTTGAGGTTGATACATGGTTTACAGGTAAAGCATCAGGAGCATTTGATAACTATTATTTTGAGCAATCTTTGCAACATAACTTTAATGTAAACACCAGACTCAAAGTTAGTTATGGGCTTTATTATGCCATTTTACAAAAAAGCAACACCTATGCTGTTGGTGTTGGAACTGTGGGTTATGACCCTGAAATTATTACTCAAGAGCTCGACTATTCTTCCAATATGAGAAGGGTAGATTATGGTGTAAAAGCTGGAGTTTTGGTAAAAGCTACCGAAAGAACAGATTTGGGTTTAAAACTTAATTATGGTATAAAATCAGTCTTTGTGGACAGCTTTACGATGATAGATTATAGTGTAAACAATACCTTTCTGGAATTGGCACTCTATTACAAGTTTAATGTTTTGAAAAACTTGACAGAAAAGAAAATTTAATCAGAGAATGTTCTATTTTTGACTTGCCGAGATGGTTGAAAATCATCTCGGCAAGCCTTATTTTAATTTAGTATAAATCAATACATTAAAGCTTATTTTTGATAATAAAGGATAAATCACCAAGCTTGTTTATTTATGTTTAAAAATGAGCGTTATTTATAAGTTAAAACAAAAGCTAATTCTTTTAGAATACCAATAATTTGACTATTTTCGCAGTGAAAATTTAGAAATAATAATACATAAAAATATAAAACCATTATTTATGACAAAGAAGCCTAATTTTATTACCTGCGACGGTAACTATGCAGCTGCTCATGTATCATACATGTTTAGCGAGGTTGCAGCCATTTATCCCATTACTCCTTCTTCCACTATGGCAGAATATGTAGATGAATGGGCGGCTCATGGCAGAAAAAACATTTTTGGTAACACCGTAGAGGTTGTAGAGATGCAATCAGAAGCTGGTGCTGCCGGTGCTCTTCACGGTTCATTGCAAGTTGGTGCCCTAACAAGCACATACACAGCTTCGCAAGGATTATTGCTAATGATACCCAATATGTACAAAATGTCTGGAGAATTATTGCCAGGCGTTATTCATGTTTCAGCACGTTCGTTAGCTGCTCAAGCACTTTCAATTTTTGGCGACCACAGCGACGTTATGAGTGCTCGTCAAACTGGTTTTGCAATGCTGGCAACAGGCTCGGTGCAAGAGATTATGGATATTGCTCCCATAGCTCACCTTGCCGCCATTAAAACACGCGTTCCTTTCTTGCATTTCTTTGATGGATTTAGAACATCACACGAAATACAAAAAGTGGAAGCTGCCGACCAAGAAGTTTTAAAAGAACTTATTGACAAGGATGCTCTAAAAGCATATCGCGATAACGCTCTAAACCCAGAGAAACCCGTTACACGCGGTACAGCACAAAACCCAGATATTTACTTCCAAACTCGTGAAGTTGCAAACAAATTCTACGATGCAATTCCTGATATCGTTGAAGATTATATGCAACAAATAAACAAAATTGTTGGACGCGAATATCACCCCTTTACATATTACGGACACGAGGAAGCCGAAAATGTAATAGTAGCCATGGGCTCAATTACAGAAACCATAAAAGAGGTTATAGACCACCTAATTGAAAAAGGCGAAAAAGTTGGACTTGTTTCAGTTCATCTATACCGTCCTTTCTCAGCTAAATATTTCTTCAACGTACTTCCAAAAACTGTTAAACAAATTACAGTTCTCGACCGTACGAAAGAACCCGGTGCAAATGGAGATCCTCTATACTTAGACGTTGTTGAATTGTACAACAATAAAGAAGAAAAACCATTTATCGTTGGTGGACGCTACGGACTGAGCTCTAGAGACACTACACCAGCACATATGTTGGGCGTTTTCGAAAATATGAAAATGAACGAACCTAAAAACCAATTCACAGTTGGTATTGTAGATGACGTTACTTTTAAATCACTTCCATTACTACCCGAAATTTCAGTAGTTCCCGAAGGAACATACGAAGCTAAATTCTACGGCTTAGGTTCCGACGGTACTGTGGGTGCCAACAAAAACTCAATTAAAATTATTGGTGAAACTACAGATAAATATGTTCAAGCATACTTTGCCTACGACTCGAAAAAATCTGGTGGATTTACCACTTCACACCTTCGTTTTGGCGACCAGCCAATCCGTGCTCCTTATTTGGTTAATACAGCCGACTTTATCGCTTGCCACGTGCCAGCATATATCGACAAGTATGACGTGCTGAAAGGACTTAAAGATGGTGGAATATTTCTATTGAACAGCATTTGGGATATTGAAGAGACAAAAGAACGTCTTCCTGACCATATGAAAAAATATTTGGCAGCCAATAATATCCAAATGTACATCATCAATGCAACTGAAATTGCAGAAGAAATTGGACTTGGAAACCGCACAAATACAATAATGCAAAGTGCTTTCTTTAAGCTTTCAAATGTGATTCCTTTCGACCAAGCAGTGAAAGAGATGAAAGAAGCCATCGTAAGATCTTACGGACGTAGAGGTCAAGAAATTGTTGATATGAACAATATGGCCGTTGACCGTGGTGCAAGCCCCGTGAAGGTTGAAATACCAGCCGAATGGGCAAATATCACCCTTAAGGATGAAGAAGACAAACGCAATATACCAGAATTTATTAAAAACGTTGTTGAGCCTATCAACGCACAAAAAGGTGATGACCTTCCAGTTAGTGCATTCTTAGGTCGCGAAGATGGAACTTTCCCCGCAGGAACAACTCAATACGAAAAACGTGGTATCGCTGTTAACGTACCAGAGTGGATTCACGAACAATGTATCCAATGTAACCAATGTGCTTATGTATGTCCCCACGCAGCCATCCGCCCATTCCTACTAGATGACGAAGAGTTGGCCAATGCACCAGAGGGTACAGAAATACTTAAAGCCAACGGTAGAGATTTAGCTGGACTAAATTTCAGAATCCAAGTTAGCGTATTAGACTGTACAGGTTGTGGTAACTGTGCCAATATTTGTCCTGCACCAGGAAAAGCCCTAGAGATGAAGCCTCTTGGAACTCAAATGGCAGAAGTTGAGCGTTACGAATATATGCACGAAAAAGTTGGTTATAAAGATCAAGTAGTAGATAAATATAGAAACCTTAAAAATAGCCAATTTGCACAGCCATTATTTGAATTCTCGGGTGCATGTGCTGGTTGCGGTGAAACACCCTATATTAAAGTTATCACACAACTATTTGGCGAGCGTATGACCATTGCCAACGCCACTGGTTGTACATCAATTTTTGGAGGTTCAGCACCTTCAACTCCATACACAGTTCACCAAAAATCTGGACACGGACCAGCATGGGCAAACTCATTATTTGAGGACAATGCCGAATATGGTTTGGGTATGTACGTGGGTATTGAAAAAATACGCGAACGCATCGCTCTAATGTTGGAAGATGAGCTAGAAGGCTCAATGTCAGCCGATACTAAAGAAGCCATCAAAGCTTGGTTAGAAAGCATGAATTTTGGAGAAGAATCAGTTGAAGCTTCACAAAAACTTGTTGAACAATTAGAGAAAGAAAATAGTGCAGTTGCTACCGAAATTCTTGACCTGAAACAATACCTAGTGAAAAAATCACACTGGATATTTGGTGGTGACGGCTGGGCATACGACATCGGTTATGGCGGATTAGACCACGTTTTAGCATCCGGAAAAGATGTGAACGTTCTTGTAGTAGATACAGAAGTTTACTCCAACACTGGTGGACAAGCATCCAAATCTACTCCAACAGGTGCTGTGGCTAAATTTGCCACCGCTGGAAAAGTAACTCGCAAAAAAGACCTTGGAGTAATGGCAATGTCATACGGATATGTTTACGTAGCACAAGTGGCAATGAATGCCAGTCAATCACACTACTTTAAAGTAATTAAAGAAGCTGAAGCGTATCCCGGACCATCGCTAATTATTGCTTATGCTCCATGTATCAACCACGGACTATCCATGGGAATGGGCAAATCGCAAGCACAAGAAAAATTAGCTGTGGAAAGCGGATACTGGTCGCTATGGAAATATGACCCACGTTTGGAAGCTGAAGGTAAAAATCCATTTAGCCTCGACTCTAAAGAACCAGACTGGAGCAAATTCCAAGACTTTATTATGTCAGAGGTTAGATACTCATCACTCACTAAATCTTTCCCCGAAAGAGCGAAAGAACTATTTAAACAAACTGAAGAAAATGCAAAATGGAGATATAACCAATATGTACGTTTTGCAAAAAATGACTAATAGAACTTCTGATGAAAAAAAAATAGTCGGCAGAAATGCCGACTATTTTTTTTATAAAAGATTTCTCATTTCTGACCTGTACCTTTTATACCAATTATAATATTTTATCAAATACAAGCAAGGTCTTTGCGACCTTGTAGGTTTAAAGCCAAACTTAAAGGAGCTTGTTTTTAACAAAATCTTTCGTATAAAAACAGAAAGTACTTGTAATTACAATATAATTTAATGTCTTTGTAATAGTATAAACCAAAACTGAGAATTATGAAAACAAAATTTTATCTGTTTTTCGCTGCAATTTTCATTGCAGGTATATCATTTGTAAGTTGCGATAAGGACGACACAAATTCAGGTGGTGGCGGAGGAGGTGGCAACGACAACCAACCCGAAGCACCAATAGAATTAAAACCCGGTGTTCGACACTATTTCACATCAGCCAGCTATGGCGACATTATTCAACTCACCATCGATGGTGATAACTCCACCTATAGTTTTATAAACGAAACCACTGGCGAAACAGGAAGCGGTCCATTAAGTGTATCTTCGAACCCAAAACTAAATGGCATATTTCAAACCGTAATTGCTGGCAAAACCTATCACACCATCGAACTACCTGGTGTGGCTGTCATTAGCACACTAAAATTGGGCAACACCCTAAATAGTATTTGCTTTGGTATCTCATCCGATATTCATGTGGAAAACGACTATACAATGGAAGATTATGCAGGCAAATATCTGTTTTTAAACTTTGACGATTCTGAAAAAGATCCTGACTATACATTGGGTGGATATGAGGTTTTTAACAATGGTGCATATACTTGGACATTTATTGAGTGGGAATATAATCAGCCTATCTATGCGGGTGAGGGAAGTGGGACTTTCTATTTTGCTGGAGAAGACAATTCACGAGTTGAATATGTTGAGTCAGACGGATATAGCGGATTTGGTAGTGTATTGCCCGGCAAACTATTTTTTATGGACAATGGAGAAGGGTATGGCTTTGCCGTGGGTGTAGAGACCCCTTCAGCACCTATTACAAAAAGTCAAATAGCAGGTAGTTATAAATTTGTTTCTGTAATATCACATGGTGTTACATCAGTGGGATACTACTCACTTCCTGCCACTGGCAATAATGTAACTTTTTACGAAACAGACGGAGAGGGTAATGTTTACGACTCAGCTGATGAAGGTGCCGTAGTGCATTATTACGACAGAATACCCTCACTAAACAATGTTTTTAAACTTGTATCTACTGTTGAAATTGAAGGTTATCAAGCAAACAATACATCATACTTTATTTTGCTCCCCGGCGAAATGATGATGTATTTTGCCTTAGATTCAGGCGAGGTCGTAGCCTATGGCTTAGCCCTTAAGGTGAATTAATCCTAAATGTAGATAAATTAAAAAAGAGTCTTTCGGAGAACCTGAAAGACTCTTTTTGGTATTTTAAAAACAGCTTCTTACTCCTCCATACACGCCATATTGCACTCATTACCAAGTTTCAAGCATTTGCAAATTCCAAAGGCTTTTTCCACAAGTTTTCTTTGTTGTACAAGATGTACTTGCGTGGAGCCTGTGGCTGGACTGCTGCTGTCGGTACGGGCAATAAGTTTTAGGGGTATCTCTTTTAGGTTTCTGTATAAATATGTCCAAGCTCCCATATTTCTGGGCTCTTCCTGAACCCAAAACCACTCAATAGCATTGGAATATTTTGCTTTTATTTTACCCAAATCTTCATAAGGAATAGGGCTAATTTGTTCCAAACGAACTATGGCTACATCTTTGTGCTGACCCTTTTGCTGCTCTTCCAATAGGTCGTAATACATCTTCCCTGAAGTTAAAAGAACTCTCCTAACATCTTTAGCATCTACAAAATTGTCGTCAATAACTTCCTGAAATTCTCCATTTGTCAATTCCTTAACCTGCGATACCGCCATGGGGTGTCGTAGCAAACTTTTGGGTGAAAATATAACAGCAGGCTTTCTAAAGTCTCGATGCAATTGTCGTCTTAGTGCATGAAAATGATTGGCAGGCGTAGTACAGTTCAACACCTGAATATTTTGACCATCACACTGTATCAAAAATCTCTCCATACGTCCGCTGGAGTGTTCTGGACCTTGTCCTTCAAATCCGTGGGGAAGGAGCATAACAAGTCCGCTCATAATATTCCACTTCTCCTCGCCACTGGTAACAAACTGATCTACAATAATTTGTGCACCATTCACAAAGTCGCCAAATTGGGCTTCCCAAATAGTCAGGGTGTCGGGCAAGCTGATAGAGTGTCCATACTCAAATCCTAAAACTCCATATTCGGAAAGTAATGAGTTGAAAATCTGGAAGTTAGATCCATTCTCAAGCTCTTTTATGGGGGTGAATTTATTTCCATCTTCGTCGGTAACAACAGCATGACGTTGCGAAAAAGTACCTCGCTCCACATCTTGACCACTCATGCGAACTTTTTTACCCTCGTTCACCAAACTTGCAAAAGCCAACAATTCGGCCGTAGCCCAATCCAATTTGCCATGCTCAAAATAGTTTTTCAAACGCTCTTGGTAAAGTCTTACAGTTTTGTGCGAAAAAGTTCTGCCCTCGGGCAAAGTGGAGATGGTTTGTACTAATTTATCCAAATTTTTGACATCAACTTTAGTATTTGCCTTGGCAAAAATCATATCTTCTGTAGCTCGTTTAATATGCTGCCAGTCGTCGTGCAAAAAGCTCGAAATAGTATTCTTTTTTATCTCTTGCGATTCTGCCAAAGCCTGCTCCAAATCAGCATCAAACTCTTTTTCAACTTGCGTTAAATGTTCATCGCTAATATCTGAATTTTTCTTCAAAAAATCGGTATAAATCGCCAATGGGTCAGGATGTTTTTCAATTTTTTTATACAAAACAGGTTGTGTAAATCTTGGCTCATCACTTTCGTTATGTCCATGTCGGCGATAGCCCACAATATCCACAAAAACATCTTTGTTAAACTTCATTCTGAACTCCACAGCCAGTTCCATAACATAGGCAACTGCCTCAACATCGTCGGCATTTACGTGAAAAATAGGAGCCTGAATTGTTTTGGCAACATCTGTGCTGTAATTGCTCGAACGTGCCTCGGTAAATGGTGTTGTAAAACCAATCTGATTGTTTGTAACAATATGGATAGTTCCGCCAATGTCATAGCCGGGCAAGTCAGACATTTGGATACTTTCGTAAACAATTCCCTGACCCGAAAGTGCAGCATCACCATGAATCAAAATTGGGATAACTTTGTTTATGTCTGAGTTGTGTTTTTCTTGCGATTGAGCCCTTGCAATGCCCTGAACCACAGTATTTACTGCCTCCAAATGCGAAGGGTTGGGAGCCAAGGTTAGTGTCAATTCTTTCTCACCAATTTTTGTTACATAAGTGTGTCCTAAGTGATATTTTACGTCTCCTAACAAATAGTCGTCATCATACTCAATTCCTCTAAATTCACTGAAAATATTTTTAATGGGCTTTTTCAATATATTAGCCAAAACATTCAAACGACCTCTGTGTGCCATGCCCATAACAACCTCCTTTACACCCATTTGTGCCGATTTGTTGATAAGCATATTCAATGCTGGAATTAGGGTGTCGGTTCCCTCCAATGAGAATCTCTTTTGACCGGGAAATTTTCTATGAATGAATTTTTCAAAATTTACGGCTTTGAGCAAACATTGATGCATTTTTTTTCGTACCTCGCTGTTGTAGGACGGCTGATTTAGTGTTGACTCCATTCGTTTGGTGAGCCATTCTCGCATTTCGGGAACGCGGATATAAGCAAATTCAACGCCGATGGAACCACAATAAGTTTTGTCCAGCCTATCAATAATTTCTTTGAGCGGACTTGGCGAAATTCCTATTTCGCGTGCTGCATCAAAACTTTGTGTTAGTTGAGTTCTTTCCAAACCATAATGCTCAATATCCAAATTTGGACTTTGATTTTTACGTTCGTAAACGGGATTGGTTTTGGCAAAAAGATGACCCCTTTCGCGATAGGCATTGATAAGGTGAATTACATTAAACTCGCCCGAAACTATCTCGGTTTTAACACCGGGCATCGTTGGTAACTGATTTAAAGCTAAGTCGAAGCCGTGGAAAAAATTTCGCCACGAAGCATCAAGCTCATCGGGATTGCTTTTGTAAATCTTGTAGTACTCTTCAATTAAGTTTGGGTCAATGTTATTCAAAAATGAGTTGCTGTTCATAATTGTATATAATGAATTAATTTTACGAAGTTAAAAAATTTGTGGATACTTGTTAGGATTATATTCGTGCATCATTTCATACACTGCATCAAAAACATCTTCGGCATTGGGATTAGAAAAATAGTCGCCATCGGTGGTGTATGCCGGACGATGCTCTTCGCCCGTTAGGGTGCGTGGTTCGCTATCTAAGTGATAAAATCCTCTTTGCTCTTCCAAAACTTTTTGCATCATATACGAAGTTGCCCCTCCGGGAACGTCTTCGTCGAAGAATAAAATTTTGTTGGTCTTTTTCAATGACTCTACAATGGTATGATTGGTGTCGAAAGGTGCAAGCGATTGAACATCAATTAGTTCCACAGAAATATTAAACTCTTTTAGTTGCTCCACAGCATCTTTGGCAATGTTCACACAAGCCCCATAGGTAACCAATGTAACATCATTTCCTTCGTTTAGAATTTCGGCTTCACCCAAAGGTATCTTATATTCACCAATATTGTCGGGCATTTTTTCGCGTAAGCGATAGCCATTTAGTGGCTCAATAATTAGAGCTGGATCGTCGCCCTCCATAACAGTATTGTAAAATCCTGCAGCCTGAGTCATATTGCGTGGCGTTAGCACGTGAACACCTTTTATGGAGTTCAGAACCATGCTTAGCGGCGAGCCCGAATGCCAAATTCCTTCCAATCTATGTCCGCGTGTGGAGATAATCACTGGCGATTTTTGGTAGCCCATCGTCCTATACCTTGTAGTTGCTAAGTCGTCGCTCATGGTTTGCAAAGCGTAAAGCAGATAGTCGAAATATTGAATTTCGGCAATGGGGCGTAATCCTCTCAGTGATAGACCAATAGCTTGTCCCATAATGGTAGCTTCGCGAATGCCAGTATCGCTAATTCGGAGTTTGCCAAATTTCTCTTGCAAACCTTCGTATGTTTGATTTACACCTCCAATTTGACCCACATCTTCGCCAAATGCCATCATTTCGGGATACTTTTCAAATAGAATCTCAAAATTGCGATTTAGGATTTCACGTCCGGGAGCCATCTTAGAATTTTCAGAAAACTGAGGTTCTACACCTGCAACTTTCAGTGGCGATTTGTCGGTTTCGCTGTATAGATGCGAGCTATATCTGCGGTGTCCATCTTCTGTTTGCTGGGCAACCCACTTGCGTAAAAGCTCCTTTACAGGCTTGTTGGGGTTACATGATTTACACATATACCTCAAAATATGTTTTGCTGTGGCAATGACATCTTTGCGGGTGGGCTCGGCAATCTTTTTCAAAGCCTCAATCTCTTTTTCCATTATATTGGATTTGGGACACTTACAAGTTTTTACGCTGGTAAGCTCCTCCAATTCATCTCTAAGTTTTTTAATGGGATTTAAGAAGTTATCCCAAGCCTCTTTGCGAGCCTTTCTGACGTTTTCTAAAGCTGTTTTTTCAATGGCATCAAGCTCTTCGGCAGTTGCCAATTTTTCATCTATAATCCAATTTCTGAATCTCAAATTACAGTCAAATTCCTTCTCAAAATTCATCCTCTCTTCATTCTTATATCTCTCATGAGAGCCTGATGTAGAGTGCCCTTGTGGTTGGGTAGTCTCTTCCACGTGTATCAAAACAGGCTTATGCTCTGTTCTACTTAAATTTATGGCTTTTTCATATGTTTCCAACAATGAAGGGTAGTCCCAAGCTTTGGTTTTGAAAATTTTAATACCCACATTTTTCTCGTCAGAATCAAAGCCTTTTAATAGCTCAGAAATACTCCCTTTTGTAGTTTGATATTTTTTAGGAACTGAAATCCCATAACCATCGTCCCAAACAGAAATTGCCATAGGCACTTGCATCACACCAGCAGCATTAAGGGTTTCGAAGAAATGCCCTTCAGATGTACTGGCATCGCCAATGGTGCCAAAGGCTACTTCGTTACCACCTTCCGAGAGCTGTTTCATATCTTTGAGAGCCTCCACATTTCTGAAAACTTTTGATGCCAACGCCAAGCCCAAAAGTCGGGGCATTTGCCCAGCAGTGGGAGAGATGTCGGCGGAGCTATTATATTGCTTGCTCAGTGGACGCCACTCGCCATCTTCGGTCAAACTTTTGGTGGCAAAGTGATTGTTCATCATCCGTCCGCCAGTGGTGGTACAGCCTGTATCTTCGGTACTTCCGTACAGCTGACTGAAAAAATCTGTCAATGTAAATTCTCCAATCGCCATCATAAAAGTTTGGTCGCGATAATAGCCCGAACGCCAGTCGCCATGACGAAATTGCTTTGCCATAGCCACCTGTGCTAGCTCTTTGCCATCACCAAAAATTCCAAATTTTGCCTTGCCAGTCAAAACCTCTCTTCGACCCATAATTGATGCCTGACGACTCTCGTGAACCAAAAGATAGTCCTTTAATATTTCATCTTTATTATATTTTTTGTTAGCCATTTTTATATTGATTTTATTTATATGCAATCTAAATTGAGTTTATTTAACTCACTAACATTTGGACCTTAGTTTTGTTTGAACCCAGAGTTTTTGATATGTTATGCTTTATAATAATAAATGATTACCTTTGACAAAAATGAAAGATAAAATGAAAACAAAAATGAACCTTTTAATGGTTTTAATTTCATTTCTGATTGTTTTTACAAACTCTTGTAAGAAACCTAAAGGAGATAAATATTGCACATGGTCGAGCAAAACAACAGCATTGAGTTGTATTCTTAATTGTGCGATTAATGATTCTTGCAAATATGATAGCCTTAAAATGACACTAAGGTTCGATACTAAATATATGGGAGAATGGCCTCCATGTGGTACTTATGACGACTCGGTTGTCGGTAATATTGAGTCTTTGAACATAATAGCAAATTATTATACAGGTAATGGTACATCAAGAGACACCATCAATGATATTATTAAGTTTAAAATCAACTATTATAATGGAGAGACAATTTCAAATAATCTAAGTTATATAAACCTTTTTCATCCACGTTGCCATTCATATATTTGTTTATTTTTATCATCAACAACTGATACGACTTGTTTGCAGTCATTTACTATTAGTTACAAAGAATCTGACGGAACTATATATACCACCACAACAAATCCAATTTATGTAACACCTTAAAAGAAAGGGTATGAAAAGCACATTATTTGTCATAGTATTGTTTTTGCCATTATATTTATTTTCAGCTCTGGTCGATTCAACGGAAGCAAAGCAAGTAGCTTTGAATTACTATTACTATTTAAATCCTAATAAAAGCTACATATCAATAAAAAAACTATAACGAAACAATTTAAAGGAATAGATACACGCCACACCGTTGTTTTTGAGAATTTTGATTTTGTTATTGTTTCTGCTGACAATTCAACTGTACCAATTTTTGCCTACTCAAAAGAAAATTCATATAGAGAGTTAGACCTTCCTCCTTCATTTGAGTATTGGTTAGAGACAGAATATGATGAATTGGTATATTATGTTCAGTCAAACAACATCAGTAATGAAAATACAATAGCAAAATGGAATGAAATAAAAAACAATGATTTTAATATGAACAAATCGACACAATCTCCTGACTTCGACACTTTTAATT
>LSQX01291982.1_pt2 | contig 68956 bp, 49 predicted proteins | sample 654561 | NCBI WGS metagenome assembly LSQX01 (sample SAMN04489861, study PRJNA283612) | anaerobic digester metagenome | isolation source: 4 biogas reactors fed with cattle manure at either 37C or 55C with and... | place: Denmark: Kongens Lyngby | collected 2014
CTGGGAAGAGACCACGGATATTTTGGATATTGAACCCTTTGAGCTGGAGGATTGAAAAAAGGACCCGGTTAAATGGGTCCTTTTTTTACGTTTACCGCCTTGTAAATGAGAAAATATGTCGTATATGCTTAGCCGTCATCGTTATAATAATGATGTAGACGGGAATCAGAATTCCCTTGCCAATGATTCTGGGCACAAGTAGCGTAATATATGCCTTGCCGTGAAGTAGGCTGAGCCAGAGCGTATTCAGCGGAACAGCCATTAGTTCGGTTAATACAATTATAATTGCTATTGAATGCCATTTCAGTTCCTTCAGGAAGTATTTGCTCAGTACTCCCGGGATCAGGCCAGTCAGCATTGCTGTTAACGTGAACCCCGGAAAATAAGCTCCGCCCAGCGGATTTATGGCATATCCTATAATGTCGGACAAAATGCCGCAGGCAGCGCCGAACACGGGCCCAAGCAAAAGGCCGTTTAGGATAATGGGAATTTCGCCAAAGGTGAGGCGAAGGGCATATATACCAGCGATGGTGATATTGCCAGAAAAAAAGCGGGTGAGTATAATGCTTATTGCAATAAACAAGCCGGTGTAAGCAATTTTTCTTATGCTGCTTATACGGTTATACATAAAAAGCACCTCCTTCCCCCTTAGGATGGCAAAGATTGCCACCTAAAAGAGAATGAAATGCTTTCCCTTAAAAAACAGGTGGCAGCGGACGCGGTGCTGTGTCGCGGACTTTTCAGTCCTTCCTTTAGGGGCAACTTCCCATCCCCTAACCCTTGACGCACAGAACCTACTCTGCTCATCCTCGGTGGTCTATTTGACTTTAGGTAATTATACCAAAAAAAAATAAATACATCAATGAGAAAAATTATCCTTGATTCCGGCTGTCCTAAGCTTTGTTAACAGTTTATAAGCCTTTCCGTAAGCTGATCTCCATATTCTGTAGAATAAATCTTCAAATAGACTTCAAGATAATGTGCCCTTAAATTTGCTAATTGCTTCTGTGATTCATATAATCAGAATTTAGAAATAATGGCCGGCATGAAGGGAATAAAATTAAAGGGGAGGGGGTATTGTTGTTAAATGACATGGATATTATACCCCAGTCTGACTCCGCTTATTTCAGCCATTTCACGGGTAAGGGCTACCAGATCATCCTTATTCAGCTGGTGTATGGAGGTTTTGCCAAGGCAGCGAAGGGCGATGTCCATTTCTTCCTGCAGGGCTTTTAGGAAATTGCCGGCGCAGGCAGCCGCTTCGTCTATATCGAGCAATTCGGTATGCTTGCCTTCGTACAGATAGAGATCGGTTGGGCTGGCACCTGCCGGCAGCCGATTGAGTTGCGTGTATACTGCCGCAATGGCTACCGGATATCCGATGTAGAATGCATCGGCTCCCAGGGCAATGGCCTTTAGCATATCTCCGCTATCCCTGAAACCTCCCGTCATGATGAGGGAGAGCTTGTCCCGGCAGTTATTCTTTTCCAGGTGTTCTACAGCGCGAATCAGGGCGTACAGCGTTGGGATGCCGAAGTTGTTGATGGTGATCTCGGGACTTCCCGCCGTTTCCCCCTGAGCACCGTCAATGACTACCGCATCGGCTCCCGAATACAGCACCGTATCCAGATCCTGTTCGATGTTTCCTGCTGCAATTTTTATTGCTATTGGCACTCCGTCGGTCATCTCCCTCAACTGGTCCACCTTTCGCTTAAGGTCGTCCTGGTTGTTTATATCCGGGAATCGGGTGGGCATTACGGCATCCTCACCTTCTTTTAGCTTCAGGTGCTTGCGCAGTTCATCCCCTATCAGCTTGTTCCCTATTTTGAATCCATCCCCTGCACTGGCTCCCTGACCCAGCTTTATCTCCACCATATCCGCTTGCCGCAGCTCTTCCGGTGCATTGCCCCAGCCGGCACGATTGTACTGCACTACATAAAGCTTTGCAATATCCCGTTCTTTTTTTAGAAAACCGGCTTCTCCCGAATTGGTGGCCGTTCCTACCATTGCAGAGGCCCGGGCTAAGACGATTTTTACCGGCAGGCTGACCGAGGCCCCGTAAGCCATACCGGCAATCATAAACGGTACCGGAAGGATCATCGGTTTTTTTGCATTTTTCCCTATGACTACCCGGGTATCAATTTCAGTACCGTCGGGGGTCGGAAACATGTTTGGGACAAACATGAGCTCCTGAAAATCCTTGAAATCAAGGGTTGAACCGAGGGGCTGACTCAGCGGCTGACCGTTTTTTGCCCGCTGGGCAATCCCCATAAACTTGATAAATGAGTAGTTATCCACCAACCATGGGGCTTTAACCATCTTCATATCGCTTAATTTTTCCAGCATCTGATCTAACAGGCGGCTGTACAGGTATTGCATCACTGACATATTATCATCTCCCTCATCTGTTTCCATCATTTATAGTATTAAGTATTCGACAAGCCATGAGTTTTTATTCCCATGCAGGGATTTTATTCCGAAAGCTATTGTGCTACAATAAATAATAAGGGCAAAGGCGTTCTATTTGTAATGAACCCCTGCGTTTATGGCAGCACATTTTTAGAATTTGGTTTTATAAGCACGTCAATATTGGAGGAGATGATATGAGCCACTTCTTTGCCTACCTGTCAAGGATGAAATTTATACAGCGGTGGGGCCTTATGAGGAATACCTGTCAGGAAAACATACAGGAACACAGCCTACAGGCTGCCATGATTGCTCACGGATTGGCCATAATAAAAAACAAGCTTTTTGGCGGCAATGTTAATCCGGAAAGGGTGCTGGCCCTGGCTGTGTATCATGAGGCCTCCGAGGTGATAACCGGCGATTTGGCTACCCCCATTAAATATTTTAATCCTGAGATAAGCAATGCCTACAAGGAGATTGAAAGAGTCGCTGCAAATAAGCTGCTTGATATGCTGCCCGATGTGCTTAGGGATGAATATACCGGCCTTTTTTTTATCGATGAAGCTGATACGGAGCATTGGAGAATCGTAAAATCAGCCGATAAAATATGTGCCTATCTAAAGTGCCTGGAGGAGATAAAGGCTGGAAACCAGGAATTTTCAAAGGCTATGAAATCCATAAAGCGACAGATTGATCAGATGGATGCTCCGGAGATCAAGTATTTTATGGAAATTTTTGTTCCAAGCTTTTCTCTTACACTGGATGAGTTAAATTAGGATTGGAGAACCTGAAAAATGAAAATACAGCAAAGATTGAAGGATTTTTTGTTGGAATATCGAATTAATCTAATAACCATAGTATAAAAAAGGCAGTCGGTGTGCAATTTAAGATGCTGACAGCCGTTTTAAAACGACTCCGGGCGGATTTATACCTGCCTGACTGATTGAAGACATTTGTATGCGAAATACAAAAAGGAGAGGAGGAATGGGGACTTATGAAGCATTTGAACTTACTGGCCTTCGATTTGGGGGCAAGCAGCGGAAGGGCGATTCTGGGGCGGTTTGACGGTAGAAAACTGAGCATAGAAGAGATACACCGCTTTCCAAACGAACCAGTGGGGATAACCGGCCACATGTATTGGGATGTGTTAAGGCTGGTTTGGGAGATGAAGCAGGGATTATTAAAATTTTCCAACAAAGAAGATGGCCAGCTGTCATCAATAGGAATTGATACATGGGGCGTAGATTTCGGGCTTTTGGATTCATCCGGCGAGTTATTGGGGAATCCCTATCATTACCGGGATATCCAAACCGAGGGCATGATGGAAAAAGCGTTTGATATAGTGCCCAAAGAAGAGATTTATCGGCTAACGGGAATCGCATTTCAAAAATTTAACACGATATTTCAACTGCTTGCATTGAAGGAAAGGAATTCCCCTATCCTGGAAAAGGCTGATACGCTTCTGTTTATGCCGGATTTGCTGGCGTATTTTCTGACGGGAGAAAAGGGAACGGAGTACACAGAGGCTTCTACCAGCCAGCTTTTGGATGCAAAAAAGAAAGACTGGTGCACCTACCTTATTGAAGCCTTGGGCCTGCCCGCTGATATCTTTACCGATATCCAACAGCCCGGAACGATACGGGGAGAGGTGCTTTCAACAATTGCTCAGGAACTTAATATAGGAGAAGTACCGGTAGTTTCGGTTGCCACCCACGATACCGGTTCGGCTGTGGTTGCTGTACCGGCAATGCAGCAGGATTATGTGTATTTGAGCAGCGGTACCTGGTCCCTTATGGGTGTGGAGGTCAATGAACCAATTATCAATCAGCAGGCTTTGCAATGGAATTATACAAATGAGGGAGGAGCCGGGGGCAAATATCGCTTCTTAAAGAATATCATGGGCCTTTGGATTATTCAGGAATGCAAAAGAATATGGGATCAGCAGGGAGAGGTTTATGGCTTTGGAGAATTAATGGAGATGGCCAGAGACTGTCAACCCTTCAAGGCCTTTATCGATCCTGACCATGATGATTTCTATCTGCCCGGGAATATGCCCCGGATTATCCAGGAATTCTGTGCCAGGACCGGTCAGGAGGTGCCCCAGACCAAGGGCGAAATTGTTCGCTGCGTATATGAAAGCCTTGCTTTCAAGTATCGTTGGACCATCGAAAGGCTTGAAGAGATTTTGAATAAGCCTCTGGGGGTCCTTCACATCGTTGGAGGCGGCTCGAAGAATGAATTGCTGAATCAATTTACAGCGAATGCGATTAACAGGCCGGTAATATGTGGTCCCACCGAAGCTACTGCTGTTGGCAATCTAATGATCCAGGCAATGGCGCTGGAAGAAGTAAAGGATCTTGCCGAAATACGCCAGATTGTGAAAGAATCCTTCCCCACGGTTGACTACATGCCCAAGGATGTGGAGCAGTGGAACGATGCGTACCAGCGATTTTTAAAGGTATTATGAAAAGCGGATAGATTACCGGAGCAGAGGAGGATGACTATGAATTGCAATAAAAAAGCCGGAAAATGTGTTTGGTATATACCCGACTGCTATTATCCGTCCACCAGCAGTCCGGGACATTATGTGAGCCATGAAGCTGTGTGCGTGCTCAATCCCGGAAAAGAGGATGCTCACATTAAGCTGACCCTGTATTTTGAAGACCGGGAGCCCATGCGGGATTTTTGTGCCGTGTGCAAGGCCGAGCGTACCAATCACATAAGGCTTGATCAGATTAAAGATGCCGACGGAAATGGGGTGCCCCAGGATGTTCCTTATGCCATAATGGTGGAGAGCGATCAGCCCATAATAGTTCAGTATTCCAGACTGGATACTACCCAGGCTGAAATGAGCTTAATGACCACCATTGCCTATCCTATTGAATAAACTGTTTTCTATCTTGAAAAAATAATTGAAAGGAGAGTGTATATGGCAAAAGATAGGTTTTATAGCGAATGGGAAAAAATACAGAAGAACAGAGGAATTGATTTAGAGTGGGCAAAAGAGCGTTTGAAGGCCTTTAAGGTGGAGACTCCTTCATGGGGTTACGGAGATTCGGGAACGCGATTCAAAGTTTTCAAGCAGGCGGGTGTGCCCAGGAATCTCTTTGAAAAACTGGAGGATGCGGCTCAGGTACATAAGGTAACGGGTATGTGCCCTACGGTAGCCATTCACATACCTTGGGACAAGGTGGATGATTACGACAAGGTAAAAGAGTACGCCGCCGATCTTGGTTTGAAGATTGGAGCCGTTAATCCGAATCTCTTCCAGGAGGATGATTATAAATTCGGCAGCCTTACCAATGCCAAGGAGGAGATTCGCAAAAAGGCGCTTGACCACGTTCTGGAATGCATTGAAATTGCCCGTAAGGTTGATTCAAAGATTATAAGCCTGTGGCTGGCGGATGGTACCAACTATCCGGGGCAGGGCGATATCCGTATGCGCAAGAGATGGCTGGAAGAAACATTGTCTGAGGTTGTCAATGCTATGGACGATGATATGAGGCTGCTGATCGAGTACAAGTTCTTTGAGCCGGCATTTTATCATACCGATATTGCTGATTGGGGAATGGCCTATGCCTTTGCAGTGAAGCTGGGAGAAAAGGCACAGGTCTTGGTTGACCTGGGTCATCATCCCTTGGGAACAAATGTTGAGCACATTGTGGCTTTCCTGTTGGATGAAGGTAAAATCGGAGGTTTCCATTTTAACAACAAAAAATATGCCGATGATGATCTGATTGTGGGTTCGATTAACCCCTATGAATTATTCTTAATATTCAATGAACTGGTGGCCGGAAGCCTGGATCCCGGGACTGCCAAGACGGCTGAGAACATAGCATATATGATCGATCAGAGCCATAACATCGAACCCAAAATACCGGCCATGATAAGATCGGTGCTGAACATTCAGACGGCATACGCAAAAGCACTTCTGGTAAATCGTGATGTATTGAAGGATGCCCAAAAACGGAATGATGTTATGGCAGCTGAGGCGGCTGTCCGCGAGGCTTTTGAATGTGATGTGACACCCTTGCTTGAAGTTGTAAGGGAAGAAATGGGTCTGGCACCCGATCCGATGAAGGCATACCTGGAAAGCGGATACGGTGAAAAAATACTGGAGAGAGGTATAGGCGGACAGGGCTGGGAATAATATAATATGAATAACAAATATTTCTATGTTTATTTTAAATAGTGCTGCATATAATATAGGCACAAGGGTCCGCCGGGGATATTGTTCATAGAACATATCCGGCTGTCAAGCACCAACCGGTGGATCCTTTTAAGGGGGATCTTTGACATGGTCAAAGATCCCTCTTTAAGTATATGGCAGACCAAATATATGTTACATATCCAGTCAATGGTTGTTTTTATTATTTCAGTTTTCCGCCTTGTGATCCATAGATCAATTGCCCTTATGTAATATTCCCCTTCTCAGCATCAGGATATAGAAAAAGTACTTGCAGTTTTTTGTTTATAATAATAATTATAATAGCCATAGTATTTTTGAATAATGGTTTGTCAAATCCGGCAGGATTCCATACGCACAGACAGTCGTCCGCCTTGCTGCTCCCAATGATATTCTGCCGTGTGCTGCAGGAGTTCGGCTGTTTCAGTTATTATTATGAAAGGATGATTGATGTGAATTGGAAACTTATTCTTATTTCCTTTTGCATGCTGTTTATCGCCGAATTGGGAGATAAGACGCAGTTGATGGTGTTTACGCTGGCCACCCAGCATAAGGAGCCGCTGCCAGTTTTTATAGGAGCTTCTCTGGCTCTGACGGCAGTTACCCTGTTGGGTTCCTTCCTTGGAGGTTTTGTGTCCAGATACATCCCGGCGAGTTGTTTGCATCTCATAGCCGGAGCTCTTTTTGTAGGCATCGGTATTTTTATTCTGCGGGAGGCCATACCAGAGGTATGGGGCATGTTTACAATGAAGTGATATGCATGTTTTATTCCAATAGTTTCGGATATCGGCCAGTTGGCTGTCAGTCAGACAAAGAATGCGGTTATCAGGCGTATGCTTATACATATATACAATTATGGTGCTGGGATAAAGTGAAATCAACAAGATACTCATGTAACCCTGCAATATTTTCCCGGGTATATGATCTGAACATATTGTATAATGGTTAAAGATTGTAACTGTCAGCTTTGCCTGAATATTATACAGACTCCTGCTTTGTGTATGATAACCGGTATATGGCGGATGATAAAAGGGGGTAATGGTAAATGTATGAAGTAAGGATCAGGCAGGGGAACAGGGTTGAAAAATACTCGGTGCCGGAAGGACAAAACCTGTTTAGCCTCTTAAAGGAAAAGGGTTTTGTGATGGATTCCCCCTGCGGTGGGAAGGGTATCTGCGGAAAGTGCAGGGTGAAGATCGTGGAGGGAGAGAATGTAAGAAAGGGGCACCTTCCCGACGAGATGGGACATCTTTCTTCTGCTGAACGCAATGAGGGGGTACGCTTATCCTGTAGAGTCCGGGTTACCGAGAATCTTGTGGTGGAACTGCCTGAAGCCGGTCAAAGGGATGCTGCCATAATGATTGAGGGGGACTATGATACAGCTTTGAATCCAGCTGTATCAAAGTACTATATTGAGCTGCCCAAACCTAACATTGAGGATCAGGCCAGTGATGTTGAACGCATAGAAAGGCAGCTGAATATGCTCGGGAAAATCCACCCCGATATCATGAGATTTATCCCCGACACTCTAAGGGAAAACGAGTTCAAAGTAACTGCAACACTCTTTGAACAGAACATAATTGCCGTTGAGGGAGGGGATACCTCCGACAAAAAATACGGGCTTGCTGTGGATATAGGAACAACCACTATGGTAGGCTTTCTTATGGATTTAAATAATGGACGTCAGATAGATGTGTATTCAGCTATAAATCCCCAGAGGCAATACGGTGCTGATGTTATAACCCGGAGCGATTTTACGGTGGAAAACAAGGAAGGCCTGGATATCCTTAGCCGCTTAGTGCGCGAAGAGATAAACAACATGCTGGCAGGTTTTTATAAAAAGCACGGCATTTCTCCACAAAATCTGTATCACATTACGATGGTGGGGAATACCATCATGTTGCATCTGTTTGCCGGATTTCCGGTTAAAAATATAGCGGTTTCTCCCTTTACTCCCGTAATAGCCCGGCGGCTGGATCTTGAGCCCCAAAAGCTGGGTATTGACATGTGCCCTAACGGTCGGATAACATTGCTGCCAATGGTGGCCGGATATGTAGGTGCCGATACGGTAGCGGCCATTATGGCGTCAGGTATGGATAAAAGCGATGAACTCGCCCTTCTGATTGATATAGGTACCAACGGCGAGATTGCCCTTGGAAACCGAAAAGAAATAATAGCATGTTCAACGGCGGCCGGACCTGCCTTTGAAGGCGCCAATATTCGGTACGGAATGGGAGGCGTAAGCGGAGCCATCAGCAGAGTTTGGATAAACGATAATGGAACCCAGTATGCAACCATTGGAGGCTGGCCGGCCCGGGGTATATGCGGCTCAGGTATAGTGGATGTAACGGCCCATATGCTCAAGGCGGGGATTCTGGAACCTACCGGAAGAATGATAACTCATGAGGAAGCTAAATCCATTCTGTCGCCAGTGTTGGCCGAAAGGATGTGCGAGTTAGACGGAAAGCCTGCTATGCTTATAGCGGCCAGAAACCAGGGGGCTATGGATGATATATACATTTGCCAGAAGGATATACGCGAGGTACAGCTGGCAAAAGCCGCTATTGCAGCCGGTGCGAATATCCTTATGAAGGAGATGGGTGTATCTGTAAGCGATGTTGGGGTTGTGTACCTTGCAGGTGGCTTTGGCAACTACATTGATTTTGATCATGCAGCCGACATCGGCCTTATACCTGAACAGCTGCGATCAAGGATTGTTCCCATTGGAAACGGTGCGGGTTCCGGGGCCAGGATGGCCCTTCTGTCAAGGGAGAATTTGGATAGGGCTCAGGCCATTAGGGATAGGATCCGTTATATTGAGCTTTCGGCTCACATTGATTTTCAAAACACCTTTGTTGAATTTGTGATGTTCTAATGGATTGAAAGACGCAAAAAGACCTGTCTCGTACGAGGCAGGTCTTGTATTGTCCTTAAACCAGATTGGGTTTTTGTATTTGAGCCGGGAAGGTATTGACTAACAGAGAAGTCCATAGCCCGGTGAGAAGGTAACCGTTAACGGTTCACCACGTGTTTACAGAATTTGCGACACTGAATCATCAATAGCGGGAAAGTTCCCGTTCAACGGTTCAGCCCAATATGTGATAGCCTGCATCCACATGGATGACCTCTCCAGTAATGCCTCTGGACAGGTGGCTGAGCAGAAACAGGGCCGTATCCCCCACATCCGATTGATCGATATTGCGCCTTAAAGGAACTCTGCTCTCATAGCTTTTATACATTTCGCTGAAATCTTTTATGCCTCTGGCAGCAAGGGTTTTTATTGGCCCGGCGGAAATGGCGTTTACCCTGATGCCGGAGGGGCCAAGGTCAACCGCCAGGTATCTTACCGATGCCTCAAGAGCGGCTTTGGCAACGCCCATCACGTTGTAGTTGGGGACCACTCTCTCTCCGCCGAGATAGGTTAATGTTACAATGCTGCCTCCCTCGGTCATTAAGGGCAGGGCACCTCTTGCCACAGCTACAAGTGAGTATGAGCTTATATTCTGGGCAAGCAGGTAGCCATCGCGGGAGGTGTTATAATATGCCCCGGTCAGTTCCTCCTTTTTTGCAAAGGCCAGGCTGTGCACCACACCATGGAGTATTCCGGCATCATCCTTTATACTCTCAAACAGCTTGTTTATTTCTTGGTCGCTTGTTACATCACAGGAATATGAAAGGGCACCGGGGATATCCTTGATAAGCTGCTGGACTGCTTCCCGTGTTCGTTCCCCCTGGTATGTAAATATGAGATTGGCTCCCGCAGACAGACAGGACTGGGCTATACCCCAGGCTATGCTCCATTTATTGGCCACTCCCATTATAAGTATGTTTTTATCCTTTAGCAATTTATCCATAAAAATCATCCTTTCCGTAAACTATTTGGTGCCGGGATTGGGATGATAAACCAGCTGTTTCCGGCTCCCTGTTATGATATAGAACTTTCCAAAACATGTCATTTCCCAACTTACCCGGACCAATCCTGTTTTTATAAACAAAGTTTGGTTCATATAATATTGGTTTATATAATATAGGAAAGAAATAGGATTAATATACCATGTTTTCGGCTTTAAGTCGGGAGCATCTGTATTTCTAAGTTTAACATAAGAATACCATGCTGTTTGCTTTATTCAAGTTATTGCGTATTGCATTGGAGCGTCAATTATGCTAGTATAGTCTGGAAACGGAGCATCTTTTGATGTAGAATACCAAAAAATATTGGACTTGTCCATAACTTATGTTATAATTATAATGTTGTGTTCAGGAGTATTATGAACAAAGGAGGAGCTAATTAGTGAAAGCTACAGCTGAAAAGGTAGAAAAGAACAAGGTTAGAATTGAGATCCAGGTTGATGCTGAGGATTTTGAAAAAGCCATGAGCAAATCATATATGAAGAATAAGGGAAAATTCTTTATCCCGGGTTTTAGAAAGGGAAAGGCCCCGCGTGCCATCATTGAGAGGTATTACGGGGAAGGGGTTTTTTATGAGGATGCATTTAATGAGGTTTTCCCTGAAGCATATAGAAAGGCTATAGAGGAAACCGGCATTGAACCGGTAGATCAGCCCGAATTGGATATTAAACAGATAGGTAGCGGGCAAAACCTTATTTTTACTGCCAGCGTTGTAGTGAAACCAGAGGTGGAACTGGGACAGTATAAAAGAATAGAAGTGAAAAAAGTAGAGTATAATGTTACGGATGAAGATGTTGAAAGGGCTGTTAAGGCAGTTCAGGAGAGATATGCCAGATGGAATGCGGTGGAGGATTCACCGGTGAAAGAAGGAGATCTGGTTACCCTTGATTTTTCTGGTACTGTTGATGGGAATCCGATCGAAGGCGGCAGCGCTGAAAGGTATCCCCTGGAGATTGGTTCGGGCTCATTCATTCCCGGTTTTGAAGAACAGCTTATCGGGCTTAAACCGGGAGACGAGAAGGAGTTTACCGTAACATTCCCCGAAGATTATAACAATGAGGAATTAAAGGGCAAGGAAGCCTTGTTTAAGGTAAAGATACATGAAATAAAAGAAAAAGAGTTGCCCGTTTTGGATGATGATTTTGCAAAGGATGTAAGTGAATTTGAGACGATGGACGAATACCGGGCTAGTATTCGGCAAAGACTTGAAGATGAGGCAAGGCAGGAAGCGGAAAACCTGATGAAAGCGCAGCTCATGGTAAAGATTGCCGATTCTGCCGAGGTTGATATACCTGATGTTATGGTAGAAAGACAGCTTGATAACATATTGATGGATTTGGAATTCAGCCTGTATTACCAAGGCATGAATTTACAGCGCTATTTGGAGCTGACCAATACATCCATGGATGATTTGAGGGCACAATATCGGGAGCAGGCATATACTAGAGTAAAGCAGGCTTTAATTCTTGAGAAGATCGCCAAGGTGGAGAACATAGAAGTAACTCAGGAAGAGATTGACAAGGAGTTGGAACAGCTTGCTGAACAGCGTCATATAAGCGTGGATAGAGCTAGAGAAATGTATGCAGACAGCATGGATAATATTAAAGACAGCATACGCTTCCGCAAAACCATGGACTTCTTAATGGAAAATGCTGTGTTGGTGGAAAAAAAGGAAGCGGAGACCGGAGAGCAGGAAGCGGGAATTGAAGAAGCAAAACGAAATGAAGAAGTGGAAAAGCCGGAGGAAGAAGCAGAGGTCAGGGAACAGGAGTTGGCAGAAGCAGAAAAAGAGACGGAAATTCCGGTCGAGGAAGCTGGTGAAGCTGAATCTAAGTAAAATTAATAAGGAGGAGGTTTTGGATCATGAGTTTAATTCCTATGGTTGTTGAGCAGACCAACCGGGGGGAGCGGGCATACGACATATACTCAAGGCTATTGGAAGACAGAATTATATTCTTAGGGGGCGAAATATATGATCAGGTAGCCGATCTGGTAGTTGCCCAGATGTTGTTTCTTGAGGCAAAGGATCCGGACAAGGATATTCAGCTGTATATAAACAGTCCGGGCGGTTCGGTGACTGCTGGTTTGGCTATATACGATACTATCCAGTACATCAAGTGTGATGTGTCTACCATTTGTATTGGACTGGCTGCATCCATGGGTGCTTTTTTGCTGGCAGCCGGTACCAAGGGTAAGAGGTTTGCTCTGCCAAACAGCGAGATCATGATTCATCAGCCCATGGGTGGTACCCGGGGACCTGCATCCGATATCAAAATTCATGCTGAGCAAATACTGAAGATAAAGAAGCGTTTGAATGAGATCTTAGCGGAGAGAACGGGTCAACCGCTGGAGAAGATAGAAAGAGATACTGATCGTGATTTCTTTATGTCAGCTTATGAAGCCAAGGAGTACGGTATTGTGGATGAGGTTATCGTCTCGCGTAAATAGCTGGTAAGAGGTGAAAAGATGGCAAGATACGATGATAAAAAACAATTAAAATGTTCATTCTGCGGCAAAACCCAGGAACAGGTACGGCGGTTGGTGGCCGGTCCCGGGGTGTATATCTGCGACGAATGCATAGAGCTATGCCAGGAGATTATTGAGGAAGAGTTTGAAGATGCTTCCGAATTTGATATACGGGATATTCCCAAGCCGCAGGAGATATATTCAACACTTAATCAATATGTGATTGGTCAGGATAGGGCTAAAAAAGCTCTTGCAGTAGCGGTATACAATCATTACAAGCGTATAAACAGCGATATAAAAACCGATGGAGTCGAGCTGCAAAAGAGCAATATCGTGATGTTGGGGCCTACGGGGTCAGGTAAGACCCTGCTTGCTCAGACCCTGGCCAAGATATTGAATGTACCTTTCGCAATAGCGGATGCAACTTCGCTGACCGAAGCCGGATACGTAGGGGAAGATGTGGAGAATATCCTTTTGAAGCTTATTCAGGCAGCCGATTATGATGTTGAAAAAGCCGAAAAGGGAATAATCTATATCGATGAAATTGATAAAATAGCGCGAAAATCTGAAAATCCTTCCATAACCAGGGATGTGTCAGGGGAAGGAGTGCAGCAAGCCCTTCTCAAAATTCTGGAGGGAACCATTGCCAGTGTACCGCCTCAGGGTGGGCGCAAACATCCCCACCAGGAGTTTATTCAGATAGATACCACCAACATCTTGTTTATATGCGGAGGTGCTTTTGAGGGGATACACAAGATAATCCAGAACCGGATTGGCAAGAAGTCTCTGGGGTTTGGTGCCGAGATTCGCAGCAGGGTAGATGATGATCCGGGTGAACTGCTTAAGCACATACTTCCCGAAGACTTGCTGAAGTATGGTTTGATCCCCGAGTTTGTGGGCCGTCTTCCCATCATAGTTACTCTCCATGCCTTGAACGAAGAGGCCTTAATGCAGATACTGACTGAGCCGAAGAATGCACTGGTCAAACAGTATCAAAAGCTGTTTGAAATGGACGGCGTAACCCTGGAGTTTGAAGAGGAGGCTTTGCGTGTGATTGCCAAAAAGGCAATAGAACGTAAGACCGGGGCTCGGGGTCTGAAGGCCATATTGGAAGACATAATGCTTAATGTTATGTTTGACATACCGTCACGCAATGATGTAGAAAAGTGTATTATCACCAAAGATACAATATTGAACGGCAGCGATCCCATACTCATTATATCAGAGGGCCAGCGGGCCCGAAAGGCGACCAAAAAACAAAGGGAAAAGCGGGAGTCGGTATCGTAGACAAAACGAGCCAGGCCGATGACCGATACCGGGGTGATACCCGATGAAGAGAAAACTGGCCGGTTTATGGCAACGCAGCTGTTTCGGCATCGCTGAACAAGCATATTGTATTGAAAGCGAGTAAAGCATAGTAACGAAAGGTTTTTATACTGGCCTGTCGGCATTGCAGGCCAAAATTGAAAGCGGATAGAAAAGGGAGCGAGAGATTGGCTCCCTTTTTTGTTTCGGTACTTTTTGCGATCAAAATCTCAACTCTTTCTTCAGCAGCATCGGATAAAAAATCATCCAACTACATATACTACTAGTCAGGAAATGATAAGACCGAGATACGATGTCAAAGACGGACGAACATCGGAACCGCTGAACGAAAGGGGGCAGATTGCTTGCTTTTAAATGCCGTGATCATAATACAGCTCTTCTTTGGTATAATTATAGGGCTGTATTTTTTGAATCTGTTAAAAAGCCAGCAGGGAAACAAGATTGCAGTTGAAAAGGAGTCAAAAAAGGAGCTGGAGAACCTTCGAAGACTGCGGGAAATTTCGCTGACAGAACCTTTATCCGAGAAGACCAGACCAACCCGCTTTGAAGATATAATCGGCCAGGAAGAAGCAATAAAGGCTTTAAGAGCTGCATTGTGCGGCCCCAACCCCCAGCACGTAATATTGTACGGCCCTCCAGGAGTAGGTAAGACCTGTGCTGCACGTCTTGTGCTTGAAGAAGCCAAAAAGAACGGCAGATCACCATTCCGATCGGACGCCAAATTTGTTGAATTGGATGCTACGTCGGTGCGATTCGATGAGCGAAGCATTGCAGATCCTCTCATAGGTTCGGTTCATGATCCTATATACCAGGGAGCGGGGCCTTTAGGAATAGCCGGGATACCACAGCCAAAGCCGGGTGCTGTTACCAAAGCCCATGGTGGCGTGCTCTTCCTGGATGAGATTGGTGAACTGCATCCGATACAGATGAACAAGCTGTTAAAGGTGCTGGAGGACCGGAAGGTATTCCTGGAGAGTGCTTACTACAATTCATATGACACAAATATACCTCGGCATATACATGAGATCTTCCAGAATGGCCTGCCGGCGGACTTTCGATTGGTCGGGGCCACTACCCGTACTCCAAGTGAAATTCCACCTGCGATACGATCCAGATGCCTTGAGATTTTTTTCAGGGCATTAAAGCCTGATGAGATAATGCAAATTGCAAGGAATGCTGCCTTTAAAGGCGGGTTTTCCATGGCCGAAAAAGCTGTGGAAGTATTGGGAAAATACGCTTCCAATGGAAGGGATGCCGTAAATATTGTACAGCTGGCTGGAGGACTGGCCTTGACCGAAGGAAGGACGGACATTACCGTTGAAGATGTTGAGTGGGTGATAAACAGCGGTCATTACAGCCCCAGACCTGAAAGGAAGATATGCAACACCCCCCGTGTTGGTTGCGTAAATGGTCTGGCTGTATACGGGCCAAATATAGGAACGGTTATGGAGATAGAAGCTATTGCCATGCCCGCTGCCAGGGGTAAAGGTATTGTTACGGTAACGGGGATTATTGATGAGGAAGAGATGGGACGAGAGGGGAAAACCGTCCGGAGAAAGAGCACCGCTAAGGGTTCCGTGGATAATGTGCTGACCGCTCTCAAAAAGTATATGCAGGTAAATCCCAGGGACTACGACATACATCTCAACTTCCCGGGTGGTATACCCGTGGACGGGCCCTCGGCCGGCGTTGGCATGGCCGTGGCAATTTATTCGGCCATAACCGGACAGGCCGTGGACAACAAGGTGGCCATGACCGGTGAGGTATCCATACTGGGAATGATAAAACCCGTAGGCGGTGTAATTGCCAAGCTGGAAGCTGCAGTACAGGCCGGTGTTGAAAAGGTGATAATACCAAAGGAAAACTGGCAGGATATTTTTAAGAATTATCCCGTATCAATAATTCCGGTGGAAAGGCTTGAGCAGGCAATCGAACATGTAATGTACCGAGGACAAAGAGATGAACGGGCTGGAGACAGCCTGGAGGGGGTAAAAATTCTAAGCGCTGCAGGGAAATAGAAGTTAAACCGGGTTAGAATATCCCGGTTTTTTCATTAGAGGTTTCAACCGGGCTGCATTTGTGTAGTATTAATCTTGAGATTATTTTGCGCTTGATTTTTTTGATCTTTATTATATAATTATTGGAGCCCAAAATATGCCTAAAGACTGTTGGATAAACTTGGAGGAGATAGACCGATGGCTGAAAGCACAGGAAGGAAAAAAAGAGCTGCAGGCAAAAGCAGAAAAAAGAAAAATATCAGGCGAATACCCTGTCTGCCCTTAAGGGGATTGGCGGTATTTCCGTATATGGTGCTGCATTTTGATGTGGGCAGGGAAAAATCCATTGCCGCTTTGGAAAAGGCCATGATCGAAGATCAGGAGCTGTTTTTAGTTGCTCAGAAGGATCCGAAGGATGATGATCCCGGTTTCGATGACATATATCAGGTGGGAACGGTATCTAAGGTAAAGCAGCTGCTCAAGCTTCCCGGGGATACCATAAGGGTTTTGGTGGAAGGTATCAGAAGGGGAAGGATTATCGAATTTGTATCCGATCAACCCTATATTGAAGTTGATATTGAAGAAATAAAAGAGGATGAAGGGAAAGCTGTTACACTGGAACAGGAGGCTTTAATGAGGAGCCTGCTGGACGTGTTTGAAGACTATGTTAAGTTGGGAAGTAAGGTGTCTACCGATACCCTTATATCGGTCAATTCGGTGGAGGACCCGGGACAATTGGCGGATATCATTGCAGCAAATATCCTGGTCAAAATGGAGGATAAACAGAACATACTAGAAGCCTTCGATGTGCAGGAAAGATTGGAAAAGCTGTATGATATTCTGGTTAGGGAGATTCAAATACTGGAGATAGAAAGAAGGATTAATCAGAGGGTAAAAAAGCAGGTGGACAAGCTACAGCGGGAATACTATCTAAGGGAACAGCTCAAGGCCATTCAAAAGGAGCTGGGCGAGAGGGACGGAATAAGCGATGAAATTGAAGAGTATCAGAAATTGATTGAACAGGCCAATTTGCCCAAAGAGGCATATGAGAAAGCCTTGAAGGAGCTGGACCGGCTGTCCAAGATGCCTCCCGGTTCGGCGGAGGTAGGTGTTATAAGGACATATCTGGATTGGATTGTGGAACTGCCCTGGAACGTGGAGACAGAGGACAACCTTGATCTGAAGAATGCTGCCAGGATCCTAGATGAGGACCACTATGGCCTGACCAAGGTGAAGGAACGGGTGCTTGAATATTTGGCGGTACATCAGTTGACCCGGCATATGAAGGGACCAATACTATGCTTTGTGGGCCCGCCCGGTGTCGGAAAGACTTCCATTGCCAGATCCATTGCTCGGGCCCTTAACAGGAAATTTGTCAGGATGTCGCTGGGTGGAGTTCGGGATGAAGCCGAAATTCGCGGTCATCGCAGGACATATGTGGGGGCCATACCCGGCCGGATTATCTCCTACATGAAACAGGCCGGTTCAAAAAATCCGGTGTTTCTGTTTGATGAAATTGATAAGATGAGCAGCGATTTCCGGGGGGATCCTGCCTCAGCCCTGCTGGAAGTGCTGGATGCGGAACAGAATTACGCTTTCAGGGATCACTACCTGGAACTGCCCTTTGATCTGTCAAAGGTAATGTTTCTTACCACGGCCAATACATTGGATACCATACCCAGACCTTTGCTGGATCGAATGGAGGTTATACAGATACCCGGTTATACCGAGGAAGAAAAGCTGCATATTGCGTCCAGGTACCTTATTCCAAAACAGGAAAAGCAGCACGGGCTGAAAGAGGGCAGCATAAATATTCCTGAACGGGTAATCAGGGATATTATAAACCATTACACAAGGGAAGCTGGTGTTCGCAACCTTGAGCGGCATATAGCAAGTATTTGCCGGAAGGCTGCAAGAAGAATACTGGAAACCAAGCAGGAACGGGTGCGTATAACAAGCGGAAACCTGAAAAAATATCTCGGCATACCCATATTTTCGTATAAAAAAGCCGATCAGCAGCCTCAGGTGGGAATTGCCACCGGCCTGGCATGGACCGCGGTGGGAGGGGATACCCTGGCCATCGAAGTTGCTACCATGCCTGGGACGGGTAAGCTGGTGCTTACCGGTCAGCTGGGTGATGTTATGAAGGAATCGGCCCATGCCGGTTTCAGCTATATCCGCTCTAAGGCACGGGATTTTGGCATAGATCCAAATTTCTACAATAATATGGACATCCATGTTCACGTCCCTGAAGGAGCCATCCCCAAAGATGGACCCTCAGCCGGTATCACCATGACCACCGCTATAATATCGGCTCTCACCGGTATACCCGCTCGAAGCGATGTTGCCATGACCGGTGAAATAACGCTAAGGGGCAGGATATTACCCATCGGAGGTTTGAAGGAGAAGGTGCTGGCAGCCCACCGTGCCGGGATTTCAAAAGTCATCATACCTTCCGAAAACGAGAAGGATTTGGTGGATATCCCCGACAACATCAAGCGCAAGGTAAAGATAGTGTTGGTCGATCATATGGAGCAACTGCTTGAACATGCCCTTGTGGAGCTTCCCAAACCGAAGCAGCAGGGTTAGAGCTCATCATCCTCAGGATTGATAATTATATCAACATTTCCCAGTCTTATTCGTGAAGTGTCGTTTTCATCCGATGATACATCCGCAGGCCGTATCTGGGGTTCATGGACGGAAGAATCGGCGGCCTGCGGTGTTTCTGTTTTGTCTTGTTTATCTTGTTTATCTTGAAACGGTTTTCGTTGTTGGCCGCTTTCTTCCGCTTTCTTTGGCGGTGAACCTATCATATCATCTTTTATGAGTTGATTTGTGTCTTGTACATCTTGAGGCTGCTCTTCTGTTTCCTTCGCATCATATCTTTTTTCGGTGCTATATGCATATAAGCGGCTGCGGTTGACAAGCTGTTCCATTTGAAAATTAAGCCTTTTGATCATAGCTTCCATATAATATATTGATCTGTTTGTTTGCTGCTGCTGATCCTGCAGGGCATATACGATGGGAATTATGCTTTCCAGCTGCCTTTCGGCGGCCTTTACCCTTTTTTCAAGTTTATCGATATTTTTGTACACCGTATCCAGCAGTTCCGCATTAAGTCCGTTTAATGTGTGATTTCCAAGGTAATCACCTTTCATGTTGATCTTGACGTTTGTTTGCTGAACATTCGTAAAATCCGGGAGCTTCCCGTATTCGAAACTCCAAAACCTTAATGACGGAGGAGTGTCGGTTTTGTCAAAAGCTGTATAAGTGTAGAAAACAGGGGAAAGGGATTTGTCATCGGAAAACGTCTGAGGTTCGCTCCAGGTATTGCCCATATCCATTGAGACAACATATTGTATATTGTCATTCATGGCCCATAGACAGTATAGGTTGTCCCTGTAAACCAAAATGGGATGCAGAGGTTCAGCTGAGCCTTCGTACAGCGTTCTGGCCGGTTGGAATTCATCCGCTGGTGATGTACTATCGCCAGATGATATGTATGATATCGAATGCCGGTCGTTGTTTCCTTCTTTCCATACGATGTGCATTCCTCCGTCCTGGTGCACGTATAGATAGCAGTCGGGATAGCTATACCGGCAATGGTATATATCAACGGGTTTCGACCAGGCAAGGGAATCGGGGTTAAAAAAGGAATATCTGAGTAAGTATTCACCGGATTTTTTTTGGCTGAACAGCAGATGAAGCCTGGCATTGCAGTCGATGAAAGCATCATGGAGCCTGGTTGATAATTCTGGGACAAACATCCATACCCTTCCGCCGCTCCATAGATTTTTCTCCCCTACATAATGCATTATGGTTTCGGAAGGCCGCCATGATTGGCTTTTGATCAGGTATATGATGTGGATATGTTTATGGGATGCAGCTATAGCAAAATATGGAATCTGATGAATCCGGTAACGGTTATGTTCTACTATTTGGTGTTGCCACTTAAGGCCGTCCCAACGGCAATATATCAGCTGATGCAGTTGCGTCAGCGCTAACAGATGAATTATGCCCTCCTGATCGATTGTGGCTTCGAAAGCCTTTATATGCTGCAGATTTACCGCTGAAGAAAGGTTTAAAGTCTGATCTTCAACCGGTGAGTACATTATGCTTTGCTCATCTGAAAGATAAAAATGCCAGATTGTACCCGAAGGGGTTTTCAGCAGAAAGGATTTGGCGCCATTAACCATTAATTTCACCCCTTTCAAAGTCGTCATTTATTAAATAATATGTCCGCCGCCATTGTTTTATCACCCATGCTTTTTCGGATATTGTTCAGCATATTATCACACATAGAACCTCTTTTTCATATTATGCATTGAGAGGAAATACTCTATATTTCCTTAAATGCAGATAATAAAGGAGGGTTAGGAATGTCATTCTATTCATATAAAAATCAGGGAAATGAACTCAGTCCTGCTCGAATTGGATTCGATGGATGCAGAAAGATTATAGAAAAGGTGTGCATACAGGTAAACAAGGTATATGATGCGTGCCTGCAGCAGGAAACTCTTAATGATGTCAGGATTGTAGTAAAGGATGTCAAGGGGCATTGGTCGGATTTTATTCCGCCATTCAATTTGTTAAGCTGCAGAAGTACCAGTGTCAAAGGTAAACTGGTAGGAACTCAGATTACCAGATTGCCCGATCGCCCCAATTTTGCAAGGGTCCAAACAAAGGTGGAGATACCCGTTGAGGTGGTATTTGAGGATGCCAACTGCAAAAGAGGAAGCGGCAACAGCGTTATAGTAGTACCTAAGGATGTTATATTGTTTGTACCCGATGAGTCGGTCATCCCCTTTCAGCTGGAAAGCACCGTTAATGCCATATGCGTATCCGGAAAGGCTGTGCCCGGCGATACGTTAAGATTCGACGTGGATGTATGCGTTACCATAATACTAAAGATTGTGGCAAAGGTTGAACTGCTGGTGCCTTCATTCGGCTTCTGTCAAATACCGCCCTGTGAAGAGTTTGCGGAAAATGTATGCGAAGAATTTTTCAGACTGCCGCTGTTTCCTCCGCAACTTGAAGATACATCCTGTTCACCTCGATCCCCAAATCCGCGTTTGCAGTCCGCCGACATTGAGCAGGAAGAATAGAGAAGTACCAAAAAAAATGGAAAGGGTCATCCTTTCCATTTTTTTGGGGGTCATATCATATGAAATAAATCAAAAAATAAACAGGGCGGCTCTTCGGGCAATTGGTGCAAAATTTGATACGATGTCATTTCTTCGCAAAGTATTCTGCCGTTTGCAAACGGCAAATTTTGCTCCCTGCATCTGCTAGAAATAACTATCATAAAAATGCAGCACAATAATGCACCAATTTCCATTAAACGATTCTTCCTGATTATAATACATAATTTGTGTCGGGAAAATAGGACTTTTGTTATATTTGTCTATGTTTTATGTGGAAGGTGTCGTTGTCTCGACAGACTTCATCTATTGCATTCTTTAACCGGAAGCATCCAAAATTTTAGTTATAGATGATAATTACTTACATAATTACCTAATTTTTTACACTTTAGTAATTATGCTTGTACAAAACAGGCAAATGTATTACAATATAGGTAAACTTAAATTAGGGATTTAGCACTATATTAAACAGGACAAAAGACCTAGAACACGACAGGGGTGTCCATAAAGGCCGGATGAATTGTACGACATACCTGTATCTGCATCGTTTATTAACTATGGAGGAAGGGAGATGGGGTAGCTAACCACTTCGTGCATTCAATACTGATTCTCAGATTTGTGTTAGCAAGCCTGTTGAGAAGGTATGATGATGGTATCGAATGTGATGGAGACAAACCTTATCACTGTCAATATAGATGACCGTATTGGGAAAGCGCAGAAACTTATGAAGGATAACAGAATAGGTTGTCTGCCGGTGCTGAATGCCGATAAACGGCTGGTTGGGATTATAACCACCTGGGATGCCATGATGTCCCATCCTGGTAAAATTGTGGCTGATGTTATGACAACTCCCGTTATATCTGTCAATCCTTATACATCTATATGGGAAGCAAAGGAGTTAATGGAGAAAAACAATATAGAAAGACTGCTGGTGCTTGAGAATGATCAGTTAATTGGACTGGTCACCAAGACCAGGCTGTTTTCTGAAGTGACAAAACATTATGACATACTGACTCAGCTATACAGAATAGACTATCTGATTTACCAGGGAGCCAGACTATTGGAAAAGGGCGTTGAAATCTCGGTTATATTTATGGATCTTGATGAATTCGGGAACATTGACAAGAAGTACGGCCATATGTTCGGTGATTATATACTGAAAGAATTGGGGTCTTTGCTAAAGAAATCGGTGCCCGGAGATTGTTTTCTGTGCCGCTATGGCGGGGATGAATTTGTTGTGCTGACCCCTTACGGTAAGGCACAATGTATGGAATTGGCCAAAAAATTGCTGGCGATAATATCAGAGCAGTTATACGGTGCTGATAAAGTCAGCATTACCGCATCGGCTGGGATTGCCGGTGTACGATGCAGTCCGGGGCGTCCATGCCATGAATATGTGGATGATATGAAAAAGCTGTTGAATCATGCCAGCCTGGCTTCAACAAAAGCCAAAAGCGATGGAAAACCTATAGAGATGGCAGATGAATGAATCATATATAAGCAAAAATTACCCCATTATATGCTATTGCATTTAATAAAAGATGTGATATAATTGCTCTCGTAGCAAAAAGGGACAGGATATGTGACAATGGGATACAAGGGTACTTATAGAGGTTATTCATACTTGTACTGATGGACATATCCGTCAGTTTTTTATATTTTCTAGGTGGTCTGCATATAGATACCTGAGGGATTTCCTGAAGAAAACAGAATAATTTGTTTTGGAGGTAGTTATGGATAAGCTATTTGTCGGACTTTTTAATTTACAGCTAGGACAAATCATAATGTTTGCAATTGGGGGATTACTTATTTATCTTGCCATAAAAAAGGAATACGAGCCAATGTTATTGCTTCCCATAGGTTTCGGGACAATACTGGTAAATCTGCCTCTCTCGGCGGTATTGGAATACGAAGGTGCCCCCGGCGTACTTAAAATTCTGTTTGATAGCGGCATACAGACTGAGTTGTTCCCGGTTTTGATATTTGTTGCCGTTGGAGCCATGATCGATTTTACTCCCCTGTTTGTCAATCCCACGATGCTTTTCTTCGGAGCTGCAGCGCAATTCGGTATTTATGCCACAATTGTGGTAGCCCTTCTCGTTGGTGCCGATGATTTAAAGGTAGCGTCGGCAATCGGGATTATTGGTGCTGCTGACGGTCCAACTGCTATATTCGTAGCCACAAAGTTTGCCCAAAAGTATTTAGGGCCAATAACGGTGGCGGCCTATTCATATATGTCCCTGGTACCCATTGTACAGCCTCCCGTGGTTAAACTTCTGACCACCAAGGAAGAACGCATGATTAGAATGGATTATAAGGATGTTAAGGTGCCCAAAATGGTCAAGATTTTGTTCCCGATATTTATTACGATAATTGCGGGTATCCTTGCTCCTATAAGCGTTCCGTTGGTGGGCTTTTTAATGTTTGGAAACCTGATAAGAGAATGTGGCGTTCTGGAGAGACTTTCCCAGTCAGCCCAGAATGAGCTGGCCAATCTGGTAACCATACTTCTTGGTATAACAATCGGTTCGACCATGAAGGCAGAGGCTTTTTTGCAGCCTACCACTCTGGTTATTCTTTTGGGAGGCCTGGCAGCCTTTGTCTTTGATACGGCAGGCGGAGTTTTGTTTGCCAAGTTCTTAAACCTGTTCCTGAAGAAGAAGATAAACCCCATGGTAGGTGCAGCAGGCATATCTGCTTTCCCAATGTCGGCAAGAGTTATTCAGAAGATGGCCCAGAAGGAAGATCCGTCCAACTTTATACTGATGCAGGCAGTCAGCGCTAATGTTGCCGGTCAGCTGGGTTCCATAATTGCCGGTGGTTTGATATTGGCGTTGGTACCGCTTTTGGTAGGATAAACGGAGGTGTTGTTAAATGTTCGAGTTTCTTGCCGGTGCATCCAATATAACTAAATCCCTTTTTCTTATGGTTGTGGGAGTGCTGGGGACCCATGCTACTCTACTGCTTTTCTATATCATGATAAAGGTATTACTGAGGGTATCTGGGCGCAATGCCAAGCCTGATAGCAAAAACTAATTTATTTTATGATGTAAATGCGTATATTGTAAATGCATATATTATAATATTACTTAAAATACTATTATACATTTTAGGGAAGGAGAATGATAATGTTCTGGGTTTACACAGCTATTGTGGTATCAATCGCTGCATTTGGCATTGCGGCATATCTGTACCGATGGGTGAGAAACCAGCCCAAGGGAAGTGAAGTTGCAGAAGAAATTGCGCTGCTAATCAGGCGCGGAGCTAATACCTTCCTTAGCAGGGAATATAAGATATTGGCGATATTTGCGTCAGTTATTGCTATTATCATATTCCTATTTCTGCCCAGCCCCGTCTGGAATAGCAGCAACGTGCTGTTGAACTTGAGAATGGCTCTTGCATTTTTGTTTGGCGCCTTCCTGTCGGCCCTTGCCGGCAAAATTGGTATCGATATAGCTACAATAGCAAATGTGAAATCAGCTGTGGCTGCAAAGCAAAGCATCGTACCTTCATTTGCCATAGCTTTTAAGGGCGGCGCCGTTATGGGTCTGGCAGTGGTTGGAGCCAGCCTTTTCGGAGCCGGCATTCTTTATCTTACCACAAGGGATCCAAACACAGTGTTAGCCTTTAGCTTTGGTGCAAGTACATTAGCCTTATTTGCCAAAGCCGGCGGCGGCATATACACCAAAACAGCCGACATCAGTGCTGATTTGGTGGGGAAGGTTGAGCTGGGAATCCCCGAGGATGATCCCAGGAACCCTGCCGTTATAGCCGATAACGTTGGCGATAATGTAGGCGATGTAGCCGGAATGGGTGCCGATCTCTTTGACTCAAACATAGCATCAATTGCAGCCGCAATGGTTATCGGTCTGGCTATCGGAGAACAAAATCTGGTATTTGCCTATGCAACCCTGGGCTTGATAGCGTCAATACTGGGTGTATTGTTCATCAGCCAGGGTAAGCATGAAAGTCCCGGAAGAGCGCTGAATACAGGGACTTATATCACTACCGGAATTTTCGCTGTTTTAACTGCAGTAGCATCGTTGATATTCAAATACAGCTTCCGTATTTGGGGAGCTACAATGGTTGGCCTTGTTGTTGGAGTTATAATAGGTATTACGTCGGATTATTTTACCGGCGATGACAAAAAGCCGGTTTCCGAGGTAGCAAGAGCATCAAACACAGGTCCTGCCTTTACCATTATCAGCGGACTTTGCTATGGACTGCTGAGTTGCTTCCCTGCCCTCCTGGGTATCGGTGTTTCAGCCCTTGCGGCTTATAAGCTGTGCGAACCCCTTGGAGCCGGATATGCCATGTTCGGCATAAGCATGGCTGCCATCGGAATGCTTTCAGTTGTAGGTATGATTATCTCGAACGATGCCTTCGGACCCATAGTTGATAATGCGCGGGGGCTGGTCGAAATGGCGGGAATGGGAGATGATGCCCTGACCGTAACCGACGAGCTGGATGCAGCGGGGAATACTGCTAAAGCAATAACCAAGGGCTTTGCTATAGGTGCAGCCGGGCTTACCGTTATTGCCCTGTTGGGAGCCTATCAGGAGATCGTCAGGGATGCAACGGGTTCCAGCATAGGCTTTGATATTATGAATCCACTGGTATTCTTTGGTATAATGGTGGGGCTTGCGGTTCCTGCGGTATTTGCTGCCATGCTCATGATGGGTGTGGATCGCAACGCCCAGAGAATGGTTAAGGAGATTCACCGTCAGTTTGAGAGCATACCCGGTTTGAAGGAAGGTCGGCCGGATGCCAGGCCGGAATATGAGAAATGCATCGATATTGCCACTGTTGGAGCGCTGAAAGAGCTGATCCCGGCTGGCTTAATAGCCATAATTGTTACCCTTGTCGTTGGCTTTGTCGGCGGAATCCAGGCGGTAGGCGGATTCCTTGCAGGCAATATCATGTCCGGCATGTTCCTGGCCCTGTTTATGGCCAATGCCGGAGGGCTTTGGGATAATTCCAAGAAGTATATTGAAGCAGGAGCATACGGTGGTAAAGGCTCAGACGCCCATAAGGCTGCCGTTATCGGTGATACCGTTGGAGACCCTTGTAAGGATACGGCGGGGCCGTCTTTGAACACTCAGATAACGGTAGTTTCACTGGTTTGTTCCCTAATAGCCAAACTTCTGATAGATTATGCGCTGTTTAAATAAGCTTCCTGATGCACATACAGGCATGTTGAACTTGGGAGATTGAATATAAAACGGCCGACAGAAGAGTGCCGGTGTGGAAAAACCGCTCGCCTTGTGTTAGGTGAGCGGTTTTTGATTGGATAATGAATGACGGCATTAAACACTTAAACTGGCTTTACTGCATCATATTTGCGGAAATCAGTATTGTTGAATATTGGTGTCTATATGGTATTTATAGCTTTGCTATTCCGTGGTTAAACCATGAAGAACTGCAGAAGCATGTGAAAAAGCGTAAATAGAACCCGCGGCTTAGTTTATATCCCGCGGGAAAAGCAGGCTTCCACCATAGGTTTTATTATGGAAATCAATTCGGAAAAAACTTGGGGATGATGGGCTTGTTGGTATAGCCGGATATCCTCGATATCATTCCTGTAATGGGGAGGCATGCGATACTGCTGCAGTACATATCGCTTAGCCCCCCTGATCATTTTGGCCATGTCAATTACATCTTCTTTTTTTAGATCGGGAATCAGGGTGGTTCGGAACTCATAGTCGCACTTACCCCTTATCAACAGGTTTATACTCTCTTGAATGTGGTGTATGGGCACATCCACGCCGCATATTTCAGCATATCGCCAAAGAGGGGCTTTAATGTCCATGGCCACGTAATCCACAAGCTTTTTTTCAGTTAATGTTTTGAGCAGATGGGGCCGGGTACCGTTGGTGTCAAGTTTAACGAGGTAGCCCAGCCCTTTAACACTCAGGAGAAATTTCTCAAGATCCGACTGGAGTGTTGGTTCGCCGCCACTTATTACCACACCGTCCAGAAAGGTTCTTCGGGATGCAAGGAATTCTAAGATTGCCTTCTCATCGTAAAGATCCTGGTGGGCATCATGGCTTATAAGGTGCCGATTGTGGCAGTAATAGCAGTTCAGGTTGCAGCCCGGTGTGAATATAACAGCTGCAATATTCCCTGGATAGTCCACGAATGAGTTTTTTTGGAAACCCGCTATTCTCATATTACCTCTTCTTTCCGGATTACGAACTTCTTTCTGTCAAAATACTCCTGCTTTTTGCCGGGGTTATAATTTTGGATCGGCCTCAGGTATCCGGTAACCCTGGACCATATTTCGGTTTCAGCACCGCAGTGAGGACACACGGCCTGTTCCCCTTTTAAATAACCATGATTGGGACATATGCTGAAGGTGGGGGTTATGGATATATAGGGCATCTTGGAACGGGTGAATATCTTTTTTATAAGGTTTTTACATACAGCAGTATCTTCTATCTGTTCACCCAGATACAGATGCAGTACCGTTCCGCCGGTATACAGTGATTGCAGTTCGTCCTGGAGGGCTACAACTTCGAATATGTCATCGGTATAGCCTGCCGGTATTTGGGTTGAGTTGGTGTAATAGGGAGTTTCTTTGCTGGCGGTTATTATGTCCGGATATTTCGTCTTATCGAGCCTGGCCAGGCGGTAGGAGGTTCCCTCTGCCGGGGTGGCCTCGAGATTGTAAAAATGACCGGTCTCCTTTTGAAGTTCCACCAGCAGTTCCCGCAGATAATGCAATAGATCTATGGCAAACTCCTGCCCTTCAGGAGTGGTAATGTCCTTGCCCATAAAGTTTAACAGCGCCTCGTTCATGCCCACTATTCCTATGGTGCTGAAATGGTTGTACCAGTATTGCCCCGTACGCTCTTTAATGCCACGGAGATAGTGGGTGGCGTAAGGATAAAGGCCTCTGTCGGATTGCTGTTCGATTATCTTGCGCTTAATCTCAAGGGATGTTTTGGCAATCTGAACCTGTCTCCACAGCCGGGATTTGAATTCGCTTACCGATGAGGACAGATAGCCTATCCTGGGTAGGTTTATGGTTACAACCCCGATGGAACCGGTAAGGGGATTGCTGCCGAAAAGACCGCCGCCCCGCTTCCTTAGCTCTGAAACATCCAGCCTCAGCCTGCAGCACATAGAAACCGCATCCTCCGGGGATAAATCCGAGTTTATGTAGTTTGCGAAATAGGGTATGCCGTACTTGCAGGTTATCTTCATGAAGTCCTCCACAACCGGGTTATCCCAATCGAAGTCCCGGGTGATATTAATTGTGGGAATGGGAAAGGTGAACACCCTGCCCTTGGCATCTCCTTCCAGCATAACGTCACAAAAGGCCTTGTTGAACATGTCCATTTCCTTCTGGAAGTCTCCGTAGGTTTCGTCCATCATTTGGCCGCCTATTATTACCGGCTGATCCCGCATGGTGGAAGGTACTTTTATGTCAAAGGTCAGGTTGGAGAATGGGCATTGAAAGCCAACCCGGGTGGGTACGTTTATGTTAAATATGAACTCCTGTATGCACTGGCGTACCTGGGAATACGTCATGTTATCGTATCGTATAAAGGGAGCACAGTAGGTATCGATGCTGGACCAGGCCTGAGCTCCGGCCGTTTCTCCCTGTGTGGTGAAGGTGGAGTTGACAATCTGTCCAAGGAACGAGCGGAGATGTTTTGCCGGTTTGCTCTCCACCTTGCCTGGGACGCCACCAAAGCCATCGGTCAGGAGCTGGCGGAGATCCCAGCCCGCACAGTATGGGCCGAAGAAGCCTAAATCATGGATGTGGCAATCGCCGCTCTCGTGGGCTTCCCTGACTTCATGAGGATAGATCTCGTGAAGCCAATAATTCTTGGTGAACACTTCCCGCACATAGTTGTTAAGTCCGTTTACGCTCTTGTGAGTGTTTGCATTTTCCTTTATGTGCCAATCCCGATCGCCCAGATAGTCAGAAAACATTTCGATGGTAGCTCCTATCAGGGCATTCATATTTCGGGCGTTTCTTCTTTTTTCCCGGTACAGTATGTAGGCTTTTGCTGTCTGTGCATGTCCGTTTTCAATAAGGACCTTTTCCACAATGTCCTGTATTCCCTCAACATCGGGGATTTCTTTATCGTACTTAAGCTTGATTATATCGATAACCTGGCGGCACAGCTCCTCGGCACGGTTGAAATCCTTTCCACCGCAGGCCATTGCCGCTTTGAATATTGCCCAGGTAATCTTTTCTGGTTGAAATTTCTCAATCCTTCCGTCCCGTTTTCGAATTTGCGTTATCATGTCGAATATCCCCTTTCATGCTGTGTTATTTATTACCAATGTTTGGCAACATGCTGCTAATACTATATATTGGTATCATATATAATAGCACATACAACAGATTGTGTATACGGTAACCAAGACCCATTTTTGGTCATTTTTTAGTTTTATAGTCAGATAGCATATACACATTTACAATTTTGATAGCTGACACGTACCGGAGAAATATAACGTAAAATATTAAAGTGGCGGAGAACATACTTCGCACCATTGAACATACAGCTTTTTTAAACTATAATGATATACGTGGTAATTATCGCCTGTGACAAATTCTGATATAAATATACAAGGAGACGATGTTTTTGAAACAATCGATGTATTTACTGGATACCCATGTACACACTTCGGAAGTCAGCCTGTGCGGCAAGGTTGAAGCCGTACAAATGGTCAGACATTATAAGGAAGCCGGCTATGACGGGATAATCATAACCGACCATTACTACAGGGAGTATTTTGAGCTTATGCTGAAAGGTTCCTGGAAGGAAAAAATCGATATGTATTTATCAGGCTACAGAGCGGCCCTGGCCGAGGGAAAACGAATAGGCATTGACGTGCTGTTAGGTATGGAGATTCGCTTTCATGATACACCCGAGGATTATTTGGTATTCGGTATAGATGAGCAGTATATTTTGAATAATCCGAAACTGTACAATCACACATTGAGCAGCTTTAAGGCTTCGATTAAAGGAAAGGATATTCTTTTATTGCAGGCCCATCCGTTCAGAACCGGCCTGAGTCCCGCTGCTCCTGAGCTGCTGGATGGTGTGGAGGTTTATAACGGCAACCCCCGGCACGACTCCCGCAATCACCTGGCCTATTCCTATGCCAGGGAACATGGGCTGATCATGATTTCGGGCTCCGATGCCCATCAGCTGGTAGATGTGGCGCGGGGAGGTATTGGACTTTATCGGCCCGTCAAATCCATTCACGATCTGGTTGTACGGCTCAGGATGAGGGAACCGATGGAGCTTATTACAGTAGATGCAGGGATTGATTTTCCCTATGTTGGGAAATAACCCGATTCTGTTGTGCCTTGGAACGGAAATAATAAATTAGGGGGAAGGTGTTCTTATGAAATCTGTCATGATCCCGAAACCCGGTGAAATAGCTATTGTTGAAAGTCCCAGACCTGACGAGCCGGATAAGGACGAGGTTATTGTAAGGGTAAAAGCGGCGGGGATATGCGGTTCCGATGTGCACATATATCATGGAAGATCAGCCTTTGCTACATATCCCAGGATCATTGGTCACGAAATAGCCGGAGAAGTATATCAGGTAGGCAGTTCGGTAACTGATGTAAAGCCGGGGGATAAGGTAGCTGTAGACCCTGTAACCTCGTGCGGAAGTTGTTATGCCTGCAGGATAGGCCGGCACAATGTATGCAGCAGTGTGAAAGTTCTGGGAGTACATGTGGATGGCGGATATAGAGAGTATATAAAGGTGAATGCCGCCAATGTCCACAGGGTTCCCGATAACCTGTCATGGGAGGAAGCAGCTGTAATAGAGCCTTTTAGCATTGCTGCTGAAGCTGTTGACAGAGGCCGGCTTTCCGCCGATGACAGTGTTTTAATATGTGGAGCCGGCCCCATTGGCCTTGTTATACTTCAGGCTGTTAAGAGGCTTGGAGCCAGAGCCATGGTAGTGGATATCATAGACAACAGGCTGGACAGGGCCAAAAATATGGGGGCCGAGCAGGTTGTAAATACAAAAAAAGAGGACCTGTTTGAGGCGGTAATGAATTTCACCGATGGAGAGGGAGCGAATCTCATATTTGAAGCTACAGGCAGCATAAGCTTGTTCGAACTCTGTGTATCAAAACTGGTTTCCCAGGCCGGTCGCATAGTGGTTTTAGGCTTTCCTGAAGAGGCTGCCAGAATTTCGCCCGTGGATATAATGAGGCGGGAACTCGATATAGTTGGTTCCAGGCTTAACAGAAATAAATTTCCTGAAGTTATCCAATGGTTAAAAGCTAAGGAAATTGATCCTTCAAGTATTATCTCGCACGTATTTCCTTTTGAACAAGTCCGGCAAGCCTTTGAATTATTTGATGGAGAACCGGAAAAGGTGTGTAAAATTATCCTTTCATTTTAGCTATCAAAGTATAAAAATCGTCAAAGGGGAGTTATATCAATGCCTCCTGTCAGTATGCTTATCAAGCCTGCTTCAAGCAATTGTAACTTAAGATGCGAATACTGTTTTTACCATTCACTGGCAGAAAACAGGCAGACAGATTCATATGGCATAATGGACATAGATACATTGGAGCTCCTTGTTAAAAAAGCATTGGAATATGCCGATCATGCCTGTTCTTTTGTGTTTCAGGGAGGGGAGCCCACGCTGGCAGGACTTGATTTTTTCAGAAGTTTGACAGAATTTCAGAAGAAATATAATGCAAAAAAAGTGCAAATAAGCAATGCAATTCAGACCAACGGCATGGTCATAGATGATGAATGGGCAAGATTTCTTGCAGAGAACAGATTTCTGGTCGGGCTTTCCCTGGACGGTCCCAAGGAAATACATGATACCTACAGGACAAAGCCAGGTGGAAAAGGGTCTTTTCAGCGCATAATGGAAACGGTAAACCGATTTAATAAATACAAGGTGGAATATAATATCCTATTTGTAGTAACGGCTTATTCAGCCAGACATGCCGGCAAGATCTACAATTTTTTTAAAAAGCATGGTTTTAGGTATCTGCAATTCATTCCGTGCCTGGATCCCCTTGGCGAGCAACCGGGAGGACATGAATACTCATTAACCCCCGACAGATATGCATTTTTTTTAAAAACACTGTTTGATCTGTGGTATAACGATATTAGTAAAGGCAACGTAATAAGCATAAGATACTTTGATAATCTGGTCAGTATGGCCATGGGATACAGGCCTGAGGCCTGCGGAATGTCGGGGGTCTGTTCGTGTCAGTTCGTCGTTGAGGCCGATGGAGGTGTCTATCCCTGTGACTTCTATGTTATTGACGAATGGTATCTGGGCGATTTGAGGCATTCATCATTTGAGGAAATAGTTAAATCCGAAGTAACCAATAGATTTATTGAGGTTTCAAAACATATAGATACAAGATGTCGGGAATGCAAATGGTTTGGCTTGTGTGGTGGAGGATGCAGGAGGGATCGGGAACCCTTTGAGGAAGGCAAACCAGTATTGAATCGCTTTTGCCCGGCATATGCAGAATTTTTTGAATACGCGGGAGATAGGATACTGCAGCTGGCAAAAATGTTTTCAAGGATGTTATAGAAAGTGCTAAGATGAGAGGACAAACTGGCAGTATAATAAGGTATAATGGTGTTCACTATGGCAGTTTATTTGTAATGTACGGAATAACTACAAGATTGATTAAGAAAAGCGGGGATTGAATATGAATCACAGCCAACGCTTCAGGGCAATTTTCAATGGAGAAGGGGTTGACAGGATACCCTTATATTTTTTTGGTACATGGCGTGAGACAAAAATCAGATGGAAGAAAGAAGGGCTGGATACAATAAGTACCTTTAATGGAGATGCCGGCCCGCAGGTTCCGGGAATGGATCCTGACTGGGAGGAGGGGATGTGGGATTGCCACGGATTGGTAAATGTTAATCCGATCGGTAATCTTGAGCATAAAGTAATTCAGGAAACCGAAGATCATGTTATTTACAGGAACTCTATCGGAGACATAGTTATGGACAGCAAGAAGGGCAGCACAGTTGCCCATATATTGAACACGGCCTTAAGCCTACCAGGGAATCGTGGAAGGCTTTCAAAGAATTCCTGGATCCGGATGAGCCTGCCAGATGGGGTGAGAACTGGGAGAAGAAGGCTGAAGAGCTCTTAAAAAGTGGAAGAGTGCTGGCTTTTATGGGGGGCAGCATGTACGGATGGCTGCGAAAGCTGACCAGATTTCGATTGACGGGTCGGAGGGTTATAACTCGATTGATTTTAGTGACTTGCCCGATAATTTTCGATTGTCATTCGAAGTTTTGCCCCGCACTTCGTCGCTGTATTATGGAATTGAGTTTTGGACGGGCTCGGACAATAAAAAAGAAGGTTATGAGCTCCGTTTTGATCCCGTACGTTCGAAAGTCGGCCTACACAGGCTCAACGGTGTATTTCTGCAGGAGGATGAGTGGCAATCACTGTATAATGTATCCGGGCTTGATACACAAACAAGGGTAGAGATTATTATTTACAACGATATTTTTGATATTTGCATAAACAGAGAACGGACAATGTTTCAGCGTATTTCTAAAAATGGTAAGATTACCGGGTTTAGTGTGTTTGCCATGTGTGGTGCGGTGAGGTTTTCCGATGTTAAACTTGATCGGATTGTAATATGATTATGTTTGATAAGGAGTGAAAGCAGTTTGGCTTACTTAATGGGTATCGATTTGGGGACTTCAAGCGTAAAGACCATTATTATCGATATAGATGGCAATGTAAAGGCAATGGCTCAGGAGGAATACAGTATTGAGATTCCTTATGAGGGTTATGCGGAACAGCGGCCGGAGATTTGGTGGAAGGCGACTGTAAATACTATAAAAGAAGCACTGGCAAAGTCAGGGATAAAAAGTTCAGAGATAAAAGGTATCGGCTTGTCTGGACAAATGCACGGTATGGTGCTTATTGATAAAAACCTAAAGGTCATACGGCCGGCAATAATATGGTGTGATCAGCGCTCAAAATCTGAAGTCGATGCGATATATAAAAAAATTGGCAGAGATAAACTGGGAAGGCTGACACTGAATCCGGTGGCTACCGGTTTTCAGATTTCTTCATTATTATGGGTAAAATACAACGAATATCAAAACTATAATAACACATATAAAGTGCTGCTGCCCAAAGATTATATACGTCTCAGGCTAACGAATGAGATTGGTACTGATATAACCGACGCATCCAGCACCTTGGCCTTTGATACATCCAACAGGAAATGGTCTGAATATATTATTAAAGCTCTGGAATTGGATATTGACAAGTATCCTGGGTGTTACAATCCGTTTGATTTGGCCGGGGTGGTAACCCGTGAAGCCAGCCAGGAAACCGGTCTTGCCTGTGGGACGCCCGTGGTGTTTGGTGGCGGGGATCAGCCCATGCAGGCGGTAGGCAACGGAGTCATTTATCCGGGAATAGTTTCTTCTACTATTGGCACGGGTGGACAAGTTTTTACTGTTATTGATAAGCCTTTATATGATGATGAGCTTCGTACCCATACATTTTGCAACGCAATCCCGGGTACCTGGAATATAATGGGAGCAAGCCTGTGCTCAGGTTTATCCCTTCGATGGTTGAGGGATAATATATTAAACGGATTGGATTACCATATTATAGACGAAATGGCGTCAAATATTCTTCCGGGAAGCGAGGGCTTAATATTTCTTCCCTATCTTACAGGAGAAAGGACGCCGCATATGGATCCGTATGCCAAGGGCATATTTTTTGGGTTAAGCCTTAAACATACAAATGCACATATGATTAGAGCAGTATTGGAAGGCGTTACCTTCTCGTTGAGGGATTCTCTTGAAATTTTTAAACAGATGGGTATAAAAATGGATAGGCTGGTGGCTTCAGGTGGTGGAGCAAGGAGTTCATTATGGCTCCAGATTCAGGCCGATGTCTTTGGAGTGGAGGTATATAGAAGCAAGGCTACTGAGCATGCATGCATGGGGGCAGCGATTATGGCAGGTGTAGGAACGGGCGTTTACGCTTCGGTACAGGAGGCATGCGAACATATTGTTAAATATCATCAGGAGCCGGTACTTCCAAATTCGAAAAATATGGAAATATACAATTATTATTATGGAATATATAAGGAAATATATCCAAGAAACAAGGATTTATTTAAAAGAATTGGAGAGTATTGCTGTTAATTGGAGAATTGAATATCTTCTGTTTAACAGAGTGTAAGCAGCAAATATTTATCGATATAGCTGAAAAATATAGCTTAATACATAAAAAAGGAATTTGCCGAATAATAGAGAATAAAATATTAAGCAATTCAATTCTTGAATATGTGTTCAAATGTCTTTTTATCCAATTGTTTCTTAGGGCAAATGTTGAGAGCTTTTATTGGGAGCAGTACTGGCGCTAAAGTTGGCTGGATTGTAAAATCATTATCTTTCAATAAATAAAGGGAAGGAGATGATTTTTATGTCAAAGGTCAGGGTGGGTTTTGTGGGTTGCGGCGGAATTGCCCGTTATCATGCCGACCATCTTTTAAAGATGGACGATGTGGAAATAGTGGCGGTTTACGATCCTGTTGAGGAGCAGATGGATCGGATGCTGGCTATGGCACCGGGTGGCCGCAAATATTCCGGTTATCTTGATATGTATGACAATGCGAAACTGGATGCGGTATATGTCTGTATACCTCCCTACTTGCACGGAGATATTGAGGTGGAAGCGGCAAAGCGCGGAATAAACATGTACGTCGAAAAACCGGTTGCGACCGACATGGAGACCGTCAAGAGGGTAAATCAGAGCATTGAGGAGGCCGGAATTGTCTCCGCTGTGGGTTTTCAGGACAGATATCTTGATATTATTGCCAGAGCAAAGGAATACATAAAGGGGCATGAAATCGGCATTGTATACGGTGCCTGGATTGGCGGGATACCCGGCGTACCATGGTGGAAAAGGAAGGCTCAGTCAGGCGGGCAGATTGTAGAACAGAGCATCCATCTTATCGACATAATGAGATATTTTCTGGGGGAAGCTGAGACAGTATACAGCGTGGGCAAAGCCGGTATTGTAAAGGGTATACCGGACTATGATATTGAAGATTATTCTGCAACGGTTATTTCCTTCAAAAACAATGTTGTAGCCACTCTTTTTACCGGATGCTACGTAAGCGGACAGGCGCCCGGTATAGGCAACGGTATTACCTTTGTATGCCGTGATGTTCGGATTGAATATGAACTGAGGAAACACGTCCGTTTTATCAAAAAGCACTCCATGAAAGAATACAAAACAATTGAAGATGCGGGTATGAAAGCTGATCGGACATTCATTGATTCTGTCAAGGCAAAGGATCCCTCCATGGTTCTTTCACCCTATAAGGATTCCATGAAAAGCATGGAAATTGCATTGGCAGCCAATCAATCCATCGAGACCGGTATGCCTGTTAAAATAGGATAGCGATATAACATCATAAGCCATCCTGAAAAAGAAAACAGGATGGCTTTGCTTTTATTGTTCGACTGTGATACTCTTTTAACTAATTGAGTTCGTCAAAAGTATCATTGCCAAATAGTTTGCTTAGTTTGCAAAGAGTTGACCCATCCGGAACATTGAAGTCCAAGAAGTCCAACGATATTTGGCAGAATCTTCTCCATTTGATGCTATCTGAAACTCGCTCCTGTAATTCTTCATAACTTAAGGAATATATCATTAAGATACCCATCGAGCATCGATAGTTCATCACCATGCTCTGTTAATTCCTGTGGAATGAGGTAATCGGCAAAGGAAATTTGTCGATTATCAATTACTAACATTTTTCTAACCTTCCGGAAGGATTATCCCAACGGGAAGTCGAATATTTTATTTGTTCCCGTTGGGCGTCGATTTAGGTTTTTATCTTTATTACTAATTCGACATCCAATCGGGAATTTATTTTGGCAGTAAAACATTACTAGAATTTTTCACTTTTTTCAAATAATATATTAGGGAGGTATAAATTATGAATCTTAACTTAAAAGAAGTTCCTTTTAGTCGCTGTGGGTCATATTTTGCTTTTTCACTAATATCAGAGAGTTTTAGAGGTACTAAAGCAAAACCTGGGCTATATTTACGTACAATCCATGGTGATGCACAATCAAGACAGATTATGTTGGTTGAAGTTACCGATGGAAATGTACCGGTACCGTTTGAGATAAAGGCAAAGCCCGAGTTGCTTCGGTTGGAGGCTGTTGAAGGATATGTTGAGATCAGTATTCCTGAACCGAAGGTCATAAGAGTAAGAGGACAAGGTATAAGCCTGAGGTTATTTTCTGATGCCGAATCTGCTTTTAATAATGCCATACCGTTTAACGAACGTATGTGGATAATTAATATATTCAGCAGTGGAGTTAATCTGATGCTAACTTCATTGACAGGAAAGCTGAATGTGGAGGCTCAATGGAACGGGCTTAAATGCAGTTTTATCAAGTTTGATTTACTGCCCGATGAAACAGGTTATTTTGAATGTTCCATTGAGGAATTCTCCAGTTCATATGTTCCAAATACATATAGTGAATTTGACGAGTGTGTCCGAAAGGTTAAGGATGAGTTTGAAGCATTTTTGGACAAAATGCCTGTTGTACCGGAGAAATATACTAAAGCGCGAGAACTGGCCTCTTACATCAATTGGTCAAGCATTGTAGAACCAAACGGTTTGATAGGCAGACCGGCTATGCTTATGTCCAAGAATTGGATGATCAACGTATGGAGCTGGGATCACTGCTTCAATGCCATAGCCTTGAGCTATAAATATCCGGAGTTGGCATGGGATCAATTAATGATAATGTTTGATCATCAGGATGATTATGGTGCTATACCAGATAGCATTAACGATCGCATACCGGTATGGAATTTTTGTAAACCACCTATTCATGGATGGGCGTTGAAAAAGATGATGGAGAATAATGATGAGCTCATGGATCGAACAAGCTTATCGGAGGTGTATGAACCTCTATGCAATTGGACTAACTGGTGGTTTAACTATCGTGACTTTGATGACGATGGTATACCGCAATATAATCATGGAAACGATTCCGGATGGGATAACAGTACGGTATTTTCCGAACGGCCTCCTGTTGAAAGTCCCGATTTAACCGCTTTCCTTGTGATCCAAATGGAAACGCTGTCCCATGTGGCGGCTATACTAGGCCGAAAGGCTCAGTCACGTATATGGAAGCAGAGGGCATCTGATCTGCTGGATAAGTTACTCAAGCATTCATTAAAAGGCAATAGGCTGGTAGCTTTGCAGTCGGGGACGCATAAGCAAATATCATCCCGTAGTCTTCTGCCTTTTGTATCTCTGGTATTGGGTAAGCGTTTACCGCAAAGTGTATTAATGACTATGATCGGTGATCTGAAACAGAGCGTATTGATAACCGAGTATGGTTTGGCTACTGAAAGTGTTGACAGTCCGTTTTATGAATCCGATGGATACTGGCGCGGTCCCATCTGGGCTCCGTCAACAATGCTAATGGTGGATGGTTTAAGGGAATCCGGAGAGGAAGATTTGGCCTATGATATATGTCGAAAATTTGGTAATCTCTGTGTTAAAAGCGGTTTTGCCGAGAACTTTGATGCTCTGAAAGGTGACGGGTTGCGTGATAGGGCATATACCTGGACTTCAAGCGTGTTTTTGATTATGATGCATGAATATTTATTGAAAAAGGAAGTGAGATAGATTAAATCTGTAAACTTATTAAGCAACTGGCAGATACAATAAGCAACTGACAGATACAGCATGTTTTCCATTGACAGATCTGGTACGAAAATAAGATATAAAATAATGAGTTTTTATGAGGAGCAGCAAATCAGCTGCTCTTTTTATTTCATCCAATTCAAGAAGAAACCACTACCAAATTTTAAAAAAATGCTATATAATCAAATTATGCAGTCAAAATGAGGGAATATTTCTGTTGGAGCATATAATTTCTGCTTGATCATATAATTGGAATTTCGGGAAGTGTGGCATATGTATAAAGCTGTATGACATTAACAAATCAGCAGTTGCTTATCTTTGAATCAGCCTGATATCTTGCGTTGCACCTTCTATTGCTTATATATCCCGATTATCTGACGGGATTATAATTAAAATTAAAATAAAGAAAGGGGATTTTTGTTATGGATATCACCAGGGTATACGAAATATTAAGGGAAACATATTACAGAAGGTATTATGATGTTTATCCCAAACTAGTTCCTGCTGACAGTGAAAGTGTTGTAAAAATCGTTCCATTGTATGATCACTGCAAATTTGATGAAGATGCTGAGTACGAAGTAAAAATTACATCTATGGATAGCTGCCATTCACAAAAGGGTGAGGAACGTGGTTACACAACTGTGTTAAAGCCGTCAAACGGGATACTGGAGGTTAGGCATTGTTTTGAAGGTGAGCAGGAGCACGTCCTTTTGATATCCGTCCGTTCAAATGGAGAAGAGAAGGAAATCGGTGCCTTTTCCATATATTCCTTGAAGGATGACCTGTATCAGCGGCGTCCTTATAAGGGCGAGCTACATATACACAGCAATTTGTCCGATGGCAAGGAATCTCCCGAATATGTGGCAGCGGCCTGCAGAAGAATCGGATTTGATTTTATGGCGGTAACCGATCACAAAGCCTATCAACCTTCCATCCGAGCCAAGGAAACTTATAAAGACGTGGATATTGATCTAAAGATTTTCCCCGGGGAAGAAATTCATTTGCCCGGAGTTGAGGTGCATATAGTCAATTTTGGAGCGAATTATAGCATCAGTCAGTATGTGGAGGAAAACCCGGACAAATACATGGCTGAAGTTGAGGCTGTTGCAAATAACATAGACGATCTCCCGGCCGGGGTGGACAGATATGAATATGCCGCCTGCGTATGGTGTTTTAAAAAGATCAGGGAAGGTGGCGGGCTGGGTATTTTCTGCCATCCGTATTGGGTATATGAAAGACGTTACAACGTGTCCCCCGTATTTACCGATTACATGCTTGAAAAACATCCCTTCGATGCTTATGAACTATTGGGAATAGGTGGAATTCAGGTTGATTCCAACATGCTGCAGGTGGCTCATTACAACGAACAGCGGGCAAAGGGCAATCAAATAGCCATTGTGGGATGCAGTGATGCTCATGGCTGTGAACGTGATGTATCATTTGGATGGGTATATACTATGGTTTTTTCTAAGGGTCTGGAAGTTGAAGACATAAAGGAAGCCATAAAAAATTACTACAGTGTAGCTGTGGAGAAGGTGCCCGGTTGTCCTGTGAGGGTTTTTGGACCCTGGAGGCTGGTCAAATATGCTCTGTTCCTTCTGAGAGAATTTTTCCCCAAACATGATGGGCTGTGTTATGAAGAGGGTAATCTGATGCTTAAGTATATAAGGGGAGAAGATGACGCGGCTCAAAGGCTGAAGATGGCAAAGGGGCAGACCGCCCGGCTTATGAATCATTATTGGAGCAAATGAAAAAATTATATTTATGGGGGAAAAGACATGAAACGGGATATACGAATGATTATGGCGGCTTTATCGAAACCCAGGACAAAAAAGTTGGAATTGCCTTTTAACGTTGAGAAGCGTGATATAGAGATACCCTTTGTTACAAAAGACGGCAGCATATGCAGGCGCTCTGTACGCCTTTATTTGCCTGACAATGCACCAATGCCAATGCCCCTTGTATTCATAGCCCACTACGAGGTAACGGAGAGCGATGCCATGCTTAAGATGTATCTTATGAAAGGTTGGGCGGTTGCATCTCCAATAAACTTTTTGCCGGAATACAATGTAAATTTGATCGACGACGATCTGGTGTTCAACAGTGCGGCGCTGACGGCAGTTAGGAAACAACCCGATATTGATCCGTCCCGTATTGTGGTAACCGGCGGAAGCGCCGGCGGGTATATGGCTTTGATGCTCTCAATCCTTCATCTTGGGATTTGCTGCACCGTTTCAATTGTTGGAATAACCAACGTTGTATATAACATGAAGTATTTAGATCACGCCCACAGCTATAATCAAGAGGTGTTATCAAAACTATCGCCTGAAGAACGGAAGGACACCACCCGGCTGGCGGAAATATTGCCAATTCCTATAGTGGGATTCATTGCCGATATGTTTACACCAAATTATTATAGAATAGAACAGCACCCCGATCCCAAAATAGGGATGGTTTTATCACCTTCCTGCATGACCGGTTGTTTTACAAATCCTGTGCTTTTCACTCATTTTACTTCCGATGCATTGGTACCCGTTGAACAGTTAACAAGGCGTTTTGGACCGGCAGTGCGTGGAGAATCCTTGCCGAAGGATTTTCGCATTAGCCTGTCAGAATTTGATCTTCCAGAAGAGCTGCAAAAATCGTTGGCAGAAACGCTTCCCTGCAGTGAGTTGGCCGAATATTTTATCCCTGCGCCAACAGCCGAGGGAGAGAATATTGCGGTCCCCTTTGATTTGGATAAGCGCTTTAACATAGTTGTATATGACGAAGGGCCGGTTGAGGCGCATGCAGGACATCAAAAGAATCTCTTGCTCGGGCCATTTGATGCAATCCCGTATATGGAAGCCCAGCTAAACAGGACATATAGGCGAACAAACTGGCTGACGGAAGACAAGCTTGCTCTTATGGCTCAACGATACCAGGGTAAGAGTCTGTTGGTGCCGTGGAGGGAAGGTGTTGATGACTCTGTATATGGCTCCATGTCCACAATAAGACGGGAAATCTTGGATGAGTTATCATGGTTTGTTAAGGAATGCGCTGAGGAATTCACCGGTATATGTGAAAGACTAAAGAATAGGCGGCCTGATCTGGAAGCTGCATTGGATGAAATAGCAAGCAAAGTAATTGATAAAACAGAATAAGTGTATGCATTGGGTCAAAAAACCTGGCTTTCGCAAGACTGATTAACATAAAGAGGCGGAGATACCATTTAGTCAGGCCATTAAGCAGGGAAAGGACGCCCGTGGTTAACTTTTGTGAGCAAAGGGGGATACGCCATTGAAAACCGTAAGCTTAAACGGCACCTGGAACCTTTATTTTAATCTGGAATCCGGTAAAATGCCTTCAACCATAGAAGACGTAAAGGCACAAAAGTGGCACCGGATAGATGCCATCGTACCCGGTAACATTGAATTGGATCTGCAGAGGGCCGGCATTGAAGGCGATCCTTTCTACAGCCAAAATCTTTATAACTTCAGGAAGTATGAATTCTATCAATGGTGGTTCGAGAGAGAATTTACGATACCCGAGGCTTTTCGCGGGAAGGATATATTATTGCGGCTAAAAGGCTTAAATACATTCGGCACTATATGGATTAACGGGAAAATGGCCGGTCAGGTGTCCAATATGCTTATAGAACACGAATTGGACGTAACAAGGTTGGTAAAAATAGGTGGGCAGAACCATATTGCCATCAGAATAGAATCTGCCATAAACAAAGTAAGGGATAAAGAATTCCCGGTAAACATTACCAGTGCAGGCCATATAGATGAGATGGTATGGCTGAGGATGCCTCCCCACTCCTTTGGATGGGATATAGCTCCCAGGCTTTTATCGGCCGGAATATGGCGGAATATAGACCTTGTTGCCAGGGAGAAGACGTATTTGCAGGAAGTTTACTATGCCACCAGAGATTTATCGAAAGATAAAGCGGAGCTGCTGGTCAAATATAGATTTAAGACTGACAAGCCTGTCCTGGATGACTTTTCGGTAAGGATTATGGGAAAATGCGAGGACAGCATAATAGAAGGCTGGTACAAAACCAAGTTTTGCTCCGACGAAGCGGTCCTGCAGATAGCCAATCCCAAGTTGTGGTGGCCGAAAGGATATGGAAAACCACATTTGTATGATATGGAGTTTCAACTGCTGTATAAGGGCCAGGTGGTGGATACATACAAAAACAGGATCGGCATCCGTTTTATTGAGCTCGAAACTGAGTATAACTCCGATATGGACAATAACGAGTTTAAGATATGGGTAAACGGGCTTCCTATAATGGCCAAGGGAACCAACTGGGTTCCTCTGGATGCCTTGCATAGCAGGGATAAGGAGAGATTAAAGAAAGCCCATGACATGCTTGATGACTTGGGATGCAATATTGTTCGCTGCTGGGGTGGAAATGTGTATGAGGACCACGATTTTTTCGAACTGTGTGATGAAAGGGGTATTATGGTATGGCAGGACTTTGCCCTGGCCTGCGGCATCTATCCCCAGAATGATGAATTTTGCGCCATAATTGAAAATGAGGCAACAGCCATAGTTAAAAAATTGAGAAACCATCCTTCCCTCATTCTGTGGGCAGGGGACAATGAAATTGACGGCATGTATTGCTGGAATAAATACAAGCTACCAACTGCCCGTTACAACAGAATATCCAGAGAGATACTACCCAGGGTTGTGGGCAGCCATGATCCGTTCAGGGTTTTTTTGCCGTCATCGCCCTATATCCCTGATCATATATCGGGTGACCTTTCGGTTCCGGAGCAGCACAACTGGGGACCGAGGGACTATTTTAAGGGTGATTTTTATAAACATTCAACTGCGCATTTTATAAGTGAGATTGGCTATCACGGCTGTCCTGCAGTGTCATCGATAAAAAGGTTTATTTCCCCTGATAAGCTTTGGCCTTACGAGAACAACGATGATTGGGATACCCATAATACCGACTATATAAAAGGCGAAAGAAGAGGATACAATCGAAATGAGCTCATGGCTAATCAGGTCAGGATCATGTTTGACTATGTTCCCGATAAGCTGGAGGAGTTTGTGTTGGCATCCCAAATCAGCCAGGCAGAGGCTAAAAAATTCTTTATTGAAATGGTAAGGTTGAAAAAATGGAGGAGAACCGGGATTATATGGTGGAATCTCCTGGATTGTTGGCCCCAGTTTTCTGATGCCATTGTGGATTATTACTTTGTGAAAAAGCTGGCCTATCATTATATAAAAAGGGTACAGCAGCCTGTGTGTCTCATGATGGATGAACAGGAAAACTGGGAGCACAAAATTGTTATGGGCAACGATAGCAATGAGACGGTGAAGGTATCCTATATTGTGGAAGATGGCGAAACCGGGGAACCGCTTCTTAACGGAGAAGCCGTATCAAAGGCAAATGAAAATAAGGTAGTTGGTGCAATCAGGCTGATACCCGGTGAAAAGAAATTGTTTATCCTTAAATGGAAAATTGGCAGTACGGAATACGGGAATCATTATATTTCCGGCTATGTGCCCTTTGAATTTGAACGGTATAAATCTTGGCTGAAAAAGATTGAATCCCTTCCTCAACCCTTTGATAGCAGAAATTCATGGCAATGAGCTTTTGATTCGAAGCCGGGATTAAATATATCCCGGCTTCATATCCTGCTTTCAGTTTATACTCAGAATTTTAACTTGTGCCGATGCTGAGCATGTAGACCAGGGCTTCGAATCCCCGCTTCAGTTTATATTCAGGATTTTAACCCTATCGCGTGCACCATATTCATGCTCTTGACAGTGTTTGTAAACTTATGGTATTATGTTTCACGACGGATAAATAGATTTTTGCATGATTATAGTTATAAACTCAGCAATAATCAAGTCGTTCTTAGCATATCTAAGTAAAATGTTGTGAAAATTTTTATTCATAAACCTTCATTCGACCTTAAATTTCATATAAAAGGAAAAACGATGGTTTGAAGGATATTATATTGAGAGACTTGTAAAGTTTACCAATTGATAAGTTGAGCAGGAGTTGATGGTGTATTGACCGCTATACTCTTTATTTGGAAGTTATTCGGAAGGGCGAGGGGGTGTTTGGTTGAAAAATAGGGTTAAATTTCAGTCTCGTTGGAAATTTATAAAAATGTTTATGTTCCGATATATCGTAGTCATGTTATTGCCAGTAATTATCATTTCTATAATTTATTACAATTGTTTAAAAATAATAGAACAGGACACCATAGAATCGAATATAAGCGTACTGGACAAGACCAGAAGTATGCTGGAGAGCCGTATAGATGAGATTAACAGCCTTATCAGACAAATTGCCTGGGACAACAAGATTAACAGATTTAAGTTCATTAGAGAGCCTTTTAAAGGTCCGAATGTTTATAAGATTTTGGAGACCAGATACCAGCTGTACGATTATAGCCTGATAAACAGCTTTGTAATAGACTATTATGTACTGTATCTGGACAGCGGAATTGTTATGGGCCCCGATCAGACATATCTATTGGATAAGTTTTACGGATATTTTTTAAGTTATCAAGGTGTTGAATATGATGATTGGATAAAGGAAATATCAGGAGATTACAGGCGGGGAGCTTTTATTTCGGAACGTCAGGCATTATTTAAAGGTAATCCATGCAAATTGCTAACATATATGAAAGACTTGGGGCCAACGCCTATAGGCAGGCGCAGCAAGGTAATGTTTTTGTTAAACGGAGATATTATAAGGAGCTTGTTGGACGGGTTCGGGCTTCTAAAAGAGGGATATGCATATATTGCCGATGAAAGCGGAAATGTTATTACGGTGTTTCCTTCTCGGATTGATATAATTCCGACAGATATAGATATTAGTAAAACTGAAGGTTACCACATAAAAAATATAAATGGGGAGAATATGCTTTTAACTTATGTTATATCTCAAAATACGGGCTGGAGTTATGTTGTGGCACAACCCTATAAGAATGTTATGGAGAAGGTATCAAATATAAAAAAGATAAGTTTTGGCATATTTGCAGGTGCAATAATTCTGGGCTTGGTACTTGCATTTTTGTGGTCTAACCGAAGCAGCGTTCCAATTAAAAAAACCTTTGAGCTGATTTGCCAGCTTGACGGGCTGAACTACCAGTATAAAGATCCTTTCGAGTATATTCAGCATTCGGTACACAAAATAATCAGAAATAACGAATCTTTAAGCCGTATTATTGAGCAGCAGGTATCGTTTCTGCGCACATCTTTTTATCAGCAGCTGATCAACGGAGATTTTTCTTCTGAAGAAGAGTTATATAATTATGCCAATTATATAGGACTGGATATTGATGGTGCTGCTTATGCAGCCAGTATAGTACAGATATTGGGGTATGAACAGGTTAAAGCCAAAGCAGACAGGGAAGTGATGAAAGAACTGGATATGCGGCGTTTTATGGTAAAAGAGGTATTATTGAGGTCAGGTTTTACCAAAATCCATCTTTATGATATTACCAGTGATCGGATATTGATAGTACTTGTGCTGGAAAATGACGACTACCAATTCTATAGAGAACAGATGAAGAGCTATGTCAAAAGAGTAAGGGATGAATTAATTCGGGATGCCGATATAGAAATCCAATTTGCTTTAGATGAACTGTGTTCACGCTTTTTCGATTTAACAAATTCTATTCAACACGAATTACAAATATTAGATCTTGCTCGGATTAATGAAGAATGCACTTGTGAAATTTGGTGTGAGGATATAATTGAAAAACAGCACGGAATCTTCTATCCTAAGGAATTGGAATACAAGATTATTAACAATGCAAAGGATGGCAATGAGGAAAGGGTGGCTGACACATTAAAAAATCTTCAGATAGAAAACTTTATAAGGAGAAAATTGACTCCGGTTATGTCAAAAGTTTTTTTGAATCAATTGTATGGAACTTTGCTCAGAGTCATGCAGGAAGTCTCTATTGAAGATGAGGAGATTTATCAGTTTGGAGACAGCCTGAACAGCCAGAATGATATTTATAGACTTTATGATGACAGTTTTAGTTTTATAGTTAATTCTTTTATTCGCATATGCAGAGTAATCACAGCGGGAAAAAAGAATCGCAGTATGCGGTTGATGAGCGAAATCCGTGAATTTATCCAACGAAATTATGCGGATAATAATTTATCCTTATCGGTATTGGCAGATAAATTCAATTATTCGCCGGCATATTTATCCCTCTTTTTCAAAGAGCAAATGGGAAACAATTTTTCAGATTATTTGGAAGAAGTTCGCATGAATCACGCTGAAGATCTTTTGATGAATTCTTTTATGTCTGTTTCTGAAATTGCCGAAGCTGTAGGATACAATTCGGCCAATACATTTTGCCGGGCATTCAGAAGGATATACGGAATGTCCCCAGGACAATACCGCAGGCTTCAAACAAGGCGGGTAGGAAGCTAGTCTTCTTACCCGTTTTTATGTATAAGATAAAATAATGTTCATTTATAAAAAAATGCAAAAATATAAAAAAATGCACAAGATAAGTGCACTGATAAATTTTGTGCTTTTTTTTTGGGTTGATGTAAATCAAAAAGTTTTGCATAGCAATAAACTATTGAATATTTACCTTTAAAATTAGCCCTAATATAATGAAATTGACATCAACAAGCGTCAAATAATTATCAAATACTGGCATATTAATAATTAAGTAGTATTGAAGAAAGGTGTGAAAACAATACCTATGATTAAGAAAGGAATTCAGTCAGACCTATATTATAGGCAAAGGAAGAGAACCTGGCTCTCCGATTTGAAGATGCGATTCTTCAAATGCTGGCAGCTATATGTGCTTTTTTTATTGCCTCTTCTTTATATAATTATCTTTAAATATTATCCGATGTATGGAGCTCAAATTGCTTTCAGGGATTTTCGCATTACTGATGGAATTACAAGCAGTCCGTGGGTGGGAATTAAACACTTTGAGCGCTTTTTTAACTCCCATGATTTTCTGAACCTGATGAAAAATACCCTGGGAATCAGCATATATAGTCTGGTAGCCGGCTTTCCTTTTCCAATAATATTAGCCATCATGTTGAACTATACGCGCAATGCGTACTTTAAAAAAACGGTCCAAATGGTGACCTATGCTCCTTATTTCATTTCAACGGTAGTCATGGTTAGCATGGTGCTGCAATTCCTGTCGCCCAGAGTAGGCATTATTAATGTAATAAGAGAGATCATGGGTTTGGACAGGGTAAACTTTATGGGAGTCCCGGAATACTTCAAATCTGTATATGTATGGTCCGGTATATGGCAGGGCACGGGTTACGGAGCTATTATATATTTGGCAGCCTTATCGTCTATAGATCCAACATTACATGAAGCTGCAATTGTAGATGGAGCAAACAAATTTCAGAGAATATGGTATATAGATTTGCCTGGGATTATACCAACTGCGGTTATATTGCTGATACTCAGTACCGGGCAGATTTTAAATACCGGCTTTGAAAAAATACTGCTTATGCAGAATCCGATGAATACAAGAACATCGGAAGTAATAGATACCTATGTGTACAAGGTGGGTCTGGCATCCAAAACAATAAACTATTCCTATCCAACAGCCGTAGGATTATTTAAATCGGTTGTAAACTTATTTTTAATTGTAGTAGTGAACAGGATCGCCAAAAAAACAAGCGATAGCAGTTTATGGTAGGAAGCAGGTGAGGATCTTATGAAAAGGAAAAGAAATGTTATATATGAAACATGGACGGACCGCATATTTGATACCATAAATACCATTCTGTTGATTTTAATCCTGATAATAATACTGTATCCGTTAATTTTTGTTGTTAGTTCATCCTTCAGCACTTCACGTGCCGTTATAGCCGGTGAAGTCTGGCTATGGCCTGTTGGCTGGGATTTGGCCGGCTATCAAGCGGTATTTAACCATAAAGGCCTGGTCAGAGGCTTTCTCAATTCCCTGTTTTATATGATAACAGGCACGGTAATCAATGTGACTTTTACTATTATGGCTGCATATCCTCTATCGCGCAGGGACTTTCTGTTTAGAGGATTCTGGATGTTCTTGTTTGCATTTACCATGATGTTTAGCGGGGGACTGATTCCGTATTATTTGCTTGTGCGTAACCTGGGAATGCTGGATACCCGCTGGGCTATGATAATACCTAATGCAATGGCCGTATGGAATGTAATAATAACCAGAACCTTTTTTCAGACAAATATTCCCGATGAGTTGCGCGAAGCTGCCCAGATAGATGGTTGTTCCGACTTACGCTTTGTTTGGAGTGTGGTCATACCCCTGTCATATTCGATTATAGCGGTTAACGCTTTGTTCTATGCGGTGGGCCATTGGAATTCCTATTTTGATGCTTTGATATTTTTAAAATCCCAGGAGCTTTATCCCCTTCAGATTATTCTGCGTGACATTCTGATACGAAATGAAATTGATGCTGCACAATTGTCCATGTATGATGTGCGGGATGCTATGGCTCGAGAGGCATTGAAATATCGGCTAAAATATTCACTCATTGTTGTCGCTAGCGTACCTGTACTCAGCATTTATCCCTTTGTACAAAAACACTTTGTCAAAGGTGTGATGATAGGGTCTTTGAAAGGTTGAACAATAATGAATTATATTTATGCTCTCTGTCTTAAACCTCTGGGAAAACAGAGTCATTAAGATGAGAGCAATTAATCATAGTGTAAAGGAGGAAAAAGGATGAAAAGAAGCTTACTGCTGTTCATTTCCTTATGCCTTGTACTGGCACTGCTTTTTGCCGGCTGCGGCGGAAGCAAGGAAACCGAAGATGTTGCCCAGGAACCATCATCGGGGGAGGAAGCCAAAACCGGTGATGAGACGGGTGAGGAGGTGTCTCCTGGCGGTGCCAAAGTATCGGGACCTGGCCAATTTCCTATTGTAGAGGAAAAGGTCACGCTTACCGTATTAATTGGTGGCAACCCTGCAGTTGAGGATTTCAACACCAACTCATTTACAAAATGGTATGAGGAGAAAACCAATGTACACGCAGAATTTGAAGTTTTGCCTGTAAAAGGCGGGGACGAAAAACTGAACTTGATTCTATCTTCAGGAGATTACCCTGACATTATTATGAGTGCCGGCTTATCGGCTTCGCAGATAATGTCTTTCGGTTCTGAAGGTATGTTTATACCACTAAACGATTTGATTGAAGAACACGGTTTTGAGATTAAGAAGATTTTTGAAGAGGAAAGTATGGCATATGTTAAAGATGTTTTGACATTTCCTGATGGCAACATTTATGCTATGCCGGATATTAACGAGTGTTATCACTGCTCTATGGCACAGAAGCTGTGGATTTACCAGCCGTTCCTGGATGCTCTCGGACTTGAGGTTCCAAAAACATTGGATGAATATAGGGATGTTTTACGCGCTTTCAAAACCCAGGATCCCAATGGCAACGGGAAGGCAGACGAAATTCCTCTTGCTGCTGCCACCAGCGGATGGCATGCTCAGCTTCCTGGCTTCTTTATGTGTTCCTTTATCTATTGTGATAATAACAGAAATATGGTAATAAAAGATGGAAAAATTGATGTGACCTTTAACAAACCCGAGTGGAAGGAAGGGCTTAAGTATTTGAGAGATCTGTATGCAGAAGAACTGATAAGCCCCGAGTCGTTTACCCAGGATGAAGATCAATACCGTCAGATGGGAGAGAATCCGGATATCCCGATTCTGGGCTCGGCTGTAGGGGGACACAGCGGTGTTTTTGCACAATTCTATGGCGAAAGCGGTCGCTGGCTGGAATATGTAATAGTTCCGCCCCTCCAAGGGCCGGAAGGCACAAAACCGACATGTTTTTATGATCCTTATATGACCGGTTTTGACACGGTAATTACAAATAAATGTGCAGAGCCCGTAGTTGCATTCAAATGGATCGACGGCATGTACGAACTGGAAGCCATGCTGCGCTCCATATTCGGCAGACTTGATCAAGAATGGCGATGGGCAACAGATGATGAAATTGGACTCCACGGCGAAGCAGGCTTGTATAAACTCCTCGTACCATGGACCGAGACTGTTCAGAATGAATGCTGGTATCAGAGCGGACCGCAGGCTCGTACAGCTCACTTCCGTCTGAGTGAGGTCTACGATCCCGAGCAGCCTTTGGAAAAGATATTATTTGATGCAACCAAACTGTACGAACCCTACAGGCCGGATTATACCGAGGTTCTGCCTCCATTGGTATTTTCTGAAGAGCAATCCAGCGAGCTGGCTGATCTGGAAGCAACAATTCTTGATTATGTGAAACAGATGAATGCCAGATTTATCACAGGAGATGCTGATTTGGAGACAGAATGGGAAACCTATCTGAAGACCTTGGAAGACATGAACTTAGAAAGATTCATTCAGATATATCAGGATGCATATGATTTTAAGTATAAGAAGTAAGCGGACCAATCAGTTCCGGTATTAAGAAATAGGGGAGGGTCGGAAAGGAGGTAATATCTCCAGTCTGATCCTCCTATATTTTTGAGTTTTTGAAATACTGAGTTTTTTGAAGGATATATGCTAAAACCTATAAAATTCTAAAATTATGTATTATAATGGTATTATAATAATAGTATTATAACAAATTCTTCAGGGGGTATGGGAAGTGAAAATCGGTTTGAGCACTTATAGTTTATTACCTGCCATCAAATCTGGTGAAATGAGCGTATTGGACGTGATCCAATGGATTGCCGATAATGGAGGAGAACATGTTGAAATCGTCCCCTTCGGCTATAATCTGGTGGGCAATGATTCCCTGATCGAAGCTATACGAAAAAAAGCTGAAGAAGTTGGAATAGAAATATCCAATTATGCCATATTGGCAAATGTGTTGCAGGAGGATGAAGAAGCTTACGAAAACGAGATCAAAAGATTGATGAATGAAGTGGATATTGCCAACAAATTGGGTGTTATGCGGATGAGACATGATGTATCGGCTTTTCGGCGATCGGCTGATCAGAATACGATAATTCATTTTGAAAAGGATTTGCCCAGAATGGTAGATGCCTGCAGAAGAATAGCAGACTATGCAGCCCAGTATGGCATTATCACGACCGTTGAGAACCATGGCTTTTATGTGAATGGAAGCGATCGGATAATCAGGTTAATACATGAGGTCAATCGGCCGAATTTTAAAATGACTCTGGATGTTGGAAACTTTCTCTGCATGGACGAAGACCCGGTTGTGGGAGTTAAGAAGACCCTTCCCTACGCAGTCATGATTCATCTGAAGGATTTTTATTTGCGTCCTTCCTATCGGGATCCTGGTGGTACAACCCTATTTGATTGTGCCGGAAAATGGTTTAGAACATTTAGCGGCAATTTCCTGCGGGGTGCAATCATTGGGCAGGGCGACATGGATATGTGGGAGATATTGAGACTTATAAAGAATTCGGGATATGACGGCTATATTTCAATTGAATTTGAGGGGATGGAAAACTGCCAGTATGGCTCCAGGGTTGGCATGGACAATGCAAGGCGTATCCTGGGTGAAGTATAAGGGAATATATGCCGTTGCCACTTTTTCGCATATTAGGGAGTGCCCCAATTTATCAGTATGATGTAGGTCTGGACATAAATAAAGTTTGTTTAATAGAATTTAGCATGTTATTTGGCTAATGTGCTAATGGTGGTTTTAATTATCTGATGATGGATAATTAAACCCATATTGTTTTTTTACCGTCGGTTTACATATGTTTTGCCACTGCATATTTTAAAATCCCAGTTATACTTTTCATAATAAATTGCATGAATGATCTTGTCCTTTGCTTTTAATTCGTGTAACATGATAATAGTACCATTCCTGGCAATATTCTAAACTAATTTTTTGCTGAGTGCTCAGAGGGATAATACGTCGGAGGTGAGTCAATTCCTTTTCTTAATCCCAGTTCTACGCCGACGTTGGCATATACCCACAATGTTAATTGGAGAGACATTTCACTGGGGGGATGTCAATTCTGTTCATTATCTTCGGCTCATACCTTTTGATAACAACAAAAAATGCATTCAAATAAGAAAGGATGGAAAACATGGATAAAGGAGAATACAAAATTCATCTGATTGGTAATGCACATATCGATCCGGTATGGCTATGGCGATGGCAGGAGGGATATGCGGAGATTAAAGCTACCTTTCGATCGGCTCTGGATAGGCTGAGGGAATTTCCCGATTTTATATTCACCAGCGCCTGTGCGTCCTACTACAAATGGATAGAGGAAAACGAGCCCGACATGTTTGAGGAGATTAAGGAAAGAGTGCGGGAAGGACGCTGGGCAATTGTGGGAGGCATGTGGCTCCAGCCCGACTGTAACATACCATCAGGTGAATCCTTCGTCCGGCATGTTCTGTACAGCCAGCGGTATTTTATGGAAAAGTTCGGAAAAATGGCTAAAGTAGGCTATAATGTTGACTCTTTTGGTCATAACGGTACGCTGCCGCAGATACTTAAAAAAAGCGGCATGGATTATTATGTGTTTATGAGGCCGGGGGATCACGAGAAGGAACTGCCGGGCAATGTATTTTGGTGGGAAAGCCCGGATGGCAGCAGAGTGCTTGCCTTTAAAATACCCTTTGCCTATAACAGCAGAGGTAAGGATGCGGTAGTGGAAAAGATTCGGCGTACCAATGATCTGGCTGAGGCTCAGGGAATCGACTTTATGTGCTTTTATGGCGTTGGGAATCACGGAGGAGGGCCGACAATTGCAAATTTAAAGGCCATCCAGGAAATACAAAAACAAGATGGCGGTGACAGATATATTTTCAGCTGTCCCGAGAGATATTTCAAAGCCGTAGAGGAGAAAGCATGCAAGTTACCCGTGGTAAGGGATGATTTGCAGCACCATGCCAGCGGTTGTTATTCCGCCAACTGGCAGATAAAAGCCGACAATCGAAAGGCGGAACACAGGCTGATGAGTGCGGAAAAGTTTGCGACTTTAGCCTGTCATATGCTTAATTATCCATACCCCGGTAGGGATTTACAGGCTGCCTGGGAAAAGGTCATGTTCAATCAATTTCATGATATAATGGGTGGCTGTTGCATAAAGGAAGCTTTTGATGATGCAAGGGAATTCCACGGCTGGGCACTGCACACAGGTGCCTGGATTCTGAATGGGGCCATCCAGAAGATATCCTGGGCTATAGATACCATGACAGCTGGCGCAAAGCGTAGGAGCAAGGAGAACCATTGGTACCTGTGGGAATACGATGATATGGGTACGCCTTTTGTTGTATTTAATCCTTTATCCTGGGAGGTTAAATCGACGGTTCAGGTAAACAGCGTCGTAAAAGGGATTACCGATGAGAAGGGCAATCCAATTCCCATACAAATTGTAAGAGGCCCGCAGACCAATGGTCAGGATAAATGGAATACCCTGTTTGAAGCTGTGATTCCGGCATTTGGGTATAGGGTGTATTGGGTGTACCTGAATAAGGAGTTCGAAGGCGTCGGTTTCGACGGCAGTTTTGATAGCAGTTCTGACAGCAGTGAGGCTGAACAGATGAAGCCCACGAATGTGCTTGAGAATTCCTATATAAGGCTGGAATTGGAGCAGCACACCGGCTATATAAAGAGCCTGTACGATAAAATAAACGATGTTGAGGTATTTAAGGGCAGGGGAGCGGTTTCAGTTGTAATTGACATTCACCACTGTGACACCTGGGCTCACGGTATTTTTGAGTTTAACGATGAGATTGGTCGTTTTACCGATGCTAAAATAAAGTTAATGGAAAGCGGACCCTTAAGATGGATCCTTCGCGTAACCAGCCGGTATAATGATTCAACCTTAAGGCAGGACTTCATAATATACCGGGATAAAGCGGAGGTAGAGGTTCGGGTGAAGTTGGATTGGCGGGAAAAGCATAAGATGCTCAAGCTTTCCTTCCCGGTCAATGTGGAGGAGCCAACTGCTACTTATGAGATTCCCTACGGCTTTATACAGAGGCCAACCAATGGCGAAGAGGAACCAGGCCAGCAATGGATCGATGTAACCGGAAAAGCCGGAGACAAATTATATGGCTTATCAATCCTTAACGATTCCAAATACAGCTTTAGTATACTGGATAATGATATGCGGATGACCGTGGCTAACAGCTCCATTATTGCTGATCACTTTGGTGCCCGGGACGAGTGGCGCGAATTTTTGGATCAAGGAGTACAGGAATTTAGCTATGTCCTGGTACCACATCCGGGAGACTGGCGAGATGTCCGGGTGGTGAAGAGGGCCTATGAACTTAACATTAAGCCGGTAGGCATCATGGAGACTTACCATGAAGGACCATTGCCTCAAGCTATGGAAGGAATACGAATATCCGCTGACAACATCATAGCAACCGTTTTCAAGAGAGCTGAGAATGATGACGGTTATATCCTTAGATGTTATGAAACATCGGGGGTAAAGACAAGGGCCGGCATTTCCGTACCCATACTCAAAAGGGAATGGGAGGCTGAATTCGGTCAATGCGAAATCAAAACCTTCTGGATACCGGATGATTCCTCAAAAGAGGTTGTGGAGAGGAATTTGTTGGAACAATAGGAGAATTATAATGCAAATCTCGTGCATGGCACAGGTTGGGAGTTTTCAGTTGTTTTCATAAAATTAAACGATTATTAAGCGGGGAGGATTAAAATGCAAAGATTAAAAATCGGGTGGGCTACAAGGGATATCAGTACCGACAAACCGGTAAACATACCTGGCCAATTCTATATGAGGATTTCCCAGGGTGTGCGGGCTCCATTATTGGCAAATGCGTTGGTTCTGGATGATGGTCGGGATATTGTAGTCTTTCTGTCGGTTGATCTGGTTGCAATTCGCAACAGATTATTGGATGATGTAAGAGCGGCGGTTGAAAAGCAAAATCCCGATATTCCCACCGAAAAGATAATTATGAATGCAACCCATACCCACACCGGCGCTTCATATTATGATTATGATGTCGGCAAAATACTGGATAAAGCCCAATTAGCCGATGCAGAGATTGAGTTGGCATCAAGCCTTGAATACCGTGCTTTCCTTGTATCCCAATGTGCGGACGCTATCTGCGAAGCTTACGAGAAACGCTCCGAGGGCGGAATTGCATACGGTTATGGATACGCAGTTGTGGGCCATAGCCGTCGCGTGGTGTATTTTGACGACATTTCGCAGCGGGGTGGTTCGGTCAGCGGATACATGATAGACGGCCATGCAAAGATGTACGGCAATACTAACGATGACAATTTCAGCCATTACGAAGCCGGAGCGGATCATTTTATAAACCTTCTGTATACATTTGATGAAGACAATAATCTGACCGGAGCTGTTATCAACGTGCCATGTCCCTCACAGAATTCTGAACATGAATACAAGCTTTCAGCCGATTACTGGCATGACGTCCGAGAAGCAATTTGTGAAAAATACGGAGATATTCATATATTGCCGCAATGCGCCGCTGCCGGCGATTTAGCTCCAAGGATTCTGCACTATCGGGCTGCACAGGACAGGCGTTTTAGACTGAAGTATGGAGAAATCGGAGTGGAAAACGCGGCAAGAAAGGATATAGCACAGCGGATTTCAGAGGCCTTTGATGAGGTGTTGAGCTGGGCCAGGAAGGATATAAAGACCGAGGTGCCTTTGGTACATGAGGTAAAAACCGTTCAGCTTGCAAAGCGAAGAATTACCGATGAAGAACTCGAGTTTGCAAAGGAAAGCCTGGAACGATTGGAGAAGGCTGCACCAAAAACTGAAGGCGTCTCACCCATCGAGCTGATATCTGAAATATCCTCATTTGAAGCTCAAAAAAACAGGTTCAGGGAAATTATAGATCGCTATGAAAAACAGGATAAGGAACCGACATTTCCAATGGAGCTGCATGTGGTCAGGCTGGGGGAAATAGCCTTTTCCACAAACTGTTTTGAACTGTATATGGATTATATGCACAGGATTCAAGCCCGTTCTCCTTTTGTACAAACTTTTGTAATCCAGCTTGCGGGTACGTCGGGGGAGGAAGGCGGAACCTACTTGGCTACTGAAAGAGGGGTAGCCGGAAAGGGCTATAGTGCCTGTATGTTCTGCAATTTGGTTTCACCGGAAGGTGGCCAGCAATTGGTGGACGAGACGGTAAAGACATTAAAGGAAATCTATGATAAATAGTATGGGGTGAATGACTTATGTTCATACCGTATCCGTTTTATTGGGACGATGTGCCCATTGATATTTCCTTTGTATTTGACAGGGAAAAACCGGCCGGAAAGCACGGCTTTTTGAAGGTGGATGGCGAGAATTTCGTATTTGAAGATGGGACAAAGGCCGTATTTTGGGGAACTAATTTTAACAGCGGACTGAATTTTCCACCCTTCGATTTCAGCGAAAAGATCGCTAAAAGACTGGCCAAGATAGGTATCAACATTGTGAGATTTCATCAGATGGATGCAGAGTGGGCAACCCCTAATATATTTCAATTCTCAAAGGGGCAGAGGAAGGGCAACACTTTAAGCTTTGATCCCGAGAGCATGAAGAGGCTTGACTATCTGATATATTGTCTAAAGAACGAGGGTATATACATATATATGGATATGCTCACGTATAGAAAATTTAAGACGGGAGACGGGGTTTATGCTGCCCACCAGCTCCAGGATGCAGCCAGGCCTTATTGCCTGTTTGACAGACGGCTGATAGAGCTGCAAAAGAAGTTCAACTACGATCTGTGGACCCATATCAATCCGTATACCGGCCTTGCATATAAGGATGATCCGGCGATAGCCCTTGCAGAGATAATAAATGAAGGGGATATGTTCAGCCGCCCTGTAACGATTCCCTATTACAAAAAACAGCTTGATAAGATGTACTGTGAATGGCTTGAAGAAAGGGGCTTGGACATTCCTAAAGGAGAGATAGATTATTCTTCGGGAGATCCTGTTATGATCGAATTCTTAATCCATGTTCAGGAGAGCTATTATAAGGAGATGATCCAGCATTTGCGGGATATAGGGGTGAAGATCCCGATAACGGGTACCAATTGGGCTGTAAATGCAGCAAACAGAAAGGCCCAATCCGTTACTGATTTTGATGACGGGCATGCATATTGGTATGGTTGGAAGTGGCAGGAAGATGTAAAAGAGTTTATGAACAAACCCATGGTTCGGGAAGTCGACGCAATGCTGCCTTCCTTTTCATTCCAAAGAAAGCTAAATAGGCCGTTTTTCGTATCCGAGTGGGATATGCCCTGGCCAAATGAATGGCGGGCCGAAAGCCCCATCTATCTGGCTGCTGTAGGCGCGTTGCAAAACTGGTCGGGCTTTGCTATTCACACCTACGCTTATACCTCACGTAAGGATATTGATATAACTGGCAAGGAAATAAGCTCCAGAGCCATCGGGAGCGTTCCCTATAGGGAAGGGGTATTTACTACATGGAACGACCCGGCCAAATTCGGTCTCTTTTATCATTGCGCTCTGCTGCTCAGAAGGGGAGATATAAAGTGTGCAAAGGAAAGCTATGAAATAATGGTGGATGATATGGCTCTCACTCCGGGAGAAATTCCGGCTTTGAGTTTGATTGCCGAAAGACACAAGGTTGGTATGTGTTTTGAGGAAGCAGCGGGGGAGATTGAAAAGAATATCATATTGCCGGGCGAGAAGGTTGTGAAAGACGATAAGGGAGAAGTGTTATCCGACACGGGGGAAACATATAGAAGCTGGGAGAAGGGAATCGGCTGGATTGACAGCGAGCGGACGAAAGCAATATACGGCTTTGTGGGCAACGTACCACGGCTTGAACTGAATGGGGTCAGCTTTGAGGTTAAGACCGATTTTGCCACAATTGCCCTGAGCTCATTGACCGATAAGCCTTTACACCTCTCCGATAATATATTGCTGACGGCCGTTGGAAGATCCGAAAACACCGATATGAAGTTCAATAAGGAGCGCAACAGAATGTTGGACGTCGGACGACCTCCAATATTAATAGAGGCTATAGAGGTGGATATAGCACTGAAAACTGAACTGAAAACATTAAGGGTGTGGTCGGTCAATGCGGAAGGATTCTTCGCGGGAGTTGTCCCCTCCACATATGAAGACGGAGTTTTTAAATTCAAACTAGGCAAGGAGTTTGCATCCATGTATTATTTGATACAGGCTGAATAACGTTGGAAACGATTTATTCATTTTGAAGGTGTCCCTCCATATTCAAAGAAGTGCGTGAAAAGGCGATTAGGCGTACATCAGGGCTTGCTGCTTAAGTCGAGTACAAATATTGAACAAAAGAATCAATAAAAATTACAGGTATGGAAAGGAAGGTAAATGGTTATGAAAATTGTCAGGCATAATTTAACCGAAGACGGACGGGTCTGTTTAACAGGCTATATTCAGGAACCATCCAATGAACTAAAGAATGTTGCGGAAAGGCCGGCAGTTTTGGTTTTTCCGGGAGGAGCCTATGTTTTTACTTCGGATAGGGAGGCAGAACCTATTGCTCTGGCCTATTCTGCCCAGGGGTTTCAAACATTTGTGCTCAGATATTCGGTTGGCAAACATGCTAACGGTTGTAAACCGTTAAAAGAAGCCTCTGATGCCATTGGAATAATAAGAAGGAATGCCAGGGAATGGAATGTTATACCTAATAAGATTGCCGTATGCGGTTTTTCTGCAGGCGGCCATTTAGCAGCATGGGTGAGTTTAAAAGGGGAACATCGTCCAAATGCCATGATTCTGGCATATCCTGCCCTGGAACTGGTAATTAACGATGATATACACGATAGGTTAATACAGATGTTACTCGGCGGGAACTATACAAGGGAAGAAGCAGAAAAGTTAAATCTGTACCACTATGTTGATGAAAATGCAATCCCCATGTTTTGCTGGCATACCTTTGAAGATGCGTTAGTGGATGTTAAAGGGGTTTTGAAATTCATATCCAAATACACCGAGTATCAAAGACCCTTTGAATGCCACATTTTCCAGCAAGGTGTACACGGCCTTTCATTGGCTCTTCCTATTACCGCAAACGGAAGAACCGACTTTGTCGATTACCATGCTGCAAAATGGTTTGAGATGAGCGTTGAGTGGTTGTATCGTACTTTCGGAAAGCCTGAGCTTGCTGAATAGAATAGCCTAATAAGTTTGATTTAAAATATAAGCTGGTTGTGAATTTGATTCAACATGGGATTTTATAGGTTGGATTATAATGATGAAATTCAGGGAGGAGGAACCTCCCCTTCTTTTATTTTGTTTGCTGTTGTTTAAGTGCGTTTAAAGTGTCAAAAAATTTTTCAAAAAAGAAGGATTTTTTGAAAATATGTTGAATTATTAAATTAACAACTTGCGGTACCGATAACGGAAGGATGAAGTTATGAAGAAAGTTACACTACAGGATATAGCTGATGAGCTTGGGATATCGAAAGGAACGGTGGATCGTGCCATACATAACCGACCGGGTGTCAGTGCAGCCACAAGGGAAAAAGTTCTAAACCTAGTAAAAAAATATAATTACAAACCAAATAAGGTAGCCCGTTTACTGTCCTTAAAATCAAAGATGATTAATATCGGTGTTATCTGTCAAAGCAATCCGGCTTTTTTCTGGAATAACGTGAAGGCTGGGATAAAGGCCGCAGAGGCAGAATTAGCAGACTTTGGAATGCAGCTTATACTGAAGGAGTTGAAAAATTACCGCGAAGTAAATGAACTCCTTGAAAAAATTGACGAGCTGACCGTTGAGAAGATAGACGGACTGGTTATAGTTCCGGTAAACAGCGACAGACTGAGAAAAAAGATCAATGAATTGAGCCAAAAATCCATTGCCGTAGCCACTTTAAATGATGATATAACTGACTCCTCAAGGCTTTTCTATGTAGGTCCCCAGATGAGGCAGAGCGGCAGAATTGCAGGAGAGCTTATCGCTAAATTTTTAAGGTTAAAGGGCAGGGTAGTTACGCTGAATCCCAGTATCCAATCCCTCGAATATGAAGAAAGGCTGAGAGGTTTTAAAGAAATTCTGAGGGAAGAGTACAAGGGCATCAACTTAATAGCTGAATATACCTTTAACTATGATGCTTTGGGAGAAAACGGGCAAAACGTTATAAAAAGCATTCTTGAAAATACCGGGGAGTTTGATGCTATCTATGATGTTGACGGGGTGTCTTTATACGACATCGGGTGCATTGTAAAAAACAGCAAAAAGCTCAGGAATGCAATTGTAGTGGGTCATGAGGTATCCGAAAATGTGAAGCGTTTGATGGAGGATGGTATAATTCACGCGTGCATAAGCCAAGATCCTTTTTCACAGGGCTATTATGTGATTAAATTGTTGTTTGATTACCTGGTTGAAGGCAAGAAACCTCCTTTTGACAGGATGTACACCAGGCTTGATGTAATTTTTAAAGAAAATATGATAAGTCCAAGGAATATAATAAATTCATATTCCAGTACCAGCTCAGGTCCGGTGGCCGGCAGTTAGGCTTTGTAAGATATACAAAGCATGCTCCGTATTTACTGGTTGGCGTTACCGATAACGTAAAAAACGACGTAACTGTGGATAAAGAAGTTGATGGAGCATTTTCCGTACTGCAATTTAAGGTTAAAGACAAGCCTTCTCGGTCTGTGGTTTTATAGCATAATACACTTTTTGGCCGGGATATGTGAAGTAAAAAAATAATGGGAGGTGGAGGCTAAAGCAAAAATAGCTTAATAAACCAAACCTGCTAAGTTAAGGGATGTTGAAAAAAATGAATGAGGTGAAACAATATGCGTAAACCCGTGATTGGACTTTTGCCTTTTTATTTGGAATTATACGATCAGGCAATGCCTCAGATAAGAGGCAGGATCAACAGCTTTGTTACAACCATCAGCAATGAGCTTGAAAAAAAAGGTTTAGCAGTAATATGTTCCGATGTATGCAGAATAAAGCCCGAATTTGAAAAGGCCGTTAAAGACTTCGAAAGCAGGCAAGTAGATGCTATTGTTACATTGTATTTGGCCTATTCTCCGTCATTGGAATCGTATGAAGCATTGATTAAAACCGATTTGCCCTTGATAATTCTGAATACCACTCCTACATACGTCTTTGACAATAATACCTCTCCTGACGAAATTATGTATAACCACGGAATTCATGGTGTCCAGGACCTTTGCAATCTGTTGAAGCGTTTTAATAGACAATACTATATTGAAACCGGTCATTGGCAACATTCGGATGTTTTGGATCGTGTTGTTTCATGGGCCAGGGCCTCCAAGCTGGCATCGAACATAAAGACGGCCAGAGTAGGTATCTTGGGCGCACCCTTTAAAGGAATGGGCGATTTTGCCGTGCCTTTTGATGAATTGAAAAAGAACATAGGCGTGGAAGTAATCGAATTCGATATGGACGAGGCAGCGGCATTGATGGAAAGCATTACGGAACAAGAAATAGAAGATGAAATAGCTTCTGACAGAGAGCGTTTTGATGCTTCCAATATAAATGAGAAGACCCATTACCAATCCGTTAAAGTAGGCCTTGCTCTGCGCAAATGGATTAAGAACAAACAGCTGGACGCTTTTACCGTAAATTTCCTAAACATTAGAAAGAACTCCCCAATAAATGTAATGCCGTTTTTGGAAATCGAAAAACAGATGGCGATGGGGATTGGATATGCTGGAGAGGGGGATGTGTTGACGGCGGCTCTGTCAGGCACTCTTGCATCTGAATTGGAAGAGACCACCTTTACCGAGATGTTTTGCCCCGATTGGAAGAACAATACCGTTTTTTTGAGTCATATGGGTGAGATGAACGTTGCCATAGCTGCATCTAAGCCGGTATTGGTCGAGATGGATTTCCGATATACCGATGGGGATAATCCTGCCATTGCATATGCCTTATATAAGCCGGGACGGGCTGTAATCGTAAACCTGGCACCGGATGCAGACGGCCAATTCACGCTGATCATTGCTAAGGGAGAAATTATTGATATGAGCGGCTATGACAATTTCAAAAACAGTATCCGAGCCTGGTTTAAGCCGGAATGCGATATTTCCGAATTCCTGACAAAGTTCTCGATGGCAGGAGGAACCCATCATTCGGTGTTATGTTATACTTCTGACTTTGATATCATACAAAAATTCGGGCAATTGATGGGTTGGAATATAGTAATAATATAAATAGAATTCGCGGAAAAACAGCAGGGAAGTGTAAGATGTTCATTCTTTAGCTTTCTATAAATTAAGTACGTAAACAGGAGAAAAAAACGAATATAGGGAGGTTTGCAAAATGGAATTTAAGGTTTTTCAAAAAGAATTGGAACTGCAATCCAGGGGTTGGATTCCTACATTTCATGATATCACAAAGGAAGTTATTGAGATCGTAGAAGCGTCGGGTGTTAAAAACGGTATATGTTCCATTGTTTCCCATCATACTACCTGCAGTGTAATCATTCAGGAATGTTCCCATGACATTGATTCCTTTGATCTGGAATACCTGCAGCACGACCTCTTGGATATCATGCGTAAATTGATTCCCGACTATGTTGAAGAAAAACAATATCGACATCCCGGTCCTGTTCATTTACAGTTCGCTCGTTATGTTAATGAGCCCGGTGATTATACCAGCATGAACACGGATGCCCATCTTCGCAGCGCATTTTTTGGCCGCAGCGAATGCATGACAATTAAAGACGGCAAACTGGATGGGGGAGAATTTGCCCATATATATTTTGTTGACTGGGATCATGTTAGGGCACGTCGAAGGCAGGTAAACATTACCATTATGGGGACTACGGAGGATGTGGGAGATCGAAAGTGGAACAACGGGGAAGTTATAAATACTCTGCGCAAATATACGGATGAAGAGAAGGCCTATTCTCCGTTATTCGATTTACAGCAGAAGAGGTAATCTGGTTTTTTGTTACGGCGGCATCTCTGCAATAAAATATGGAAATTATGCTGTAAATGATGGAAGTATTTGTACAATGGCGGAGGTGCCACCGTAAATTCCAAATGTAAATGCATAAATAGGAGATGATTTAGGATATTACGTTTTGATGGGAATGGTCGTTTGAAATGCTGCATTAACTGTTTTGGCTATTTGGCTGGTTAATCTGCATTCTATGAGAATGACGGATTTGGATTCTGAAGGGGGAATGCCATATGAAAGAAAGTTCATGGAAGTATGCCCGGGACTCATTTATTATTGAAGCGGAATGCATAAGGAAGGCTTTAGATCATATAGATAAATACGCTTTTGAAAGGGCTATTGATGCTCTGGCTAAGGCCGAGCGTATTGCTGCCAGCGGATGCGGCCATTCGGGCATAGCATGCCGGCATTTTGCTCACTCAATGTGCTGTATTGAACGACCTGCAAGATTTATTTCGCCGGCTGAAGCGCTTCACGGGGGTATGGGTTTTGTCCGGAAAGGTGATGTTATGGTACTGGCTTCCCGTGGAGGCAAAACTGCCGAGCTCCTGCCCATCCAACAGATATGCAGGAAGAAGGGGGTAACCATTATCAGTATAACCGAAAATATGGAGTCACCCCTGGCGATGGGTTCGGATATTGTAATAAAGATGCATGTTGAACGGGAAAGCGATAAATATAACAGTCAGGGTACGTCAAGCTTTGTAGTATTATCAGCTATATTTGATGCTATCCAAGTCGCCCTTATCGAGGAACTGGATTACAAAAATGAACAGTTTGCCCTTATCCATCCCGGTGGAGCGGTTGGAGAAAGATTGAACAAAGGAGTTTAAAAGGTTTTATAGAAGCATCAAAGGTGAATCTGCCTTTTTCATCAATATGAGGGTAGAAGCTACAAGTATTTGGGAAATATGAGGGTAGAAGCTACAAGTGTTTGGGAGCAGAACCGGGAAGAAAAATTTAAAAAGAAAGAAGGATTTTTGAATATAGTGTAGAATATGTAGAATATAAAATAATGTTACCGATACCGGTAACAAAAATGATATGTAAAATACGGAGAAAAGGAGAGGATTCCCGGTTTATTTGGGTTCTCCAGCAAATGATGCATACAAAGTAATAGTTTAACAGCTAATCAAACGGCCAATCTTATGGTGCTTTCAGTTTGTATATCATGGTTCTGATTTGTATGACTGATCATGGAAATTAATATGGGATTCGAGTATGCCAGAATATAAAATTTTGTCATCTACGTTACCGATAACGCAACCAGGTTTGGGAATTGGCTCCCCGATTTTCCCATTCAAATAAGATTTGAAGAATTCGTTTACCTGTTATAAAAGGGGGATCTAAGTCTGAGGGGGCATCTAAGTTTGAGAGTCCCGGGAAAGGAAGATGATGAATGAGCAAAATGCATAAAATTAAAGTTGGTGTGTTTGGCGCTTACAGGGGAATGACCATGATCAACGTCATGGCAAGGCATCCCGAAGCTGAATTGGTGGCCATCTGCGATAAATATCAGCCACTATTGGAAAGGTGTAAAAAGGTAGCGGAGGAAACCGGTTCAAAGATTACATACTATACGAATTTTGAAGCCTTTTTCCATCATGATATGGATGCTGTTGTGCTGGCTAATTATGCTACCGAGCACGCACCCTATGCTATAAGGCTGCTCAACTCCGGCAGGCATGTGGTCAGCGAGGTCTTGCCGGTACAGACCATGGCCGAGGCCGTTCAGTTGGTAGAGGCAGTAGAACAAAGCGGCAAGGTATATTCTTATGCTGAGAATTACTGTTATTTTGCAGCCACACAGGAGATGAAACGGCTGTATGCCAGTGGTGAGATAGGTGAATTCATGCACGGAGAGGGAGAATACGTTCATAATTGTGAACCCATTTGGCATCTGATTACATATGGAGATAAAAACCATTGGAGAAACCGCTTATACTCTACTTATTATTGCACTCACAGCCTGGGACCCATCATAACCATAACGGGTGAACGTCCGGTAAAGGTAGTTGGCTTTGAAACGCCCAATGCCAGATATATGGCTGAACTAGGCTATGGCGGCGGAACCTCGGGAATGATACTAGCCCAAATGAGCAACGGTGCTACCGTAAAAAGCCTTCATGGCAATTTAAAGAGAGAGCCATCTTCGATTTGGTACTGCATTTACGGAGATAAAGGCATGATGGAATCGGATCGATGGCATGAAGGGGTAAATCGAATTTACGTATATAAGGACGGAGAGGGGATAACTGATACTGAGATCAGCTACCAGCCAAAACCCAGAATCAGCACGAAGCTATCCAGAACCATACAGGGCCATAGCGGCAGCGATTTTTATACCATGCACTATTTTCTCGAGAAGATATTGGGTCGGCCTGATGGAGAAGAAGCTATAGATGTTTACCAGGCGCTGGATATGGCACTTCCGGGGATCCTGGCATACCGCTCTATATGCAACGGCAACATACCAATAGAAGTTCCGGATTTCAGGGATAAAGCTGTGAGGGAAAAATATCGGAATGATAACTGGTGCACCGATCCAAATGTCGCCGGAGACAATTTAGCTCCCCGATGCTCTTTTGGCAGCCCTGATATACCTGATGAGGTGTATGAAAGGGTAAGAAAGCGCTGGAAAGAAGAGACAGCTGAATAGTGGCAGGTAGGGGGATTGATATGAACGAATTAATACTGGGAGTTGACATAGGAACTACTGGGACCAAAACCATTGTGGTTAACCCAGAAGGGGAGATCCTTGCAATCGCCTATAAAGGATATCCTACCTATACGCTTCATAACACATGGGCGGAACAGGATGCCATGGACTGGTGGGATGCGGTAGTTGCTACCATCAGAGAGTGTATCCGTGATGAAGAAATACGAAAGAATATAGTAGGTATTGGGCTTTCAAGCCAGGGTGGTAGCTTGGTACCTGTAGACGACCATGGGAAACCTTTAAGAAAATCCATTACCTGGATGGATCAAAGGGCTTCAGCTCAATATGAAGAATTGAGAAAGAAGAATTTGGACGATTATGTGTACAGGACTACCGGATGGAAACTGGGAAGCGGGCTGAATGCTTTGCAGATTCTATGGCTTCGTGAAAACGAACCTGATTTATTCCGACGTACATATAAGTTTCTCTCAACCATTGATTTTATCGCATATAAGTTAACCGGCGAATTTGCAATTGATCCCTCCAGTGCAGGAATTACCCAGCTGATGAATATTCACCAGAAAAAGTGGGATTCGGATATTATGGACCGGGTGGGGATCAGGGAGGATAAGCTGCCGTTGCTGATGGATTCCGGGAACGTCATTGGAAAGTTGAGTGAAACAGCCCGGGAAGAACTGGGATTGGCAGAAAATGTAATCGTAGTAGCCGGAGCCCATGATCAGTATTGTTCAGCAACCGGTGCCGGAGTGGTAGGTACGGAGGATATTCTATTAGCTACGGGTTCTGCGTGGGTAGTGTTGGGAGTGTCCGACAGCTACAAGGAAGAATTCCACGACCATATAGCCCAAAGTCGTCATGCTGCTGAAGAAAAATGGGGTACACTCGTCAGCATGGGTCCAAACGGCAGGGTTATGGAGTGGTTTAAAGATAATCTGGGCAAAGAAGTGGTAAACAATGATGGGAGTAAGTATGTTGAGGAATTTGGTCAGATAGATGGAAAAGCAGCCGAAAAGCCGCCGGGAGCAAATGGCTTGATGTTCTATCCTTCCTTCAGCGGTGTTTATTATATCGACAAAGCAAAGCTCAATAAGGGTACCATCTTAGGCTTAGCTTTTAACCATGATCGGTATGACATCGCCCGTGCTCTGATGGAAGGGGTAGCCTTTGATGTCAGAAGCGTAATAGAAATATTTTATCCTCAAACCTTTAAGAAAGGTACCCTGGTTATGGCGGGCGGAGCAGCTCAAAGCATTCTTTGGCCTCAGATTATAGCTGATGTAATGGGGGTGCTTATTAATATCCCTAAGGTAAAGCATACATCTTGTCTTGGCGCCGCTATAATAGCAGGAAAGGCTCTAAAATGGTTCCCCACCATTATAGAAGGAAGCCGTCGTCTGGTGAGCTATATAGATACGTATGAAGCTAACCCAGACAATGTAGAGAAATATCAGCAATTGTTTACACAATACAAGAAACAGCTGAAGTTAATAACGGAATGCTATATTAATTGATATCAGGAGGCCATAAATCAGTAGTGGAATAATGAAATTACCAATATAAAACTCAAAAAACCAATGTTATTTAGGTTTCATGCAGGATTCCCTTACTTTATTTTTGTGGCTATATAATGCCAACTTAAAGTTATGGGAATACTGCTTGAAATATTGAGTAAAACCCTGAAACAGATCATTTAGGGTTTTACAAAAGTCTACGACATAATTATATATAAGGAGGTATTGTTAATGGATTTCAAGGGTAGACGGGTACTTGCCATGATATTATTGTTGATGATCCTGCTTACATTTATAGGAGGTTGTGGTAAAGGAAATGAACCGGCGGGATCAAAGACACCATCGGATCAAAGCTCATCCGGAGATGCAGATGGTTCCGGCGACGGAGATAAGGCTGGTGAAGAGCGCCCATTATACGTCATTAAGAGGTTAACAAGTCCTACCAAGATTAAAATGAGCGATGAAACAGTGATCGGTGAATACATTAAGGAAAAGTTTGGTATTGTTTTTGAGTTTGTCCCATATACAGGTGATATCCGGGAGAAACAAAACTTAATGCTGGCCGCTGGAGACTACGACGAAATTCAGGATATGCAGCGTGAGGATATGGTGTTGAACTATATTCAAGCAGGGGCGTTGATCGAGTTGGATCAATACCTGGATAAAATGCCGGATTTTGAAAAACGCTTTGATGAAATAATTCCTTACTGGCGTATACCTGGCAATGGTAAACTTTACAAATGGGAAACATGGATTCCGCGCAAATTAGATTCAGACATAGAAGTAAATGATGTT
>LSQX01014395.1_pt2 | contig 68948 bp, 68 predicted proteins | sample 654561 | NCBI WGS metagenome assembly LSQX01 (sample SAMN04489861, study PRJNA283612) | anaerobic digester metagenome | isolation source: 4 biogas reactors fed with cattle manure at either 37C or 55C with and... | place: Denmark: Kongens Lyngby | collected 2014
TGCCCAGGCATTCCCTGGATTACCTGCTGCAACCGCTGCTGTTGAAAAAGATCGAGGGGGTGGAGGGAGGAGAGGTATCCGGGCTCTCCTACCACAGCGCCAAAGTCCAGGCGGGAGACCTCTTCTTTGCCCTGGACGGGCGGCACCGGGAAGGCTGGCGCTACGCCCGGGAGGCGGTAGCCAGCGGAGCCGTGGCCGCGGTGGTTCCGGAGCGGGCGCTCCTGGAAGGAGTTCCCCTGATCCGGGTTCCCGATGTCCGCCTGGCCCTGGCCTTAATCGCCGATCGCTTTTACGGGCATCCTTCCCGCTCCTTGAGGGTGATCGGGGTCACGGGAACCAACGGCAAAACCACCACCACCCACCTCATTGATCACCTGTTTCGGAGCAGGGGAGAGAAGACAGGGCTGGTGGGAACCATAAGCTACCGGCTGGGGGCGTCGGTAATCCCCTCGTCGGCCACCACCCCCGAAGCCAGCGATCTGCAGGAGTTGATGGCGAAGCTGGTCTCCCTGGGGGCCGGCCGGCTGACCATGGAGGTCTCCTCCCATGCCCTGGAACAGAAGCGGGTGGCCGGGTGCCGCTTTGCCGTGGTGGTCAATACCAATGTTACCAGCGAGCACCTGGATTTTCACCGGACCTTTGAGGCCTACCGGGAAGCCAAGGCCCGGCTCTTCTCCATGATGGGGACGGAGTTCGACGATTACCGGGGGCCGCGGGTGGCGGTGCTGAATGCCGACGACGAGAGCTTCCCGTACCTGCAGAGGCGCTGCAGCGCCCAGGTGGTCACCTACGGCCTTAAGCGCCGGGCCGATGTGGCGGCGGCGGAGATCAAGATGGACCGGCAGGGTCTCTCCTTCCGCTGCCTGAGCTTTGCCGGGCGGGAGCGGATCCGGCTGAGGCTGCCGGGGATATTCAACGTCTACAATGCCCTGGCGGCCATCGCCGTCGGCCTGGTGGAGGGCTTCTCCCTGGAGGAGATGAGGGAGGCCCTGGCGGGGTTTGGCGGCGTCCCCGGCCGCTTTGAGCTCATCGAAGGGAGCCAGGATTTCCTGGTGGTGGTCGATTACGCCCACACCCCCGACGGCTTGGAAAATGTTTTGAAAGCGGCCCGGGATCTGACCCGGGGGCGGCTGATCACCGTTTTCGGCTGCGGCGGGGAGAGGGATCGCAGCAAGCGCCCCCTGATGGGCGAGGTGGCGGGAAGGTACAGCGATTATGCCGTGGTAACCAGCGACAATCCCCGGGGCGAAGACCCGGAAGCCATTGTGGCGGATATCCTCCCCGGGCTCTCCAAGAGCCCCCTCCGCTCCTACCGGGTGGTCCTGGACCGCCGGGAAGCCATCAAGCTGGCCCTGGAGGCGGCGGGCCCGGGAGACCTGGTCCTCATCGCCGGTAAAGGCCACGAGGAGTACCAGGTGATCAAGGGACAGGTTTTTCCCTTCAGCGACCGGCAGGTGGCCCTGGAGCTGCTGGCCGGGAGAGGAACGAGGAGCGATCTGAAGCCATGCTGTTGAAAGGTACGGAAATAATGGAAGCCTGTTCCGGCTTGCTCTTGCAGGGGGATCCGGAGAAGGAGATCACCGGCTTTTGCATTGATTCCCGCCAGGTTAAGCCGGGTGATTTTTTCGTTCCCTTGCGGGGGAGCCGGGAAGACGGGCACCGCTATATACCCCAGGCCCTGGCCGCGGGGGCGGCGGGTTCCTTTTATGCCCGCCCGGTGCTCCCCGCCGAGATCCCCCGGGAGAGCCTGATTATCGGGGTCCGGGACCCCTTGAAAGCCCTGCAGCAGGTGGCGGGATTTTGCCGCCGCCGCTTTGACCTGCCTGTGGTGGGGGTGACGGGGAGCAGCGGGAAGACCACCACCAAGGATTTTATTGCCGGCGTTCTCAGCAGCCGCCTGAAGGTACTGAAGACGGAGGGGAATCTAAACAACGAGATTGGATTGCCCCTCTGTTTGACGAAGCTGGAGAAGGAGCACCAGGTGGCCGTGCTGGAGATGGGAATGAGCGCCCCGGGGGAGATCGCGGCCCTGGCCCGCATCGCCGCCCCCGGCATCGGGGTGATTACCAATATTGGGGAGGCTCACCTGGAACATCTGGGTTCTGTGGAGAATATCGCCCGGGCCAAAGGGGAACTCCTGGAAGCCGTGGGCCCCTCGGGGGTGGCGGTGCTAAACGGAGACGACCCTTACCTGCGCCAGATGGGGAAGCGCTTCCCGGGGAAAGTTTTCTTTTACGGCTTGGAGCAGGGAGATATAAAAGGAATGGAGCTGTCTTATCAGGGAGAGAGCAGTCGTTTCCGGGTGCGCTTCCCCAATGGACAAGAACACCCCTTCCATCTCTCCTGGCCGGGCCGGCACCTGGTCAGCAACGCCCTGGCCGCCCTGGCGGTTGGCTGGATCTTCCAGTTGGAGCCCCGGGAGATGGAGGTCGGCCTTTCCGCCAGCCGGATCACCGGCGGGAGGCTGCAGATCCGGAAGGCGGCCAACGGGGTTAAGATAATTGACGACAGTTACAACGCCAATCCCGGTTCCGTCAAGGCTTCCCTGCAGGTGCTGGCCGACCTGGCCGGAAAGCGGGGGGTGGCGGTGCTGGGCGACATGCTGGAGCTGGGCCCGGCGGCGGCGGCGCTCCACTACCAGGTGGGGGAGGCGGCCGCCCGCAGCGGAATTGCCGCCCTGGTAGCGGTGGGAGAGATGGCCCCTGAAATAGTGGAAGGAGCCAGGAAAGGAGGGCTTTCGGCTTCGGCAAGCTCCGGCCACCACGGGGCTCTGGAGATCTTAAGGGATCTGCCCGTGGAGGCCGGGTGGTATATACTGGTTAAAGGATCTCGGGGGATGCAGATGGAAAAGATCGTGGCGGCCCTTTTGGAGCTGTACGGCGGAGAGGAGCGGGATTATGCCCCAGGAACTGCTTAGCGGCATCGTCGTCTCTTTTGGGATCAGCCTCCTGCTAGGCCCTTTCTTTATCCGCTACATGAAGAGGCTTCAATTCGGGCAGCAGATCAGAGAGGACGGTCCGGCCCGCCACCTGGCCAAGGCGGGGACGCCCACCATGGGCGGGGTGGTCTTCCTGGCGGCGGCCTTAATTACCCAGCTGCTCCTGGGCCCGCGCCAGGCCGCCGTATTCCTGGCCTTTCTCCCCACCCTGGGAGGCGCCGTTATCGGTGGGCTGGACGATTATACCAAGGTATCCCGCGGGCGCTCCCTGGGCTTGAAAGCGCGAAACAAGATCCTGGGGCAGCTCCTGCTGGCGGGGCTCTTTGCCGCCTTGCTCTTTCAGGCGGGGCACTCCACGGCGGTGGCCATCCCCTTCACGGAGATCCAGCTGGAGCTGGGGAAATTCTACTCCCTCCTGGTGGTGGTGATGATCCTGAGCACCACCAACGCCGTTAACCTGACGGACGGTATTGACGGGCTGGCGGCGGGGACGGCCATTATCTCCTTCCTTACTTTTTTATATATTTCCGCCATGCAGGGGCAGTACGAGCTGGCCTTCTTCTGTGCCGTCATGGTGGGGGCCTGCTTCGGCTTCCTGGTTTACAATCTTCACCCGGCCCGGGTTTTTATGGGGGATGCGGGCTCCCTGGCCCTGGGCGGAGCCCTGGCGGCGGTGGCCATCCTGACGAAAACGGAGCTCTACCTGCTGATTATCGGCGGGGTCTTTGTCATCGAGACCCTGGCCGTTATTCTGCAGGTGGCCTCCTTCCAACTGACGGGGAAGCGCCTTTTCTTGATGACCCCCCTGCATCACCACTTTGAATTAAAGGGCTGGTCGGAGTGGCGAGTGGTTACCAGCTTCTGGGCCCTGGCCTTTATCCTGGCCCTAGTGGCCCTGCTGGATCTGGGAGGCGGATTTTTTTGAAAGTTTATGAAGGCAGCTATTCTTCTCTGCTGGAGGAAATCCGCGGGCGCCAGGTGGTGGTGGTGGGCCTGGCCCGAAGCGGCGTGGCCGCCGCCCGGCTGCTGGTTAAGCTGGGGGCGGCCCGGGTGGTGGTCAACGATCACAAGCCTGCCGAAGCCTTGCGCCAAGAGCTGGCGCTGCTGCCCAAAAGCCCCGTCCTGGAGCCGGTCCTGGGGGGCAATGACCCCGCCTTGATTGGGCCCGGTGTCTCCCTGGTGATCAAGAGCCCGGGCGTTCCTCCTGACCTGGGGATGCTTCAAAGAGCCGCCTCCATGGAAATTCCGGTATTATCGGAAATTGAACTGGCATATGCTTTTATTAAAGCCCCCATCGTGGGGATTACCGGCACCAACGGGAAGACCACCACCACGGCCTTGACGGCGGCCATCCTGAAGGAAGCCCGCTTCCACCAGGTATTTGCGGCGGGAAACATCGGCTGGCCCCTTTGCGACCTGGTGGGAAAAGTGGAAGCCACGGGGATCGTGGTGGCCGAGTTGAGCAGCTTCCAGTTGGAGAACATCCGCAGCTTTAGGCCGGCGGTGGCGGTGGTGCTCAATTTTTCCCAGGACCATCTCAATTACCATGGCAGCCTGGAGAACTACTTTGCGGCCAAGGCCCGCATCCTGGAAAACCAGGGTCCCGGAGATTTTGCCGTCCTGAATGCCGCCGATGGGGCGGTGGCGGAGCTGCAGTACCGGGCTCCGGGCCCCCTGCTCTGGTTCGGCAGCGGGAAGCGGGTGCCGGGGGTGGGCGTGGAAGAAGGCTGGGTTTACCTGTACAGCCCTACGGGAGAGCGGCAGGCCGTCTGCCCCGTGGAAGAGATCGCCCTCCCCGGGGAGCACAACCTGGAGAACGCCCTGGCGGCGTCGGCGGCGGCCTGGGCGGCGGGGGCGGAGGCGGAGGCCATCGGCCGGACCTTGCGCCGTTTTAAAGCCATTGAGCACCGTTTGGAATTTGTTGCCTCCGTTCAGGGCGTGGATTTTATCAACGACTCCAAGGGGACCAACCCCGAGGCAACCATCAAGGCCCTGCGCGCCTTCCCCGGGCGCAGGAAGCTCTTGATCGCCGGGGGAAAAGACAAGGGAAGCGACTTCCGGGACCTGGCCAGGGTTATTAAGGAAGAGGTGGACTTTCTGGTGGTGCTGGGAGAGACGGCGGACCGGATCATCCGGGAGGTGGAGGAGGCCGGTTTTGGAGCCTACCGGAAGGTGGGCAGCCTGGAGGAGGCGGTGGAAGAGGCCTGGCGCCGCAGCAGGGCCGGCGACCTGGTCCTGCTCTCCCCGGCCTGCGCCAGCTGGGATATGTTCAGCAGCTACGAGGAGAGGGGAAACCGTTTCAAGGAACTGGTCCGGCAGATTAAACCGTAGTAGGCACCGGGAAGAAAGGGGCAGAGACATCCATGAAAAAGCCGCAGCGACGGGATCCGGATTTTGCACTGATTCTGGCCATCTTGCTGTTGCTTAGCATGGGGCTGATTATGGTCTTTAGTGCCAGCTACGTTATTGCCGGAGAAAGCCGGGGCGACCCCTACTACTTTCTTAGGAGACAGGCGCTCTGGGTGGGTCTGGGCCTGGCGGGCATGTTCATCCTTTCCCGCTTTCCCTACTGGCGCTACCGGCGGCTCTCCCTCTTTGTGCTCCTGGCCAATTTTGTCCTCTTAACCCTGGTTTTTACCCCCCTGGGAACGGATTTGGGGACCGACGCCCGGCGCTGGTTAAGCATCGGGGGGCTGACCGTTCAACCGGCGGAATTCAGCAAGCTGGCCTTTATTCTCTTTACTGCCGCCTACCTGAGCAGCCGGAGCGTCCGGCTGGAGAATTTCTGGTCCAGCAGCTTCATCCCCCTGGTCCTGGTGGGGATTAATTTTATCTTTGTCGCCGCCCAGCCCGACGTGGGCACGGCCCTGGTCTTGGTGGCGGGCACCATGGTGATCATTTTGCTGGCGGGGATGCCTATCAAGCACTTGGCGGCCCTGGTCCTGCTGGCCCTGCCGCCCCTGCTGGCCATTATCTTCAAAGCCGAGTACCGAATTCGCCGGCTTATGGCTTTTCTCGACCCCTGGGCGGATCCCAGCGGGACTGGGTACCAAATCATCCAGTCCCTCCTGGCCCTGGGGCCCGGCCACCTCTTCGGCGTAGGCCTGGGGCGGAGCCGCCAGAAGCTGTACTACCTGCCGGAGCCCCAGAACGATTTTATCTTTGCCGTGATTGGGGAGGAGCTGGGCTTTGTGGGCGCCGCGGCGGTGCTGCTCCTCTTTTTTGTGTTAATATGGAGGGGGCTTAAGATTGCCATGGCCGCCCCGGATACTTTCGGCAGCCTCCTGGCGGCGGGGATAACGGCCATGATCGCCATTCAGGCCCTGACCAATATCGCCGTAGTCACCGGCTCCATACCTGTTACCGGGATTACCCTGCCTTTAATCAGCGCCGGGGGGAGTTCGGTCTTTATCACCCTGTGCAGCCTGGGGGTGCTGCTGAACATCTCCAGGTATGCCCAGAAGTAGGAGTGCTTATGGCATGAGAATTATTTTAAGCGGCGGAGGGACAGGCGGTCATATCTATCCCGCCCTGGCCCTGGCCCGGCATATTCTGAAGCGGGAAGAAGGGGCGGAGCTTCTCTACGTGGGCACCGCCGCCGGGCTGGAGAGCAAGATTGTGCCTGAGGCGGGCATACCTTTTGTGGCCATACCGGCCCGGGGCTACTCGCGGCGCCTCTCTCAGCTGGGGCCGGTAGTCAAGGAATTTGCCTCCGGCCTGGCCCGGGTGCAGTCCATCATCAGGGATTTCCGGCCTCAGGCGGTCCTGGGTACCGGGGGCTACGCAGCCGCCCCGGTGCTCCTGGCTTCCATATGGCGCCGGATACCCGTGGTTCTCCACGAGCAGAACGCCATTCCCGGAGCCGTCAACCGCTACCTGGCGCCCTTTGCGTCCCGGGTGTGCCTCTCCTTTGAAGCCTCCCGGCCCTATTTTCCCCGCCGGGCCCGGACGGTGGTTACCGGGAACCCCCGGGCCAGCGAGGTAGCCGCTGTGGACCGGAGCGAGTCCCGCCGCCGGCTGAAGCTGGAGGCGGATACCAAGCTGGTTATCGCTTACGGCGGCAGCCGGGGAGCGGCCAAGCTGAATCAGGTCCTGGTCAGTTTTATTAAATCGGGCTGGCTGCCGCCCCGGGTCCGGCTGATCTATGTCACGGGAGAGATATACTATAAGGAGGTAAGGGAAGAACTGGACCCCCTTCCCGGGCAGGTTCAGCTCTACCCCTACCTGAAGGAGATGCCCACTTTCCTGGCGGCGGCGGATCTGCTCATCTCCCGCAGCGGCGCCACCACCCTGGCGGAGATTACCGCCCTGGGGCTGCCGGCCATCCTGGTTCCTTCGCCCAACGTGGTGAACAACCACCAGCATTACAACGCCAGCCTCCTGGCGGAAGCGGGGGCGGCCCGCCTGATCCAGGAAAGCGAATTCAATCCCCGGCGCCTGCGCCGGGAGCTGGAGGATCTGCTCCGGGAGGAGGCGCTCAGCAGGATGGCGGAGGCGAGCAAAAAGCTGGGGATAGTGGATTCCGCGGAGCGGGTTTACCGCTGCCTGCAGGAAGTCCTCCGGCGAGATGGATAAACACAACTGCCGGGAAATCTGCATACAATAAAACGATCTCATGGAGGAGTTGTCAGGTTGAACCTTGAGCGCGAATTGGGGCCGTTACTTAAAAACGGGATAAAGAAAGATGAGCCGATGTCCCGGCATACTTCCTGGCGGATCGGGGGGCCGGCGGACTACCTGGTCTGCCCGGTGGATATCGAGGAGATTGCCCGGGTGGTCCGCTACAGCCATCTCCATGGGATACCGCTGCTGGTATGTGGCAACGGGAGCAACTTGCTGGTGCTGGACGGGGGAATCAGGGGGCTGGTAATGAAAATCGGTTCTCCCTTCCACTACATTCGCTGCGAGGAGGGGAACCGGATCCGGGCCGGCAGCGGGACGCCGATGCCCGACCTGGCCCGGGCCGCAGTCCGGAAGGGCTTGGCGGGATTGGAGTTTGCCGGGGGTATACCCGGTACCCTGGGCGGCGCCCTGATCATGAACGCCGGGGCTTACGGCGGCAACATCGGCTCCCTGGTCCAGTCCGTTACCGTGGTGGATTTCCAGGGCCGGGTCCTGGAGTTGGCCCGGAAGGAAATTGAATTCGGCTACCGGTGCAGCAGCCTCTCCTCGGCGGGGGTGGTGGCCGAGGCTCTGCTGCAGCTGGAGAAGGGAGATCCGGCCCGTTCCGAGGCGCTGCTGGAGCATTACCTGCAGGAACGGCGCCGCAAGCATCCCCAGCTGCCCAGTTGTGGAAGCGTCTTCCGCAATCTCCCCGACCAGCCCGCCGGCCGCTTGATCGAAGCCGCCGGGGGGAAGGGGCTGCGCGTGGGAGGGGCCCAGGTTTCAGAGCAGCATGCCAACTTTATCGTCAATACCGGGGGAGCTACCGCAAAGGATGTTCTGGCCCTGATCCGGAAGGTTCAACAGCTGGTCAAGAAAAAGTTTAACATTGAGCTACACCCGGAGGTAAAAATCGTCGGGGTAGAGAATTAACGGGAGTGGAGCACGTGGATCGGTTGATTATTCAGGGGGGCCGGAAAATAGCCGGGAAGACCAGGGTACATGGGGCCAAAAACTCAATTTTGCCGGTCCTGGCGGCTTCGCTGTTGAATTGCAGCCGGGAAGAGATTGTCTTAAAAGATGTTCCGGACTTGCACGATGTTCGCTCCATGTTAAATATTCTTACCTGCCTGGGGGCAACGGTCCGCTACGCGGAGAGGGATATTATCCTGCGGACCGACCGGGTGGATCGCTGCGAAGTTCCCGAGCACTTGATGCGGGAGATGAGATCCAGCATTTTTTTAATGGGCCCATTGCTGGGTCGCCTGGGCCGGGTACGGCTCTGCCGCCCCGGCGGCTGTGCCATCGGCCCGAGACCCGTTAACTTGCACCTGCGCGGTCTCCAGAGTCTGGGAGCCGCCATCGAGGAGAAGGAGGGCGGGCTTATCGAAGCCCGGGGATTGCTGCGCGGCGGCGAAGTCCTGCTGGATTATCCCAGCGTGGGGGCTACGGAGAACCTGATGATGGCGGCGGTCACCGCCCTGGGCCGGACCGTAATCAGGAATGCCGCCCGGGAGCCGGAGATTGTTGATCTTCAGAACTTTCTCAATTTGATGGGCGCGCGGATCTCCGGCGCCGGCACCTCCACGATAACGGTGGAGCCTTCCGGGCGGGAGCTGGGAGGCGGCTGCTACCGGGTCTTTCCGGACCGCATTGTGGCCGGCACCTACCTGGTGGCGGCGGCGATTACCCAGGGAGACCTTACCCTGGAGGAGGTCTGCCCGGAGCACATGACCTCCCTGCTCCAGGTTTTGGAGCAGGCGGGAGTGGAGGTGGAGACCGGCCCCCGCCGGGTCCGGGTCCGGGGAGGCCAATTGAAAGCTGTCCCGCTGGTAAGCATAGAGCCCTACCCGGGATTCCCCACGGACTTGCAGCCGCCGTTGATGACTCTGCTGGCTTTGTGCCCGGGGGAGAGCCGGGTGCTGGAAAAAGTATTTCAACAGCGCTTTAAGCATGTCCCCCAGCTGAACAAGATGGGGGCTCGCATCCGGGTCAGCGGGCAGGAGGCGTTGATTGCCGGGGTGGAGAGCTTGGAAGGCGCGGTGGTGGAAGCTACGGATTTAAGGGCCGGTGCCGCCCTGGTATTGGCCGGCTTGGCTGCCCGGGGGGAGACCGTGGTTACCCAGATCAAGCATATCGACCGGGGCTATGAGAACCTGCACCTGGTGCTGAACGGGCTGGGAGCCCGGATTAGCCGGGTGGCGGAAGATATTTCCGGCGGAGAGGCGGAGGGCGCTTCCCGCCGGGTGACGGCGGCCGCTTCTCCTGGGGAGGCGCTGCCATGAAGCAGTTAGCCAATCAGCCGGCAAGACAGAAGGTAAGGCGCTTCCCCGGAAGCAAAAGGGAAAGCAGAAAAGCGGCAATCCTTCGGAAAATAGGCCGGGGGCTGCGGTGGGGCTTGCCCTTTCTGCTGGCCGCCGCCTTGCTCCTCTGGGGGGGACAAGCTCTCCTGGGCATTGGGGAGATCCGGGTTGTGGGGCTGCAAGAGCTTCAGCCCCGGGAGATAATCCAGGCCGCGGGGGTGCGGGAGGGAGAGAACCTCCTCCTGGTCTCCGGGGATAAGATCGCCCGGCGGCTGGCGCAGCTTCCTCTGGTGGAGGCGGTGGAAGTGAAGAAGATCTATTTTCCCCCGGTGCTGGAGATATCCGTCAAGGAAAGAAAGACGGCGGCGGTGGTCCTGGTGGGAGGCGGCTGCTGGGCGGCAGACCGGCAGGGAATTGTCTTTAGCCGCCGGGATTCCATGGAGCAGGGGATGCCGGTGGTGACGGGCCTGGAGGAAGAGCCGACCCCGGGCCGGCCCTTGCCGGATCCCAAGCAGGCGGAAGCGCTGCGCCTTTTCCTGGAAGCCCTGGAACAGGTGCCGGGCCTGGACGTTTCCGAGTTAAACCTGGCCGACCCCGACAACCTGCTGCTGTTTACCGTCGAAGGATGGCAGGTTTTGCTGGGAAATTCCTCGGCCATGAAGGAGAAGCTGGTCCTACTTTATGAAAGCCTTCCTTACCTGGACCCCGAGGAGGAGGGCTATATCGACGTGCGGGCGGAAGATCGCCTGGTTTTTGTTCCTGCCGGAGGACAATCATGAAAAAATAGGATCAAAGGAAGAGGGAATCTTCAAGCCATGTTGAATTAATTACGTAACCGCAATGGGGTAGGGGGTATGGCATTGGCACGCAACAATTTTATTGTCGGAATGGACGTGGGAACCTACCAGGTAAGAGTCATCGTTGGCGAACCTCGTCCGGATGGTACCATCAGCGTTGTCGGTTTGGGGCTGAGTCCCTCGGAGGGGATGAAAAAGGGGGTAATTGTCGATCTGGAGAAGACCGTCAACTCTATAGTCAGTGCCGCCGAAGAAGCCGAGCGGATGGTGGGGACGAAGATCGATTCTGCCTATGTCGGCTTTTCCGGTTTAAATATAGAGTTGATCAACAACCGCGGCGTGGTGGCGGTTTCCTCCGAGGACCGAGAGATAAGGCCGGAAGACGTGGAACGGGTCTTGCAGGCCGCCCGGGTGATCGCTCTTCCCTCGGACCGGGAGATCGTGGACATAATTCCCCGGGAATATATTGTGGACGGCTACAGCGATATCCGGGACCCCATAGGGATGCTGGGCGTGCGCCTGGAGGTGGACGCCATGATTATCAGCAGCCCCATCACTTCATTGCGCAACCTGGTTCGCTGCGTCAATAATGCCGGGCTGGAAGTCAAGGGTTTGATTCTCCAGGCCCTGGCTGCAGCGGAAGCCTCCCTCTCCCCCGACGAAAAGGAACTGGGTGTTTTTCTTGTGGACATGGGTGGCGGAACCACTGAGATATCCTTTTTCCAGAAAGGGAAGCTGCAGAGCCTGGCGGTCCTGCCCATCGGCGGCGATCATATTACCAACGACCTGGCGGTGGGATTGCGGACAAGCTTTGCGGCCGCGGAGAACTTAAAGATCGAGCACGGCTGGGCCGCGGCCCACAAGGCCGGAGACGCGGAGGAGATAGAAGTGTACACCGTCGGGGGGAAGGAGAAGAGGCTGGTCTCCGAAAGGGAGATCTCCCGCTTTATCGAACCCCGGATCCAGGAGATCCTGCAGATTACCCGGGAAGAGATGATAAAGATGGGTTGGCCGCAGCTGCCGCCGGCCGGGGTAGTCCTGGGAGGCGGGGTCTCCGCCACCAGGGGGCTTTTGGAGTTGGCCGGGGAGTGCCTGGGCCGGGAAGAGCAGGTCCGGCTGGCGGAGATCAACTATGCCGGCATTCAAAACCCCGGCTATGCCGCCGCCGTGGGATTAATCAATTATATCTACCGCTACCAGCCCAAGCAGTACGCTCCTTCTTCCAGTCGCCCGGCGCAAAGAAGAGAGCAGAGAAGTCTCTGGCAGCGCATTAAAGACTGGCTGGACGACTTTATGGAGTAGTCGAGGGCCGAAGGAGGTTTAAGTTTTGGAATTTGATCTGGAAATGGAACGGTTTGCCTCTATAAAAGTGGTAGGCGTAGGCGGCGGGGGCAGCAACGCTGTCAATCGCATGATTGACGCGGGGTTAAAAGGGGTTGACTTTATCGCCGTCAACACCGATGCCCAGGCCTTGACGCTTTCCAATGCCCCGGTAAAGCTGCAGATCGGGGAGCGGTTGACCCGGGGGCTGGGTGCGGGCTCCGATCCCGAGATTGGGAGGCAGGCGGCGGAGGAGAGCCGGGAGGAGCTGGAAAGCGTCATCAAGGGTGCGGACATGGTCTTCCTTACGGCGGGAATGGGCGGCGGCACCGGGACGGGAGCCATGCCTGTCATCGCCGAAATAGCCCAGGAGCTGGGCATCCTCACCGTGGGGGTTATAACCAGGCCCTTCAGCTTTGAAGGGCGCAAGCGGGCCCGGCAGGCGGAGGCGGGGATCGCCGTGCTGCAGCAGAAGGTGGACACCTTGATCACCATCCCCAATGACCGGCTGCTGCAGGTGGTGGAGAAGCGCACTCCCATCGTGGAAGCCTTCCGCTTTGCCGACGATATCCTGCGCCAGGGGGTCCAGGGCATTTCGGACCTTATTGCCATCCCCGGCTTGATTAACCTGGACTTTGCCGATGTGCGGACTATTATGGCGGAAACCGGCCCCGCCCTGATGGGGGTGGGACAGGGCAGCGGGGACAACCGGGCCGTGGAGGCGGCCAAGGCGGCTACCAACAGCCCCCTGCTGGAGACCTCCATCCAGGGGGCCCGGGGCATACTGATCAATATTACCGGCGGAACGGACCTGGGCCTGTTTGAGGTGAACGAGGCGGCGGAGATCGTCTCCAGCATGGCCGATCCCGAAGCCACCATTATTTTTGGAGCGGTGATCGATGAAGAGCTGAAGGACCAGGTGCGGATCACCGTCATTGCCACCGGCTTCCATACGGAGGAGAGCAGGTCGGAAACGCTGCGGGTCCTTAGCCACGACAACTTTGGCCGGGAAGATATCGATACGCCGGCCTTTATCCGGCAGGTTAAAAAATAGCCTTCCGGCCTAGAAGGCCTAGAAAAAGTTTTCTGTTGATAAAACCTTCCCTGTTTCCAGGGAAGGTTTTGTCGTTATTTTTGTTTGAAGGCTTTGCCAAGCAACGACATATTTCCCCCGGGGAGCAATATATAATAAAACATATCCGCGGGGGAGGGTTCATATACATAAGAACGAGCCCCGCCATACGGGGAGAGAAGATGTACCTGGATCTTCTGCTTATCCTGAATCTTTTGCTCAATTATTTTCTGCTGCTGATTACCGCCAAAATATTCCGCCACCGACCGGGGCTGTTGAGGCTGGCCGGCGGGGCTCTTCTGGGAGCGCCGGCGGTGCTGGCGGCTTTATGGCCTCTCCATTACCTGCTGACCCTGGCCGTCCTGCTTCTGGCCCCCCTGGCCATGGTGATGGCGGCCTTCTGGCCGGTACGGAGATTGGAGCTTCTGCTGCTCTGGGGCGGATTTTTTCTGGTTTCCTTTATGACGGGCGGTGCGGCCCTGGCCGCCGGGCAGCTCTTCACCCCGGTGGCCAAGCCGGCGGTCATGGGGGACGCCCTCCTGCTGGCGGCCGCCTGCCTGCTCCTTTACCTGCTTCTGGGATGCTTGCAGCCGTACATGGAGGAGAAGAAGTGGCTGCGCCTCTGGGAGTTGGAGCTGACTATTAGCTGGCGGGATCGCCGGAAAACGGTAACCGCTTTCCTGGACACGGGAAACCGGCTCCGGGATCCCGTGGGGAAAAGGCCGGTAATCATCGTCGATTTCCGCAGCCTGGAGGGTTTGCTGCCCGATCCTCTCTACCGGCGCCTGGCGGACCCGGAAGCGGATCTCTGGACCGTACTGGAGGAGATGGGGGATTACGTTCTCGCCGGGGACTTTACCCTGATTCCTTTTCGAGGCGTGGGTGGTTCCCGGGAGATGATGCTGGGCTTCCGCCCGGATGCAGTGGCGGTGAACTGGAGGGGCCAGGTCCGGAAGCTGGGGGCGCAGGCAGTCCTGGGCATCAGCCGGCCCGGTTTCGGGCCGGCGGCCGGCTACCAGGCCTTGCTTCCACCGGATCTGCTCCCGGCGGGATAGTCCGGAAGAGACGGGGTGCTTCAGTTGGTTAAATTATGGATGCGCTGGCGGCTGCAGTTGAAACTCTTTCGGCTGCGGCTGGTCCAAAGACGCGGCCCCAATTACCTGCAGTATATTTACTATGTCAGCAGCAGCGAGGCCTTGCCGCCGCCGCTCTCCCTGGAAGAAGAGGTTTACCTGCTGGATAAGCTGAAGCGGGGAGACGGCGCCGTCCGGGCGGTGCTCATCGAAAGAAACCTGCGCCTGGTGGTCTATATCGCCCGGAAATTTGAGAACACGGGGGTTAACATCGATGACCTGGTCTCCATCGGCACCATCGGCCTGATCAAGGCGGTCAACACTTTTGATCCTCATAAGAACATCAAGCTGGCCACTTACGCCTCCAAGTGCATTGAGAACGAGATCTTGATGTTTCTCCGCCGCAACAACCGCGCCCGGGCGGAGATATCCTTTGACGAGCCCCTGAACGTGGACTGGGACGGCAACGAACTGCTGCTGTCCGACGTCCTGGGGACGGAGGGCGACCTGGTCTTGAAAAATATTGAAGAAGAGGTGGAGCGCTCATTGCTTTACCTGGCCATGAAGAAGCTGAGCCTCCGGGAGCGGCGCATCATGGAGCTGCGCTTCGGGCTGACCAACGGGGTGGAGAAGACCCAGAAGGAGGTGGCCGAGCTTCTGGGGATCTCCCAATCCTACATTTCCCGCCTGGAGAAGCGCATTATCAAGCGCCTGCAGAAGGAGATCCGGAAAATGGAATAGCCTTTAACAAGCCGCCGGGAGCCTTCGGGGTCTTCCTTGGGGCGAAGTCCTCCTAGCCGCCGCCGGGTATAAAAAAAGCTGCCCGGAGAGATACTTTTAGTATCTCTTGGCGGGGAGGCGAGGCTCTCATGAACAAAGTGGAAATATGCGGTGTCAATACCTCCAAGCTTCCCGTTTTAACCAACAAGGAGATGCGCCGGCTCTTCGAAAAAATGAAGAAAGGCGACTTGCAGGCCAGGGAGAAGCTGGTCCACGGCAATTTAAGGCTGGTACTCAGCGTCATCCAGCGCTTCAACAACCGGGGGGAGTATGTGGACGACCTTTTTCAGGTAGGGTGCATCGGGCTGATTAAGGCCATCGACAACTTTGATCTGGGGCAGAATGTCAAGTTTTCCACCTATGCCGTCCCCATGATTATCGGGGAGATCCGGCGCTACCTGCGGGACAACAATCCCATCCGGGTGAGCCGCTCCCTGCGGGATATCGCTTACAAAGTGCTTCAGGTGCGGGACGTCATGGCCAACAAGTTTTCCCGGGAGCCCTCGGTGGGGGAGATTGCCGCCGAACTTAACCTGAAGCGCGAAGACGTGATCTTTGCCCTGGATGCCATCCAGGAGCCCGTTTCCTTCTTCGAACCCATCTACCACGATGGAGGCGACCCCATCTTCGTCATGGACCAGATCAGCGATGAAAAAAATGTCGATGAGCGCTGGCTGGAGATCCTCTCCATCAAGGAAGCCCTGACCAAGCTGAATGAACGGGAGAAGATGATCCTGACCATGCGCTTCTATCGCGGCAAAACCCAGATGGAGGTGGCCGACGAGATCGGGATATCCCAGGCCCAGGTGTCCCGGTTGGAGAAGGCGGCCCTGGGGCACTTGCGCAAATACGTGCAGTAAGCTTCTCCGGGGCACCGGGGGGCCGGCCATAATATAATAGGTACATAGAATCCGGGCCGGGAGGGGAGAGTCTTTGATCAGGATCAGCGAGCTGCGGGACCGGGACGTGGTGAATGTAAACGACGGGCGCCGCCTGGGCCTTATCGGCGATCTGGAACTGGACCTGGAGAAAGGGCGGGTCAAGGCGGTGATCATTCCTTCTTCCGGCCATCTCTTCAAGAAGATTATTCGCTCCAAGGATTACGTGATTCCCTGGGAGAGAATTATTAAAATCGGGGTGGACACCATCCTGGTGGATTACCGGGAAGACCTCCCTCCCTCCGCCGGCGATTAAACTTTTTCTCCCGGCCTTCTTCCGGCGTCCTGCCGGCGGGGCAAAATTTCTTCTGCTTGGGCGGAAGAGGCAAGTCCTGCGGAAAAGGTACGGCCTGAAATTCCATGGGGCGGCACCTTTTTTGTTGGACGGCCAGTTGTTTGTTGGGGAAAACTTGATGGAGAATCCGGCCGTTTTGGCCAGGTTCAGTGGGGGAGAGGGCCCGGCCGGCGTCAATATTAAATTTTATAAAAATATGGCAAAGGGCTATCCTTTTGGACAGCCCTTTGCCTTCTTCGGGAAAGCTTGAGCCGGGAACTGAAAACTGTCAAAAGCCGGCGGGCAGCCCTTGGCCTTTTTTCCTGGGACGCCCGCCCTTAAGAGCCTTTTTTATCCGGCTTAAGACTTGATTTCCACGGTGATGATCATGGTGTCGCCGCCGTAATTAACCATGACCCAAACGTCTTCCCCCTTGAAAGCGCTGTACATTTTGCTTTGGTCGTCGGCATAAGAGGAGGCATTCCGGTCAAAGCCCGCTTTTTTGAGCTCTTCTACATATTGCAGGTACTCTTGCTCATCGACCTCGCCAATTTGAATCATTGCCGCCTTGGCGGAGTTGCTTGCGGAAGCAATCTTGCCTTTCGCAAATTCGGGGATCTGATCCGCCGCTCCGCCCTGGGGCCATTTGTCTTCGCCGATGGTCATTTCCGAGCCGTCTTCACCCTTGAATTTTATTTTGCCGTCCTCGATATCAACATCCACCTTCCCCTTGCCCGCTTCTCCCAGGATGCCCTCGGCGATCTGCTCTGAAACCTCCTCGCTGATCTTCTTATTGATGCCGCAGCCCGCCAGGGCCGACAGGAGGAGTAGAACGCTTAGCAAAACCAGGGCTTTTTTCAACTTCTCTTCACCTTCCTTTTATTGAAATCTTGACCTTAGCCATTCTCGATGCTCTGCGGCGGCTAATGGATTAGCCTGAACTTGCCGATAAGGGGGAGTTCTTTGGCTTTGCCGTTGAAGCCGTTGATAAGGCCGATAATCATTAGGGCAAAGAGGAAGATGCCGTAAATGGGCAGAAGGATTGCGGGACCGATTACCGGGATCAGGCTCAGGATCAAGACCCCGCCGACCCACAGGATCAGCAGCAGCAGCCCCTGGTTGGCATGAAATCGGCCGTAGGGCGAATCGGGACAGGCTATCAGCGGCAGGAAAAAGAGGATGTAGGCCAGCCCGGCCACGGTCTTGTTCTTTTCGATATCCGCCGGGTCGAAAGCCTGGGCGCCTCCTCCCGGGGCCTGCCCGTTAAACTGAGGCTCTGTCATTGAACTGACCTCCTTTCTTAGTATGGGAAGCGATAATTCATCTACCTAGCATCATACTGCTTCGGGACTAAAAAATAATCACCCCCAGGGTGATTTTGGAGAAAAAAAACAATATTTTATGCTTTTGCAGGGATGGGCTCCAGAGCGGGAAAGCCGGCTCCAAAGGGATTTCCTATTTACAGATATTTGCCTGGATCCGGGATCCCGCATGCCGGACAGGAGAGGGCGCCGGCTGCGGCTTCAGGCCTCCGCCTCCCGGCGGCAAGGGGGAAGCATGGAAAGGCCGGGGCGCTTAGGTTAAAAGGGCCCAGCAAGGGAAGGGCGGGCTTCCTGGCTGCTTTCGGAAAGGGATCCAGGAAAAACGATTTTTTGCCCAAAAAATGCTTTACAACACAATATATAGTGCCTTATAATATTGGTAATCACAATATATTGATGGAGCCGCTTATGAAATGTCCTTACTGCGGTGAATTGGAGAGCCGCGTCCTCGATTCCCGGGCGGCCCGGGAGGGTTCCGCCATCCGCCGCCGGCGGGAGTGCACCCGCTGCAACAACCGCTTTACCACCATGGAGCGAGTGGAGGAGGAGCCCCTGGTGGTGATCAAGCGGGACGGGCGCCGGGAACTTTTCGACGGCCAAAAGATCATGCGGGGACTGCTCCTGGCGGGGCAGAAGCGCAATGTCCCCCTTTCCACCTGGGAGCAGCTGGTGGAGAGCATAGAGCAGGAACTGCGGAGCCAGCCGACCCGGGAGATTCCCACGGATCAGATCGGAGCCATGGTTTTGGACAAGCTGCGCCACATCGACGAGGTGGCCTACGTGCGTTTTGCCTCCGTTTTCCAGCAGTTTCCCGATATAGAAGCCTTCAAGGCCGCCCTGGAGCGCCTGACGGCCCAGAAGGAGAAGGGTCCTGGCGGAGGCCAGAATTAGGGAGGGAGATGCTTTCATGGACGAAACCGCTCTGCACAGCGAGAGGGAGATGGGCCAACGGGAAGTGTTTTTTAAAGAGATTCGGAAGCGGGACGGGCGCCTGGTCCCCTTTGATCCCACCAAGATAACGGACGCCATCTTTAAGGCGGTCCTGGCGGTGGGAGGAAGCAACCGGGAAATTGCGGAGAACCTGACCTGGCAGGTCATCCGCCTGCTGAAGGAGAACAGCTTCAACGGCGTGATCCCCTCGGTAGAAGAGGTCCAGGACTGCGTGGAGAAGGTCCTCATTGAAAATGGACATGCCCGGACGGCCAAGGCCTATATCCTGTACCGGGACCGCCGGACCCGGATCCGGGAAGCAAAGTCGGAGTTGATGGATATCGTTAAGGAGATCCTGGTGGAGACCAGCCGGGAGAACGCCAATATAAGCAACTCTCCCTCGGCCAAAATGCTCCAGATCGGCATGGCGGCCAGCAAGAAGTACTATCTGAGCAACCTGCTTCCCGAGGAGTACGCCCAGGCCCACATGGACGGGGCCATCCATATCCACGATCTGGATTACTACAGCAAGACCCTCAACTGCTTGCAGATCGATTTGACCAGCCTGCTGAAAAACGGCTTTAACACCGGCTACGGCTATATCCGCCCGCCCAAGCGGATCGCCTCCGCCGCCGCCCAGGCGGCCATCATCCTGCAGAGCAACCAGAACGACATGTTCGGAGGGCAGAGCTTCCCCCACTTTGACCGCAGCATGGGGGAGATCATCCGCGGCTTCAAGGAGAAGCCTGATTACGAAGAGATCTACCAGGCCATGGAGGGGCTGATCTACAACCTAAATACCATGCATTCCCTGAGCGGTGCGGAGCGGATCTGGGTTTATGACCGCCTGTCGGGAAATTTTTCCACCGTAAGCATGGCCGACTTCCACGAAAAGTACACTCCCGGCCGCTACCAGGCTTTGAGTGTCAATTACCAAACGGGAGCCGTCGAGTTGAAGGATATTACCGGCTCGTATAAACATGTCAATTTCCATTCCCTTTATACTGTAAGGTTAAAATCCGGTCAACAGGTAACCGTTACGGACAACCACTCGGTAATGACCATTGGGGAAGACGGGAACATTGCTACGGCCGTTCCTTCAACCCTCAAGCGCGCCCTGGTTCCGAGGCGGCTGGTTATGGAGAGAGAGGAGATTACCTTTGATCTGAGCGGTTATCCCGTTTCAACCAGGTATCCCTTCCACCGGTTGAAACTGACGCCTTCCCTGGCCAAATTGATGGGGCTGTATACGGCGGAGGGATTCGTAGACGGCTCAACCCTTTACCTGGCGCTTTTTGACCGGGAACTGGAACAAGAAGCCCGGACCTTGCTCCGGCAGGTCCACCCCAAATTTTCCGCACGCCTGCGGAAGTACCGGGGAAAAACCAGGGTTCTGGCGTGCAATGTGGGCCGCCGGTTTGCCGCCTTCCTGGCGGATAAATGCGGCCGCCGGGCGGAGAACAAGCGCATCCCCAGCGAAATCTATTTTGCCGGGCCTGAAGTAGTGCGGGCTTTTCTCGACGGCTATCTTTCCGGGGACGGTACTGTGGGAGCCAACCGAGTGACCGCCACTACTGTGTCCAAAGAGCTGCGGGATGGGTTGCAGTTGCTCTTTTGCAAGCTGGGCCTGCCCGTTTCCCTGCGCTCCGCGCTGCCGCAAACCCAGTTTGCTTCGGCCCGGGAACGTCATCTGGTGGCGCTGGGTGGTTACTACAGCGCTGGAATTGAGATCAGCGGCTCTAAAAGCGAGCAGCTTTACCTGGCCTCCCAAACGCCGGGGGAGCAGACGCCCTATGATTATGAATATCTCCGTCCTCTGATTAAAGAAGTATATGGAGTCCATTGCCAAAATGCATTGCACTACCGGCTGAGCCCGGAATACCTGGAGCAAATTGCTGCCGATCTGGAAGGCCGCCTGCTAAGCGGGGAGGAAGAAACCCTGCTGAAAAATTTAACGGACCGTCAATTCTGGTTGGACTGCCTGGCGAAAGCACTTCCCGGCATTGAGACGACGGGAAAAGCGCACCTCCGGAAGAAGCTGCGGGCGGGAAAACTGACTCGTTTCAGCAAATACCTGCCTATCTTCTTCCCGTACAAAGATATGCTGGCCCGCTTTTTCCTGCCGGAAACGGTGGATCCGGAGACCGGCAGCCGGATAAAAAATAACTGCCGCAGCCCTCAGCTGGTAGCAGCTTGGGCCAAGCAGGTTTTGCGCCAGAATAGAAAGATGCGGCACCTGAGGGAGACGATTCTCCGGGCGCTGCAGTTGTGGCCGATGCAGGTAAAGGAGCTGCGGAAAGCGCCTCATGAGAAATATGTTTACGACATCTCCGTGGCGGACAATGAGAATTTCCTGACGGCGGAAGGTATTTTTGTGCACAACTCCCGGGCCGGAGCCCAGGTGCCTTTTTCCTCCCTTAACCTGGGTACGGATACTACCGAGGAGGGGCGCCTGGTAACCCGGGCTGTCCTGGAAGCCTTTAAGCGCGGCCTGGGCCGGGGGGAGAGCCCCATCTTCCCCAACCTGGTCTTCCGGGTGAAGAAGGGGATTAACTTTGACCCCGGCGACCCCAACTACGATCTCTACCGGCTGGCCCTGGAGGTGGCCGCCCGGCGCATGAACCCCACCTTTAGCTTCATGGACAGCTCCTTTAACCGGTCCTACGGCGACGAAGTCTCCTACATGGGCTGCCGGACCCGGGTTATTGCCAACCGCCACGGGGAAGAGGTCTCCGCCCGGCGGGGCAATATCGCCTTCGTGACCATCAACCTGCCCCGGGTGGCCCTGGAGAGCCGGGGGAACGGGGATACCTTTTTCCTGAACCTGGACCGGGTCTTGCGGCTGGCGGCCCGCCAGCTGCTGCACCGCTACGAAGTGCTCTCCCGCCTGCAGAAAAAGGACCTCCCCTTCCTGATGGGAGAGCATCTCTACATGGGCTCGGAAAAGCTGGGGCCCGAGGACTCCATCCGCGAGGTGATAAAGCACGGCACCCTGGCCATCGGCTTTATCGGCCTCTGCGAGACCCTGAACGCTCTTATCGGCAAGCATCACGGGGAGGATGAAGAGGCGCTGCAGCTGGGGCTGCGCATCATCGAGCACATACGCCGGCGCACGGACCAGTATGCCGAGGAATACGACCTGAACTTTGTGGTGCTGGCCACGCCGGCAGAAGGGCTGGCCGGGCGCTTTGTGGCCATGGACCGGGAGCGCTTCGGGCTGCTGCCCGGAGTCACGGACAAGGATTACTATACCAACTCATTCCATATTCCCGTCAACTATGCCATCACCATGCACGACAAGATTGCCCGGGAAGGGCAGTTCCACCGTCTCTGCAACGCCGGGCATATTTCGTACGTGGAGTTGGAGGCGCCGCCTCTGCACAACCTGGAGGCGGTGGACCGGATTGTCCGCCACATGGCGGAGTCCGACGTGGGCTACGGGGGGATCAACTTCCCCGTGGATGAATGCCGCTCCTGTGCTTTCAGCGGGGTCTTCCCCGGGGAATGCCCCCGCTGCGGCTCCACCGATATTCGGCGGATCCGGCGCATCACCGGCTACCTGACTACCAACGACCGGTTCAATTCGGCCAAGCGGTCGGAGCTGCGGGATCGCCGGCCCCACTTCATGGCCGGGTGCAGGAAATGAAGCTTAGGGTAGCGGGCTTGGTTCCCGAAAGTATCGTGGACGGGCCGGGGATACGACTGGCCCTTTTTGTCCAGGGCTGCTCCCGCCGCTGCCCGGGTTGCCACAACCCGGAGGCCCAGGATCCCCGGGGTGGGGTGGAGATGACCGTGGAGCAGCTGCAGGAGCGGATCCGTTCCGCCCGGGGGATCGACGGGGTTACCTTCACCGGCGGGGAGCCTTTTGAACAGGCCGCCCCCCTGGCCCGGCTGGGAGAGGCGATCCTGGAGATGGGGTTGAATTTGGTCCTCTACTCGGGGTATACTTTTGAAGAGCTTCTGCAGGCCGGCGACGGGGACCGGAACATCCGGCGCCTGCTGGAGGCGGGCTGGCTGCTGGTGGACGGTCCTTTTATCCTGGCCCAGCGGGACCTGTCCCTCCCTTACCGCGGTTCGCGCAACCAGCGCCTTTTGCACCTGCCTCGCTCCCTCCGGGAGAGGAAGCCGGTCCCCTGGGAAGCAGGCTAGCGGCGGCAGCAAGAGGGAGGCTTGCCGGTTGGCGGAGAACCTGGGTTTTCAGCTGGTGGAAGGCGGGGCCCCCCCCTGCCTGCAGGCACCGCTTTTTCTTTCCTGCGGGGTGGTGGAGCACGGCTTCTCCACCCGCCTGGGGGGCTGCAGCACCGGCCCCCTGGCTTCGCTAAACATGGCTTTTCATACCGGCGACCAGCCCCGGCGCGTTCTGGAGAACCGGCGGCGTTTTTTCAACCGCTGGGGCTATTCCATCCATCAACTGGTCGCCGCCCAACAGGTTCACGGCACCGGCCTGGTGCAGGTAGGGAGGGATGACCTGGGCCGCGGCAGCACCCCGGGGAGCAGCATTCCCGGCTGCGACGCCCTGGTGACTACGGAACCGGGGCTGGTGCTGACCGCCTTTGCCGCCGACTGCCAGCTTATCTTTCTGGTGGAACCCCAGGTGCCCGTTATCGCTTTGGCTCATGCCGGCTGGCGGGGCACCCTGGGAGAGATTGGCCCCCGGGCAGTGGAGTACCTGGCAAAGGAGTGCGGAGCCCGGCGGGAGCGGATCCTGGCCCTCTTGAGCCCGGCCATCTGCGGCCGCTGCTACCGGGTAGGAGAGGAGGTGGCCCGGCAATTTGCCGGGGCCGGCTGGGGAGAGCCCCCTTATTTCACCCCCGCCGGGGAGGGCGGCTGTCTCCATCTTACGGCCATCAACCGGGAGCAGTTGATTAGGGCCGGGATCCGGGCGGAGCATATTGGCGACAACAGTTGGTGCACCTCCTGCCGCCCCGATCTCTTCTATTCTTATCGTCGCGAAGGGGGCCACACCGGCCGCATGGCCGGGTTTCTGGTCCTTAATAACAGCCGTCGGAGGAGCCTATGAGCGAGCGGAGAAGAAGAGCTGCGGGCCGGGGCGACTTGAAAGTCCTCCCCGGCCAGGGACGCCGGGAGTCCCTGTGGAAACAATCCCTGGCCTACCATATTCTCCTGGCTCTGGCGGCGGTTATAGTGGTGCTTTTTGCCTGCCAGTGGCTGGGACGGGCCTTGCTGGCTTACCGGCTGGACATGGTAGTGGCTCAATACGGGGTCATGGAAGAGCGCCTGGAGATAGAGGGGCTGGTCACCCGTTCGGAGCAAGTTTACACGGCCCCCTATTCGGGAGTAGTGGTGGAGATGGCGGAAGGGGGGGAACGGGTTCCCTTGGGCGCCCCCCTGGTGGAGATCGCCGTTCTTCCCGATGAAGAGGTCCGGAAGAGCAAGAAAGTAGAAGAAGAAAAAGAAGAAAGCTTCTGGGAGAAGATTTGGGGCGCCTTGCAGCGCCTCCGGGGCGGCAGGGAAGAGGAAGAGGAGGCATCGCCCAACCCCGCCGGGATGGTGGAAGGAGGAACGGGGGAGACCGTTACCGTAAACAGCCTTTCTGCGGGGCTGCTCTCTTACCAGCTGGACGACTGGGATGGCGACGGTTTTGCCTACCTATCCCGAGAAGAGGCGGACCGGATAACCAACAAAGAACCGCTGCAGCGGGGGGCCCTGGTGGAGAAGGGGGAGCCCCTGCTGAAGATCGTGGACAACTGGTCCTGGTACTTCAGCTTTGTCCTTCCCCTGAGCCCCGGGAGAACGGTGGCCGCGCAAAAGCAGCTGACTTTCTATTTTGCTTTCGCCCCGGAGAGGCCCTTGACGGGGGAGCAGGTGGAAGCGGCGGTGGACCCCGAGGAGGAAGCGGTGCGCCTGACCTACCGCCTGGGGACCCAGGTCCAGGGCTTTGAAGAGCAGCGCTGGGCGGAAGCGGCCATCAGCTACCAGCCCCAGGAAGGGATTATTATACCGGAGCAGGCCATAACCAGGAAGGAGGAGGAGACGGGGGTCCTGGTCAACCAGGGCGGAGTGGTCTTCTTCAACCCGGTGCAGGTTCTCCGGCGCCGGAACGGCGAAGCCCTGGTGGAGGGGCTCCCTGCCTACAGCCTGGTGATCACCAGGCCGGAGCTGGTTCGGGAAGGACAACGGCTCTGGTAAGGTTCCGTCAAGGAGGAGAGAGGATTGCTGGCGGAGAGCTTGGAGCGCATTCGGCGGGAGATAGCGGCGGCGGCCCGGAGAGCGGGACGGGATCCGGAAGCCGTGCGCCTGGTGGCCGTTACCAAGACGGTGGGGGTTGAACAGATCCGGGAAGCCCTAGCCCTGGGACTTCACGATTTCGGGGAGAACCGGGTCCAGGAGGCCCTGCCCAAGGTGCAGCTCTTTCCCCGGGAGCGCTGGCATTTCATCGGCCACCTGCAGACCAACAAGGTAAAGAAGGTGGTGGGCAGCTTTGTCCTGATCCACTCCCTGGACCGCTATTCCCTGGCCGAAGCCCTGCAGCAGGAAGGAGAGAAGCGGGGCTGCCTTGTGCCGGCCCTGGTCCAGGTTAATGTCTCCGGGGAGCGAAGCAAACACGGCCTGGCCCCGGAGGAACTGGCCGATTTCCTGGCCGCCCTGCGGGACTTCCCCCGGATCAAGGTGGAAGGCTTGATGACCATGGCTCCCTATACCGAAGACCCGGAGGAGACCAGGCCGGTATTCCGGAGGCTGAAAGAACTGCAGCAGGAGGCGGAAGCCCGGGGGATGGCCCTGCCCCACCTCTCCATGGGCATGAGCAACGATTTCACCGTGGCCGTGGAGGAGGGGGCCACCATTGTCCGCATCGGCTCCTCCCTCTTCGGGGGCGCCCCCTAAAAATATATTGGGGGGACGGTTTGTCGTGATTAGAATAAGAATGCCCGGCTTTTCTGGAGGCACTTTAAATGCAGGATCGGCCCCGGTTTTTCCGGGGCGCCGGAACAGATGAAAGCAGCGGGAAGAATAGAAGGAGGCAAAAGGTTATTTCGTATTTAAAGCAGGGCCTGATCATCTTTTTTGAAGTTTACTACTACATTATCCTGGGACGGATTCTGCTCTCTTTTTTCCAGAATCAACGCCATCCTGCCTTGAGCACGGTATATCGGTTATTTTACGCGTTGACGGAGCCTTTGCTGTCGCCCCTCCGGCGGGTTATACCGCCCGTGCCCTGGGGCACGGCCTACCTGGATCTTTCACCGCTGGCCTTGTTTTTTTTAATGGCCATACTGCGGAATTTGGTGATTGCCTATCTGTAAGCTAAGAAAACAGGAGGTGCCGGATCTGAGCAGCCTGAGAGGCATCCCCCTGACCCAGGGAGAGAAGCGCTGGGAGGAGCAGTTTTACGCCAGGCTGGCCTCCCTGGGAGAGCAGGAAGCTTTCCAGACCAGCTTCCTGGACCCGCTCCAGTATGAACTGGCCAAGCGGGCCCTGGGGCGCCTGCCCCATTTGTCCCACCTGGCTTTCGGCGGTTATCCCAACGCCGAGCGGGTTCGCCTGGCCGTTTTTCCCGCAGGGTGGCAGGGGGAGCTTCCGGAAGTAGCGTTCTTGCGCATTGAGGGGAAATTTCTTCCCGGCGAACCGGGACACCGGGAGGTTCTGGGGTCCATCCTGGCCCTGGGCCTGCGCCGGGAGCAAGTGGGGGATATCATCCTGCTTCCCCAGGGCGGGGCGGCGGTGGCGGTTATGCCCGCCCAGGCGGACTTTATCTGCGCCCAACTGCTCCGGGTGGGCAGCCATCCTGTATCCTGCCTCCCCGCGAAGCCGGAAGAGCTTGCCTTCCTGGTCGGGGAAGGAAAAGAGATCAACGGCACCGTGGCCAGCTTGCGTCTCGACGCCCTCCTCTCCCTGGGCTTCGGAATCTCCCGCTCCAAGGCGGTTCCCTTGATCAAGAGCGGGCTGGTCCGGGTTAACTGGCGGGAGGTCACCTCCCCCGGCAGCCAGCTGAAAGCGGGCGACCTGATCTCCCTGCGGGGGAGGGGGAGACTGGAGGTGTCGGCCGTAGAGGGGGAAACCCGCAAGGGGCGGGTCCGGGTGAGGCTGAAAAAATTTATCTGAATGGCAGGAAACATTGGCGAAATGTCGAATTTTTTGGAAGAAAAGGAGGGAGAAAAATGGGTTTAACGCCGATGGATATTCACAACAAGGAATTTGAACGGGCTTTTCGCGGGTATGCCGTGGAGGAGGTCCACGAGTTTTTGGAACAGGTAGCCAAGGATATGGAGCAGTTGATCCGCGAAAACCTGGACCTCCGCGAGCAGATCAACCAGTTGAATGATAAGCTCAAGAGCTACCAGCAGCTGGAGGAAACCATGCATAACGCCATTTTGGTGGCGCAGCAGACGGCGGAAGAGGTCAAAAACAATGCCAACCGGGAAGCGGAGTTGATCCGCAAGGAAGCGGAGCGGGAGGCTCAGCGGACCCTGGAGGAGGCGCGCTACCGGGCCAGCAAGATTATGACGGAGCACGAGGAGCTTTACAAGCAGGCGGCCATCTTCAAGATGCGTTTCCGCTCCTTTATCGAAGCCCAGCTGGCCGCCCTGGAGATGGAAGACTGGATGGAGCCCAAGGAAGAGGAAGAAGAGCAGGAAGATTAATTGTTGCCCCGGCGGGGAATAATTTGTATAATATAGTTTAACATTTATATATTGTACAGACCATGAACGGGCCGTTCAGTGCCGGCCGGTTTTTGCAGAGAGCCGGGGGCGGTGTAATCCCGGTAAAACCGCGGCACTGGATATCTCCCGGGAGTTCTCATGTCGAAGGTGTTCAGTAGGCATGAGCAGGGATCGCTGTTATCGATGCCGAGTGGCCGTCTGTTTCCAGGCGGCTAGAAGGGTGGTACCGCGGGAGTAATCTCGTCCCTAACTTGGGGATGAGTTTTTTTATTATACTGTTTTTAGGAGGATGGGTGCTGATTATGGATTACCGCGAGACTTTAAATCTACCCCGGAGCGAATTCCCCATGCGGGCCCAACTGCCCCAGCGGGAGCCGGAGATGCTCAAGCGCTGGGAAGAAGAGGACCTGTACGGCCAAATTCGCCGCCATCGCCGGAACGCGCCCAAGTTTGTCCTTCACGACGGGCCTCCTTATGCCAACGGCGATATTCACATGGGACATGCCCTGAACAAGGTCTTAAAAGATATTGTGGTTAAATATAAAACCATGCAGGGATTCGACGCCCCCTTCGTCCCCGGCTGGGATACCCACGGCCTGCCCATCGAGCACCAGGTTTTAAAAACCAGCGGGGTCAACCGCAAGGAGATCTCTCCCCTGGAATTTCGGCGCCTGTGCCGGGATTACGCCCTGCGCTACCTGGCGCTACAGCGGGAGCAGTTCAAGCGCCTGGGGGTGCTGGGGGACTGGAACAACCCCTACGTCACCCTGGATCCCTCCTTCGAAGGGCGCCAGATTGAAGTTTTTAGCACCATGGCTACCCGCGGCTTTATCTACAAGGGCTTGAAGCCCGTTTACTGGTGCCCGCAGTGCGAAACGGCCCTGGCGGAGGCGGAGATCGAGTACGGCAGCCGCCGCTCCTATTCCATATATGTCAAGTTCCGGATTACCGACGACCAGGGGCTGCTGGGGGGCACGGAGAATACCTACTGTCTGGCCTGGACCACCACCCCCTGGACCATCCCCGGCAACCTGGCCATCGCCCTGCACCCCGACCTGGAATACGTGCTGGTGCAGGCGGGACCGGAGCGCTACCTCCTGGCGGAGGGGCTGCTGGAGAGCGTCCAGAAAGAGCTGGGGGCCTCCGGCTGGAAGGTGCTGGCTCGCTTCCCGGGCCGCCGGCTGGAGGGGCTCAAATACCGCCACCCCCTGGTGAATAGGGAATGTCCCATCATCCTGGCGGACCATGTGACCCTGGAACAGGGCACCGGCTGCGTGCATACCGCTCCCGGCCACGGGCAGGAAGACTATGACGTAGGCCGCCTCTACGGCCTGGAGGTCTTCAGCCCCGTGGACGAGCAGGGGCGCTTCACCCAGGAAGCCGGCGAATTCAGCGGCCTGCGCTACGACCAGGGCAATGCAGCTGTAATCAAGGCCTTGGAGCGGGAGAAGGCGCTCCTGAAGGTGGGGCAACTGGAGCACCAGTACCCCCACTGCTGGCGCTGCAAGGATCCCATCATCTTCCGGGCCACGGAGCAGTGGTTTGCCTCGGTGGACGGCTTCCGGGAGGAGGCCCTGGCGGCCATTCGCCGGGTGCAGTGGATCCCTCCCTGGGGCGAAGAGCGCCTCTACAACATGGTCCGGGAGCGCCAGGACTGGTGCATCTCCCGCCAGCGCGTCTGGGGAGTCCCCCTGCCCATCTTCTACTGTGCCGGCTGCCGGGAGCCCATCATGGAGGAGCGCACCCTGCAGGCGGTAGCCCAACTCTTTGCCCGGGAGGGGTCCGACGCCTGGTTTGTCCGGGAGGCGGAGGAGATCCTTCCGGAGGGCTATACCTGCCCCCGCTGCGGCCACGGCACCTTTATCAAGGAGAAGGATACCATGGATGTCTGGTTCGATTCCGGCTCCAGCCACCTGGCGGTCTGCGACAACCGGCCCGACCTTCACTGGCCGGCAGACCTCTACCTGGAGGGGAGCGACCAGTACCGGGGCTGGTTCCAGTCCTCCCTGCTGACCTCCGTGGCCAACCGCGGCGAGCCCCCATACCGAGCCGTCCTCAGCCACGGCTGGGTGGTGGACGGCGAGGGGAAGAAGATGTCCAAGTCCCTGGGCAACGTCATCGCCCCCGAAGAGGTGATCCGCAACTACGGCGCCGACATCCTGCGCCTCTGGGTCTCCTCGGCGGATTTTACCAGCGACATGCATCTCTCCCCGGAAATTTTGAAGCAGCTGACGGAGATCTACCGCAAGATCCGCAATACCTGCCGCTTCCTGTTGAGCAACTGCTACGATTTTGACCCGGAACGGCACGCGCAGCCCTATGACCGGCTGGAGGAGTTGGACCGGTGGGCGCTGCACCGCCTGGCCGAGCTCATGGAGCGGGTGGACCGGGCCTACGCCGAATACCAGTTTTACCAGGTCTTTCACGCTCTCCACAATTTCTGCGTGGTGGACCTGAGCAACTTTTACCTGGATGTGCTCAAGGACCGGCTCTACTGCTCCGCCGCGGAGGCGCCGGCGAGGCGCTCCGCCCAGACGGTCTTGAACCTGATCCTGGAGAAGCTGACCCTGCTCATGGCGCCGATTTTGAGCTTTACCGCCGAGGAGCTGTGGCAGCACCTTCCCGGCCGGCGCTCTTCCAGCGTGCACCTGGCCGACTGGCCGAAGGCGGATCCCCGGTGGAAGGATCCCCGGCTGGGAGAGCGCTGGGCGCGCTTCCTGGAGATCCGGGAAGAGGTGACCTGGGTCCTGGAGCGGGCCCGCCAGGAGAAGACCATTGGCAGCTCCCTGGAGGCGGAGCTAAGCCTTTGGGCCGGCGGCGAGCACTACCGGCTGCTGAAGGAGTTTGAACCTCGGCTCCCTTCCCTGTTTATCGTATCGGTGGTGCAACTGGAGGAGGGCCTAGAGAAGGCGCCGCCGGAAGCCATCTCCGGGCCGAAGCTGAACCTGAAGCTGCTGGTCAAGAGGGCGCCGGGGCAGAAGTGCCAGCGCTGCTGGATCTACAGCCCGGAGCCGGGGGAGCTCTGCTCCCGCTGCCGCAGCGTGGTCTCCGCTTTATAAAACAGGGAGGCAATAAGAATACAACAAGAGATTAAAAAGGGATTAAAAGGGTTAAGAGACGGCCCCCGGCGCCATACCGGGGGCCGTTTTCCCCATCTTCACAACCATAACGCTTCAGTCTCGACAAAGTATTATCAAAAGTATTATCAGCCATGTATTAGCCAGCCATTTAAAAAATATATGCAAAAAGGTATGGCCGCAGGTTTTGACCCTCTTTCCAGCCGCCAAAACAAAAGCCTATAGAGAAAAAAATTATACCTGGTCCAATTAATACTAACGCTATTTTACAACAATTCCCAATCCCGGGCCTTCATATCCAAAAAGTCCCCATAATGCCATTGCTGCCATACCCCAGGCATGCCAAAGGATCCCCCAGTAATAAATTGCCCAAGAATTATCCTGTAGTTAATTAATCACTTTTTATTTTCATAATCAGAACTAAATTAATGCTGCCCTAAGAAGCCAAACATAAATTTGCTCGGTACTCAATATACTACAGTATCTTTTGTCGAGGCTTGCCCCAAAATATTGAAAATAAAAAAGCCAGTGGCTGGCTCCGTCCATTTGTATGCGGCCGGTACATGCTTTGAAGCCGCCGCCAGGGATGCTCTTGGAAAAGGAGGAGCCTTAAAAACGACAGCCAACCATTCCGCTGACAGCCTGCCTGGTGCAGCAGCCCGAAAGGAGCCCCGGCCGGGCTTTCCGAGGCCGGCCGGGGCTCCGGCTATGCCGGGAGAGAGGAATGCCGGTAAAAATAATTCCGCTTAAGGGGAACCATAAAAGGTAGCAGGAGAGGTGAAAGCATGGACGACGATTTAAGGCGCAAGGAGAGGCGCCTTCAGCGGCGCCTGCTGGTGAAGCTAAGTTTATTATCCCGGGAAATGGAGAAATATAATATCGCCGAATACATGAACCTGCTAAACGACCCCCGGAGATATTTTGCGGTTAACTTTTTAGGCGGCATCGCCCGGGGCCTGGGGGTGGCCCTGGGGGCGACTATTTTCGCCGCCCTGGTGCTCTACCTGATGCAGCGGCTGGTGGTCCTCAACCTGCCTTTAATCGGCGATTTCATTGCCGAACTGGTCCGCATTGTAAACCAACAACTGTAAGAGGTGAGCAGATTGGCCTGGGAACAGCAGGAACGGGCATTAAGGGCAAAACGCCGGGAATTGCTCCGCCGGCTGGAGAGCGGCGACCGCAGCGAGCGCCGCTCCCTCCGGGACATGGTGGGGGAGCTCTCCCTTGCCGACAACCACCCGGCGGACCTGGCTTCGGAGAATTTTGAGCGCAGCAAGGAGATCTCGCTGCAAGAACAGAGCTATAACCGGCTGCGGCAGGTGGAGGAGGCCCTGAAGCGGATAGAAGAGGGCACATACGGGATCTGCCGGCGCTGCGGAGCAGATATCGGGCGGGAGCGCCTGGAAGCACTCCCCGAGGCCCTTTTGTGCCATGCCTGCCGGGAACATGAGGAGCGGGAAGCGGTGGATCGCAGCCCGCGGCCCCAGGAGGAGGGAGGGCTGCTCCCCCCTTTTGCCCGGCGCAATGTGGCCGGGGACCCGGGTTTTGACGAGGAAGATTTCTGGCAGGAAGCAGCCCGCCACAACAAGCGGCCGAATATTTACGAAGACATGCTGGAGGATGAAAACACCGGCCTGGTGGAGGGGATCGACTCCCTCACGGGGGCCGACTACCGGGAGCAACTGGAGGATTAGCCTTCTCTCTTAAACTTGTCTTCAACTCCACCCCTGTGATAAAATTAATAACAGTATTTAGTAGGCCGGCAGGGGAGGAAAGGGACATCTTATTCCTGTTTGTTCTGGTAGCCCTGGTGGTGGCGCTGGATCAGTTGAGCAAGTACCTGGTAGCCACCTACATGGAAGCGGGAGAGTCCATAGCGGTGATCAAGGATTTCTTCCACCTGACTTACGTGCGCAATCCCGGCGCGGCCTTTGGCATGCTGCCGTACCGCACCGTTCTCCTGGTGGTGATCACTCTCCTGGTCATCGGCTTGATCATCTATTACTACCGCACCCTTCCCCCCGGCTTCTGGCTCATGAAAGCAGGGCTGGCCCTGCAACTGGGCGGAGCCATCGGCAACATGATCGACCGGGTCAGGAGCAGCTACGTTATCGATTTCCTGGACTTTAAAATCTGGCCTCCCGTTTTCAACCTGGCCGACTCGGCCATCGTGGTGGGAATTATTATCTTCCTGCTCTCTTTTTGGCGCATGGCTCCTCTCCTGGAAGGCGGCAACAGTTAGCGGGTCAACATGGCAAAGAAAAGATAGGAGATGATCGCTTGCACCGGATACTGTTCCAGTTCGGAGAGTTTACCATTTATTCTTACGGCTTTATGATTGCCCTGGCCTTGCTGATTTGCACCATCTGGCTCTATATCGATTCCTCCCGGCAGGGCTATAATCCCGAACATATCCTGGAAGTGGTGGTTATCGCCGCCCTCTCCGGCCTGCTGGGCGCCCGCCTGCTTTATGTGGCCCAGCACTGGTCCTATTACAGCAGCCGCTGGCTGGAGATATTTTTCACTCGCTACGAGGGGCTCTCCTACCTGGGGGCTCTCTTTGGAGGAACCCTGGCCGTTTTCTTGTGGTGCCGCTGGCGCAAGATAAGCTTCTTAAAGCTGGCGGACCTGATGGCTCCCTACATGGCCTTGGGCTACGCCATCGGAAGGGTGGGCTGCTTCCTAAACGGCTGCTGCTACGGGAAGGTAAGCTCCGTGGCCTGGGCGCTGCCGGCGGCCATGGTGGACAACCAGCTGCGCCACCCGGTGCAGCTCTATGCCGCTGTGGGCGCCCTGATCATCTTTGTAATTTTAAAACTGATCCGGCCGGTGCGGCCCTTTGTGGGGTTCACCACCATCTCCCTCTTTGCCCTTTACGGCGTTCTCCGCTTTATTACGGAATTCTTCCGCTACAGCCCCACCACCTATTGGGGAGGGCTGACCTTGGCCCAGCTCTTCTGCCTGGGCATGGTGGTGGTGACGGTGGCCATCATCGGGGTGGTGCTCCTTTCCGGGGCCGGCAAAGCCAAGAAAGGTATGCCCCAGTGACGGAAAAGTACTATGAACTGACCGCCGGGGCCGGGGAGGCCGGCAGCCGCCTGGATCTTTTCATCGCCGCCAAGATTCCCTCTCTCTCCCGGGCCCGGGCGCAGAAACTGATCCTGGCGGGGGCGGTGGAGGTGGAGGGCCGCCCCTGTCTGGATAAGAATTACCGTCTTCAAGCCGGGGAGCGGATTCGAGTCGCCCTTCCCCCGGAACCCCCCGCCCGTCCCCAGCCGCAGCCCATCCCCCTGGAGATAATCTACGAAGACCGGGATCTGCTGGTGGTAAACAAGCCCCGGGGGATGGTGGTCCATCCCGCGCCGGGGCACTCCGAGGATACCCTGGTCAACGCTCTCCTCTACCGCTGCCCGGAGCTCTCCGGGGCCGGCGGCGAGAGTCGGCCGGGGATCGTCCACCGCCTGGACAAGGATACCTCCGGCCTCCTCCTGGTGGCGAAAAACGATTTTACCCACCAGGCCCTGGCGGCCCAGTTGAAGTCCCGGCAGGTGCGCCGGGAGTACCTGGCCCTGGTGCACGGGCACGTCCAGCCGGCGGAGGGCAGCATCGACGCCCCCATCGGCCGCCATCCTCGCCACCGTCAGCGCATGGCCGTGGTTCCGGAGGGGCGCCCGGCGGTTACCCACTACCGGGTTTTGGCCTACATCGGCCCCTATAGCTGGCTCAGGGTTAGGCTGGAAAGCGGGCGAACCCACCAGGTGCGGGTTCACCTGGCCCATCTGGGCCACCCGGTGGTGGGCGACCCCGTCTACGGGCCGCGGGATCAATCCCGGCTGCCTCTGGAGTTGAGAAACCGCCAGACTCTGCATGCCCGCCGCATTTCTTTCCAGCACCCCCGCACCGGGGAGACCATGTGCTTCACGGCGCCCCTGCCCGAGGAGATCCGCCGGGGATTGCGCCGGCTGCGGCTCGGTTAAGCCCGGCGCCGGCTAATCTGCGGGCGGGGCTTCCGCCTCCGGCTGCCCGGCCCGGGCCAGGATTTTCTTCAGCCGGGGGTCTTTCATATTTACCGTTATGGTTTGGAAGTGATCGTATAGGACAAAGCCGGGCTTCCCTCCGGGACCCCGCCGCACATGGCGCACGGAGGTAAAGTCCACCGGGACGGCGCTCTCCTCCCGGCCGCGGCTGTGGTAGGCGGCCAGCAGGGCCGCCTCTTCCAGGCTCTCCGCCGGAGGGGGATAGGGGGCGTCTTTAAGCAGGACATGCCCTCCCGGCCGATCCTTGGCGTGGAGCCAGGTATCCCGCCGGGAAGCCAGCTTGAAGGTGATGTAGTCGTTCTGGCGGTTGTTCCGCCCCACCAGGACCGTATGCCCCAGGGAGGTCCGGTAGCTGAGGGGCTGGGGGGGCGGGGCTCCCTTTTTCCGGCTTCCCCCTTCGCCTTTCTTTCCTTTCAGGTAGCCGGCCTCTTCCAGTTCCTGGCAAATTTCTTCCAAGCTGGCGGCGTCGCCCTCCCCGGCGGCGAAGCGGATCTCCTCCCAATACTTCTTTTCCTCCCTGGTCTTCTCCATCTGGGTCCGGATCTTCTCCAGGCCCTTTTTCGCCTTCCGGTAGCGGGAGAAGTAGGCGCGGGCGTTGTCCACTGCTCCCAGGGCGGGATTTAGCTCGATGGCCAGCTTTTGGCCGCTCCCTTCCGGGTCCGGCAGCTCCACGCGGGTGGCGCCCCGGGGCACCGCATGGGGGTAGGCCAGAAGCAGTTCGCCCTTCAGCTTGTATGCGTCGGCGTCTTCGGCCCGTTCCAGCTCTTCCTGCTGGCGGGCCAGCTTTGTCTCCAGGCGGGAGAGATGCTGCCGCACCAGCCGGTTGACGGTCTCCTGCTTTCGGGCCAGGAGCTCCCGCCGGGCAAGCTCCCGGTAGAAGTCATCCAGCAGCCGGTTGATCTCCCGATAAGCCGGCTGCTTTAAGTCCAGGTGCTTCAAGGGAAAAGCGGCGTACAGGCCCCCTTCGGGGACCAGGACCGGTTCCCAGCGCCCCTCCCGGGAAGCCAGGAAGAGAGCCTTGATCTCCCCGGCCAGGCGTTCCAGGTCCTGGCGGCCGGGAAGCAGTCCGCCGCTGCGGTGGAGCAGTTCCCGGGCCATCAGGGGGCTTAGCCCCTGTACCGCGGCGCTGAGAGCCGCCTCCGGGGAACTCCCCTTCTCCAGGCGGGGGGCCAGGGCCTCCTGCAACTGCCGGGGGGTGAAGGCCAGGGGGTCCAGCCTGGGGGGAACGGGAGGGGGCTGGTACAGCTCTCCCGGCAGCACCGCCCGGTGGGGATTGCTCTCCCGAGAGACGGTCTTTATTGCTCCCAGAATGGTTCCCCCCTCATCCACCAAGATGATGTTGCTGCGCCGGCCCATTACTTCTGCGATCAGCCGGGCCCCCGGCCGCCCTTCAGGGGGGTTGAACTGAAAAACAGCCACCCGCTCCAGGGGCGGAACGGTGATGGCGGCCAGGCTGCTCCCCACCAGGTACTTGCGCAGCAGCATGCAGAAGGGGGGCGGTGACTGGGGATTGGAGAAGGAGGCGCCGGTCAGGTGCAGGCGGGCCAGCCGGGGGTGGCAGGAAAGCAGCAGGCAGTGCTGCTCCCGGTAGCGGTGCAGGTGGAGCACGATTTCCGTGGCGGAAGGCTGGTAGATGCGCTGAACCCGGGCGTTCAATAGGGCCTGCTTTAATTCGGCCACCGCGGCGGCCAGCACCAGGGCATCAAAGGTCAAGGCGGCTACACCTCCTGTGGTCCAGTATATCCTTTTTCTGCCGCCGGGGCAAACCTCTTAGCCCCGGCTTGCTTTCTTCCCGTTTTAGCTGCCGCCGGGAAAAGATTTGTATTTAAGCCAAGGAGAAAATTGCGGCCCTCCCGCCGGGTCGAGGTGGAGGAGGGCCTGGGCCGGCTGGCGTCCGGGACGGGTTCCCTCGGGGGAGATGGTTTTCAAAACCCTAGTCCGGGAGGGGGGAACCCTTTTCCAGGGGGGGCCTTCCGCCGCTGGAAAGGCCCGCCCCGGGGAAGGGCTGCGGGACAAGTCCGAAAAAAGGCCGGCGCGGCCAGTAAATATTAGCGGGGCGGACTGCGGGGCAAGTCCAAAAAAAGGCCGAAAAAGGCCATGCGCTGGGGGTAAAAGGAGTGAACTGTTGTGGGGTGACTTCCCGGTCCAGGGGGCAATCCCGTGTTATAATATTATTAATATTGCCACAAGGAGGCATTTTTATGAAGGCGGAGGCGATCAAGAAAATTGCCGTTATCGGCGCCGGTAACATGGGCCACCAGATTGCCCTGGCCTGCGCCCTGGCCGGCTTTGGCACCAGCTGCTGCGACGCCAGCCGGGAGCAGCTGCAGAAGGCGGAGGGGTTCATGAAAAGCTACCTGCCCGGCCGGGTAGCCAAGGGGAAGTTGAAGGAAGAGGAGGCCCGGGCGGCGGCGGAGAGGCTGACTTTTACCGAAAGCCTGGAGGAGGCTGCCCGGGAAGCGGATTTCGTCATCGAGGCGGTTACCGAGAACCTGGAACTGAAGAGGGAGATTTTTGCCCGGCTGGACGGCATTGCTCCCGCCCATGCCGTCCTGGCTACCAACAGCTCCTTTTTTGTAAGCTCTCTCCTGGCCGGCTCCACCCGGCGCCCGGCTCTGGTATGCAACATGCACTTCTTTAACCCGGCCTTGGTGATGAAGTGCGTGGAGGTGGTGCAGGGGCCCCATACGGCCCCCGAAACCGCCGCCCTGGCCATGGACTTGGCCCGGAAGCTGGGGAAGGAGCCGGTGCTGCTGAAGAAGGAGATTTACGGCTTCCTGGTCAACCGCATCCTGGCCCGAATCAGCGAGGAGGCCCTCTTCCTGCTGGATACCGGGGTGGCCTCGGCAGAGGATATTGACCGGGCCGTGGTCAACGCCCTGGGCCATCCCATGGGCCCCTTCCGGCTGATGGATCTCACCGGGATCGACCTCAGCTACCATATTGCCATGGAGCGCTACCGGGAAACCGGCAACCCCCTGGACAAACCGTCTCCCACGGTGGTGGAGAAGTATGTCCGCGGGGAGTGGGGACGCAAAACCGGCCGCGGCTTCTACGATTACAGCGAAAAGTAATTAAGTAATTAAGCGGCCTCCTGGGGCATATCCTTGTTATAACCAGCAACGCAAAAAAGGAGGCCGATCGTGCTTTCCCAGTGGACTACCTTAACCGGCGAGGAGGTCTGCCGGCAGCTGGGAGCCAGTCCGAGCAAGGGTCTATCTGCCGGGGAAGTGGAGAGGCGACGGAGCCGCTGGGGGCCGAATCTCCTGGCCACCGCCGGCCGTCCCTCTCTGCTTTCTCTTTTTCTGAACCAGTTCAAGGACTTTATGGTCCTGGTTCTCCTGGGGGCGACCCTGATTTCCGGGCTGCTGGGCGAGTTCTCGGATGCCTTGACCATCCTGATTATTGTGATCTTGAATGCGGTGTTGGGAGTAATCCAGGAGTACCGGGCGGAGCGTTCCCTGGAAGCCCTGAAGAAGATGGCCGCCCCCCGGGCCACGGTTTTGCGGGAGGGACGGATCGCTACCATCCCCGCGGAAGAGGTTGTCCCTGGGGAGATTGTCCTGGTGGAGGCGGGGGATCGGGTCTGCGCCGACCTGCGGCTGCTTTCCGCCCAGTCCCTGGCGGTAAACGAAGCCCCCTTGACGGGAGAATCGGTGGCCGTGGAGAAGATGGCCGCTCCCCTGCCGGGAGGGGTGGAGAATCCGGGAGACGCCCTGAACATGCTGTTCAGCGGCACCATTGTCGTTTCCGGGCGCGGCCGGGGGGTGGCGGTGGCCACGGGGATGGAGACCCAGATGGGTCAGATTGCCCACCTCATTGCCGGCGCCGAACAAACGGCCACCCCCCTCCAGCAGAGGCTCTCCCGCCTGGGAGCCGTCCTGGTGGGGGCCTGCCTGGCCGTCTGCGCCCTGGTGGCCGGGCTGGGCATCTACCGGGGCTTGCCCCCCTACCAGATGTTCATGGCCGGAGTCACCCTGGCCGTGGCGGCCATCCCCGAGGGCCTCCCGGCCATTGTAACCATCTCCCTGGCCCTGGGGGTTCAGCGAATGGCCCGGAGGCGGGCCATCGTCCGGCGCCTGCCGGCGGTGGAGACCCTGGGGTCCGCCTCGGTGATCTGCTCGGACAAGACGGGCACCCTGACGGAAAACCGGATGGTGCTCCGGCAGATCCAGGCCGGCGGCCGGGTCTACCGCCGGGAGGGGGAGGCTTTCCAGGTCCAGGGGAGCAGGGGGTGGTCCGCCGTCTCTCCCGCCCGGGATCGGACCCTGCAGCTGGCGCTGCTGATCGGCGCCTGCTGCAACAACGCCAGTTCCCAGGGGAAGGGGTACCGGGGAGACCCCACGGAGGTGGCGCTGCTGGAGGCGGCGGAGCGGGCCGGACTAAGGATAAAGCGGGAGAAGAGGGAGCGGGAGCTAGCCTTTACCCCGGAGCGGAAGATGATGAGCGTGATCTGGAGAGATGGCTCCCGCCGCCTGATGTTGAAGGGGGCTCCCGAGATCGTCTTGGAGCGCTGCCGCTATGTTTGGTCCGGGGACCGGGCCGTCTTGCTGGACCGGGAGGGGCGCCGGGAGCTGGCCGGCCAGATCGAAAAGATGGCCGCCCTCTCCTGGCGCAGCCTGGCCGTGGCCATGCGGGAGCTCCCGCCGCGCCGGGGCAGGGAAGGGGAAGCTCCCGAAGAACTGGAGCGGGACCTGGTCTGGGTGGGCCTGATGGGTCTCGAGGATCCCCCCCGCCCGGAGGTGCTTCCTGCCATCCGCCTCTGCCGCCAGGCGGGAATCCGCGTGATCATGATCACCGGGGATCATCGCAGCACCGCCGTGGCCATTGCCCGGCGCCTGGAGATTGTGAACCGCCGGGGACGGGTCCTCACCGGGGCGGAGCTGGCGGCCATGGATGACCGGGAGCTGGCCCGGGCGGTGAGGGAGACCCAGGTCTTTGCTCGGGTCAACCCGGGGGACAAACTGCGCATCGTTCGCGCTTTCAAGAAGCAGGGCTGCGTGGTGGCCATGACCGGGGACGGGGTCAACGACGCCCCCGCCGTCAAGGAAGCCGATATCGGGATTGCCATGGGGCGGACGGGCACCGATGTGACCCGGGAGGCGGCGGCCCTGGTGCTGGCCGATGACAACTTCAGCACCATTGTGGCGGCGGTGGAGGAGGGGCGGAATATCTACAATAACATTCGCAAGTTTATCCGCTTCCTTCTGGGCTGCAACATCGGCGAGATCTTGACCATGGTGGCGGCCGTAGGCCTGGGACTTCCTCTCCCCTTGCGGCCCATCCAGATTTTGTGGATAAACCTGGTTACCGACGGGCTGCCGGCCCTGGCCCTGGGCAATGACCCCCCCCAGGAGGAGTTGATGCAGGAACCGCCCCGGGAGCGCCGGGAGGGAGTGTTTAGCAGAGGTCTGTGGAGGAAGCTGCTAACCCGGGGAGTATTAATCGGCGCGGTCACCATCCTGGTTTTCTACCGGGCCTTGCTGGCGGGAATGGAGTTGGCCCGGGCCCAGAGCATGGCCCTGGCCACCTTGATCCTGGCCCAGCTGGTGTACGTTTTCGACTGCCGCAGCGAGGAGAAGCCTCTCTGGCTCGCCAAAAGGAGGCCCAACTGGCTGCTGAATGCCGCCGTAGCCTCGTCGCTGCTGCTCATGGTCCTGGTGGTGCAAAATCCTACCCTGGCAAGAATTTTTTGCACCGTTCCCCTCTCCTGGGGAGAGTGGGCGGCGGTGGCCGGGGCGGGCCTGGTGCCGAGCCTTCTGGATGGAATTGGCTATTTGCTGAAAAGGGCCATTAAAAGCTGATGGCGGGCTCCAGGAGCAGGATATGGTAATTTTCCTTGAGATTGGCCCATTTTAATGATAATATTAAAAGAAGATGGCAATTGGACCATGAAAAGAGGATTTTGCCTTGATGCGCAGTATGACCGGTTACGGCCGGGGGAGCAGCGCCGGCGACTACCGCTGTCAATTTGTGGTGGAGATCCGGGCCGTTAACCATCGCTACGCCGACTTTTTAATCCGTCTCCCTCGGGAACTCTATTTCCTGGAGGAGAAGGTGCGCCGGCTGCTCGCCCGGGAGATTAAGCGGGGCCGCCTGGAAGTGGGGATTGCCATGAAAACCACGGCGGCCGGCCTCTTCACCGTAGAGGTGAACCGCCCTCTGGCGGAGGCCTACTACCGTTCCCTGGAGGAGCTGGCCCGGCTTTTTTCCCTGCCGGCAAGCATCCCCCTGGAATTTCTGGGCGGGCTGCCCGACGTTCTCAGCGTGCAAGGGGAGATGCCCTCCGAGGAGGAGGTCTGGCCGCCCTTGCAGGAGGCGCTGGAAGAGGCTTTAGAGCAGCTAATCCGGCGTCGGGAGGAGGAGGGGAAGAACCTGGCCGCCGATTTGGACGAGCGCTGCCGGGCCATCTCCGCCGCGGTCCGGTTGATCGCCGAGCGGGCCCCCGCCATCCAGGAGGAACATCGTCGCCGCCTGGAACAGAAGTTCAAGGAGATGCTGACGGGCCAGCTGGAAGAGAACCGCCTGCTCATGGAAGCCGCCCTCCTGGCGGAAAGGATGGACATCAATGAGGAACTGGTCCGGCTGCAGAGCCACCTGGAAGCCTTTATTCAAACCATGTCCGGGCCCGGGCCCTGGGGGCGCCGGCTGGATTTTATCGCCCAGGAGATGTTCCGGGAGATCAATACGGTGGGCTCCAAGTCCGCCGATTACTGGTTAACCAGCCAGGTCATCGCCATTAAATCTGAGCTGGATAAGATGAGGGAACAGATCCAGAATATCGAGTAAGGAGGTCAGGGAGGCAGGGATGGATATTAAATTAATTAACATCGGCTTTGGGAATATCGTTTCCGCCGGCCGGATTATTGCCATCGTCAGCCCTGATTCCGCTCCCATCAAACGGGTCATCAGCGAAGCCAGGGACCGGGGTATGCTTATCGATGCCACCTATGGACGGCGGACCAGGTCGGTCATCGTGGCCGACAGCGGACACGTCATCTTGTCGGCAGTGCAGCCGGAGACGGTGAAGCACCGCCTGCAGAACCGGGAGACGGTAATTAACGAAGAAGGAGAGTAGCGGGAGATATATATGGCCAAGGGTCTATTGCTGGTCCTCTCCGGCCCCTCGGGGGTAGGCAAGGGCACCGTTTGCCAGCATCTGCTAAAAATGCGTCCAGACCTGGTGATCTCCGTTTCCCTGACTACCCGGCACCCCCGCCCGGGGGAAGTGGACGGCTGCGACTATTATTTCACTACCCCCGAACATTTTAGAAAGCTCATCCACGAGGAAGCCTTTCTGGAGTGGGCCAAGGTTCACGGCGAATATTACGGGACCTTGAAGGAGACTACCCTGGAGCAGCTGGAGCGGGGGCGGGATGTTCTCCTGGAGATCGATGTCCAGGGAGCGCTCCAGGTCCGCCGGCAGGTTCCCGACACCGTAATGATCTTCATGGTGCCCCCTAGCTGGGAGGCCCTGGTGGAGCGGATCTGCTGCCGGGGCACCGAGAGCGAGGAACAGATCCGGAGGCGCCTGGCGGAAGCGGAGAAGGAGATAGCCCTTTATACGGAGTATGACTACCTGATTGTCAACGACCGGCTGGAGGAGACGGCCGGCCTGATCAATGCCGTGATCACCGCGGAAAAATGCAGAGTTAAACGGGGGGCTGCTCCCCCCTGCTGGGAGGCGAATTAGATGATCTACCCGTCCATCGATGAACTGCTGGATAAAGTAGACAGCAAGTACACCCTGGTTATCGCTGCCGCCAAGCGCGGTCGCCAGCTGCGAGACGGCAGCCCGCCGCTGGTGGAATGCTCCTCGCGGAAAGAGGTTACCATCGCCTTGCACGAGATCAACAGCGGCAAGATTGCCTACGAGCGCACGAAAGACGGGATCAAATAGGAGGAGCACTTGTGAAGACCGTTATACTGGGCATAACAGGAGGGATCGCGGCGTACAAGGCGGCGGAGCTGGCCCGCCTTTTTGTCCGCAGCGGGGAGGAGGTCCAGGTGGTGATGACCCCTTCCGCCCAGCGCTTCATAACGCCGCTGACCCTGCAGACTATAACCGGCCGCCAGGTATTTACGGACCTTTTTGCCCCCTTGAGCGGGGAGCGGGTGCGCCATGTGGAACTGGCCGAAGAGGCCCGGGTCCTGGTGGTCGCCCCGGCAACAGCCAATACCCTGGCCAAGATGGCCGCCGGGATCGCCGACAACCTTTTAACCACCCTCTTCCTGGCCGTGCGCTGTCCGGTGGTGCTGGTTCCCTCCATGAATGAGAATATGTATGAGCACCCGGCGGTCCAGGAGAACCTGGAGCGCTTGCGGGCCCGGGGCTGCCGGATCATGACTCCCGACTGCGGCCGGCTGGCCTGCGGGGTTATCGGGCGGGGAAGAATGCCGGAGCCGGCGGAGATCTTCAATTATGTCCGGGCCGTCCTGAGCCCCAAGGATTTTGCCGGAGTCCGGGCCCTGGTAACGGCGGGGCCGACCCGGGAGCACCTGGACCCCGTCCGCTTTATCAGCAACGCCTCCACGGGCCGGATGGGCTTTGCCGTGGCCCGGGCGCTGCAGGAGCGGGGAGCGGAGGTAATCCTGGTGACCGGGCCCACGGAACTGAAGCCTCCTCCCGGGGTTGCCGTCGTGGCCGTGGAGACGGCGGAGCAGATGTACCGGGCCGTCCTGGAACACTACTCCCGCTGCCGCCTGGTAGTTAAAACGGCGGCGGTGGCGGATTACCGGCCCGCGGATGCGGCCCCTCAGAAATTAAAGAAAAAGGAGTCTTCCTTGTCCCTGGAGCTGGTGGCCAACCCGGATATTTTGAAGGAGTTGGGCCGGCAGAAGGGCGACCGGGTGCTGGTGGGCTTTGCCGTGGAGACGGAGGCCCCCGTGGAGCATGCCCGCTTGAAATTAAAGGAGAAAAATCTGGACCTGATTGTGGTCAACAATCCTTCCACGCCGGGGTGCGGCTTTGCCGTGGAAACCAATCAGGTCAAGTTGATCAACAGGCAGGGTGAGATGGAAGAGCTGCCCTTGATGGGGAAGGAGGAACTGGCCCACCGCCTCCTGGACCGGGTCGCCCCCTTGCTGAGGCCGGAAGAAGGAGAGGCTTCTTCTAAAGAAAGCGAGTGATAAGCAGCGGGGTAATGGTCATCTCCACCAGGGCGGCCAGGGCCAGGAGGGAGACCACCAGCGGCAGGATGGAGATGGCTTCTTTCCAGATATACTTAAAGCTCTGGAAGCGGTTGAGCCCGGGCAGGGGGGAGGCCACACAGTGGTAGCCGAACTTGAGTCCCAGGGCTCCCGCCAGGAAGAAGGCCCCCAGTTCAAAGATCCCGTGGGGGAGAATCCCGAAGCAGATCAGCTTAAATAGATTGGTCCCTTCGGAGACAGCCGCGGCCGCGGTAGCGCCCACCAGGGCCCCGTTTAGCGCGAGGGTAATCAGGGGCATAATTCCCAGCCCGGCCCCCAGCAGAAGCATCTGCACGGTGGACAAGAAATTGTTGATAAAGATAAAGGCCACCGCCGCCGGGGCGGGCAGGTTCACTATAAAGTTCACCAGCTTCTGCAGTTGGTCCATCTGCAGGCCGGCCTCTCCCGCCAGCAAGTCGGCAAGCCCGCCGGTTCCGGGGAACCGGTAGTAGAAGAAGACCCCGCTGGCGATAAATAGGGCCGCGGCCATAAACAGCCAGCTTCGGTTCCGGTGAATCACTTCTTTTACCGAGTGACCGGCAAAAAACAAGCCTCTCCACCCCCTTGGCTCCTATTGTATCAAATAACGGTACAAATATAAAGTTGGCAAATCGCCGGGCCAGATACTAAAAATCTGAATTTTCTGCCAAGTTGACAAAGTTGACGTGCCAGGCACCGGAGGGGAGAAAAGTTGGAGTATGCCGAAGTTTTAATCGACCAGGTAACAGATGCGCTGGATCGCCCTTTTCACTACCATATTCCTCCGGAGCTGCAGGGGAAGGTTAAGCCGGGATGCCTGGTGAAGGTGCCCTTCGGGGCGCGCCGCTGCCAGGGCTACGTGCTGCGGCTGCTGCGGGAGCCGGATATCCAGGAGGCCAAGGAGATTATGGCGCTGGCGGCCCCGGAGCCCCTGCTGCAGAAGGAGCAGCTGGCCCTGATCTCCTGGCTGGCCCACCGCTACTACTGCCGCCGCATCGAGGCGGTGCACGCCCTTCTCCCCGCCGGCTACCGCCGGGGGAAGACAGGAGGCCCCCGCAGGAAGCGGCTGGTCAGGGCCGTCCCCGGGGCGGCGGAAGCGGATCTCTCCAGGGCCCCGGCCCAGCAAAGGCTGCTGCGGGTGCTGCTGGAGAGAGGGCCCCTCCCCCCGGCGGAAGCCCTGAAGGCTGCCGGGGCCCCCGGTTCCGCCCTGAAGGCCTTGCAGAAAAAAGGGCTGCTCTCTTTGGAGGAGCTTCTCCCGGAAGCGGAGAGCCTTCCGCCGGAGGAGCCTCCGGTGCTGCAGGAGGAGCAGCAGGCGGCGTACAAGGAAATCCGGGCCGCCCTGGCGGAATCCGCTCCCCGGAAGTTTCTGCTCCACGGCATTACGGGCAGCGGGAAGACGGAGGTATACCTGCGCCTAATCCGGGACTGCCTGGAGCAGGGGAAGGGAGCTATCCTCCTGGTCCCGGAGATTGCCCTTACCCCCCAGATGATCGAGCATTTCCAGCGGCGCTTTCCCGGGAAGGTGGCCCTGCTCCACAGCGCTCTTTCCCCCGGGGAGAAGGTGGAAGCCTGGAACCGGATCCGGGAGGGACGCGCCCCGGTGGTCCTGGGGCCTCGCTCCGCCGTTTTTGCGCCCCTGGAGAAGCTGGGTTTAATTATCCTCGATGAAGAGCACGAGAACAGCTACAAGCAGGAGGAGGCGCCCCGCTACCATGCCCGGGAGGTGGCCTGGTGGAGAACGCGCTATCACCGGGGCGTCCTGGTCCTGGGCAGCGCCACCCCCTCCCTGGAGAGCTACTACGAGGGGCTGCAGGGCCGCTCCGCCATCCTGACCATGAGCTCCCGGGTGACCCCCGGGGATCTGCCCCCGGTGGAGATCGTGGATATGCGCCGGGAGCTGAAGGAGGGGCACCGGCTCATCTTCAGCCGAAGGCTCCTGGAGGCCATGGAGCAGGTCCTGGGGCGGGGGGAGCAGGTGCTGCTCTTTTTAAACCGGCGCGGCTTCGCCAGTTTTGTCCTTTGCCGGGAATGCGGCTACGTGGCCCGCTGCCCCCGCTGCGCCGTCTCCCTGACCCTGCACCTGGAGGGGGAGGGGATGATCTGCCACTACTGTTCCTACCGGGCAGAGGTGCCCCGGACCTGCCCCGGCTGCGGGGGAGTCCAGATTCGCTATTTCGGGGCCGGGACGGAACGGGTGGAGAAGGAGGTAAGAAAACTTTTCCCCGGGGAGCCGCTGGTCCGCATGGACAGCGATACCACGACTCGCCGCGGCTCCCACCAACAGCTCTACCGCCGCTTCCGGGCCGGCGAGGCCCGCATTCTTATCGGCACCCAGATGATCGCCAAGGGCTTCAACTTTCCCGGGGTGACCCTGGTAGGGGTGATCACCGCCGACACCGCTTTGAACCTTCCCGACTTCCGGGCCGGGGAGCGGACCTTCCAACTGCTGACCCAGGTATCCGGACGGGCCGGCCGGGGGCCCAGGGAGGGGCGGGTGATCATCCAGACCTACCACCCCCGGCACTACAGCATTCTGGCCGCCGCGGAGCATGACTACCTGGCTTTCTCCCAACAGGAGCTGCAGCGGCGCCGGGAGCTCTCCTACCCGCCCTTTACGGACCTGATCCGCTTTCTCTTCATCGGGGAAGAGGAGGAGCCCCTCTGGGCGGAGGCGGAGGAATTTGCCCGCCTCCTGGAGAGCTACCGGGAGTACGGGGAGATCCTGGGTCCCGCCCCGGCGCCCCTGTTTAAGCTGAAAAACTACTTCCGCATTCAAATCATCCTGAAGGGGGAGCGACTGGCGGCCCTGGCCCCCTCTCTCCGGAGGGCGGTCCTGGCCTTCCGCAGCCGGAAGCCCCCCCTGCGCTGCCGCTTGTCGGTGGATTTTAATCCCCAGATGGTGTTATAATGGGCCTGGAGGTGTTGGCCTATGGCCCTTCGAAAACTGGTTGCCGGGGATAGTGCCGTTTTGCGCGCCCAGGCCCACCCGGTTCGGACCATCGACCGGGTCATTTTAAATCTTTTGGACGATATGGCGGAAACGATGTACCATGCCAAAGGGGTGGGGCTGGCTGCTCCGCAAATTGGCATCTCCAAGCAACTGGTGGTTATCGATATCGGGGACGGCCGGTTGCTGGAATTGATCAACCCCGTTCTGCTGGAAGCCAGGGGGGAGGTCCTGGATCTGGAGGGCTGCCTGAGCCTCCCCGGAATTTCGGGCGAAGTTCCCCGGGCGGAATGGGTGGCGGTCCAGGCTCTGGATCGCCAGGGACGAGAGTTCCGCCTGGAAGGGGAGGGCCTCCTGGCCCGGGCTTTGCAGCACGAACTGGATCACCTCCAGGGTATTCTCTTTATCGACCGGGCTAAGAAGATCCTCGAGCCCGGGGAAAGCCCGGGTGAAGACAGATGAAAGAACTGAAGCTGCTCTTTATGGGGACGCCGGCCTTTGCCCTCCCTTCCCTGGAGCTAATCCGGGAAAGCCGGCACCGGCTGGCGGGGATCGTAACCCGGCCGGACCGCCCCCGGGGGCGGGGACGGCGGCTCAGCGTATCCCCGGTGAAGGAGTGGGCCCTGAAAAACGGGGTGGCGCTCAGCCAGCCGGCCGGCTTGAAGGATCCCTCCTTCTGGGAGTGGCTGGAGGGCCTGGCTCCCGACCTGGTGATCACCGTGGCCTACGGCAAGATCCTTCCTCCCGCCCTCCTGGACTACCCTCCCCTGGGCTGCATCAACCTGCATGCTTCCCTCCTGCCCGCCTACCGGGGAGCGGCCCCCATACACCGGGCCGTAATGGCCGGGGAGGAGAGCACCGGGGTAACGGTGATCAAGATGAATCCTCAGATGGACGCCGGGGATATTATCCTCCAGGAAGCGGTGCCCATCCGCATTGACGATACCACGGGCACTCTCCACGATCGCCTGGCTTCCCTGGGGGCCCGGCTGCTCCTGCAGGCGGTGGACCAGCTGGCCTCCGGCGAAGCGGTATTTAAGCCCCAGGACCATGCCGCAGCCACCCTGGCGCCTCCCTTAACCCCGGAGGAGGAGCGGCTGGACTGGAGAAGAAGCGCCTGGGAGCTCTACAATCAGATCCGGGGCTTGAATCCCCGGCCGGGAGCCTTTACCTTTTTCCGGGGCCGCCGCCTGAAGATCTGGCGCGCCGCCCCTCCCGCCCCTGAAAAAGGGCCGGGGGAGGGCCGGCCTGGGGAGTTGCTGGCGGTCTCCCCGGAGTCCTTTACCGTGGCCGCCGGCGACGGAGCCCTGACGGTGCTGGAGGTGCAGCCGGAAGGGAAGAAGGCCATTTCGGCGGGCGACTTCTGCCGAGGCTACCGGGTGGCTCCCGGAGAACGCTTTGACTCCCGGGAATAATTGAGGCAGGGAGCAAAGGATGAGCAAAAGTCTCCCCACAGCACGGGAAGCGGCCTTAAAGGCCCTGGTACGGGTGGAACGGGACGAGGCTTACCTTAACCTGGTCTTTCCTTCCCTGGCCGGCGGCCTCTCTTCCCGGGACCGGGCCCTGGCCCTGCGCATCGCCCAGGGAACCCTGCAGCACTTGAATACCCTGGACTGGGCCCTGGGGCTCTTCTTGAAGCAGCCCCTTTCCCGATTTACCCCCTGGATCAGGAACTTGCTCCGCTTGAGCGCCTACCAGCTGCTGTACGCCCAGCGGATTCCCCCCCACGCCGTCATCGACGAAGGGGTCCGGCTGGCCCGGCGCTACGGCCACCGCGGGGTGGCCGGCCTGGCCAACGCCGTCCTGCGGCGCCTGAGCGAGAATAGAGAATCCCTGCCCTGGCCCGACCCGGCCCGAGATTTGACCGCCTACCTGGCCTTGAAATACAGCCACCCCCCCTGGCTGGTCCGGCGCTGGCTGGACCGCTACGGCGCCGCGGAGACCGAGGCCCTGTGCCGGGCCAACAACGAAGTCTCCCCCCTCTCCATCCGCCCCAACCGCCTTCGGGTGACGGTGGAAGAGCTGCAGGAGAGGCTGGAGCGGGAGGGAGCCGGGGCGACTCCTTCCCCCATTGTCCCCGGAGCCCTCTACCTCTCCGTGAACTCCCCCCCGGACCGGCTGGAGAGCTACCGGGAAGGTCTGTTTACCATCCAGGGCGAGGGGTCGATGCTGGTATCGCTTCTCCTGGAACCCCGGCCCGGGGCGCAGGTGGTGGACCTGTGCAGCGCTCCCGGGGGGAAGACTACCCACCTGGCGGAGCTCATGGAGGATCGGGGGGAGGTGGCTGCCGTGGATATATATCCCCAGCGCCTGCGCCTGGTGGAGAAGGCGGCGGCCAGGCTGGGGCTCACCTGCATCAGGACCGTTCTCGGAGACGGCCGCCATCCCGCCGCCCTGCCCCTCTCCCCCTCCCCGTATATCCTGGTGGACGCCCCCTGCAGCGGCCTGGGCGTCCTGCGCCGGCTGCCGGAGTTAAAGTGGCGCCGCCGGCCTGAGGATCTCGTGGCGATGCAGGAGCGGCAGCTGGAGCTGCTCCGGGGGGCCTACTCCCTCCTGGCCCCGGGGGGCCGTCTTCTCTACAGCGTCTGCACCAACGAGCAGGAGGAGACGGAAGCGGTGGCCCAGCGCTTTGGCCGGGCCTTCCCCGACCTGGTCCTGGTGGAGGAGAGCCGCCTGCCCGGCGTTGCCGCCGGTGCCCGGCCCCGCGGCGGCACCCTGGAGCTGCTGCCTCACCGGGACGGGACCGACGGCTTCTTTATGGCTCTCTGGGAGAAAAAAGGGCCTTGAAACTGCCCGGCCGTACCGCATCCTGCCCACCGTCTTAAAAGGGGCAGCAGCGTTGCCATTTTAAATTCAATTTGCTATACTGATCATGATATTTTTTATTGTCGACTTAAGGAGAATTTTACGATACCGGCAGGAGGAGAGGTGCCCTGTTGCAGGTTATTGGCCTTACCCATCCGGGGAGGGAGCGCTCCCGAAATGAAGACAGCTTCCTGATCAAGCAGAGCCCCCGGCTCCATCTGTTGGCGGTGGCCGACGGCCTGGGAGGGCACCAGGCCGGCGACGTGGCCAGCAACCTGGCGGTGGAAATCCTGGAGCAGCATTGGGGCGAGATGGAGCAGGAGTTGACCGGCGCCCCCAAGAGCCAGTTGGCCGAATTTGTGCAAAATTTAATGTATAAAGCCAACCACGCTCTCCTGGAGCAGTCCTCCGCGGACAGCACCAAGCAGGGGATGGGGACCACCCTGACCATGGGCCTGGTTGCCGACGGCCACCTGACCATCGGCCATGTGGGCGACAGCCGCGCTTACCTGGTGAACGGGGAGCAGATCCGCCTGCTGACGGAGGACCATTCCCTGCTGGGCGAGATGATCCAGGCCGGAGATATCAGCCCCGATGAAGCCCAGGGGCACCCCCAGCGCCACATCCTGACCCGGGCCCTGGGTTCTTCACCCGAGATCAAGATCGACCTCATCCAGCAGGAACTGGAGGAAGGCTTCGGTTTAATTTTTTGTACCGACGGGTTGACTTCCCTGGTGCGGGAGGAGGAGATTCTCTCCTTGTACCTGAAGCATGACGACCTGAACCGGCTGGCCAAGGCCTTGATCGATCTGGCCAACAAGAGGGGCGGTTTTGACAACATTACCGTGGTATTGGCCAGAGACAGCAGGAGGCAGAAATAATGGTAGGTAAAATGCTGGCAGACCGGTACGAGTTGCTGGAGAAAATCGGAGAGGGAGGGATGGCCCGGGTCTACCTGGGACGGGATCACCTCCTTAATCGCCATGTGGCCATAAAAATTCTTAAGGACCAGATGACGGGGGATCCCGACTTCATCCGCCGCTTCCGCCGGGAGGCCCAGGCGGCGGCCCGGTTGTCCCATCCCAATATTGTCAATATTTACGACGTGGGCCAGGAAGGGGAAACCCACTACATTGTCATGGAGTATGTCCTGGGGAAAAACCTGAAGCAGTATATCCGGGAGCGGGGGCGCCTCCCCGCCCAGGAGGCGGTCTCCATCGCCCGCCAGATTGCCGAAGCCCTGGTTCAAGCCCACGCGGCCGGGGTGATCCACCGGGATATCAAGCCCCAGAATATTCTCTTTACCCCCGACGGCCAGGTGAAGGTGGCCGATTTCGGAGTGGCACTGGCCGCCGACGGTTCCACCCTGACCTGTACCGACGCCATCGTGGGCTCCGTGCACTACTTTTCCCCGGAGCAGGCCCGGGGCGGCCAGGCGGGGAAGCATTCCGACCTTTACTCCCTAGGTGTAATCCTCTACGAGATGGTTACCGGCCAGGTGCCTTTTTCCGGGGTCAGTCCCATATCCGTGGCCATGAAACATGTCCAGGAGAAAATTGTCCCGCCGCGGCAGTTGAATAAGAGCATTCCCGAGCCGCTGGAGCGGATTATTCTCAAGGCGATGCAGAAAGCGCCCTCCCAGCGCTACCTGAACGCCCAAAGCTTCCTGGAGGACCTGATCTATTTCCAGGAAAAAGGAATGGCCCGCGCTGTTCCCAACAACCACAAGGTTGATGAGGAGGAGACGATCATTGTGGAGGCCTCCAAGTTTCATAATAACAAGCAGAAGGCCAAGATATGGAAAAGGCCCTGGTTCATCCCCCTGCTGGTGGTGGTATTCCTGGGGATCTGCCTGCTGGCCGGCTACCTGGCCCTGAAAAGCTTTATCCTGGTGCCCGAGGTTACCGTTCCCGACGTGCAGGAGATGCCCCTGGATGATGCGGTGGCCCTCCTGGAGGAGGCCGGCCTTCGATATACCATCAAGGAGCAGGTTTTCGACAACGTGGTCCCCAAGGGGAATGTAATCCGGGTTGAACCGCGGCCGGGGCGCAAGGTGCGCGAGGGGAGCGAGGTGGCCCTGGTGCTCAGCAACGGGCCTGAATATGTGCTGACCCCGAACCTGCTCCAGCGGACGGAGATGGAGGCGCGGATTATCGCCCAGGACCTGGATCTCAAGCTAAGATTTATTCGCGAGTACAATGAAGAGGAGCCGGAAGGGAAGATCTTCCGGCAGGTGCCCGATGAAGGGTTCCGGGTTGCTCCCGGGGACGAGATCACCGTCTATGTCAGCATGGGCGGCAGGCCTTTCCCCATTGCCAACCTTAAGGGGAAGAGCAGGGAAGAGGCGGAAGCCTACTTGCGCGAAAACGGGCTCAAGGTGCGCCAGATCCGCGAGGAGCAGTCAGACAGCCCCGCGGGGACGGTAATCGCCCAGTTTCCCGAGGGCGGCAGCAACGTGCAGCCGGGGCAATCGGTGGACCTGGTGATTAGCAGCGGCCCCGGGGAGGAGGCGGCAGAAGAGGAGGAGCCCCTGGAGGAAGAGGAAAACAACTAGACCTAAACCAAAAGGCAAAAGGGGGTCGGGTTGCTGGAAGGAATAGTGGTTAGGGCCTCGGGCGGATTCTTTGCCGTTCGGGATGACCGGGGGGAGGTCACCCTGTGCCGGGCCCGGGGAAAGCTTAAAAAGGAGAAGCTGGCCCCTCTGGTGGGGGACCGGGTCTCTTTTTCTCCCCGGGAGAAGGTGATTGAAAAGATCCATCCCCGCCGGACCTGCCTGCTTCGCCCTCCGGTAGCCAACGTGGACCAGGTGGTGGTGGTGCTCTCCATCTGCAACCCCCCGCCGGATTGGTTCCTGGCCACCCGTCTCCTGGTTCAGGTGGAGCAGCAGGGCATGGAAGGAATTATTTGTATTACTAAGATTGACCTGGCCGACGCGGAGATGCTGGCCGAGACCCGGCAGGTGGTGAAGGCTTTCCCGTACCGGCACCTTTTTACCGCCAAGGGGAGGGAGAACCGGGAACTGAAAGCGGCCCTGAAAGACCGCTGCTCCGTCTTCGCCGGCCCCTCGGGGGTGGGCAAGTCGACCCTGCTCAATTCATTGCAACCCGATTTTGACCTGGAAACAGGAGAGGTCAGCCCCCGGCTGGGGCGCGGCCGCCACACCACCCGGGCGGCGATGCTCCTGCCCCTGAAAGAGGGGGGGCTGGTGGTGGATACCCCCGGCTTTACCCGCTTGTGGGTGGAGAAGCTGGAGGCCGCCGAACTTTCCGCCCTTTTCCCGGAGATGGCTTCCCTGGCCGGGAAGTGTGCCTTCCGGAACTGCACCCACCGCCGGGAACCGGACTGCGCCGTCCGGGAGGCCGTGGCGCAAGAGGTGGTTCACCCCCTGCGCTACCAGCATTACCTGCTTCTCTATGAAGAACTTGAGGAACAGGAGAAGAAAAGATGAACCAAGCCGGCATTAAAGTAGCACCCTCCATATTGTCCGCCGACTACAGCCGCCTGGGGGAAGAGATCCGGCGCGTGGAGGCCGCCGGGGCGGACTGGATTCACCTGGATATTATGGACGGCCATTTCGTTCCGGCCCTGACCTTCGGTCCCCAGGTGGTGGCCTCCCTGCGGAAGCATACCGACCTCTTCTTTGACGCCCACCTGATGATCGAGAATCCCGAGCGGCAGCTGGAGTCCTTTGCCCGGGCGGGGGTGCAGAATATTACCGTGCACCTGGAAGCCACCCGCCACCTCCACCGGCTTTTGAAGGAGATTCGGGATTTGGGCCTGAAAGCGGGGGTGGCCCTCAACCCGGCTACGCCCCCGGAGGCCTTGCGCTACGTCTGGGATCTGGTGGACCTGGTCCTGGTGATGAGCGTAAACCCAGGCATGGGCGGGCAGGCTTTTATACCCGCCGTCCTGCCCAAGATCAGGTTCCTGGCGGACTTCATCCGCCGGGAGGGACTCCCGGTGGAACTGCAGGTGGACGGGGGGATCAACGGGGAGACGGCCCGGGAGGTGGTGGAGGCCGGCGCCACAGTGCTGGTGGCCGGGTCGGCGGTGTTCCAGTCCCCCTCGGGGATGGATCTGATCCAGGCCTTCAAGTCCCTGGGCGGCCCCACAAGGGCGGTTTAAAATTGAAAAGGCTTGTGCTATAATTTACTTGACCGTTTTCTTCGGGGTCTGGTGAGAGGGTTAACCTCAATTCCGAACCGGCGGTGAGCTCCCTCGGGAGTCAAGCCCGCGAGCCGCAAGGCCGATCTGGTGAAAGTCCAGAGCCGACAGTATAGTCTGGAAGGGAGAAGAAACGGCGGCTAATCCATTTGCTTTAGTCGTTGATCTCTTCCAGGCCCTGGGGGATTTCCCTCAGGGCTGATTTGTCAGTTGCGCCTGGGGGTGTGGGCGGTGGATGTTGACGAGCGCTTTATGTGGATGGCCCTGGACCTGGCCCGGCAAGGGCGGGGAAGGACCAGCCCCAATCCCATGGTGGGGGCGGTGCTGGTCAAGGAAGAGGAGGTGGTGGGGAGCGGCGGCCACCTGGCCGCGGGGACGCCCCACGCCGAGATCATCGCTTTAAACAAGGCGGGAAAGAGGGCCCGGGGAGCGGTGCTCTACATCAACCTGGAGCCCTGCTGCCACCACGGGCGGACGCCTCCCTGTGTGGAGGCCCTTATCAAGGCGGGAGTCTCCAAGGTGGTGGCCGCCATGGAAGATCCCAACCCCCTGGTTTCGGGCAAAGGCTTCCAAAGGTTGAGGGAAGCCGGGATCGAAGTGGAGGTCGGTCTCCTGGAGGAGCAAGCACGGCGCTTGAACGAGGCCTTCATCAAGTACATCACCACGGGGATCCCCTTTGTCATGGTGAAGGCGGCGATGACCCTGGACGGGAAGATAGCCACCCGCACGGGGGAGTCCCGGTGGATTACCGGGGAGAAGGCGCGCCAGTTTGTCCACCGCCTCCGAGATCAGGTGGATGCCGTTATTGTCGGCATCGAGACGGTGCTGCGGGACGATCCCCGCCTGACCACCAGGCTGGAGGGCGGCGGCGGGAAAGATGCCGCCCGGGTGGTGGTGGACAGCCGGGGCCGCCTCCCCCTGGAGGCCCGGGTAATCAACCGGAGTTCCCCGGCGCCTACCATCCTGGCCACCACGGAGCAGGCTTCGCCGGACAAATGCGCCCTGTTGAAGGAACGGGGGGTGGAGGTCCTGCTCCTTCCCGAAGAGAAGGGACGGGTGGACTTGAAGGCCCTGCTGCAGGCCCTGGGCAAGAGGGAGATGACCTCCGTCCTGGTGGAGGGGGGAGGGACCCTGAACTACGCTTTTCTGGAGCGCGACCTGGTTGACAAGCTGTTTCTCTTTGTGGCCCCCATTATCTGCGGGGGAAGGGAGGCGCCCACCCCTTTTTCCGGGGAAGGGGTGGCTTCCCTGAAGGAGAGCTGGTCGCTGAAAGACGTGGAACTGAAACAGTTCCACCAGGACCTGCTCATCATCGGCTACCCGGGGAGGTGAGGCTTTTGTTTACCGGCATTATTGAAGAGAAAGGGCGGCTGGTGAGCCGGGCAGGCTCCCCCGGCGGGGTGGAGCTGTCCATCAAGGCCCGCCGGGTCCTGGAAGGGACCCGGGTGGGGGACAGCATCGCCGTCAACGGGGTTTGTCTTACTGTAACCGGCCTGGGCCGGGATCTGTTTACCGCCCGGGTCATGCCCGAGACTTTGCGCAAAACCAATTTGTACCGCCTCCCTCCCGGAAGCCCGGTCAACCTGGAACGGGCCCTGGCCCTGGGGGATCGCCTGGGGGGGCACCTGGTCAGCGGGCATATCGACGGGGTGGGGCGGATCTCCCGGAAGCGAGCCGAAGGCATCGCCCTGGTCTACACGGTCCAGGCGCCGGCGCCGCTCCTGCGCTACATTATCCCCAAGGGCTCCGTGGCCGTGGACGGGGTCAGCCTTACCGTGATCGACGTGGAGGAAGGCGGGTTCAGCTTCTCCCTGATTCCCCACACCGCCCGGGAGACCACCCTGGGGGAACTGGAAGTGGGGGCGGAGGTCAACCTGGAAACAGACCTCATCGGCAAGTACGTGGAGAAGCTGCTCCAGCCCATGGCCTCCCAGGAGGAAGCAAAAGAGAGGGGAATTACCGTGGAGTATCTGCTCCAGAACGGTTTTCTGTAATATTAGTATTTTTTCTATTGCCGCCCAGTAGTAGACGGTACAGGAGAGAGGGGAGCACGGATGAAATTCAACACCATCGAGGAAGCAGTAGCCGATCTTAGAGAAGGCCGGATGATTGTGGTTGTGGACGACGAAGACCGGGAGAACGAAGGAGACCTGGTCCTGGCGGCTTCCAAGGTCACCCCGGAAGCCATTAACTTCATGGTGTGCCACGGCCGGGGGCTGGTTTGCGTCCCCCTGACCGGGCAGAGGCTCCAGGAGCTGGATCTGCCCCTGATGGTCACCCACAACACTGACACCATGGGGACGGCCTTTACTGTTTCCGTGGATGCCAAGACGGTGACCACCGGCATCTCCGCCCACGAGCGGGCCAAGACTGTCCAGGCCCTCATCGACCCGGCCACCAGGCCCGAGGACCTGCGGCGCCCCGGCCATATCTTCCCCCTCCAGGCCATGGAGGGAGGGGTTCTGCGCCGGGCCGGCCACACGGAAGCGGCCGTGGACCTGGCCAAGCTGGCGGGCCTGGAGCCGGCGGGGGTGATCTGCGAAATCATGAACGAAGACGGGACCATGGCCCGGGTGCCCCAGTTGATGGAATTTTGCCGCCTTCACGGCTTGAAGATTATTACCATCGCCGACCTGATCAAGTACCGCATGAAGAAGGAGAAGCTGGTCTGGCAGGTGGCGGAGGCGGACTTCCCCACGGAATACGGCAATTTCCGCCTGATCGCCTATCAGAACAGCATCGACAACCAGGACCACCTGGCCCTGGTCAAGGGGGAGATCGACCCGGAACAGCCCGTTCTGGTCCGCGTGCACTCCGAGTGCCTCACCGGAGACGTTTTCGCCTCCCTGCGCTGCGATTGCGGCAATCAACTGCACCAGGCCATGAAGCAGATCGAGGAGAACGGCAGCGGCGTCCTGGTGTACATGCGCCAGGAGGGCCGGGGCATCGGGCTGCTGAATAAGTTGAAAGCCTACCAGCTGCAGGACCAGGGTAAGGATACTGTGGAAGCCAACGAGGCCCTGGGCTTCCCCCCCGACCTCCGGGACTACGGAGTAGGGGCCCAGATCCTGGTGGACCTGGGGGTGCGCAAGATCCGCCTGCTGACCAACAACCCCCGCAAGATCAAGGGGCTGGAAGGCTACGGACTGAATATTGTGGAGCGGGTCCCCCTGGAGATAAATCCCAGCCGCTACAACTGCAAGTATCTAGCCACGAAAAAGGAGAAGCTGGGCCACTACCTTAAATTAAGCTAACCCCGGTAAGGGCCGGAAAACAGGAACGAGGTGAAGAGAATTGAAAATCTTTGAAGGACAACTGGTTGCCCGGGATTATCGCTTTGCCCTGATCGTCAGTCGTTTCAACGAATTCATCTCCAACCGCCTTCTGGGCGGGGCCCTGGATGCCTTGAAGCGCCACGATGCCGCGGAAGATAATATCGAGGTCATCTGGATTCCCGGGGCTTTCGAGCTTCCCCTGGCCGCCCAGATGGCGGCGCGCAGCGGGCGCTACGACGCCGTTATCTGTCTGGGGGCGGTCATCCGGGGGGCCACGCCGCACTTCGAATACGTGGCCGCCGAGGCGGCCAAGGGAGTGGCCAAGGTTAGCCTGGAGACCGGGGTGCCGACTATTTTCGGGGTCATTACCGCCGATACCTTGGAACAGGCCATCGAAAGGGCCGGCACCAAGGCCGGCAACAAGGGCTGGGACGCCGCCCTGGCCGCCATAGAGATGGCGGACCTGAAGCGGAAGCTGGGCGGGCGCTAGTTCTCCCGCAGGACGGCGGAGCCGACGGCGAAACCCAGGCCCCAGGCGAAGAGGATCTGCCGGTTGACCACGCTTTGCAGGGACGGTTGCAGAGGGAGGGCCATCTTCTGCCCCAGGCGGAAGATGGCCTGGTTTTCCAGGGCGCCCCATATTTCCGCTTCAAAGGTTTCGGAGAGCTCTTTCAGCAGGTCTTCCTGGGACTCAAGAAACTGCTTTCCTTTCTCAAAACGCTCATCCAGGTACTTCTGGACATTTGGATTCATGGGCTCCTCCTGACATGGTGAGTGCAGCAATTAATCCCAGGAAGTATTTTTCCCCATTCGGGAAAAAATAATAGCAGCCTGAAGACGCGGAGGTGAGCCCTTTTGCCAGTACCCTGTGAAGCAAGGTGCATCAACCAACGGGACGGCCGCTGCCTGCTGGAGGACGAGCGGATTAAGAACAGCCGAGTGGAGTTCGGCGACGACTGGGACCCCGTCCGCCAGTGCATCGGCTACCTGTGCCGGGATGACCAGGAGTTTACCAAGCGGCGGACCCGCTAGGAGGAAAGAGTGAACCAGGGGGTGGAGGCTTCATGACCCAAGGGGACGTTCCCTTTGGTTTGCCCCTGGGGGCTGAGGGAGGCAGCCATTGGTTCAACTCCTGCCCTTTTTAACGATGGAACCAACGCTGGAACGGAAGAAATGCTTCCGTTCCTTATTTTATGCCGCTCTTTCAGCGGCTGAGGAAAAGCCTTTAGCCTCCTGCCGCCGGGAGCCGGCCGCTTTTTCCCTTCCCCGGGGCGGCGCTTTTTAAGCCGCCCCGGGGAAGGCGGCTTGCGCAGCGTGGGTATCCTGGCGGCTTCTCAGGTCATTCCTGAAGCCATTAACTTCATGGTGTGCCATGACCTTGGCGGGTAAAAAACTGGTATTGTGGCCTGCTCTGTGCTAACATGGGAGTATAGGTTCAGGCAGGAGGTGCCGCCCATGAGCAAAGCCAGGGGAAAGTTTCTGCTGATCGATGGGAACAGCCTGGTATTTCGGGCTTTTTACGCCCTGCCGCCGCTGCAGAGCAGCCGGGGGGAGTATACCAACGCCGTTCTGGGGTTTACCAATATGCTCTTCCGGCTTCTGGAGGAAGAGAAGCCGGACTATATCGCCGTGGCCTTCGACCCTCCCGGCCCCTCCTTCCGAGCGGAGATTTACCGGGAGTACAAGAGCCAGCGGGAGAAGGCGCCCCCGGAACTGGGAGAGCAGATGTCCCGGGTAAAGCAGATCCTCCAGGCCTGGCCTATACCCCAATTTGAAATCCCCGGCTTCGAGGCCGACGACCTTATCGGCACCCTTACCGGGCTGGCGGAGGCAGAAGGGCTGGAGACGGTGGTGGTCACCGGGGACGGCGATCTCCTCCAGCTGGTGGGGGACCATACGGTGGTTCTCTTGTGCCGCCGGGGGATCAGCCAGGTGGAGCGCTTCGATTTGAAGCTGCTCCGGGAGAAGTACGGCCTGGAACCGGAACAGCTTATCGATTACAAAGCCTTGAAAGGCGACCCCTCGGACAACATCCCCGGGGTTCCCGGGATCGGCGACAAGACGGCCCGGGCCCTGCTGCAGAAGTACGGGACCCTGGAGCGGCTCCTGGAGGCGGGGGAGGAGCCGGGAGAGAAGATCGCCGAAAAGATCCGGGAGCACCGGGAGCAACTCCGCATGGGGCGAAAGCTGGTGACCATCCGGCGCGATGTCCCGGTCTCCTGGGACCCGGAGGAGTGCCGCCACCGGGATCCCGACTATCCCCGCCTGTTGGAGCTTTTCCGGGAGCTGGAATTTAAGGCCCTGGCGGCGCGGATGAAGCGGCTTCGGGGGGAGGATCCCGCCCTCCGGGAAAGGGAGGCGGGGGACTTGAAGGTGGAGCAGGTCAACCAGGAAGGGTGGCTGGCGCTGCTGGATCGGCTGCCGGAAGGGGGCGAGCTGGTTCTCCTGGCGGAGGGGGAGCCGAAGCCTTCCTCCTGGCGCCTCCCGCCCGTGCTTTGGGCCCTGGCCCTGGACAGCGAGCGCGGCTACTATTTTATCCCCTCCCTGGAAAAGGACGGGGGCCGGGCGGCGCGGAAAGCCCTGGAGCGGCTCTGGGAGAGCAGGGTATCCATCATTGGCCACCATATCAAGCCTTTGTACCACTACCTGGGGAAAAAGGGCCCCCACTCCCCCTTTGTCTTCGACAGCCGGCTGGCCGCCTACCTGCTGGAGCCGGCCCGGGGCGGCTACAACCCCTCTCTCCTGCTGCAGGAGTACCTGGGCCTGCCGGATCCCGGGGAGGAGGAGAAGACCCTGGAGGGGCGGGGGCGGCGCCTGGCCTGGTGCAGCCGCCATCTCTTTGCCCTACGGGAGCACATGGAGCGCCTCCTGAAGGAGCAGCAGCTGGACCGGCTTTACTACGATCTGGAGCTCCCCCTGGCCGGGCTCCTGGCGCGCATGGAGGGAGAAGGGATCGCCGTGGACGCCGGGCTGCTGAAGGACTACGCCGCGGAAATAAGAAGCCGACTGGAGCGGCTGGAGGCGGAGATATACAGCCAGGCCGGGGAGGAGTTTAATCTCAATTCCCCCCGTCAGCTTTCCCGGATCCTTTTTGAGAAGTTGAAGCTGCCGGTAGTCCGGCGGACCAAGACCGGGCTCTCTACGGACGCCCGGGTCCTGGAAGAGCTGGCTCCTCATCACGAAATCGTGGCCAATATCTTGCACTACCGCCAGCTGGTGAAGCTGGAGGGAACCTACCTTTCGGCCCTGCTCCAGCAGGTGGATCCCAAGACGGGGAAGGTCTTCACTACCTTGAACCAGACCGTCACCGCTACGGGGCGTCTGAGCAGCAGCGACCCCAACCTGCAGAACATCCCCCTGCACCAGGAGGAAGGGAGGCGCATTCGGGCCGCTTTCATCCCCTCCCAGCCCGGGCAGGTGCTGCTCTCGGCGGACTATTCCCAGATCGAGCTGCGCATCCTGGCCCATCTCTCCGGCGACCCCACCCTGGTGGAGGCCTTTCGGCAGGAGCAGGATATTCACCGGCGCACCGCCGCCGAGGTTTTCGGGGTGTCCCTGGAGGAGGTCACGGAGGAGATGCGGGACCGGGCCAAGGCGGTGAACTTCGGGATTATCTACGGGATCAGCGACTTCGGCCTGGCTCAGACCCTCAGGGTTTCCCGCCAGGAGGCCCGCCGTTACATCGAAAACTACTTCGCCCGCTATCCCGGGGTAAAGGAGTACATTGAGCGGGAGATCGCCCTGGCCCGGGAGCGCGGCTTCGTCACCACCTTGCTGAACCGCCGCCGCTACCTGCCGGACCTGCGCTCCAGCAATTTTGCCCGCCGCAGCTTTGCCGAGCGCATGGCCCGGAACACCCCGGTCCAGGGTTCCGCCGCCGATATTATCAAGCTGGCCATGCTCCGCATTGACCGCTTAATCCGGGATGGGGGCTTTAAGGCCAGGATGCTCCTCCAGATTCACGACGAACTCCTCTTTGAACTGCCGGAAGAAGAACTGAACTTTTTTGCTCCCCTGGTGCGCCGGGAGATGGAGAAGGCCTTTGAGCTCTCCGTTCCCCTAAAGGCAGTGGTCAAATGGGGGCGGAACTGGGCTGACCTGCAGGCGCTGTAGAAGGCGGCAGCGGGGCCTTCCCGCCGCCGCTGATGCCCCCAGGGCCGGAATTTTGGAAATGAGCAAGGACCTAAAAATACCAGGAGACGCCAGGAGGGGATCCGGTGCCCGAACTGCCTGAAGTAGAAGTGATCCGCCGCGGGCTGCGGTCCCTGGTCCGGGGGAAGGTGTTTGCCGCGCCCCGGATTTTTACGCCGAAAACGGTGGCCTATCCCGAGCCGGAGCTCTTTGCCCGGCGCTTGACGGGGCGCCGGGTGGAGGAGCTGGGCCGGCAGGGCAAATTTCTCTTGTTCTTCCTGGACCGGGGCGAACTGGTCTTCCACCTGCGCATGACCGGGCGCCTGGTCTATTTGCCGGAGAAGGCCCCTCTTCCCCACGACGGCACCCTGAGGCTCTTTCTGCCCTTCGCCGACGGCTCCGGGCTGTTCTTCGGGGACCTGCGCAAATTCGGCCGGGTATGGCTCTTCCAGCAAAAGGAGGAGCGGGTGCATGCCGGGCTGCACCGGCTGGGCCCCGATATCTATGAACAGGTGGACGAAGACCAATTCCTGGCCCTGCTCCGACGGCGGGAGCGTTCCCGCCTTAAGCCCCTGCTCCTGGATCAGCACTTTGTGGCCGGGCTGGGGAATATCTACGTGGATGAAAGTCTTTTCCGCTGCGGCCTGCACCCCCGGAAGCGGGTGGCGGAATTGAGCGAAGAAGAGCGGCGCAAGCTGTACCGGGCCATCCGGGAGACCCTGGAAGAAGGCATCCGCTGGGGGGGGACCAGCACCAGGGACTACCGAGATGCCCGGGGTGACCGGGGCCGCTTCCAGGAGCGGCTCCAGGTTTACGGCCGCCAGGGCCGGCCTTGCCGCTGCGGCTGCACCATCCGGCGCATAAGGGTTGCCGGCCGGGGCACTTATTACTGCCCCGGCTGCCAGGGGAAGGAGTAACTGGCAAGCACAGCTTTTTCTCCTCGGTAATATGATAACTGATGTAGCCTGGTCGAGGAGGAAGCGATCTTGTCCCTGGGAATCCCCCTGCTCCTGGCCCTGGCCGTCAGCATGGACGGTTTCAGCGCGGGGCTGACCTGCGGCATGCGGCGCCTGGCCATACCCTTCCCTTCCCTGCTGGTGATCTGCTCTTCGTCGGCGGCGGCCATCGCCTGCTCCATGCTCATCGGCGGCCGGCTGGCCTGCTGCCTGCCTGTGGAGCTGATCGGCAAGGCGGGGGGGCTGCTCTTGTTCTTCCTGGGGATCTACGTCATCGGCCAGAACCTGCGGCTGCTTCTCCGGAGAGAGAGCGAGCCGGAGGAGGCGCCCCCCCGGGGGGCTCTTCGGCAGCTTTCCGCGGTGATCAAGAAGCCGGAAAGAGCGGACCTGGACCGGTCCGGGATCTTGAGCTTGAACGAAGCCCTGCTCCTGGGAGCGGCCCTGGCGGCAGATGCCTTCGGCGCAGGATTTGCCGCCGCCCTGATCGGCGCCCCCCTCCTGCCGACGGTGGCCGCCGTGGGGCTGACCAAGTTAATCCTGGTCCCCCTGGGAGCTATCTGCGGGCGCTACCTCGCCCGCAAATTTTCCCCGGAAAAAACCGCCCTCCTGGGTGGATTTATCCTTAGTTTTATTGGTATAATGACAATAATTTAGTGCCAGGCACGTCAACTTTGTCAACTTTGTCAACTTTGGTGCCAGGCACCAGCTTTGTCAACTTTTTTCTTGGGAGCTGTCCATGTTCATTATCGGTTTGACCGGGGGGATCGCCTCGGGGAAAAGCACCGTGGCCGGCATGCTCTCCGCCAAGGGGGCCCTGGTTATCTGCGCCGATCAAATCTCCCGGGAAGTGGTGGAGCCGGGCCGGCCGGCATGGCGGGAGCTGGTGGAGTGGCTGGGCCGGGAGATCCTGCAGGAGGACGGGACCATCGACCGCGCCCGCCTGGGGCAGATTGTTTTTCACGACCCGGCTGCCCGCCGGAAGCTGAATGCCATCGTCCATCCCCGGGTGGGGGAGGAAATCGCCGCCCGCACGGAGCGCCTCCGCCGGGAGAATCCCGGGGCGGTGCTGGTTTACGACATCCCCCTGCTCATCGAGGCGGGGATGCAGGATTTGACGGACCTGGTGCTCCTGGTCTATGTAACCCCGGAGGTCCAGCTTAAGCGCTTGCAGGAGCGCGACGGGCTCAGCCGGGAGGAGGCCCTGGCCCGGATCCGTTCCCAGATGCCCCTGGAGAAGAAGCGGCAATATGCCCGGGTGATCATCGATAACAGCGGCACCCTGGAAGAGACGGCTCGCCAGGTGGACCGCTTCTGGGAGAATCTCCAAGTCGAGCTTCAAGGGAGGCAGTAAGCCGCTGTTCAGGTCGTTTCTTTACTTCACGGGATTTGTGCTGCTTCTGCTGTTGGCCATATACCTGTTAACCAGCCCGCTGCTGGGGAGACTTTTTTACCCGTTTCACTACCGGGAGCAGATCGAGGCTGCCGGGGAGAAGTACCGGGTGGACCCGCTGTTGATCGCCGCGCTGATCAAGGTGGAAAGCGGCTTTCGCCGGGAGGCTGTCTCCTCCCAGGGGGCCAGGGGCCTGATGCAGATTATGCCCGAAACGGCGGAGTGGGTGGCGGGAAAGATCGGCTACCGGGATTTTTCCCCCGAGCTGCTGTTCCAGCCCGAAATTAACATCGAGCTGGGCACCTACTACCTGGCCGACCTGCTGCAGCTTTTCCAGGGCAACCGGGTTGTGGCCCTGGCCGCCTATAACGGGGGCCGGGGGAAGGTGGGCCGGTGGCTGGAGGAAGGGGTCTGGGACGGCCGCCTGGAGAACCTGGAGCAGATCCCCTACCGGGAGACGCGGGATTTTGTCTACCGGGTTCTACAAGCCTATGCCAGGTACCGGCAGTACTATGGAAACCGTTAAAGCGGCAAACTGGTGTCGCCGGGGCGGCTGAAAGAACGGCCCGGCCAGTTAAAGATAGATAAGGAGGAAGAAGATGCATACCGTAACGCTGATCAGGGGTGACGGCGTAGGCCCCGAACTGAGCGCCGCCACCCTGGCCGTAATCGAAGCAACGGGAGTTAAGATTCACTGGGAAGAGGTGGTGGCCGGGGAGGAGGCCTTGCAGCGCTTCGGCACCCCGCTGCCCCAGGAGGCTATCGATTCCATTCGCAAAAATGGCGTGGCCCTGAAGGGACCGATTACCACCCCCGTGGGCTCCGGTTTTCGCAGCGTAAACGTGGCCCTGCGCAAGGAACTGGATTTGTACGCCAACCTCAGGCCGGCCAAAAATTATCCCGGCATCCGGACCCCCTTCGGGGAGATCGACCTGGTGGTGGTCCGGGAGAATACCGAAGACTTGTATGCCGGGGTGGAGCATATGGTGGGGGAAGATGCCGCGGAGAGCATAAAGATTATCACCCGCCCCGCCTGTGAGCGGATTGTCCGCTTCGCTTTTGAATACGCCGTCAAGAACCGGCGCCGCAAAGTTACCGCGGTGCACAAGGCCAATATCATGAAGTTGACCGACGGACTCTTCCTGGAGACGGCCCGCCAAATAGCCCAGGAGTATCCCCAGGTGGAATTTGAGGACCGAATTGTGGACAACATGGCCATGCAGTTGGTGCAGAAGCCCCAGCTTTACGATGTCCTGGTCATGCCCAACCTGTATGGCGACATTATCTCCGATCTCTGCGCCGGCCTGGTGGGTGGCCTGGGCGTGGCTCCCGGGGCCAACCTGGGCCGGGAGGCGGCCCTGTTCGAGCCCGTCCACGGCAGCGCCCCCAAGTATGCCGGCCAGAACCGGGTCAACCCCACCGCCATGATCCTCTCGGCGGTGATGATGCTGCGGCATATCGGGGAAGCAGAGGCTGCCGAACGGGTGGAGGCCGCCTTGTCCGCAGTCCTGGAAGAGGGGAAAGAGGTTACCTACGACCTGGGAGGGAGCGCCGGAACCATGGAGATGGCCCAGGCTATCGTCAGGCGGCTGAAGCAGCAGTAGCCGGGCCCGCTTCCGGGCTCGCCCCCGGGTTTTTCTGCTTTAGCAGATATTCTCCTGCCGGCACAAGCCCGCCGGCAGGAGAATATCTATGTACGCCGCCTTAGAACAAGGGCTTCTCTTCATCAAGAAAGAAATTGGGAGTCGCCTCCCGGGCCGGGCTTGCCTTTTTCTGCTTCTCCGCTTCTCCCGGAGAGAGATTGGGGGAGGCTGTCCCCAGTTCCCGGGCGATCTCCTCCCGGTACTTGGAAAGCTTGCGGCGATGGATATTGCGCTTCTGCGGCCGGTGTTTATTATATTTTTTGGCCACCCCTGCGTCCTCCTTTCAAAGAAAATGGTCAATTTTATTTTCTCCCCTTCGGCGACTCTTATCCCCGCCGGTATAGCGGTATAATTGCCCGGACTCTTCTACAAACTATAGAAGGGGTGAAATCCGATGAACGACAAACTGGAAGAGAACAGGGTCCTTTCCCTGGGCCATGCGGCCATTAAATACGGAGCCTGGCTGATCGGCTTAATTGTCGTGCTCTTCTTTATGGCCCGCCACCTGTTCCCTTTTATTCAGGGACTGTTTTAGCCCGGGCGGACCGAAATGGTGAAAAGGGGGTGTACGGGAAGCCATGACTACTTTTCATATCATTCATGTCATCGTGGGGCTCTGGCTGGCCCTGGTCAATTTTAGCGATATTTTAAGTACCGAAGCCCTGGTTTGGAACAACTTCATTCTCGGGCTGGTGGTGGCAGCTTATAACCTTTACTACCTCTTTGCCAAGAGAAATGTTGATGTGCACAGCTAGCCGGCCCAGGCAGGCAAAGCCGAAGGGCGCCGATTGGCGCAGCGGAAAGGCATCGTTGGGCACTGCCCGAAAAAGCCCATGGACCCAGTTGGGCGACTTAGATCCCGGCGGGGAGATGCCGAAAGACGCTGCCAAGCCAAAAGGTGTTGATTGGTACCGCCGGGGGCGTGGAGCCGCCCTGCCAGGCCTGTCCCCGGCTGCAGAAGGTGTAAATGGGGCCTCTTCAACTAGAGGCCCCTTTTTTGGTTTTTGACAAAAACATTAAAATTACTTCATAAAAACTTGAAAAGCGGTGGGTAAAATTAAGCAGCGCTGGAAGTTCTCTTGCAAGGAGATATTTTTTTGCTGCTTATAAAGATAATACAAGTCATTGTCTTCGGTTTTGGAATCTACTACCTCCTGGTGGCCATGGCCGGCCTTTTTACCAGGCAGCCCCGCTATCCGGCAAATAGCCGTCCAGAGAAGCGCTTTGCCGTCATTATTCCCGCCCACAACGAAGCCCGGGTGCTTCCCCGCCTGATCGAAAACCTGAAGGAACTGGATTATCCCCGCCACCTTTACGATATTCACGTAATCGCCGATCACTGCCAGGATGATACGGCCCGGATTGCCAGGAAGCTGGGGGCAATTGTTTGGGAACGGCAAAATGGAAGCCGGGGGAAGGGCCGTTCCTTGAGGGAAGTAATCGACGCTTTGGGCTTCAACCCCCGGTGCCGGAAGGCTGTAGCCCGGACCCGCTACAGCGGTCCCCGGTCCTACGATGCGGCGGTCATTATCGACGCCGACAACCTGGTGGCCCCCAATTTCCTGGAGGTCATGAACAAGAGGCTGCTGGCGGGGGAGAAGTTGATCCAGTGCTTTATCGACTCCAAGAACCCCGACGACAACTGGGTGACCTCAATTTTTACCCTGAACTTCTGGCTGAACAACCGCTTTATCCTCCAGGCCCGCTATAACCTGGGCCTCAGCAGCCTAACTGCGGGGACGGGGGTCTGCATCGCTCGGGAGGTTTTCGAGAAGACGGGGGGCTGGTCCACCGTCACCATCACCGAAGACCTGGAGTTTGCCGTCCAGGCCCTGTGGCACGGCTTCCGGGCCACTTTCGCCCGGGAGACCCGGGTTTACGACGAGAAGCCCGTCACCTTCTACGACGCCTGCCAGCAGCGGCTGCGCTGGGCCCGGGGGCAGCTTAACGTGGCCTTTATGTATGTGCCCCGGCTGCTGGCCCGGGGAATAATAGAAAGAGACCCGGCCCGCCTGGAGGGAGGAATCCGCCTGCTGCAAATCCCGATGGTGGCTGTGGGCTCCCTCATGGCCCTCCTGGCCTGGCCGCTCCCCGCCTTTTTCCGGGAGACCTCCCTCTACTTCCGCCTGGGGGAGCAGTATCCCTTGGTCGCCGCCACCCTGGCCGCGGTCCCATATCTCTTGCCTCTCTTAACGGTGCTCCTGGACCGGCTTCCCCTGAAGCCGTGCCGCTATTTTGCCATGTACCCCATCTTCTACCTGAGCTGGGGGGCCCTGCTCCTGTACGCCCTCTTTACCTTCCGCCGCCAGATCTGGGTGCCCAGCAACCATACCCGCGCCCTGGATCACCGGACCCTTTTTCAGCGGTCCGGCTACAACCCGGCCGTCACGGAAAGGTTCGCCCCCCTGGGCCGGCGGCACTCCAGCCTGGGGGGAAGCGCCCGCTGGTAAGAAGACGGCCGCGACAGTTTCTCTTTCTTCTGCTACAATAGTAAAAAAAAGCAAAAGCGCAAAAGCTGAGGCAGGTGTCCGCGGTGAACCAGACCAGAATCCTAGTCATCGAAGACGACCCCCACATCCGGGAGTTGCTCCGGGTTTGCCTGGAGCAGGAGGGCTACCTGGTGGAGATGGCCACCGACGGCTTGACGGGACTGGAACGGGCCCGGAAAGGCTGCTTTAACCTGGTGATCCTGGACCTGATGCTGCCGGGAGTGGACGGCTTTACCATCTGCCGCGAACTGGCGGAGAAGGAGGGCGGCCGAACCCCGGTGCTGATCCTAACTGCCAAAGGAGAGGAAATGGACCGGGTCCTGGGCTTGAAGCTGGGGGCCGACGATTACGTGGTCAAACCCTTCAGCCCCCGGGAGCTGGCTGCCAGGGTGGAGGCCATCCTGAGGAGGGTAGAGCCCCCGGCCGCCGCCGACATGGATATCGCCGTGGCCGATTTAAAGATCTCCCCCCTCTCCCGCGAGGTTACCGTCAACGACCGGCAAGTTTTGCTTACCCCCAAGGAGTTTGAGCTGCTGCAGCTGCTGGCCGCCCATCCCGGGAGAGTTTTCTCCCGGGAAGATCTGCTCAACCGGATCTGGGGCTACGATTTTGCGGGGGGCAGCAGAACTGTGGACGAGCACGTGAAAAACCTCCGCCACAAGCTGAAAAAGTCGGGCACCGCCTACCAGTATATTCAGACTGTTTGGGGAATCGGATATAAATTCGAGGCGGTGAAGCAATGAAACCCAGGCGTGTTTTCGCCCGCTTGCTGCTCAGCTACCTGGCCATTACCCTGGTAGTCCTGGCCGCCGTCAGCCTCATCTTTGTCCGTCTGATGCACCGCTACTTTTTTAACGTGGAAGGGGTGCACCTGACCATGAGGAGCGAGCGGATTGCCGCCCTGGTGGAGGAGCACCTCTACCGGGGCGACCTCCAGGAGTTGTCCACTCTGGTGGAGACCCTGGCTTTCTCCAACGATATCTACCTCTGGGTGACGGACAAGGAGGGGAAGGTGCTGGAGTTTGCCGGCAGCAACCCGGAGAGGCTGGGCCTGCGGGTGGAGCAGCATGAGATCGAGCATGTCCTGGCGGGGAACGTAATTACCAAGCAGATTACCGGTCCCGGCTACAACAGCCTCTTCCACATGGCCCCCCTCTACGTGCCGGGCTACGAGCCCCAGGAGAACTGGGACAGCTGGGAAGCGGGCGGGGCGGGGGGAGATCCCTCCCAGGTAATCGGGACCCTGGCTATCAGCTCCCCCCTGGGCTCGGTCACGGGCATCATGGGGGTGGTTACTCGGCTGGGCATGATGGCGGCCCTGGGAGGCCTCTTCCTGGCCGTGGGGATCGGCTATACTCTCTCCCGCAAGATCGCCAGCCCCCTGGAGGAGATGAGCGCCGTAGCCATGGAGCTGTCCCGGGGAAACTACAATGTCCGGGTAAACCACCGCTCCGACGATGAAGTCGGGCGCCTGGCGGAAACCCTGAACTTCGCCATCGACAAGGTTTCCGGGGCCATGCGGGAGCAGCAGCAGACGTTGAAGCTTCAGCGGGAACTGATCTCCGATATCTCCCACGAGTTCCGCGCTCCTCTAACCACCCTGCAGGGATTCCTGGAGCTGATGCTCCGGGGGAAGATCCCGGAGGCGGAGCGGGAGCGCTACCTGGAGATGATGCACCGGGACACCGTTTACCTGGGCGGCCTGGTCCGGGATTTAATCGACCTGGAAAACCTGGAGATGAGGCGGGAAACCCTGGAGAGGCGGCCTGCAGACGGCGAAGAACTGCTGGCGGCCTGCCTGGAGAATTTGCAGCTTAAAGGGGTGGAGAAGGGGGTGAAGCTGGAGCTGCAGGTGGAAGAGAAGCTTCCCCTGCTCATGGTGGACGAGCGGCG
>LSQX01367459.1_pt1 | contig 68841 bp, 60 predicted proteins | sample 654561 | NCBI WGS metagenome assembly LSQX01 (sample SAMN04489861, study PRJNA283612) | anaerobic digester metagenome | isolation source: 4 biogas reactors fed with cattle manure at either 37C or 55C with and... | place: Denmark: Kongens Lyngby | collected 2014
GCTGATTTAATATCATAAAGAAAAACGTCGGTATAAGGCAAAACAGCCTCAAATTTTTCCCATGGCACGTAACCGGATGTGTCGATATAAACCGACAGCCCGTGACCGGTGAGTTTCTTTAAAAGAGACAGTAAAAATTCTGTATCCTGCGCCATGACCTCGCCGCCCGACAGCGTGACGCCCCCGCCGGATTCCTCGTAAAACATCCTGTCTTTTATACATATGTCAGCAATCTCATCCGCCGAATAAAGTCTGGCAGAAAGCTCACGGGCTCCCACCGGACAAACGGCAACACAATCGCCACAAGCCCGGCAAGCGTCAAAATCCTGTATAGGTTTGCGTATGCTGGGGCTTGTGCTGTTACTGCTTTCTTTCTCACCATCCGGGCTGATTGTCACGGCGCCGTTTTTACATATAGTAACGCACGCCCCGCATCCGATACATTTTTCTTTTGAATACATAAGATGCGGCTCATATGTATAACCCTCAGGGTTATGGCACCAAAAGCAGCGCAGCGGGCATCCGGCAAAAAACACCGTCGTTCGGATACCGTCACCATCGTGGACTGAAAAACGCTGTATATTGATTATATTTACTTTTGTTTCATCTTTTGTTTTAACTTTAGCGCCCTCCACAATGCCTGCGCTCCTTCATTAGTTTATATCATACTATTATATTGTAATATGAAGCATTTGTCAACTGTTCAGACATCTGTTCGTTCTTATTAGCATTTGTGCGATTATTTCGGCTTGTCCATTCATTTGTATAATCTTGTGCTTATCTCTTGTTTTGTTGAACGCTTGGCGATGTAAATATGCTGAGCATTTCATAAACACTGCCAACGCGAATAAGCTTTATCCCGGCCGCCTCAATGCCTGATGAGCTGCTCTTCGGAAGCACTATCTGCCCAAATCCAAGCCGCGCCGCTTCTTTAACGCGGCGTTCGAGCGCCGACACAGCTCTCACCTCTCCTGCAAGACCAAGCTCTCCGACAGCGGCAAGATCAAATGGCACCGGGATATCCTTTATGGATGAAATAAGGGCAAGTGCAACTGCAGCATCGCACGCTGGTTCATCAAGCGTAAGTCCGCTGACAACATTCACATATACGTCCATATCCGAAAAGCAAAGGCCAAGCCTTTTTTCAAGAACGGCTAAAAGAAGGTAAAGCCGCCCGAGGTCAAAGCCATCGGACGCGCGTTTAGGCGACGGGAATGTCGTCTTTGTTGTAAGCGCTTGGATTTCTGCGATAATAGGGCGAGTTCCTTCCATAACGCACACGGCACAGCTTCCCGAAACGCCCCGCGGCCTGTCTGCTAAAAGCATAGCGGACGGGTTTTCAACTTCAGAAAGTCCCGAATCCGTCATTTCAAACACGCCAATTTCATTTGTTGCGCCGTATCTGTTTTTTATAGCGCGTATGATGCGAATATTCTGCTGTCTGTCCCCTTCAAAATACAGGACGGTGTCGACCATATGCTCAAGCACTTTCGGCCCGGCAATCCCGCCTTCTTTATTGACATGTCCGACAAGAATTACGGAGGAGCCGCCGCCCTTTGCTAAATTGGCAAGCATACCGGCGCACTCGCGAACCTGCGATATGCTTCCTTGAAGTGTCTGTGAGCGGTCGCTGTAAAGCGTTTGAATGGAGTCGGCGATTATCACATCAGGCGATATTCGGTCAGCCTCTGCACAAATTTCGTCTATGTTTGTTTCCGTGAGTATATAAAGCTCGTCTGACGCAACGCCAAGGCGCTTTGCGCGAAGACGCAGCTGGTGCGCTGATTCCTCACCGGAGATGTAAAGTACACGGTTTTCACGTGATAACACACCGCAAATCTGAGTAAGAAGCGTCGATTTACCTATACCCGGCTCACCTGACAGCAAAACGACGGAACCGGGGACAATTCCTCCCCCGAGCACACGGTCAAGCTCCGAGTAGCCCGTCAGGAGGCGCTGCGGCTCATCCCCTGCAGACTCCGCTGTTATCGGCACGGCAGTGCCGCCCGTTAAAGCGCCCCGACGCGGCGATTTTTCGGCTTCTTTTACAAGTGCCTCTGGCGCATCAAATTTTTCCTCAACAAATGTTCCATACGAACCGCACTGCGGGCATCTGCCAAGCGCTTTCGGATAATGGTAATCACATTCCGTGCAAACATATACTGTCTTTCGCTGTTTCATACAATAATTAATCTCGCATTCTCAATTCTTTTGTAATCTTATTTTATCACAAATGCCCTTATTTTTGCTGATTTTTATAGCTTACTCTGTGCCGCCAGATATTCTGCTATTGCCACATATATTGCGGCAGCAAGCTCAAGCTGATATATGACGTTACAAAGTTTTTCGCACTCCTCTTGATTAGATATAAATCCGCACTCGACAAGGACTGCAGGACATGTGAGCCTGTCAAGCAAATATATTGAGCTGTCCGCTCGCTTTGTTTCGCGGTTGTTATTCGGCTGAATATAGTTTCGCACTGTACTCTGCACCATATCAGCAAGTATTTTTGATGATTCGTCATTTGTCGAATAAAAAACCTGCAGCCCGTTATATTTACTTATGGAAAATGAATTCATATGTATGCTGACAAAAACAGGCTCTTCATATTCTTCTGTCATTCTGAGCCTGTTGCGCAAATCATATGTCTTTTTATGCCTCGAATAATCGGACAGCTCGCCATATTTATCATAAAGCATTTTATCTTCTTCGCGTGTTAGTACAGCGGGGATTCCTCCCGCTAAAAGTTGCGAACACAGGATCTTTGCAATAGCAAGATTGAGCGTTTTTTCATAAACACCATTTGTACCGGATGCCCCGCCATCTTCCCCGCCATGACCGGGATCGATTACAACCACAACGGTTGGCACAGCCGTACTGAAGCCAGAATCAGAGGATGTATATTTCATCCTTGTTGGATCAAGAATATCGGCCACACAGCCGATTATTATACATAAAAGTGACACAACAACAGAAAAGGCCGTAAACCTTATAGCGGCCCTCGCATGGCCACTTGCCGCCACGTTGCCGCCGTTATTTTTTTTCATCCGAACCGTCTGCCTCCGTAATTTTATATAATTGTTTTATTTATATGTTGAGGTTTGACGGCGTATGTTTTACCGGATGAAAAGCGTCGCAATGACACTTTTTTTATCGTGTCAAGCTGTTATTTGCTTTTTCCCGTGCAATATGAACAGCGCGAATACCCCATATCTTCAGCTTCACTGAGGTTTGACACGAAAATTGTCAGTTTATTCTCCTCTTTCATGCGTGAAACGTAGGAGCAATATGTATAGTGGAATTTTTTCGTATTTTTATTTACGATAATCTCAATCTTCTGTGTATTATCCGCGGTTGTCTTCGTATCCGTACTGTTTTTTGTTGTTTCAGATGGAGGTGTAGTTTCAGTTTCGGTTGGTTTTGTTGTTTCTTTGTCTTTATCTTGATTTGCTGTTGTTTCAGCGTTTGATGTTGTTATCGAACCTGAACTTGTCTCATTATTTGATGTCTCTATATCATTTTTTTGGCTGTCATCGGTCGTTTTGCTGTTGTTATCATTGTCTGTATGTGTTTCTTTATCTTTATCAGAGTTAGGATTATTTACATTTGTCTTGCCATCGTCATTATCTTTATCATTTTCTACTAAAGCAGGCTCAGTGACAGTATCCGTTCCCGCGTCGATTCCGTATAAGCCGCCCTCGTACAGTACTTCATTGCCATCTTTAATTTTGACCGTTCCGTCTTCATATAAATAAACGTCCGCTTTGTCCCCGTCGGAAAAGCGGACACGGTAATATGTCTCGCCTGTCAATTTATCATTCCAGCGTGATATGTATTGTATTACGCCATCTCTGTCGCACGCAGCAAGTATCTCATATATTGCAGTAGCTTTTTCTTCATCAACATTAAGCGATGATTTTATATTTGCGATATTTTCTTCATACCAAATTGAATTTGACGTTTGCGGTTTAGAAGCAAGCGAAGCTATGAGCCCTACCGTTACAACTAAAAATGCTGTTATTAATATAATCAATAGCAGATTCTTTTTCATGGCAGAAAGTTCCCTTTCAGCAATATACTTTTGCTAAATTATACCACGCCATAAGACAATATACAACATATTGTGACTTTTTTGGCTGTTTATAATTTATAATGCCAAGTTTCGTTTTACCCCTCATTATGATTCTTTTGACAAACTACAATTACAAAAAGCCCGGTGGCACGAAAATTGTGCCACCGGGCTTTCTTTTATTAAATGAATACATTATGATATGTCTTTAATTAACCGTTACAGTCAAGGTGTCGTATATGTTCGGGTCGGATTTTAGGTAAATCTTAATAACAATCTGCCCGCTTGACACACCCGTTAGTGTGAGCGACGTCGTATCACCAACCCATCCGCCCCACTTAACTGTAACAACACGCTTGTCTGGATTTTGACACGTCAGTGTGTAAACAAGCGATTGAGGATTAATAACCTCAACATTGACTTTCGTCTGCTCGCCTTTAGTGAGGGTAACTTCTGCAGATGTTATGTTTATATATGTAATCTTTGATGTTTTCTCAACCGTGACAGTGCATGAAGCTTTCAATCCGTTTACTGTCGTCGCCGTTATTGTAGCTGTGCCGGGTGCAACAGCGGTTACTGTTCCCGTATCGCTGACAATCGCCACGTTTTTATCCGATGTTGTCCATGTAATGCTTTTATTGGCAGCGTTTGTGGGAGTTACTGTTGCCGTCATCGTCATTGTTTCCCTGACAGGAAGCGTGAGAGACGTGCGTTTGAGTGAAACCGACCGCGGCAGTGTTACACTTGAGCCTGAAAGCGGGGTGTAGGAGCCGCGGTTGAAATTTTCAATGACAGTTATAGGAATGGATAAGTTAATATTTTGCACCACACCTTGGTCTGAGATGATTGTAGCTGTCGTTATCCCTATGACTTCACCAAATTTGTTTATTAGCGCTCCTCCGCTGCTGCCTGATGAAACGGGGGCTGTTGATTGTATGTAATAAACACCATTATAAAGGCGGTTTGGGTTTGATATTATACCTTCCGAGATGGAGCTTTGCATCCCAAGAGGGTTTCCAATAGCATATACCACCGCTCCGCCAACAACTGTATCAGGCGTCCCGATATTCAGATATGGGAACTTGTTGCCGTTCACACGAAGAAGAACAGCGTCGTTTTTCTCGTCACTATCACAGATTCCAGCGACTTCGTATTGCTTGCCCGTATCAAGAATTGTTATAACAGCTGCCGCCGCTCCTTTTATGACGTGCCAGTTCGTCACTAAAAGACCATCGGAGCTTATGAAGAAACCGCTGCCGGTTGATACTTTTTGCCCTCTTTCGTTGTAGATTTCAATATAACAGACAGCGGGAGAGCATTTAGCGTATATTTCCTCCGCTTTGAGCGGTGTTTTCTTTTTTTCTGATGATATAAGTACCGTTCCGGTGTCAACGTCAAAATCTACACCAAATCCGAGCGCTTCTCCAAGCTCACGCAGTTTAAAGAAGTTATTCCCACCAATGTTGTAAGCTGTTATTGACGCGATTTTACCATCTATATATAATTTTTGCGGGCTCTTAACGGCAGTAGATGACTTATCTGCCCCGAGCACCATTTCTCCGCCAACAGGTATGTAAGAATCGCCTGTCATTACTGATATCATCGCAAGGGTAGCGTCAAATGAAACACCGAATTGCGATTCTGTGCCATCTAAAACGTAAGCTATATCGCGAAGCTTAAAATAGTTATAACCGTCTATGTTATATACCTCAAATTGTATCCTTGTTCCGTCAACCATAATTGTTTGGGGCGACAAAACAACTGACGGTGATACAGCATTGACAAAAAGCCCAAATGGTAATGAAATGAAAATAGCGATTAAAAGCGCTACGACTCTTTTTTTCACGATACACAACCCCTTGGAAATTATCACTTATTTCCAATGTATATTATATTTCATTTGAAGTGAAAAATCAATATTACCTCTTCTTTTTGTATTATGAGCATTCTTACCACACTTTGTTGGTTAAACACATCGAATATTTAGTGATATTACAAAACAATCAATAATTTTATCTACTTTTTATTAATAATTGTCTTGTTATTTGATAACATTTATATTACAATTCAGGTGAATCCGTATTTATAAATAATACTTGGAGGATTAAATGAAAAAACTATTATCGATATTAATGGTGCTAATCATTGCTGCCACCTTAAGCATTACATTAACTGCTGAAGAAGATGTGTTCATTGAAATCCCACTTACACCTGAAAACCTTGGCATAGGTTGCGGCCTGACAGCCGATCAGGTGACATGGAATGACGTTGGTTTTACAGTCAACGACATTACACAAATATCGTTTTTACTTCCTGAACCCGTACCGATGGGCGAAACAGTCGTTGTCCATGTAATTGGAACATGCGACGATAATTTCCGTATGTGGCTTATGGAAAGCGGTGCTGCAACATCATCAAACCAGTATAATATGCAAAGCTGGGGTTTCTACGGCGGCGAATTTGACGAATACATTGAGCTCACCGCTACGGACTTTGATGGAAGAGGCGTCACCGAAGCAACCGAGTTCAACTTTAAAGCGCCAACCTATGACACGACACTGACAAACCTTACAGTTACATATTGCGGAATATTCTACGGCACGTATGATGAATATGAAGCTGCTGCCGGAATAACTGAAGAAGTAGAAGACAGCGAAACCGAACCGGCAGCAACCGAACCGGCAACCAATGACAATTCAACTCCGGAAGAAAGCAATAGCGGAGCTGATTCTGATGCTACTGACACAGAAAACGCTGACAGCAACAAAAAAGGAGGTTGCGGCTCTGTAATTACTGCAAATGCAATGTTATTGACAACAGTAGTAACAATCTTTGGAAGCGCGTTAATTAAGAAAAAGCACTGATATATCAATATAGTACATACAAGTAAAAGAGAGCGTCCCTGTGTGGCGCTCTCTTTATGTTTTATGGAAATTAATATGTTTTATGTGCTTGTGTAAAACTTTAAGTTTGTTTTCATAATTTAAACTCATGATATTCATTTTCGCGTAATTTCGCGACTTACCATTTATACAAATTATTATTTTCCACTTTCGAATACATATAAAGCAGTATTATGTCGCAACCTAAAACTGCACTCTTAACAATAAACAATATATAAAAATGCATTGTTGCCGTTATTTTATATATACATTATACCGATAAATGTATATAGATAAATACATATATATTAAGATATATATAACGCAAGGATAGGTGATTATTTAGTGACGATAAACGAAAGAATAAAGGAAGTGCGCTGTGCATTGAATATGACTCAAAAAGAATTCGGCAACAAAATCACACTTGCTCAGACATACCTCTCTCAAATTGAAAATGGAGAGAGGCATGTAACTGAGAAAATAATAAAAATCATATGTCTCCAGTTTAATATAGACGAATATTGGCTTAGAACTGGACAAGGCAATATGTTCATAAACGACGATGACACTCTTTTGGATCAGCTTTCAAAACGGTACAGCCTTGACTTTTTTAGCCGCACGCTTATAGAAACATATATAAAACTACCCCCGTCCCACAGGAAGATTTTTAAAAATTTCTATCTATCTCTCATGGCTGAAGTTGCAAGAGAGCTTCATCCGAATGTCAGCAAGGCAGATACAGGCAGTACTGCGCAAACATGAAATGCTGCTTACACATGTTTATCTGAACGCATAGAACCAGATGTCAAGACGAATAAAAACGAGTAATCAAATACTGCAAAATAGTACTGCTGACACACTTATAACCTATTAATTACTGCTTGTATCATTGAATAAAAATTCTCCCAGAAGCCCACTTTATGAATTCTACCGCTCAATCGCTGTCACTTTAAAAAAATCTGCATTTTTTTCATATGATGCAAACCGTTTGACATTTTACAGCGACTAAATAGACGAAGAGCATCAAAGGTTGCGAGCGGTGCAGATTGGAGGTGAGCATAAACGGATATAAGTATTGGCACAAACGGCCGTATTGTCAATAAAGAATCCGAAGACGCTCTCATCCGCACTGCTGCATCCGGTGATGGAGATGCATTTGAAGCACTTATGCGGCCATACATACAACCAATTTATAGGTTTATCATCCTCTGCGTCGGTGGGCCCGAAGACGCGAAGAATGCGCTTCAGGAAACAATGCACGCTGTATGGCGTCACTGCCCTCTTACAGTGGGATGTCGTCCTTTAAAACATGGGTTTTTTCGATAGCCAAAAACAAGGCAAAAGATGTCATGCGCCGTTTATACCGCTTTCGTGAAAAAGAGACAGCTCTTGATGTGGCAAACATGGAAAGCGCATGTGATTTTTCATCTGACTGCGACTTTACCGATGTAATGAACGACGTCATCGACATAAGGCGGGCAGTTGCTTCTCTGTCATCGGACGAGCGCGAGCTTATTAGCCTTATTTTCACCCACGGTATGTCATATAGTGAGGTTTCGCTCGTGATGGGGATGCCTGTTGGCACAGTAAAAAGCAAAATGTCGTCCATCAAGACAAAATTGCGGAAAATACTTGGGGAGGTGTATTATGGATAGAATTGAATGCACAGAGGCAGTTGAGCTTATGCCGCTTTATTATGCGAAATCCCTGTCCTCTGCTGATACAGGGCGCCTTATGATACACATCTCCGAGTGCGCAGATTGCCGCGCAGAGCTTGCATTTATATACCGCCTTTCCAAATCTGCCCTGTCGCTTGAAGCGGTAGTACCGGATGATGTCATATCGCATGCTTTTGACCTTTCACGCCGCGAATACACTGCTTCTTCCACTTCTGCGTCTGTTGCGTCCGCATCAAAATCTGGGCCTATGGAAGCGCTATCACGAACGTTTGACACCATTTCATCGGTAATTACCATTTCTAAAAAGGTTATGTCGCTTGCTTTCGCACCACTCGCCACCCGATGACACAATGATACGATGAATGGGCAGCACCATTACTAAACAAAAACTAAAGCAAAACACATGATGGGAGGATTTTTATAATGGATGACGATGCAAAGGAAATTGGCGCAATATTAGGCGAACTCGGGGAGAAAATACAAAAATTTATCACGGGAATTATGGATATACTTTATTCTCCCGAAGCAGGAAAGAAAATCGGTTCGGCTGTCGGTAACTTTTATAAAGAACTGAAAGATGCCGGACTCCCAGAAGACGAAGCTCTCAAAATGACGCGCGATTATTTAACGGCAATCAGCAACATTTCGCAGTCGATGTTAAATAAGGAAAAAATAATCCTGTCACAAAATAATGGCTAAAAAAATATCTAATACTTTCACATATGTGCGTCTTATATTTGCAGCAATTCTATTACTTATCAAAATTCCGTTTATACTTACATGGCTGTGGCTTAAGTATATTGTCTTTAAGCTAATTCTTATATACACCATGAGAATTAACGGAATACGATGGAAAGACGCACGCTCGCTCGCAAGTTCTCTTTCATTCAAAAACCACTTTTCTTTTACAAAAAAGAATAGAGTGCTAAATTCTATACGGCCTTCATAACATTCCCCTGCAAATGCGAATGCCACAATTCGCTTAGAAGGCATAAAAAAGGCATCCTTATGAGATGCCTTTTTTATGCCTTGTTACCTTCATTACCACCACTGCCAACTGACTACGTCTGTATAGTTTGAAAGTGATGTGCCAGGACAATACGATGTAAGAATCGTTTTATAATCAATGCCCATCATTGCTAAGTCATATGTACCATACTGTGACAGGCCTACTCCATGTCCCCAGCCCTTGCCTACAAATATGAAATTATCTTTGTTTTTTGCATGTTTTGTTGATGTTATCGTTAAATTTGATAGGTCGTACCGCTTGCCGTCAATCTTGCTCACAGCATAAATCGGGTTTTGCGATTCCGCGGTTAAAACAATCATGTTACCGCTGCTCGGGGCTACACGACTGCCACCCGCCGTTACGACCGATATACTATTCTGCCATGAGCCGAGATACTGTCCAAAGTCCGTCAACACGCCGAACAGCTTCGATGTACTGAAAATACGTTCTCTCTCTCCACTGCCTTCCGGATATTCATACTCAAGCAGGCTGTCCGGCGGGAGGAGAGCTGTATATTCGGTATAGTCTACACTTCCCTTGTCAACAACAAAGTTTGCGCTGTTAAGATATTTTGAAAATGCAGATTTAACTTTGTCGCAGCGTGTAATTGTGACTTTATTTCCCTTTGTATCTTCAATAGTTACCTTATAGACGTATGATGACTCCTTCCCTGCAGTTTCATCTATCGTAATGCTCGCAATATCGCTTTGAAGCGTTGTGTGCCCGCGGCTTATAAGATACTGCGATAACTCAGAGGGCGACACTTCAGTCTGCCAAAACGCGTTTGCATGATTTAAGTAGTCCTCCCATGGGGTAGTCTTACTCGCCAGCCATGAATAGCCCGAGCTTCCCCAAACGTAATATGTCCCGGCCGTGCAGCCACCGGTACTTGATGAGTAATAAACAGCCGCAAGAGAACCATTATAAGTTAAAACCTGACCGGCAGTTACCTCGACTGCTGCGCGCACGTTTGAATTTACACGAGCTATTCCGCGATATACTTGACTGTTCGCCGTCGAATCAACGTTAAAACCATATGCCCAGTATTTACCCATGTTTTGTATAACATAGGTTCGTGCTGCTATTGCAAATGTTTTTTGACATTCGATCGGCCACGAGTTGCTTATCTCATATGGCAAAACGCCGGCGACATAATCCTCAAGCGGAACAACGTTTATAAGCTCAATACCGTCTTTTGCTGCTGTTTTATATCTCTTATAAACAAAAATGCCCTCGTAGATATTACCCGATGGCGTTGAAAGATAAGCCGCCGTCCCGTCTGGGTCGTCAATGGCGTCAAGCGCAAAGAATGATGTTTTCCCGCAGTCATATTCAAAAAGAATTTTTGCTGTAGATGTCGCTACCATCGAAACGCCAGTTGCTGAAGCCCCGACAATTGTCACTTCCTTCCCATCAAGAAGCAAATTAAGAAGAGAGCCGTACTCCTCAAGTGCCACCTCTGCCTCATTTTGTGTGCCCCAGTGTCCAATGCGTATCCTATACTCTCCGTTTATGTAAGAGGGAATCGAATAAATGCCCATATCAGATAAAGCGGCGTCAATTTCCGTCATATCTTCCGCCATTGTTTGTGAGTCTTCATATACAGCGTCAATTTGGAGATGATACTCGCCGACAGCGACGGAGGTGTCGGAGAAGTAGTATGTGTTCGATTTTTTCCCGTTGTTTCTGTCACAGAGGACAGTAATGACATTCGCCTCCGTCGTTGACCACAGGGGTGTAAATGTTTTTTTGTATTTTTCAATTGTGGCTGTGCCTATAATATAACCGTTTGTCGTTGTCGTCTTAAACGCAACATCAACATTATCGCCATACAGAAGCCCGACTGCTATCTTCAGGTCTGGCACTGAATCGTCAGCCGCGAACACTGTATTTATAAAGAAATATATGGCAGTATACAATCCGGTAATTATCATCATAAGAACAAGTATCCACGAAAGTATTCGGATAAGCAGCTTGTTCTTATTCACAAACGGGCTCTTCTTTTTCGGCACAGCTACATTTTTCTTTTTATTTGCCAATAGTGTATTCACCCCTTACCATGACAAAGGCGCTTGTTGACGTTATCTTTATACCTCTGCCATCACCACCGCGAGGTATAAGAAGCAGGTGATTTAATCCAATCGCCGTACCTTTTTGCAAATCTGTGCCTATTGTATTGTCGGAGATGCCTTGATTTGCGAAAGGAGAAACGACCGTTGCTGTACCGGAGCGCAGTATTATTTCAATTCCTTTGTCACCGCTCGCATATAAAACCTGACCTTTTTGCATTTCAATAACTTCATAACCCATCCCGACAGCTCCAACTGCGATGTCGGAAATTTGTTTTTTAAGTAAATCAATCGTACTTTTTAGCGATTCAATTTCAGCGGTGAGTTCGGCGGTTCTATTCTCAAGTGCCGTAATTTCATCCTCATAAGCTGTTTTCTGCTCGGCAAGGCGTCGCTCAAGATATGAGAGTGAAATCAGCGGGTCAACTGTGCTGTCGTATTCTTCATCTGCCGCTAAAACAAAAAGCGAAAGGCATAGACATACGGCAAGTACGGCCGCGAGAGCATGCGTTTTCTTTATTTTTAACATAATGGTGCTCCTTTCATGTAACCAAGACGCCAAACAACGTCAAGGCGGGTTTCGCTTTGATTTATACACTCTGGTGCTTATTACATAGGTGTAGCCATTAATACTGCTCACTCAGATGAGCCTTAGCTGAGCAAAAGTTCCGTCTTTTTCGGATAAAGTTACACCTGTAGCCGGCAGTTTGTTCTTCCTATAACGCGACGGATTCTCACAGATTCCGTCAAACGGGGCAGCAGTGGCTGATACAATTCGCTGTCCCGATTTAAGATTGAAAAGCTGAACGCCAACTGATGTTCGTGTTTCCTTCACCGGTACTTGAGATGAAGATATGATAATCGCTTTTCCGACGCTGTTTACTATCATAACGTCAAAAGGCTCGCCACGCTCAAGAAAAGCGGCAACAGGCGGAGAAGATGAGCTGTAAGCATTTGTTAGTTTGCGACGATTTGACTTCGTCTCATAAGCTGAGAGGGGGATACGAACGCCTTTGCCATTTTCAAAAAGGAATAAAACATAAAAGTCTCTTCTATACTCACGAACGACACACATATTAAGCGTGCCTTCGTCCTCATCAAAATCAAGCTTTGCAGGAACATAATCACCGAGCGCAGATGCCTTTGTGTCTTCAAAATCAGAGAGTTTTGCCTTGTAAACTTGCACTTTATTTGAAAACATGAGTATTTCATCGCGGTTTTCTGCGTCTTCTTGGCATACGATAAAGTCGCCTTCCTTGAGCTTCTGCTCATCGTTGCCACGCAGCGACTGCAGCGTTATTTTCTTGAAATATCCGCCTTTCGTCAAAAGAATTCTGACGTTATAATTGTCAATGAGCGCTTCTTCTGGAATAGGCTCAATCTCTGAGATGCCAATCAACTCTGTTTGACGCGGCTTTCTGTATTTACGTTTTATTTCGGTGAGCTGTTTTATTATTTCACCTTTCAGCTTTATATCGTCGTTTATTATGTCCTTAAGGCGCGCAATCTCTGCTTGCAGGCTTTCAATCTCGCGGATGCGATTTATGATATATTCCTTGTTAAGATTGCGTAGCTTTATTTCAGCTATATATTCCGCTTGTTTTTCATCGATTCCAAAGCCCTCCATGAGGTTCGGCACAACCATTTTTTCTTCTTCGGTTTCGCGAACTATGCGAATCGCACGGTCGATATCAAGAAGAATTTTGCCAAGACCACGCAGAAGGTGAAGCTTTTCTTCCATACGTGTTAAATCGTATGTCAGCTCTCGACGGTAGCAGTTGGAGCGGAAGCGTATCCACTCAAGAAGTATGTCAGCAACGCCAAGCGTCTTCGGCACGCCGTCAATCAGCAAGTTAAAGTTGCACTTAAATGTATCCTCAAGCGGCGTTAAGCGGTACAGCTTCTCCATCAAAGTCAGCACATCAGTACCGCGGCGGACATCAATCGCAAGTTTAAACCCGGACAGGTCAATTTCATCACGGAAATCAGTGACTTCTTTTAGCTTACCTTCCTTAATAAGCTCAGTAAGCTTTTTTTGTATCACCTCAATCGTCGTTGTATACGGTATCTCGATGATCTCTATCGTTCCCTTTTTACTGTTGTAAACATATTTTGCACGCAGACGCAAATTGCCTTGCCCTGTGCGGTAAATTTCCGCCATTTCTTCTCTGTCATAAATGAGCTGACCGCCACCGGGAAAATCAGGGCCTTTTATTATATCAAGCAGCTTATCAATTGAAGTTTTTGGGTTCTTAAGCAGCGATATTGTACCGTCGCAAAGCTCGGCAAGATTAAATGAGCATATATTCGACGCCATTCCGACTGCTATACCCATATTCGGGTTAGCAAGAATATTGGGGAATGTCGTCGGCAGAAGCACCGGTTCTTTCATCGTACCGTCGTAGTTGTCAACCATGTCAACGGTATTCTTATCGATGCCACGGAATATTTCGGCGCATATAGGCTCAAGCTTCGCTTCGGTGTAGCGTGGCGCCGCATACTTCATGTCGCTGCTGTAATGCTTCCCGAAACTTCCCTTTGAATCGATAAATGGGTGTAAGAGCGCGCCGTTTGCCCGTGTCAGGCGAACCATCGTCTCGTATATCGCGGCATCGCTGTGCGGGTTTAGGCGCATCGTCTGGCCAACAATATTAGCGCTTTTTGTGCGCGGCCCGTTCATAAGTCCGGCGCGGTACATTGTGTAAAGGAGCTTCCTGTGTGCCGGCTTGAATCCATCGATTTCAGGAATCGCGCGCGAAACTATAACCGTCATAACATACGGCATATAATTCGTTTCAATCGTTTCAGTTATTGGCTGATCGATTACTACCGCCGGCTTTGTGACCTTTGTATTAGCATCGGCGCGCGCTTCATTTTTCTTTCTTGCCATACCTCACAGGCAGGGTACTCCCCGCCATTCCCTTTTAGAGTATCATTTTTTAATCTAATAGCAGAGGGTATCAGCACCTCGCTTCCTACAGCTTCATAACTGTATGTCCTGCCGCCCTTATTAAGCGGTTATATATAGCAGGAGACAGCCCATCCTCACCAGCAGCGGGCATATATGTGTATATCACATCAATTTTTTTCATCTCACCTATTTCATCAGCGCACCGCAAGCAGTCAAAGAGCCTGTGCGCGTGAGATGATTCATCACTTGCGCCACCCAGTGTAAGCGCTCTGTCTCCGAATGGGGCAGCGTCTTCATCGTAGCAAATGAAAAGGCAGCTTTTTTGCTTCATCTCGCTTGCTACAAACGCGACAACATCCTCCCTTTTACCGTCGAGCAGTATAAGGGGCGATCTCGGGGCGTAATGCTTATACTTCATGCCCGGCGAAAGCGGTTTTTCTACATCTGAACCGTCAATGCCGTCTGCCAGGGTGACATCACTACATACGCAGCGCAGAGCATCCGCCGTAACGGCGCCGGGACGCAGAATTTTTACGGAGTTTTCGCCGGTCGGCAGCACAACTGTCGACTCAATCCCATATTCGCATTCACCGCCGTCGATTATAGCGTCAACACGCCCGTCCATATCCTCGATGACATGCGTCGCTTTTGTAGGCGACGGCCTGCCGGATATATTTGCAGACGGAGCTGCAACAGGCACTTTGCAAAGCGACAGCAATTTATGTGCTGTTTCGTGTGACGGACACCGAACGCCGACAGTATCAAGCCCCGCCGTCACGGGTGCGGGTATGTTGATTCTTTTTTTAAGTATAACCGTCAGCGGCCCCGGCATAAAAGCCCTTGCCAACTTATAAAAAAGCGGCGTTGTGTAAGCAAAGTTTTCCGCATCTTCCGGTTTTGCCACATGAACAATTATAGGGTTGTCCGACGGTCTGCCTTTTGCCTTAAATATCCGCATAACAGAGCAGTCATCATACGCATTTGCGCCAAGGCCATATACCGTTTCTGTGGGGAAAACGACAAGACCGCCGCTTTGTATTATATGAGAAGCAACAGTAAGCTCGCCCTCCCTTGCGGGCGCTGAGATGATGAGCGTTTTCTTCTCTACAGATTCGCTGTGAGGCGAGTTTTTCACATTATTGCTCATATGACGCTTCCATTCTTCAGACGCTCCGCCGTATCGGCTGTTATAAGCGCGTCTATCATATGATCGATGTCCCCATCGAGGAAAGTATCAAGTGAATGAAGCGTCAGACCGATTCTATGGTCGGTAACGCGCCCCTGCGGGTAATTATACGTCCTAATCCGCTCGCTTCTGTCCCCAGTCCCCACCTGCGAGCGCCTGTCAGCGGCGATCTTTTCCATCTGCTCGCGAAGTTTCATGTCATAAAGTTTCGCCCGCAACAGCTTCATTGCCTTCTCACGGTTTTTATATTGGCTGCGCTCGTCCTGACACTCGACAACAATTCCTGTTGGCTTGTGTATCATACGTATCGCAGACTCAGTTTTATTAACATACTGACCGCCCGCTCCGCTTGCCTTTATTGTTTCAATTTCAAGGTCGGCCGGGTTTAACTCCACTTCAACATCCTCCACTTCAGGTAAAACGGCTACTGTCGCTGTGGAGGTGTGGATTCTTCCCTGCGATTCCGTCTCAGGAACACGCTGGACGCGGTGGACGCCGGATTCAAACTTGAACCGTGAATAAGCGCCCTCGCCGGACACTATTAATGTAACCTCGCGGTAACCGCCAAGCTCTGTTGCATTTGCGTTGACGATTTCCACTTTAAAATTGTGCGCTTCCGAATACATTGTGTACATACGGGCAAGCACGGCGGCAAATAGTGCCGCTTCCTCTCCACCCGCACCGGCACGTATTTCGATTATAACGTTTCTGTTGTCATTCGGGTCGCGCGTTAAAAGCAAAATCTTGAGCTCATCAAGTATGGCATCAAGCTTTTCTTCTTTTTCACGAACTTCCTCACGCGCAAGCTCTGAAAGCTCAGGATCGCCTGAGCTTAAAAGTTCGCGTGCTTCGGCAAGATCCGCTTCGCACTTTTTATATTCGCGGAATTTCTCTATTATCGGTAAAAGCGCCTTATGCTCCTTTGTAAGGCGAGCAAACAATTCCCTGTCGCTATATACATTTGGATCAGAGAGCGCCGTTTCAACTTCAACAAAGCGTTCGTCTGCTTCTTTTAGTTTTTCCAGCATTAATTTTTCACGCAGCGCCACCTGTACTACGCTGCTATCCTGTTCCTCGGAAATATTATTTATTTAATGTTTATTAAATGCGAGATGTGCGAGATAAGCCTCGTACAAATCAACCTTTGATATTATCTCAAACGGCGCATGCATTGAAAGCACTGGCACACCAAGATCTATCGTATCTATATTTTGGTTTGCGATATACATAGCCACAGTTCCGCCGCCGCCCTGATCGACCTTACCAAGCTCCGCTGTCTGCCACACGATACCAGCTTCATCGAAAATACGGCGCATGCGTGCAACAGTTTCTGCAGAGGCATCGTTTGTGCCGCTCTTGCCGCGCGAGCCTGTAAATTTCGTCAAAACTACGCCGCAGCTACAGATAGCGCTGTTGTTTTTCTCAAAAACTTCGGGATAAAGCGGGTCAAACCCAGCGGCAACGTCTGCTGAAAGGCAAACAGAGCTCGCGCGTACGATGTGCTCGTCAGCACCAAGCGTCTTTGAAAGTTCAGATATAACATCGGCAAGCAATCTGCCTTTCATACCTGTATTGCCTTCACTGCCTATTTCCTCTTTGTCAGCAAAAATGCACATTGCAGTGTGAGCCGGCGCCTCAAGCTCGGCGACAGCCATGAGAATCGGGTATGCGCATACACGGTCGTCTTGTCCGTAGCCGCCAAGCATAGCGCGGTCAAGACCAATATCACGTGCCTTACCAGCGGGAACAGCACTGAGCTCCGCTGAGATAAGGTCGTTTTCTGTGATTCCGTATTTATCGTAAAGTGTTTTAAGAATAGCAAGCTTCACGCGCTCATCGGGAGATTTCGTTTCAAACGGCTCATCCTTTGTCGCGTATGGGCGCGATCCGATGAGTATATTCAAGCCCTCGCCACTAAAAGCACTGTCAAGAGCTTTCGTAGCTTGATCCTTTGCAAGGTGCGGGAGAAGATCCGTAATGCAGAACACAGGATCGTTTTCATCCTCACCGATATTTACAGAAATAGAAGCGCCATCGGCTCTGATGACAACGCCATGAAGTGCAAGCGGTATCGTCGTCCACTGGTATTTGCGAATGCCGCCATAATAATGCGTCTTAAGATAGCCAAAGCCGCCGTCTTCATAAACCGTGTGTTGTTTCAGGTCGAGCCTTGGGGAGTCGACATGAGCCGCAGAGATGCGGATTCCGCTCTCAAGCGGTTCTGTGCCAATGACAAACGCCATAAGGGATTTCCCGCGATTGTCAATGTAAAGCTTATCGCCGGGTTTAACATTGTCGCCAAGTTTATATGGCTTGAAGCCTTTTGACTTTAATATACGTATCCCTGCGGCAACGGCTTCCCGTTCCGTCTTGCTCTCATCAAGGAATTTTGCATAATCTTCAGCGAAGCGCATAGCAGCTTCGATTTGTTCGGCATCACGTACTTCATATACGCTGCGCTTCTTATAAAAAAGCTGTTCTTTGAGTTTTTTTATTTCTTCAGGCATTACAATGATTCCTTTCAATTAGTTATAAATTAATATATGGATTTTGTTATGCTAATCTTTATAATAAAGCCGCAGGTATGTTTCTGCCGCCCGCTCGACACGCGAAACAAACGCTTCTGTTTCCGGATAAGGTATTTTTTCAAGATTGGTACCATCATCTGAATACGCTTTATCCTCAAGCCAGCGGTCTACAGCTGACGGACCCGCGTTATAAGCTGCGTAAACCGTAGGCCAACGGGCATAAACTCCATAAAGATACGATAAGTAGTATGTTCCGTATTTTATGTTTGTCGCCGGGTCGTAGAGCATACCAGTTTCATAAGAGTCACCGAGCAGCGTCGTAAGCCATTTAAATGTTTCCGGCATAATCTGCATAAGTCCGATGGCTCCATCGCTTGACACAGCGCTGCTATCAAAACCGCTCTCGGTTTTGATAACTGCGTATACAATATATTCCGGCACACCGTATGCTTCAGAATATACACTTATATATTGTGAATAGCTTTGCGGATGGTTTCTTCTGTCTATTTTATCGAGTATCCCCTCAATTAAGAAGCCAACGGCTACTGACGCTGTGGCTATCATTATTACGACGATACTCCTGATTATGGCTTTTTTCAGTGACATCACGCTCCTTTTATGTGCGCTGTCTTTTTTCTATAATCTCGTTGTAAATCTCCTTTGCAGCAGACATTAGTTCTTCCGGTGTACCATCGTTTTCAATTGTATAGTCACACAAGCACCGAAGCTCAGCATCGTCATACTGTGACCCAATGCGTGCTGCTGCCTGTGCTTCTGATATACCATCGCGCTTCATTATGCGTGCTATACGTGCGTCTTGGTTTGCAACAACGCATACTGTCACATCACACATTTTGTCAAAACCACTCTCAAAAAGAAGCGGTGCGTCAACAATAGCGGCAGGATAACCATCGTTGCGGTAACGCTCAAGGAGCGCCTCTGTAGCCTTTTTTATATGGCGATGGGCGACAGAATTAAGCCGTGAGCGCGCCTCATCGTCAGAAAATACAAGGGCGGCAAGTACCGCGCGATTGAGAGAGCCGTCATCGTTTACTACACTTCTCCTAACAGCGTCTGCGATATCTCGAACGCAAGGCGAGCCGGGATAAGTGATTTCACGATATACCTCGTCAGTATTAATGACAGCAGCTCCAAGTGAAGCCATTGCGGCGGATGCCGCTGTCTTACCTGCTCCACTTCCGCCGCACAAACCAATTATAACCATATTTATCTCAATATATATAAAAATTCATTGTAATTATACTATATCTTCTTCCTGTTTGCAAGATGTACCACATTCTTTGGTTCATATATCTATGCGAGTAAAACATACTCGCTATCATCTATATTTAATATGGTTTTATTAACACAGTCACCATATTTTGAGCAAAAAACGCATTGCATTTATGCTTGTAACAAAGCAAACTGCGATGCGTTTTTTTACTTTTATTAATTTACATATTTAAGCATTTATCTGTTCTCTGAGTATTCTCCGGTCCGGTAAAACAAGCCTCACTGCAACAGCGGCGACCTCAGCGCGCGTAATATAATCATCTCCGTAAAACGTCCCCTTTGTATCGCGCCCCGTAAGGACGCCGGCTTGGTAAAGGAGCAGGATATATTCATCGTAAATCCCGCTGCCATTTACATCAGGTGGCAGCACCCCCTCATTTATGGCGACAAGTTCGCTTTTATCTATTGCGCGGGCGAGTATATATGAAAGCTGCGCCCTCGTACACGGCTTTGTGTAATCATCGAAATCACAGTCGTTTATTATACCGTTTCCAATAGCATAGTCGACGTATCGGATGTACCAGCTCTCATTTGCTTTATTATTTTCAAATACCCCGCCCCCGCTCGTATAAATATTATGTATGACAGCGGCAATTTTTATTGCCTCAGCTATCGTCACCGGATCTGACGGGCGGAAAATTCCGTTGCCGTCCCCCACCATTAAGCCAAGTGAGACTACATCGCGAACATAGCCATAACCATTCGTTCCATACCATGAATCCTCGTCTGTATCGCGGAATCCGGTATATTCATGAGTCATGGTAAAGTTGGCTAACCCTGAACGTTCCTTCGTTGTTTCTATAAATTCAACATAAATAAAATGATCGCGGCTCACTCTTGTGAAGTTGAATTCATCAGCAGCAGGAAACTCTAACCCGTCAGCTATGATTTTTGATGCTTCATAACCAACATCAGGCATTATTATAATCGCCAGCGAATCTCTATCGGCAACTAATATCTTTCCCGCAGGATATACAGTACCACCCGCACTGCACGTTATAACCACCGTATGATATATATCAACAACCGGTTCGCTGATGCTACCTTTATCGATTATCTTAAAATCAAACTTAACGCTGCCTTGATAATTGCCACACCCGTAAAGCGTCACTGTCGCTATGCCGGGGCCGACGTTATTTTCGTATGAAATAAAATAATCATAACCAATTCTAAGTGATGTTTTTATATCCTTGCGAATAGGCTGCCCTGTATAAATCTCATCATATGTATTGATGACAAAATCCGAAACATCAATATGTTTTGGTACAATCGACGCTTTTGATGTTGCATTGAATGTAAAGATATAGTTTTCCGCATCGCTACCCGTGACGTTGCGCGCAGCGTCAAAACCTGACGCGGTGACTATTATATTTTCCCCCGCATCAGCGCTGGAATACATTGCTGTAATCCCTGATGAATTTACAAAAACATCATCGCCGGGTATTGTGCCGCCATCGATGTAAACAGACGAAACTGTCGCATACTGTGTGCCGTCGTATACTTTATCACTTGCTGTAAATGCAACAGCAGCAGCTTTTCGCAGCACGTTAAATGAGGCCGGTATAAAAACAATGTCATAACACGGAGCGGTGGGTAATTCCCCGGAAACGGCAATGCCAATAGTACCGCGATTAACAGCGTATTCACCTGCGGCAAGGTATCCGGCTTTGCTGTACCTGGCATTTGTGCCGTCCGCACACATGATAAGCGGCGAGCCGACAAAAGAATCCCCAGGCATCAGCGCTGCCACCGGCGCCACTGCCCTTTCCCCTATATATTCTGCTGTATAGCTATATAAATGATTAGATTTTGAGTAAACTCCGTATTCGACATCAGCGCCAGCTGCCGTGATTTTTACCTGCCGCGGCATAACGGTGAAAGTTATGCCTGTAAATGCTACGTCATAACAAAAAGTAATATCTTCTCCACCCGCCCCGGAAACTATAGCAGTATCTGGTACAGTATTATACTCCCCCGCGACATAATAACCGCCCAAAGAAAAATGCGGCCCCTCCCCTGTAACCTGACGGATCTGTGCCCCAAAAGCTAAATTCTCGCCGCTGACAAGCGAATATCCGGGTGCTAATGATACAACCACATCGTCAGTCGATGTAATCTCCCCGTATTCGTATGAATTAGAAGGGGCACGGCCTCCTATGCTCACAACAGCAAGCGGTAACGGGCGTTTTATAACCGTAAAACTGCCTTTTACTGTTATATCGTAATAATCGGTTACATCACAAATATCCCCCATACCGTCCGATTCAAGAATATGAAGCGTGTTACCTTTTCTGAAGGCATACTCCCCTGGTACAAGATAGCCTGATGACGTGAAGCTTACATCACCACCATCCTTCGCAACAAGCCCGGGCGCGCCGGACAAAAATCCGCCGGATGCAACCTCAACAGACAGTTCAAAAGAACAAAAAGGCACCTCTGCCGATGAAATTACGCCGAATATGAACGTATCGGCTCCGTAAGTCGCCGTCACCATGACAGCACGCTTTACAACCTCAAATATACCGGCATAAACAAAAGAATAACAACTCGTTATGTCTGTGCCGCCATTTTTGATGATAAAGTTATTGCCTTTTGTTATTTTATATGTCCCCGGGACAAGATTTCCGCATATTGTATATTCCGGAGCATCGCCCGTGCCAAAACAGGAAAGCGAAACCTCTCCCTCCGCAACTTCATCATCCGGCAAAAGGCCTGTAGAGACCGGCTGCAGTGCCGTTTTATGCGTTATTTCGCCGTATACATATTCAGGCTTAAGCGCGTCCACTGTTACTGTTACGATGAGCGGCGCGACGGTAAAGCCTTTTGATTTATATGTAATGTCGTAATTATCCGATACATCAACGCCGCCCTTGGCGACAGAAAGCGTCCCTCGGTCAATTCTATATTCGCCAACTACAAGCCGGCTGCCCTCTTTTATGTAAACGGGCGCATCGCCCGATGCGCTGACAATGGTAGGCGCTCCTGTGAGCACGTCCTCCGGCGCAAGTGTACCCTTTATAACAGTGAAACCAAAGCTGCTTGAATATAAGACTTCGCCATATGAAAAAATAGCGCCGTCAGTTGTGTCCGCCGTCACTTCAATCGCACGGCACAATACTGTGCTGTCGACACTGACAGTCAGCGTTTGCCCGTGATTGTATGTAAACGTTATATCAGTCGTGTAAAAACCTGCTGTTAGCCCCGGCGTAAGCGTCACCTGATAGACGGAGCCGCCGCCAGACACAGTAAAATAACCGCTTGATGAATTGCAAGAGGTGACAGTAGCCGTGTCAGTGGCCTCGTTTTGAAGCGTCAAGTAAACGTATGCAGAACCGCTTTCATATCCGTAAACAACATCCGTAATCTCAGCATCATCGCAAGAAAGGACATATGATCGCCATGACTGTATGCCACCGGCGCTGTCCCAGTAATAATTAACCCCCTCGTTGATATAATACGACCCAAGAGACGGCATAAACATTATAAAAAACGTCGTCTCTGTGTATTTATCTGCGTCACCGTCAGCATCGTATACGACTTCGTACACATACCCAGCCGACGATATAATATCTACATATAAATCAAATGTCTCACCGCCCGGATACTCGTACACATAAGCATTATCAGAGCCTGTGAGTCTGTATTTTAACATCTGCGAGGTGTAAACACCTCCTGCACCGCCAAGCGTCAAGAGTGCGGAAATTGAGCATTCACCAGCGCTTATATCAAGAAAGCCTTCGTTCCCGTATAAAACATACGGATCGCCGGCAGTGCCTGTACCTGATGAAGGCGCCGTGCCATATGGCAAAGCACAGCTTTTGCCACCCCCGTATGAAACAGAAATGGAACTTACCTCAGAAGAAGGCACATCGTCATCTTGACCATCGTCAAAATCGGGTGTGATAAGCCGCGGCAGGCGCATTGAACCTGTAACTCCCGCGTCGCGTACCCACATGAAATATGACGACTGACCGGCAACCCATGAATTCAAAATATAAAGCAGTATATCAAGTGAAGTATCAGATTCTTCGAATGCACCACATGTCGATGTGTCAAAATTAAAATTGTTATTAGATAATATATAATACAGTGTCGTATCTAAAGTATAACAGTATTTTATTGTCATCGTGCTTCCAGAATTTTTACCGGCAATGCCACCACGAAGAACAGTAACTTTATTATTGGTATATGAATAACTAACAGAACCGTAATTATAACAATTCTCGAGCCTTCCTGAGCCCGAGCCATCAACAGAACCGGCAATTCCGCCAAGCAAGCCTTCGGAGTTACCCTTTCCTTCTCCCCGGATATTGTCGTGGTTGTATGAATTGCGCACAATGCCGCAGGAACCTGATACAGTGCATGCTCCCGTTATTCCACCAACACGCAAAAAGCCCCTCACAGCCGCTTTGTTTGCGCAGTTGTATATTCTCCCGCCTTTGTTTTCACCGGCAATGCCACCGGTAAACTCACCACTTGTTGTGATGACAGCTTCGTTTGTGCAGCCATTTATCTCACCGGTATTGACACCTGCAATCCCTCCCGCCCGGTTGTTGGCTGATATACTTCCCTGTACCACTACATTACAGATTACACCGGAATTGTAACCGAAAAGCCCTGTGACTGCTGCCGTACTATCGGATATAAGAAGGCCTGAAACTGTTTTGCCATACCCATCAAAAGTCCCCGTGAATGAGCTCTCAAGAGAGTTGCCAATCGGCGTCCACTCACCAGACAAAACTATATTTGACATAAGACGATATGAGGCAGAGCGTGCGTCGACTTCTTTTCTCATACTGCCGTTATTGTACGTGTATGCTACTTTATCACCGGAATTGACAGCATCACGTATATAAATGAGGTCTTCTAAACTCTTAATAATAAGCGGGTTTTCATCCGGGGTGTAGTCATGTGACTCATCTACCACCCCAAGATAAATATCACCCGCCATATAAGCTCTATCTGCCAATAATACAAACATTGCGATGGATGTGATTGCTGTGAACGCTGCAAGCAAAAGACACACGAGTTTTCGTGTTGTAATTAATTTAGTCATTATTGTTACCATCCGTCGTTTTTATGCATAGAGCACCATATATTATTATATTTACTATTTTACGATTTTAATATATTATTATCTATTATACAACATATTTTTACAAAATTGTCGCTATAATACGAATTAATTTTACAAACATTGTGCTGTGCGCGCCGTTATAAAAAACGAAGGGCAAGGTCACCTGACCATGCCCTTTGTTTATAATATAATAACAGCATTTATAACGCTTAACTGGTGCAAACTATTGCTATTCGTACATTGCGCGGCGCTTTTTTCTAATAATTGTCATTGTTGCAATACCTGCTATGATAGCGAGGACTACAACTGCTTCGACTATATAGATGCCTGTGCCAATGCCACCCGTTATCTTTAAATCTTCCCAAAGTGAGCTTATCAAAGCAAGCGTCTCCGGATCAAGATTTCGGAAACCATTTTTAGCAAGCTCACCTGAAAAATCAAGATCTTCAGGATAAAGAACTTCCATCGCTTCCTCGCCCATAAATTCCCGATATTCGGCGTTGTTATAAACAAGCGAGTTAGGAGACGCATAGAATATATATTTGGCGTTCTCTATGGCAATTTCCTCGGACAGCATGAAATTGATAAACAGCGCTGCAATCTCTGGATTTCGGCTCCCTTTAGGTATGCACATCGCATCAACAAAAATATTCGTATTCTCCGGATAATAGAAGCCGAGGTTTTCGTTCGCCCTACGCATAATGAAATAGTCACCTGCATAATACGGGGCTATTGCAGCTTCACCGGACTCCATCTTATTGAAGACCTCGTCCATTACGTAGCCCTGAATAATGCTCTTTTGAGCAAGAAGGAGATCATATGCCTCTTGCCATTCAGCTTTATTTGTCGTATTGACGCTATATCCAAGCTTGTAATGCGCTGTCGCGAAGGCATCGCGGGAATTATTGAACTGAAGTATCTTACCTGCATACTTCTCATTCCACATGAGATCCCACCCGCCGATGTCAGCCTTGTCGACAACTTCTTTATTATATATGATACCCACGCGACCGTACGTGTACGGGACGGAATACTCGTTCGTAGGATCATAATAAAGACCCTTGCATTTGTCGTCGATATACGAATACAAACACTCGACCCCGTACTTTTCGCAGACAGCTTCAAGGTTTAACTTTTCAAGCAATCCTTCTGCTATCATGCGTTCAACCATATAATCTGACGGGAATATAACATCGTACTCGGCTCCCCCGCCGCTCATCTTTGCGTAAAGATCCTCATTTGAAGGGTACGTCGTATAACGAATATCAAGTTTCTCACCGGTAAGCTCATAGTAGTATTTTTCAAAAGCTTTCTCGACATTGAGCGTACCTTCAGAACCATCGGAGATATACTCTCCCCAGTTGTAAACATAAAGAACCTTATCTGCGCCGCAACCTGCAAGGATAAGCGTAAGGAATACAGCGATGAATACAAAAGCGGCAAGCTTCTTCATAAATTTAAAACTAATTTTCAATTGTCGTGCCCGTCCTTTCAATGTTAGTAAGCTATATTTATTAAAACGCATAAAAATGCATAAATGAACAGGTACCTTACCTTTGTGCCTCACTTTTGGTGCGCCTGCGCCTCATTAGTCTACTAACTTGTCTTTCCAATTTAATTTCAGCGTTAGCTTTCATGCGTTCAGCGCGTTCACTGCGAGCTTCCATAAAGTTGTAAAGGAATAGAAGTATGAGAACTGTCGCGAATATCATGGTTGAAAGCGCGTATATGTCGGGTTTGACGCTCTTTTTTATCATTGAGTATATGTGTATCGTAAGAGTTTCAAAGCTTGCGCCACTTGTGAAATTGCTTATTACAAAGTCGTCAAACGAAAGCGTAAATGCCATGATGAATCCCGTTATTATCCCGGGAGCTATGCACGGAAGCTCAACGCGGAAAAAAGATTGAATCGGCGTGCAGCCAAGGTCTTGAGCAGCTTCAGGGATGTGTTTGCTCATTTGCTTTAGCTTTGGCAGAACAGATAGTATGACGTACGGCAGGTTAAATGTGATGTGCGCGATTAAAAGTGTTGTGAACCCGAGGTATTGACTTAATCTGAGAAGCCTGCCTGCAAATACAAAGAGCAGCATCAGCGATATACCTGTCACTATGTCGGGGTTCATCATAGGGATATTCGTCACTATCATGACAGAGCGGCGAAGCCATCTTGTCCTCATCCGGTCTATACCGACGGCAGCCATCGTTCCGATTACTGTAGAAATAATCGCTGCAGAAATTGACAGGATAACAGTATTGCGCAGCGCGTCGAGCGTAGCCGAGTCACGGAACAGCTCACGGTACCATCTGAGGGAAAAACCTATGAACTGAGTCGTTGATTCTCCCGCATTAAACGATATCAAAAGCATTACAGCAATCGGTGCATATAAAAATGCGAAAATTAGTATGAGGTAAATGCGTGAGAGTATTTTCATAGCATCGGCCTCCCCTTCGTGTCCTCAGTGTCCGTATAGCGATTCATAATCGCCATCGAAATGAGGATTATTATCATGAGAATCAGCGAAAGTGAAGCACCGACGTTGTAGTTTATAGAAGTTCCTGTGAAATAGCCTTCTATCGTATCACCAATAAGCCGGAATGTTCCGCCACCGAGCTTTTGTGAAATAAAGAATGTACTAATCGACGGTACAAACACCATTGTTATGCCAGATATAACACCGGAAACGCTCAGCGGCATTATAACCTTTGTCAGTATTTTAAATGAGTTGCATCCAAGGTCGGCTGCAGCCTCAATCAGCTGTTCATCAAGACCTGCCATAACCGAATAAATCGGCAATATCATATAAGGTAAAAAGCAGAAAACCATACCGACAACGACAGCGCCCGGCGTGTTTATCATGTGTATGGGATGCAGGCCGATTTTTCTAAGAATCGTATTAATAACACCGGTATCTTCAAGCAGTGTCATCCACGAATACGTTGTTATGAGGAAGTTCATCCAAAGCGGCAATATTGTGAGAAGGATGAATACTTTTTGCCAGCGTTCGCGCATACGTGAAAAAATATACGCAAGCGGATACGCGATTATAAGGCAGATAAACGTTGCTATGACAGCTAAGGTCAAAGAATTTAAAAATATTACAATATATTTTTCGTTAAATATTGATTTTATGTTATCAAGAGTAAAATTCCCCTCAGAATCAGTAAACGAATAATAAACAACGAAAATGAGCGGAGCAATGATGAAAAGTACGCTCCAAACGATGTGAGGCGCAGCTGCCGCACACTGTAAGAAACTACGTTTTCCGTTCACAGCCCTTCCTCCTTAAGCTTATAAGTGACTTCTTCATCATCACTGTCCTCATCTTCCTCAATATTTTCCGAGAGAAGATCAAGCTCTACGCTGTAGGAAGAGTAGTCGCCAAACATACCGGAATACTCTGATTTTTTCATTACATGAATGGCTTCAGGTTCAATATATATTCCGATTTCAGCATCAGGCGCGACATAATCTGTCGTCTGTATCATCCATTTAAAACCTGCGATGTCTACAATTACTTCATAATGAACGCCTTTGAACGTCACAGTTGTGACATGTCCTGTAAGCATGCCGCGCTCAACGGGAACAACATCGACGTCCTCCGGACGTATAACAACGTCAACAGACTCGTTTGGTGCGAAACCAGTGTCCACACATTCGAAGCGGTGACCAGCAAAAGCGACACACCTGTCGGCAATCATTAAGCCGTCAATAATATTCGACTCGCCTATAAAATCGGCGACATATGCGTTCATAGGCTCGTTATATATGTCGATGGGAGTACCAATCTGCATTATCTTGCCGGCATTCATGACGACGACAGTGTCTGACATTGAAAGCGCTTCTTCCTGGTCATGGGTGACATAAATGAACGTTATCCCGGTCTTGTGCTGCATATTCTTCAGCTCGTTCTGCATATCTTTGCGAAGCTTCAGATCGAGCGCACCAAGAGGCTCATCCAATAGCAGCACTCGGGGATTATTAATAAGCGCACGGGCAATAGCAACACGCTGCTGTTGTCCTCCTGAAAGCGTCGTTACGCTACGCCGCTCAAAACCGCGGAGGTTTACAAGTGCGAGCATTTCCTTGACACGTGCAGATATTTCTCTCTCCGGAACTTTCGCTATTCTTAACCCGAAAGCTATGTTCTCATAAACATTTAAGTGCGGAAATAGAGCGTATTTTTGAAATACGGTATTAACATGCCTCTTGTACGGAGGCACATCATTAATTCTCTTACCATCAAAAAATACATCACCTGCGTCCGGAGTCTCAAAACCGGCTATAATACGCAGTGTCGTAGTCTTTCCACATCCGGATGGTCCCAAAAGTGTAATGAACTCGTTATCATAAATATCGAGATCAATATTATCAAGAACCAGCTCCCCATCGAAAGACTTAGTAATGCCCCTCAGTTCAATTATTTTCTTTCCGTTCATTTCTTTTGTCTTTTACCCGTCGCTTCTTCCGCCGCGTTGCCGAAGCGGAAACTCTCCCTTCGTTATTTGTTATTGCAATTATCTTTGTTTTTTTGCACCAGCCCTGCTTTAAATTGATGACATTAAAAAAAATCCACCCCTCAAAACGAGAAAAAGCCGCGCGCAAGTCCCTTACAGCGGCCCTTATAGGGCGGGTTTTTTATTCAATTTTTAACGACAACATTTTAACAAATATATACGCTCTATGCAAGTTATTTTTATTTTTTCTTTTATATCATTTTTAACGAATTTATACTCGATTTTTCGTAATTTTTCACAATTTTAATATCAACAACTCTTTAATGATTAATATAATACTACTTTTATACCCCTTTCATGTCTTCAGCAGCGTAGCGTGTAATTAAATAAACAGCAGCAAAAAGCATAGGCAAACTCCCGCCTGACTTAACATTAATGTAAACAGCGGCAAGCCAAAATAGAAATAATACTACCCCGCATATTACACGAGTTATGCGCGCAGCGCGCGCGTCCGCGTCCGCTCCGCTAATAGATAAGGCAAGTATGTAAAAAAGAACGCCGCCGCCATCAAGCCCATACATAGGTAAAAGATTGAAGAAGGCAAGACCTATGTTTACAGCGAAAAAATATGCCTTTGTACCGCAGAATAAAGCTGTTACAGCTGCAGCTAACAAATTAGCCGCCGCACCTGCAAGGAGTATGATAGCGCTTTTACTGTATGGAACACTGCCTGCCTCATAGTCAATCAAAAATCCCGCAGGAAGTATGCGTATCCGCCGCAGCTCCACGCCAAAGACAAGCGCTGCTGATATATGGCCAGCTTCATGTACCACAACTGCGGCCGCGAGCGCAGGAAGATATGCTGGTAAAGACATAAAAAGCACCTCACGGCAAAAACCCATCGCTTGTGCCATTTATGCTTTGCATATATTCTTCAATGTAAATGTGCGCAAGCTCCGCTATACGGGCTGCTGACTCCGCTTTAAAAACCGAGCTTTCATCGGGCGCAAGAGAACTGACATAATCATCATAATAATCGTCAATTATGACATCAGTTTCATCTATGCCGTCGACACCGCCTGACATGGCATAAACAGCGCCGTTATCATCCCCTACCGATGCCGGCTCATCAACAAAATGATAAATGCCCGACACATCGGCTGCGCTGCCGGCAAGATCAGTCAACGTACCCGCTACATATGAAATAAGCACTGTCAGCATCATAAGAAGCGCTGTTGTGGCAAACGACGCGTTGTTATTATGCTCTTTATGCTTTGCGTCAAAATTTGTTTTACTTTTATCGCCTGCATTTATCCTGCCCTTGCTTTTTGTACGTGAACTGAACCCGTAATTATATGTGCTCATTATATGCTCCCCAGTTAATATAATAGTTCACATACGATTAATATTGCAAAAGTGTGGCTTTTATGACGAGAAAGATGCGGCGCATCGTTTTAATGCGCCGCATCTTTTGATTTATATAATTAGTTATTGTATGTACCCGACAAATCAGCAACTTCGGCCGTCGGCGAAACTTCCTTATGTCTTGATGTTTTAACCCTTTCCATAAGGTATGCGTAGAATTCATCGCCATCAATCGGAAGTTCAACCCAGTCGTCCTTCCATGTAGAAAGCATCATAGCGTTTGAGATTGAAAGCCCGCGTATCCCCTCCTCGCCGGGAGCGATAAGCGGTGTTCCCTTGAGTATGTGGTCTGTGAAGTTGCGGCAAATTTCAGTGTGAGCGCCGCCAAACCCTTCGACCTGAACATCGATAACCTCAAATGGTATGCGTCCGAAGCCTTCCTTTGTCGTCGCATTGTATTCGCGCTCGTCAACAGATAAGCGGTAGAACTTGAGCGTTCTTCCCTCGCGAACGAGCTTGCCGCGCGAACCGGATATCTCAAGCCTGTTCGTGCCAGGATATTCGCCCGTCGTCGTGATGAATACGCCTGTCGCCCCGTTCGGGTATTCAGCGTACGCAGTTACGTCGTCCTCAACCTCGATATCGTGGTATTTACCAAAATGGCAGAACGCACGTATGCGGCTGGGCATGCCAAATATCCACTGCCAGAGGTCAAGATTATGCGGGCACTGGTTGAGCAGCACACCACCGCCTTCACCTGCCCATGTAGCGCGCCACCCGCCGCTATCATAATAGGCCTGAGTGCGGTACCAGTCTGTTATTATCCAGATGCAGCGTTTGAGCTCACCAAGCTCTCCGTTCACGACCATTTCGCGCATCTTCTGATAATACTTATCCGTGCGCTGGTTGAACATAAGTCCGAAAGCGCAACCGCTTTCCTTCGCTGCTTTGATGAATTCTTGGACGTTTTTCGTATAAACGCCGATAGGCTTCTCACAAAGGACGTTAATCTTACGCTTGAACGCTTCAATTCCGTAAATCGGGTGATGATAATGAGGTACCGCTATTAAAATTGCGTCAATGTCACCCGAATCGAGCATCTTTATGCAGTCGTCATATGCATTCGGCTGTTTTACTCCCTTTTCAGCACAGTAGGATTTTACCCACTCAAGCCGAGCAGGATTGATGTCGCAAACAGCAGTAAGTACGGCTCCCGGAACTTTGCCATCAACAAAGCGGCGGACGTGTGCCGTACCCATATTACCAATTCCGACGATACCGAACCTAACCTGTTCCATCGTATACCGTTCCTTTCGTTCCTTCGCGCCGTTGTGCCGGTAAAACCTGCATCAGGCGCCATATATATTATTATAACGCAATATTGCTCCGCAATCAACTTATGCGGAGCAATATTGCAGTGTAGTTTTAATAAAGACCGCGCTTAACGTAGAATGTATGCAAAACTTCATGCGCTCGTTTACTGCCCGGCTCACCGAAATACTCGTCATAAACACGTTTTACAGCTGAGTTTTCGTGGCTGCGGCGCAGATCCATTTCACTGTCGGCCTTATAGAGCACACTGGCGCGTAGGGCACGTAAATCAAGCTTATTGCGCACAGAAGCGGGCTGTGTCGGCTGCCCACCGCCATTTACGCATCCACCGGGGCAGCACATTATCTCAACAAACTCGTAGCTTTCCTCGCCTGATTCAATAGCACGCAAAAGCCTCTTTGCATTAGCCGTCCCGCTTGCGGCGGCAACTCTAATTATGCGGTCGCCTATCTTGTAAGTGGCGCGCTTTATGCTGTCTGTTCCTCTTACATCGTAAAAATCAAGCTTTTCAAGCTTTTCACCAAGCAGGATTTCGGCAACTGTGCGAAGCGCAGCTTCCATGACACCGCCTGTCGCGCCAAATATGGCGCCAGCTCCTGAGCCGATTCCAAACGGCTCATCAAACTCCTCATCCGACAGCTCACGGAAGTTTATTCCCGCCATTTTTATCATGCGGGCAAGCTCGCGTGTTGTAATCGCCGCGTCAACATCAGGAACACCGGCTGCGCTCTGGCCATCTCGCCCAATTTCAAACTTTTTCGCAGTACACGGTATGCACGACACAACAAAAATATCTTCCGGTGCAATGCCGTTTTTCTCTGCAAAATACGTCTTTATCGTAGCGCCGAGCATCTGCTGAGGCGACTTACAAGTTGACAGATTATCAACAAACTCAGGGAAATAATGCTCGCAATACTTTATCCAGCCGGGCGAGCAAGATGTGATGAGCGGCAGCTTTCCACCGTTTTCAAGGCGGTGTAAAAGCTCCGTTCCCTCCTCCACTATCGTTAGGTCAGCGGCAAAGTTTAAGTTGTACACTCCATCGAAGCCAAGACGCTTCATAGCAGCGACCATCTTGCCCTCGACATCTGTCCCGGGAAGATATCCGAAGCATTCGCCGATTGTTGCGCGCACCGACGGCGCCGCGCTGATAACGACATATTTTTTCGGATCGTCAATCGCGTCGAAGACGCGCTGTGTATCATCTCTTTCGTAAAGAGCACCAACAGGACATGCGACAACACACTGACCGCAGCCGACGCATGATGTTTCAGCAAGCTTCATCTCAAAAGGTGAGCCTATATGCGTATCGAAACCGCGATCTTCGGCGCCAATTACGCCGATTTCCTGCAGATTTGAGCACGCTGCAGTGCAGCGGCGGCAAAGTATACATTTATTGTTGTCACGGATTATGAATGGTGTCGAATCGTCAATCTGATATTCTCTGTTTTCTCCTTCAAATAAACTGTCGTCAACACCGTATTCATTGCACAACGTCTGAAGCTCGCAGCTTGTGCTACGTATACAGGAAAGACAATTCTTTTGATGATTTGAAAGGAGAAGTTCCAAATTCGTCTTTCGGGCAGCTCTTACGCTCGGTGTGTTTGTAAACACCTCCATCCCTTCACTCACAGGATATACGCAAGCGGCACACATTGAACGGCTGCCCTTTACCTCTACAAGGCAAATGCGGCACGCGCCGATTTTATTGATATCCTTCAAATAACAGAGCGTGGGAATTTCGATACCTGCAATACGCGCAGCCTCAAGTATCGTTATCCCAGATGGAACGGCGTATTCTCTGCCATTAATTTTTATATTTACCTTTTCGATAGCAGCGCTTTTTTCCATTATAGCCTATGCCTCCGTTATTTCTTTTCGATGGCGCCAAATTTGCATGTCTCATAGCAAGCGCCGCATTTGATGCACTTTTCGGGGTCTATTATATAGGATGGCCTTTTTCTGCCGGGAGCAGTATAATCCGACACAGATATTGCGGATACCGGGCACACCCTTACACACATGCCACAGCCAATACACTTATCCCGATCAATCGAATACCTCAAAAGGTCTTTGCAGACGCTGGCAGGACATCTTTTTTCAACAATATGAGCAATATATTCATCTCGGAAAAAGCGTATAGTTGATAAGACAGGGTTCGGGGCCGTCTGACCAAGCCCGCAAAGCGAACATGCTTTTACATAATTAGCAAGGTTCTCGAGACGCTCTAAATCCTCAATTTCGCCGTTTCCGGATGTGATTTTATCGAGCATCTCAAGCATTCGCTTTGTACCAACACGGCACGGAGTACATTTCCCGCATGACTCGTCGACAGTGAAGCCGAGGAAGAATTTTGCTATGTCGACCATGCAGTTGTCCTCATCCATTACTATTAAACCGCCGGAACCCATTATACAGCCGATAGCGGACAGGTTTTCATAATCTATCGGTGCGTCAAGGTGTTCTTTTGGAATACATCCGCCGGACGGGCCACCTGTCTGCGCGGCTTTAAACTCTTTACCACCCGGTATTCCGCCGCCAATGTCATAAATGACCTCTCTTAACGTCGTCCCCATCGGAACCTCAACAAGACCTGTGTTTGTTATCTTGCCGCCAAGCGCGAAAACCTTCGTGCCCTTTGACTTTTCCGTTCCCATGGAGGCAAACCACTCGGCGCCCTTGTTAATTATCTGAGCAACGCAGGCCAATGTCTCAACGTTGTTTATAATAGTTGGACAGCCGAAAAGCCCCTTGACTGCCGGATACGGCGGACGCGGACGCGGCTCGCCTCTCCTACCCTCTATTGATGTTAGAAGCGCCGTTTCCTCGCCGCAAACAAACGCACCCGCACCGAGACGGAGCTGTATATCAAAATCAAATCCTGAATCTAGTATGTTTTTACCAAGTAAACCGTATTCGCGCGCGCCCTTAATTGCTAATTCCAAGCGCTTAACAGCTACCGGATATTCAGCACGTACGTATATATATCCTTCACTTGCGCCGATTGCGTATCCGGCTATCGCCATCGCTTCAATAATGCTGTGGGGATCGCCCTCCAAAACGCTTCTGTCCATGAAAGCGCCCGGGTCGCCCTCGTCGGCGTTGCAAACGACATATTTTTGAATCCCAGGCTCACCGCCCATAGCAAATTGCCACTTGCGCCCCGTCGGGAAGCCACCGCCACCGCGTCCACGAAGACCGGACTTTGTTATTTCGTCGACAACTTCCTGGGGTGTCATCTGGGTGAGAACTTTAACAAGTGCTTGATACCCGTCGACAGCTATGTACTCATCAATGCTTTCCGGATCTATAATCCCACAGTTGCGGAGGGCAACCCGTTTCTGCCCCCCGTAGAAACGGGTACATAAAATAGAGGTGTTATTCATCTTAATTCATCCCTCCACCTTAAAGTTTTGTATTAGCAACAGTGTATTCAAGAACGGGTACACCACCTGCTATGTGCTCCTGCACAACGCGGCGAGCCTTCTCGGGTGTCATTGAAACATATGTCACTCGCTCGCCCCCGCCCTCGAAAACTTCAACTATTGGCTCGTACTGGCACATACCGACGCAACCAGTGGCAACGACGGAAACCCCGTCAAGGCCAAGCTCTTTTACAGTCTTAACGATCTCATCAAAAACTGCCTGAGCCCCTGCAGATATACCACAAGTTGCAAGTCCGACAACAATTCTTTTTTCACCCTTATTTTTAGGGTATATCTTATCAATAAATTTCGCTTTAATAGCGTTTAATTCGCTGATTGTTTTCATTATGCTATATCTCTGCTCCGTGTATTTTTTTATTATTTGTTTTTGTTGCACATCTATGACGCTATACAGTTTTTATGTGCTGTATATATAATATCGCAATATGGCACTTATGTCATGCTCTATATTTTGCGATAATATCCTCAACTTGGTTAGGTGTCATTTTGCTGTAAACATCGTTGTTTATGGTCATGACAGGTGCAAGTCCACAAGCTCCGATGCACCTTGTAACCTCAAGTGAAAATCTTCTGTCGGGAGTTATCCCGCCGGCATCGATTCCGAGAACTTCCTTCAGCTTTTCAAGGACTGATCCAGACCCCTTTACGTAGCAAGCGGTTCCAAGGCAAATTGAAACAGAATATGTTCCCTTGGGATTAAAAGTGAATTGGGAATAAAATGAAGCAACTCCGTAGACTTCTGAAAGCGAAACATCAAGTTTTGACGCTATGTGACGCTGCACTTCAATCGGAAGGTAACCGTATATTTCCTGCGCTCCCTGCAGCACAGACATAAGCGAGCCCTTCACGCCGCATTTCGATTCAATAAGTTCATCGAGCTTTCGCAACTGCTCTTCTGTACCATTAAACGGCACTGTGGTCAGTTTTTTCTTCATTTCGAGGGTTTTGCTCCTTTATATAGTATTTTTCTTTAATTAAAATGTACTTTAATCATAAATGCCTTTAGTAAAAGAGGATCCGTGCGGCGCCGACACGCGGCCCCTTTTTTATCAGTCGACGTATATTATATATCACAAATTAATAAAAATCCAGAACATTTAACAAAATAATTTATAAATTTTACTAAAGTAATATATTAATTTTATTACAAAACATCATTTATGTTTATCAGTTAGGCTCAATTACATCAGCAGCAGCTGAAAGCAAACCGTTCGGCGCAAGCTCTACAGTTCCGAGATCGCACATAGAGGCGAGCTTCGGATCAAGCGGCAGCCGCCCAAGCACCGGAAAGCCAAATTTTTCAGCTATGGCATCAGCTCTACTTTTACCGAAAATTTCAATTTTCTCACCGCACCCCGGGCACAGAACATAGCTCATATTTTCAATTATTCCAAGAGTGGGCACATTCATAAGGTTGGCCATGTTGATAGCCTTCTCGACAATTACAGAAACAAGCTCCTGCGGGCTTGTGACAATAATAATTCCGTCAATCGGCAAACTCTGATACGTTGTCAGAGTAACGTCTCCCGTTCCGGGCGGCATATCAATGAACATAATATCTATATCGCCCCATATGACGTCACTCCAAAATTGTTTGACCGTTCCCGATATAATAGGCCCTCTCCATACAACCGGGCTTGTTTCGTCATCAAGCAGAAGATTAACCGACATTACCTTGATGCCGGTTTTCGTTTTAACCGGGTAAATCCCCTCACTTGACGCATTGACATTCTCGGGTTTTAAACCGAAAGCCTTCGGTATAGACGGACCGGTTATATCTGCGTCAAGAACTGCTGTTTCATATCCACGCCGCCGCATCTCGACTGCAAGAAGCGATGTAACCATGCTTTTCCCGACACCGCCCTTACCGCTGACAACGGCTATAACCTTGCCTATTTTACTGTTCGCATTCGGAGCTTCAAACATCGGGCCGGGCTCTTTCCTCTGCGAGCATTTTGCTCTGCAGGTTGAGCAGTCGTGAGTGCAGTTTTCTTGATTATTGATAGCCATTTAATAATTCTCTTTTAAGCTTATATCAACACAATATATCATTTTACACTAAAAAAAGCAAAAAGCAAATAACGCACACCACTTTATTTACTTTTTTACATAATTATTTATGTCTTTTTCTTTGCTTTTATACTATTTTGATATAGTCTTATTGTTTTTGATATTTCATATGTAATTATAACAGCGGCAGCCGGGATTATTGACAGCAAAAGCTCTGTTTGTTTTGGCTGATCGATACCGATGAATGAAGAAAAGCCGGATGACACCGTCAATAGCACAATAAGTGCCGCCGTAAAACATAAAATCATAAAACCTGACGGGCTGATTAGCCTTTTCGGCGAGAGAATTGACGTGTCGCGCCGAGCCTCACCCGCTGCGGCAACAGATGCCACCAAAAGCGAAAGTATTGCTACCGATGAAACGCTCCCCATCACAACGCCGGTGTGTAAAGTAATACATATAGACATTGCAATTCCCCAAAGGGCACCGGCAAGAAGACCAAGAGAAAACGACTCTTTCGTCCTTTTCTTGCTTAAGCGATACATAATTGTATTGTTATCCGGCCGCTCGAGGGCAAGCGTGAGAGCAACAGCAAAATCTAATAATAACCCCCATGCAAGCGTCAGTGCCGCACATGCCGCGCCGGCTCCAAGCGTCATAACAGCGCTGATAATAACAATAAGCCGCGCTGTCTGCGATGTAAGCAGATAATCTTTAATGCCATCAACATTTCTCTTCGTTTGCTTTGCATATAAAACAGCCCTGACAACATCGGGAAAACCTCCGCACGTCTCACTGGAGCGCAGAACAACAAGTTCTGCTGCATCAGAAAGCACATGGACATTGGCATAATCATTGACAATACCTATACCATCAGGAGACTCTGGAGCGCTCGCCGCAATGCCGACATCAGCCAGCCTCATGAGCAGCACTTCATCTTGGATGGTTTTACCGCTGCGTTCTGGGCTGCCAACATAAGCGGTGCGGCACCCACTTTTACGCAAATAGCTTATTACCTCCGCCATCATATGCGCGCTGAATCCGAGCAGTACTTTCGCGCTGTCAATAGCTGCCGCTCGCTTATCCGGCCCCATCGCCGCGTAAGCCCGCGCCATGATAACGTCACTCGCCCCGGACGCAAAACCAGTCCTGACGGCAGCTTGAACGTCTTTTCGCCCGCGTCCGGCGATGATTACGCGTATGCCGGCACGCTGACAGCACTTTATCGCATCGGAAATAAAAAGTGCCTTCGGCTTTGAAAATACCGCCATACCGACAAGACACATGTCGCGGTGCATCAGCGGAACTCTATCATATGTAGTAAATTTTGTCAATTTTTTTGCAACAGCAACAACAACATACCCACGGGCTAAATATTTGCTTGCAAACATCGACGCTGCCCTCTTCACCTCTTCTGTCATGGCGACAGATGTGCCATCACCCGTTTCATATTCGGAGCAGAGTGGCAGCACATCTGACGGTGAGCCGTTGACAAATGCCGTGTATTTATCTCCGTCAAACGTAAGCTGTGTGTCAAATGATACCCCGTCGGCTTCACCGCGGAAAAACACGGGTAAAAATGATGGCGAGTAAATATCCGTATGAACTTGTCCCGTGCATTTAAAATACTCAATAAGAAGCTGCGACGGCTCAGAGCGAGGAGGGATTTTATCACCGGCGACAGCGCCACCGTATATGCCGCATGAAACAGCGGCGGCGCGTGTAAGACTCGCCGGTATATCAAGAGTATTTTGCGCGCCCCCGCCGTAAAATGTCGCGGTACATGAAATCCCTTCCCTCTCAAGCATACCGTCCACACACGTAATGATAACGTCAACCGACGATGCAGCATCAAGTGCGCGGCAGCTTTTATACCGCACTTTCCCCCCGGTAGCCCTCGAAAGCGCGGAGATGGAAGATGCAAGCGTTATATCGCCAAACGCTTCATAATATTCACTTGCAACAGATGCGGCAAGCGCAAGCCCGGTTAAAAACACATCATATAGCGAGCTGTCGCTTCTTTGCGATATAAGATTAATAATAGTCATCGCCGCAGCCGCTGCTATCATAACGACGCCTGTTGAGCGTCCGCGCCGCTCAAGAGAATGAAAAACGGCTGTTTTTGCTGTTTTCGTTGCCTTCAAGTCAATACTTGACTGCGCCGCAAGCGTACAGCCGCCTGTTTCAACCACAATGGCTACGCACTCCCCCGAAACAATACGGCTTTTAGCATATATCATATTCGTGCGTCGCGCCGGCTCTGTATCAGGGGGGAGAGTGCAGTTATGTTTTTCCGCAATGACAACTCCTGTGACATCTGCTTCGTAAACGGTAATGCTACCTTCCGATATAATACGGCAGTCACACGTCAGATAATCGCCCGCTCTCAGTTTAATTATGTCACCGGGCACAAGGTAACGGGCAGGTATAACAAGTTCTTTGCCGTCACGAATGACAACAGCTTTTACCTCGGCGGTCGGACGGTGAAAATACCTGCCAATGCGAAAGCGAACAGCAATATATACGGCCGCATGCAGAAAAGCTCCTATTGCAGAAATAATAAAAAGCGCTATTGTGCCACGGCCATTTCCCAAAGCAGTTGCCGCAGCAGCCGTTACCAACAAAAAAATAAGGGGAAGGTCAAGGGTGCTGTACGCCGCTGTCCGAAAAACAGACACCGCTCCGATGCGCGGCTCATCATTTGGCCCCATCCGGCGCAGTCTATCTTTTACCGCACGTGCGGAAAGCCCGGTGCCTGGGTAGACACCGAGCTTTGCTGTTATTTTCGCGGCAGTCTGAGAGTGCCACGGAAGGGATGTCTTTTCATTTCTCAAAGCCATGTAGTTCTATCGTGAAAGTTTAATATTAAAATGCTTATTTAAATACTGCATACTGTCTGTAATTTTAATTTAATTAAACTTTCCCTCCAGAGCAAATGACGGAAATAGATTCGCCGTCAGCAGAGGTGCCAACGTAAACGTTTGTAATGCGCTTTCCTCTAGCGCTTATGATTCCAGACGCGATAGTATCCTCTATCTCCGTTTGTATATAACGGTGCATATTGCGTGCGCCATACTTAGTAGAAAACGACTTTTTCGCGATTAAGGCAAGCACATTATCCGTATACGTAAGCTTTATATTATTCTCTTTTAGAGCTGTTGCAAGGTCGTTCATCATTATTCTTGCAATAGCGACAAAATCGTTCTCGTCAAGCGGACGGAATGTTACGACTTCATCGACACGGTTGAGAAATTCCGGACGCAAAAACTCCTTCAGCGCCTTTTCTATCTTTGACTCATTGGAAGCTTCAGCGCTTACAAAGAATCCTGCTGCATTCATTGAATAATTAGATCCGGCATTTGTCGTCATAACAATTATTGTATTGGCAAAATCAACTTTTTTGCCATGCGAGTCAGTTATTTCACCGTTGTCAAGTATCTGAAGCAATATATTGAGCACATCGGGATGCGCCTTTTCAATCTCATCGAAAAGCACGACCGAATACGGACGCCTACGGATTTTCTCCGTAAGCTGACCGGCTTCATCATATCCGACATAACCCGGAGGTGAGCCGATAATGCGCGATACTGAATGCTTTTCCATAAACTCAGACATATCGAGCCTTATCAGCGTTTCAGGTGAATCGAAAAGATCTGCTGCCAGCGTTTTGACAAGCTCTGTCTTACCAACGCCAGTCAGCCCTGCAAAAATAAACGACACAGGTTTGCGCTTATACGAAACGCCCGCACGGCTGCGGCGAATAGCGCGCGCAACGGCAGAAACGGCCTTGTCCTGCCCTACAATGCGCTGCTTCAAACGTTCCTCCAGCTTCTCAAGACGCTCAAATTCATTTTCTTTAATGTTTACTGCTGGTATGCCCGTCCAAATTTCGATGACATCGGCAAGATCCGCTACTGTAAGCTCAATATTTTTACATTCAGCTTCAAGACGTGCAAGCTCATCGGTCAGACGCAGCCTCTCGCTTTTAAGCTCCGCGAGCCGCGCATAACGCCATTGAATATCCTCATCAAGCTTAGGCGGTTCAGCAGATTCGAGTGCGGAGTATTCCTCATCGATTCTTTTAATCGCGTCAAGCGTTACGAGCCGCTTATTTATACATGGAGTTGAAAGAGCAAGATGCGACGCTGCCTCATCAATTAAATCAATAGCCTTATCCGGCAAATAACGGTCGGTTATATACCGCTCGCTAAGTGTGACAGCGCGTTCAAGAATGTGGTCTGGCAGCTTTATGCCGTGGTATTCCTCGTAATAATGCTTTATTCCGCGTAAAATATTGATGCTTTCGGCAACAGACGGCTCATTTACCATAACCGGCTGGAATCGTCTTTCAAGCGCCGAATCCTTTTCGATATAAAGTCTGTACTCATTGAGCGTTGTCGCGCCAATTACCTGAATTTCACCGCGCGAAAGCGACGGCTTCAGTATATTAGCGGCATTCATGCTGCCCTCGGCATCGCCCGCTCCGACAATATTGTGGACCTCATCTATAACAAGAATGATGTTGCCCGCTTCGTTGACCTCGTTGAGAAGTCCCAACACACGAGACTCAAACTGACCGCGGAACTGCGTCCCGGCAACGAGAGCCGTAAGATCAACAAGATGCACTTCACGACCCTTTAGCTTGTACGGAACATTTCCCTCTGCTATGCGATCAGCCAAAGCCTCTGCTATTGCTGTTTTACCGACACCGGGCTCGCCAATCAGACATGGATTATTCTTTTGCCTGCGGCATAAAATTTGAATAACACGCTGAATTTCACGCTCGCGCCCAACGATTTTATCAAGCTTCCCGGCGGCAGCGTCCGCCGTCAGGTTCTTTGTGTAAACATCAAGATACTTACGCTTTTGGCCGGATTTTTTAGCTGAATCCTTTTTTTGATGTTCTTTTTCATCGGGATTCGGCTGTTGCCTGCGCGGGATTGGGAAACCAACGCCCCGGATAAGGCGGGGTATGTCAATCGGAGGTGCCCCAGCGTCTTCATCTTCGTCACCTGCATGCGTTCCGTCAAGTGACATGCCAGATTTTATAAGCCCCTCCATATCATGCTCAAGCTTTTCAACGTCTTCCTCAGTTATGCCTATTTTTGTTAGTATATCGTCAACTGGTTTAAGACCAAGCTCTTTTGCACACCTTAAGCAAAGACCCTCATTTTTGGTCTCTCCGCCCTCTATTTTTGTTATAAATAAAACGGCAATCCGTTTATGACATCTTGAACACATTTCCATAATTTATGTGTGTGTCTCCTTTGTTTTCACCTACCCGGTATATAACCGGAAGCTATAGGCTCTAAAATATTAGATCATCAGGCCTTCGGCCAAAGCAAAGCATAAAGCTTTTTTGGACTAAGACTTGCTAATAACTTAACTAAATTCGTATTTTCTACGACTTCGCTGCCGAATACCGTCGGCTTTATCGGTTCCATTGCCTTCATTAGCGCTGCAAGAGCCGTGCTTATTGCAACCGAAAGCACAAGGGCGCAAAGGATACCAAAAACAAGGCCTGCCGTGCGGTTGAGAGTGCGCAGCACCGGAAGTTCAAACACAGCGCTGAGCACAATGGTAATAATTTTAAGAATTATTAACGCTGCTACAAAGATTATAAAGTATGAAACAACATTCGACATTGCCGACGCAGACGGAGCCGCTATTGCTTTTGATATTTCCGTCACAGTTTCCGATGTTGCAGCCTCAGCAGATGAAAAACGCTCCGCTATTGAGTCCTTTGAAACACCAAAACGCTCAAGAAGAGAGGTCAGGGCTTCTGGCGACTCTGAAAAAAGCTCATCTGTCGATATTGCTTCCCCGCCCCGCATATAAAGAGACATTAGTGTTTCTTTTATCTCACCTGAAATCGCCGGTAAAAACACCTTATTATAAAATACAGACGAAAGTGACGGTGTGAAGTACACTGCAGCGGCAAATGCGGCAACACTTGACAGCAGCCCCATTATGCTGCGGACAAAGCCAAGTCTGTAACCCCGTATAATGAAAATGACAATAACGGTAAGTACAATTATGTCAAGAAAAACGCTCATTCTTCACATGTCCTTTCCTCAACACACAGTCAAAATACCTACGGCAAAAGCAAGCGTGCCTCCACACACTGCAGCATACTGCTGCGCGTAAGCAAGTACTATGCAATCAAAAATCTATTAGCTGTTTTGGGATTTAAAATCAAGAAATACAGCACGCGATGAATACGCGAGAAGGACTGTTCCTTCTCCTGCCGGCAGAATTTTTTTCGCCTGCATTGATATGGGAACTGACGTTTCAGTGTTGTTTTCAATATCAATCATAATGGCTTGACCTTGTGTCAAAACATAAGCAAATCCGTAATCTGATACTGCTATGTCCGTTATCCTTTCCTCAATCATACCTTCGTAAAGCTGCTTCCCGTCAGATGAAAATATTACAATCTGATTCACACTGCCTACGATGTTTTTCGGAATAATCACAATGTAATAAATATCTGAGACGGAGTATTTAAAAGGTACTTTACTAAATTCGTATGATGAAACAGCGTTCCCATCTATGTCATACCAATATATCCCCGATAATGTCAAGAGGGCAAAGCCCCCTTCCATATAATCGACGGAAACGGGGAAGGTGCCCGTCAGTTCAACACGTGATATTTCGCTATCAAGCCCAGGCTGATAAAACGTAAGATCGGTTAAAAAATCCCCATCTTTAGCGTCCATAGCGGCGATGGCTATTCGTTTTCCGTCATCGGAGACAGCAACGCCTGTAACATAGCGGCTTTTACTATAACGCGCGCTTAAGTCAAAATCATTATCGTAGTACAAAACAACGGAGTTATATTCACGGGAGCTGGTAACAATGGCAAATGCACCTGAGTCCGACATCGCAGCACTCGTAATATTGTAATCAAGCTCCTCTGAATACAGCCTTGAAAAGGAATTGTAAACACTGAAGCGAGTGCCGGATATATCAAAGACCAGCATATATTTCTCGCCTGCTTTAACGACAGGCGATTCAAGTGTCATGGAATCTTTCAGCCCCTCGCCACCGGACGCTCCATAAAGTGTAAGGCCACTGCCGGTTACATAGACAAGCTCGCCCCGAAACATTGAAAAATCTTGTGTTGGGTCGGCGTTGTAGGTGATGTTCATAAATTTAGCGCCATCACCCTGTGACCTTATATTTATATCACGAAATAGATATTTTATATTGTCGGCAGTTATGTCATCAGAATAAGCCGTTGTCATAAAAACAATGAAAATAACCGTTATTATTATAGTAAGCGTCTGGGCGAGCCGGAATCTGCGTGCTAACCGCAGGTAATAATAGTTGACATTTGAATCCGGTGCATTGTCCGGAATATCAACTCCAACATTAACTACAGACTCCTCCGGGAGGGCAGATGTTCCTGCATGTACCAGCTGCCGCGCCTTTTTTTGTGTGGCGCGCGAGCGTTCCGACTTGTCAGACGCGTTATTTCGCTTTTTTTCGCGTCTTCCGCTCAAAAACGCCACCCCCGTCCCCAACCGAATTAAATGATACTGTAATTATACACTCGAATTATATCGCAAGTATGAAGCTATTAGCGCTGAAACTGCGACACATACGGATTTTACTTTATGCGTAAAATACATCTTTAAGATAAAGACCGTATGGCGGCAGCGTATCACCGGCTTGTCTTCTGTCGCGCGATTCAATGACCTTTTTCACACCATAAGCATCTATCTTCCCGCGCGCTGCCGCAAGAGCAGTACCTGCCATTATGCGAACCATGTTATAAAGGAAACCATCTGCCGTTACGCTGAAGATTACCAAATCCCCCTCGCGGCTGACATTGCATTCGGTCACTTCGCGCACAGCATCAACAATACTCGAGCCGCTTGCCATGAAAGCGCGAAAGTCATGCTGCCCTATCATAGCGGCTGCAGCTTCGCTCATACGGCGCAAAGCATCATCGTCCATCGGCTGTATGTGATATGCTCTTCCACGGTAAAACGGATTTCGCTCGGCGCTGTCGTAAAATACATACTCATATGTCTTACGCTTTGCCGAATAACGTGGATGAAACGAATCGAGAACGGCGCTTGCACTTATCACGGCAATATCATCCGGCAGGTGCACATTTATCGCCCTTGGCACACGCTCAAGAGGTATTATCTCAACTATCCCGCGTGTGTCACCTGCGCGGTTAGGTGAACGCGAATAATCCGGCTCCGCTGTGAGGAAGTAGCGGCGCGCATGGACGCCGCTATCAGTCCGGCTGCACCCCGTTACAAGGCAATCAAAACCGTATGTGTCGAAAAGTGCCCGGTTGATTGTGCGCTGAATGGTCGGGCCGTTGGTCTGCGACTGCCAGCCGCAATACGCCCCGCCGTCAAATGCTATTGTCAGAAGAAGTTTCATCCATTCACGCTCCAATACTTCCGCGCCAAAAAGCTAATATGCGCGGCTAATATGCTTGCAGCTTATAAGCTGCGGCATATTAGCTGCTTTGCTTCCTTCCTTTTCATCTAATCAACGTATAAACCGGTATATATATGTTGATAAGTGCCGCTGCTACGCACAAAAGGACGCAAAAAGCCATGATGGCAAAGTCAGGTGCCCGTAGGTGAAGCACATTCATGCGTGTCCGCCCATCGCCGCCGTGATAGCACCGGCATTCCATTGCAATAGCAAGTTCATCTGCCCGCCGGAATGCAGCAATGAAAAGCGGGATTAGAATCGGAAGAAGCGCCTTCGCACGTGAGAATAAGCTACCAGTGCCAAAATCGGCGCCGCGCGCCTTCTGCGCATTCATAATTTTATCCGTTTCCTCAACAAGCGTCGGTATAAAGCGCAGTGCTATCGTCATCATCATCGAAAACTCGTGAACAGGAAAGCGCAGCTTCCCAAGCGGTGCTAAAAGCTGCTCAAGCCCGTCTGTCAGCGCGATCGGCGTCGTTGTGTACGTGAGAAATACTCCGCTGCCCGCGATTAGAAGCGTGATGCGGAAAATCATCACTATCGTGTTGATGATGCCTTTAGAATAAATTTTTATAAAATAAAACTGAAAAACAAGCTCGCCGCTCGTCGTTAGAAAAAGGTTTATAAATGCTGTGAATATTATAATAAAAAGCAGCGACTTCATACCGCGCAGAATAATGCGCAGGGGGATTTCGGACAGCGCTATCGATACAACCGTTGCCGCAATAATAACGGCAAAAGCAAGCGCCGATTTGCACATAAAGACTGCCGCTATATAAAGGATGGAACAAATAATCTTCGCCCGCGGGTCTGCGAGATGAAGCACCGAATCACCCGGATAATATTGACCAAGTGTGATGTCACGCATTGCTAACGCCTCCCTTCCCCGTCAAAATAGCGGCTATGTTGGCGACAGCTCCGCTGACTGTGTATATATCATCGTCCATCGGCACGCCAAGGCGGCGAAGCTCCGCGGCGACGCGTGTTATCATAGGCACGCCAAGGCCGACTTTAGTAAGCATCTCCCAATGTCTGAACACATCGCGAGTTTCACCGGACATATAAAACTGTCCGCGCGAAAGCACAACAATATTATCGCAGTATTCGGCTATGTCCTCCATGCTGTGTGAGACAAGTATAACGGTTGCTTTGTTCTCTTGCCCGTACCTGCGTATTCCGTCAAGGACGGATCTACGCCCGGCGGGGTCAAGTCCTGCGGCAGGCTCGTCGAGGACGAGTACCTCCGGGCGCATTGCCATAACGCCGGCTATGGCTGCGCGCCTTTTTTGACCACCGGAAAGCTCAAACGGCGATTTATCAAGCAAGCTTTCGTCAAGTCCTGCAAAACGAGCAGCTTCAATTACGCGTTCTTTAATTTCAGCAGCTGAAAGACCCATATTCCGCGGCCCAAAGGCTATGTCGGCACGCACAGTCTCATCAAAAAGCTGGTATTCCGGATATTGCATAACAAGGCCGACGCGGAAACGAACGGAACGTATATTTTTAGGCTCCGCCCATATGTCTTTGTTGCCAAGATATATTTTACCGGACGTCGGCTTTAGCAAGCCGTTCAGGAGCTGCACAAGCGTTGATTTGCCGCTGCCTGTGTGCCCTATTATGCCTGACATTTTGCCGTCTTCAAACTCAAGGCTTATGTTGTCAAGAGCTTTTTTCTCATATGGCGTCCCGGCACTGTAGACATACGAAACGCCCTCAAGTCTCATCCCGCTCATGCTCGTACCTTCCCTGCGGCAAAAAGAGCGGCGGCAACTGCCTCAGCACACTCCCGTACTTTAAAAACACCACGCGGAAGCGTAAGCCCAAGCGATGAAAGCTCATACATGAATGCCGACGTCTCCGGAACATCAAGCTTAATGGCGCGCATGCGCTCAACCTGAGAGAAAATTTCCTGTGGTGCTCCGTCTGCATAAACACGACCGTCATTTAATATAACAATGCGATCTGCCATAGCGGCTTCCATCATATCATGTGTTATGAGTATGATAGTGATGTTGCGCTCTTTATTGAGTTTCTTTATTATTTCCATTACTTCCGCGCGTCCGTACGGGTCAAGCATTGCAGTTGATTCATCAAAAATAATGCACTCCGGCAACATAGCAAGTATTCCTGCAATGGCAACGCGCTGCTTCTGCCCACCGGAGAGGCGATGCGGCGCATGACGCGCGTATTCCGTCATTCCGACGGCCGCAAGCGCCCCGTCAACACGTCTGCGAATCTCCTCTGGCGGAATACCGAGGTTTTCAGGGCCAAAGGCAACATCTTCCTCTACAATCGTTGCGACAATCTGGTTGTCGGGGTTTTGATGAACCATTCCAACCCTGCGTCTGACGGCGTACATAATATCCTCATCTATATCGCCAGGCCCGCTGACGCGCTCGCCGTCAAAGAAAATTTCACCCTTCTCGGGCGTTAATATCATGTTCAAAAGTTTCGCAAGAGTCGATTTACCTGAGCCATTATGCCCAACCACAGCCACAAAGGAACCGCGTTCAACAGAAAGTGTAACTTCATCAAGTGCAGATATGCGGCGGCTGTCTATATTCTCATATGAAAATGATACGTTTTTTATTTCGATGATTGGTTTTTTTGCGCTCACTTGACTCTCCAAAAATTAAAATTGAAATTGCTTTTTATTCTTTTTGTTTTGTTAAACGCCTTTGTATGCCGCACATCTGCCCGGGACTAACGTCAACCGTCAGCTATCCACCATGCAGATGCGCCGCACGGGAGCACGCCTCCGCTTGATGTAACCGGAAGGCCAAGCTCGCCAGATTCAAGCACACCGCCGAGCTGCGAGTAAAGCTCGAGGCGCAGTATATATTCCATCGTGAGGGGAGACAGCCCCGTCGTATACGAATTAATGAGAAAGAAAAGCGGCGTATCCGATAGGAGTTTTGCCGTCAGCGATACAAACTTGTGTATATTTTCTTCAAGCTTCCATACTTCCCCGGACGGGCCGCGTCCATATGACGGCGGATCCATTATAATAGCGTCATAGCGGTTTCCGCGCCGCAGCTCACGCTCGGCAAATTTCTGACAGTCATCGACTATATACCTTATGTGAGCATCGGCAAGGCCGGAGAGAGCAGCATTTTCGCGTGCAGTCATTGTCATGCCGCGAGATGCGTCTACATGACAGACAGAAGCGCCCGCCGAAGCGCACGCTATTGTCGCGCCGCCCGTGTAAGCGAAAAGGTTGAGCACCTTAATCGGCCTTCCGGCGCTCTGTATAAGCGACGACATCCTGTCCCAGTTTACGGCCTGCTCCGGGAAAAGCCCCGTATGCTTAAAACCCATTGGCCGCACGTAAAATCGCATCTTCCCATATGATATGCACCACTTTTCCGGAAGACGCTCGCCCGTTTGCCAAGAACCTCCGCCACCCACACGGGTATAAACACCGTCAGGGTGTGACCATTCCTTCACATGCCGTCCACAGTCCCATATAATCTGCGGGTCGGGCCTTATAAGCATATATTTCCCCCAGCGTTCAAGGCGTTCCCCGCCCTGACAGTCAAGGAGTTCGTAATCTTTCCATTTATCAGATAGCCACATCAGACATTGCCGCTTTCATTTAAAGTAACGTGCTATAAATTATACATAAAACACGTATTTATTTGAATTATTTCCTTCTTTTGTGACATGTGATATGATTTAATTATTGTAATACTTCGCCAGAAGTGACGATGAGCTGTAAGCATGGCATATAGCCACAGCAAGCGCATCGGCCGTATCGTCCGGTTTTGGCGGCGATGGCAAATTCAACAGCGACGTCACCATCGTTATCACTTGCTTTTTATCGGCGCGCCCGTAACCAGCAACAGACTGCTTCACCTGCAGCGGCGTGTATTCTGATACTTTTAGCCCGCGTCGCTTTGCCGTTAAAATTATAACGCCGCGTGCCTCGGCGACATATATACCCGTTTTCTTATTCGTGTTCCAGAAAAGTTCCTCACACGCAAGCTCTGTTGGCTTGTATTCTCCAATTATATTGTCAAATGCCAGATGAAGAGATAAAAGCCTATCCTCCATCGGCATATCAGCCGGTGTCCTTGCCGCACCAAATCCAAGCGGACGGCATATGCCATTTTTGTATTCGAGGATGCCCCAACCGGCAATAGCAATGCCGGGATCAGCTCCTAATATTATCAACCGGACGGCCTCCTCCCGATGGTATAAAGACAGTAATTCATCATATTATATCATGGCATAATATTAAAGTCAAAGATAGAACTCTTATTTAACCGCCACTGTGGTAAAATCGGCAAACGGAACAAAAGATGACGCAATCGCTCTTTATGTTTCGTTGTTTTGTAAATTAAATACATTTTCTTTTATAAAATCTTCATAAAAAACCACCGCTGTTTCATATAATTGTAAAATTACTTATGCTAATATTTACATAAAAAACGCAAACGTGCTATAATAAACATAAATATGCCCGTGGTTATTTTGCATTAAATATTTATTCATTATGATATGGAGGATGAGTCAGGGAACATGAACCCGAAAATTCCCGTCATACGTGTCGGTGATGTACTGGAGCTAAAAAAACCGCATCCATGCGGCGAGAAACGCTTTGTTTGCCGGCGAGTTGGTAGCGATATTCGGATAATATGTCTTGGCTGCGGGCGCGATTTAACAATCCCTCGTGAAAAACTTGAAAAAAGCATAAAGAAAATCATTTCCGCATCATCTTCCAATGGTTCTGAGGCATAATTACAATCTAATATAAACTGCGGATAAATAATATTATATAAAAAGATTATATAAAATCAAGGACGGCATAAATAATGGACGAAAAAAACGACTTGATAAATAAAACCGATGAGCTTGGCGGCAACTCGGGGCCTAATAATAGTATCTCAGATGTGAACAACACCCCTGTTGCCAAGTCAGATGAAATTTCAGACGCACATGGCGCCGAGGCAGCAAAGCCGAGCGACGACAGCGTCACAAATAAACAAGATGCTAATGCCGCAGGAGACGCTCATTATAAAGCACGAAAGAAAGCTGTTGCAAAACGCTCCCTTTCCACCCCGGCAGGACATGCCGGAGTCAACAGCGCATCAGATGGTAACAGCAATGACAGCGACAGCAGCATCACATCCGATGATGGCAATTCCGATGAAATTAATGAGATTGATGAGCTTATCCTTACAGGGTTCATAGAACCAGACGAAAGCGAAGACACAGATTTCAACACTCCGCCTGACTACGAATTATATGAAGTAACCATAGACAGTGACACGGAAGAAGAAACTGAAGCAGGAAAAGGGCCGAAAAAGTTGCCATTCCGCATGAAAGTGCGTACTTTTATGCACAAATATGGCTATCTTAGCCTTGCTTTTCTTGTTCCGTCGCTGACAATGTGGCTTATATATATCGCAATGGGCACCTACCCGTTCGGTCAGGGCAGCGTTCTTGTTCTTGACCTCAACGGGCAGTATGTTTACTTCTTTGAACAGCTGCGGAAGATAGTTTTAGGCGACCAAAGCTGGATTTACTGCTTCGGTCGGGCGCTTGGCGGCGAATTTATGGGCATATACGCCTATTACCTCGCCTCCCCCTTCTCTTTCCTTGTATGCCTGTTCCCAAAGCAAATGATAACGGAAGCCCTGCTTTTAATGTTTTTATTAAAGACAGGCTGCTGCGGGTTGACATTCGGTATATACTTACACAACAAGACAGAGAAAAAAGCATTAAATCACACAGCTGTTGTAATGTTCTCGACGCTCTATGCCTTAACAGCATACGCTGTCGTGCAGCAGCATAATACGATGTGGATTGACAACCTTATAATGCTGCCGCTTATCGTCCTCGGCATGGAACGTCTTATCAAGCGCGGTCGTTTTAAGTTATTCATCATCTCCCTGACATGGGCAGTTATGAGCAACTTCTATATCGGGTACATGATGTGCATCTTCGTTTTTGTTTACTTCATCGTATGTTACTTCTCGATGAAGCCGGAAGACCGCAACCCGAGATTTGAATCTGCTCACTTTATAAAATCACTCCTTCGTATTGCCGGCTGCGCTGTCCTTGTCCTTGGTATGTCGACTGTCATACTTTGGCCCACATATTATTCCCTGACATTTGGCAAGACAACGTTTTCAAATCCTAACTACTCTTTTAAATCAAAGTTTGATCTTCTTGATCTTGTAACAAAGCTTTTCATCGGTTCATATGATACCGTTCGACCCGAAGGCCTTCCCTTCGTTTATTGCGGAACAATAACGCTTATACTGCTCCCGCTTTTCTTCATGATAAAAAAGATTCCCATCCGCGAGAAAATAGCGGGGGGGGTTATGTGTGTATTCTTCGTTTTCTGCTTTGAAGGATCGACAATAGATATTGCTTGGCATGGTTTTCAAAGGCCTAACTGGCTGAACTACCGCTACAGCTTTATGCTGTGCTTTTTCATGGTGCTGATGGCTTACCGCGCGTTTATTTATATCCGCGAGGTTAAAGTCTCCGCTATAATCACAGACTGCTTTTTCTGGGTATTTGTGCTTATCCTTCTCCAGAAATATGATTATGAAAACGTCACTGATTATGGTACCGTCTGGCTTTCATTCGCCTTTATCGCCATATATTTGATTCTTTTGCGTTTCCATGTAAAATCAAGCTATATCTCAGGTATGTCGGTCGCGATTGCAGCAATAATTGTGCTTGAAACGTTTACAGGGGGGCTTTTAAACCTTATTGCGCTTGGCGATGATGTTGTTTACTCAAAGCGCACGTCCTACCGCAATTTCATCGACCGATTACAGCCGATTGTCGATATGGTAAAAGAAAACGACAATTCCTTCTACCGCATGGAGAAAACGGTTCACAGGAAAACAAACGATCCGTTGGCTCTTGGTTTCAGAGGCCTTTCAAACTCGACGTCAACTCTCAACTCCTCAACGATTAAATTTCTCAATCGCCTGGGACTTTCATCAAAATCGCACTGGTCAAAATATCTTGGCGGTACACCCGTCCTTGACACTCTGCTTGGGCTTAAATATATCATCGCTGAAGAAGATGACAGCGTATCAAGCCTTTATGACTTCGTATGTGAGTATGATCCGGGCGAGGCATATGCAAACCTAAATGCCTATAAAAACCCATATGCACTCCCGATTGCATATGGCGTCAGCGAGGATCTTCTCAGCTATAATATGGAATCGGACAACTCGCCATTTGAACGCATGAATCACATCATCTCAAAAATGCTCGGCAGTACAGAAGATATAGAAATCATCGTTCCAATTGATATAGAATCCATCGATACGCAGTATGTTGATATTTCTTACACAACCGGGCACAGGATTTACACGAAAAACAGCGAAGATTTAATCGGAAAAGTGTTTTTTACAATCAAAGCGCCAAAGACGGGAAACATTTACTGCTACTTCCCGAGCGACTATCTGCGAGAATGTGATCTTTACCTCAACAACTCGAAAATCGGAACGTATTTCGGCAATGAAACTTATCGCATAGTTGACCTTGGCTCGTTTGAAGCTGGCGAAGAATTGAATGTTTCACTGCGTCTCGTAGATAATGAAAAACTTTACTTGATGACAGAATCAACCTACTTCTATTATATTGACGAAACTGTTTTTAACACATATATGCCGCAGCTATCAGAGAGCGGGTTCAAAATAAAAAAATACACTGAAGACAGCTTTTACGGAACAATTAACGTCAAGGAAGGCGACGAGCTTATCTTCACATCAATACCGTACGACAAAGGCTGGGTTGTAAAAGTCGACGGTAAAGAAGTTGAGACATTCGAAGCGCTTGACGCTGTCATGGTATTCTGGGCACCAGCCGGCGAGCACACGCTTTCGATGGAATATAGACCTGATTGTGTGATATATAGCAGATTAATATCACTGTTCTTTGCCGCTTTATTCATCTTAGTTTGCATCACTGATTTCACAATACGAAAGCACCGCGCGCGTGTGGAGGCCGAAGGGCGCCGGCGTAACGTTTACGCCTGACGCGAACTTTTCGCTAACGCTTACCGCTTTATGCTATGTGTTAATCTTGTTTTGGAGGATCAATGTTTTACTATCTTACAGGAGAGCTTGTTCATGTCGGTGAAAATCTTGCTGTCATCGACTGCGGCGGCGTCGGATTCCGCTTGACTGTCAGCGCCACAACGCTGTCTCTTCTTCCGCGCCCAAGCGCCGAGGGGAACATTGTTCGCCTTTATACGCACCTTGTCGTCAGAGAGGATGCTCTTGACCTTTACGGCTTTTACGCGAAAGAAGAACTTGACCTTTTCCGAATGCTGATCGCCATATCCGGTATTGGCCCGAAGGTAGCAATATCAGTCCTTTCGCTCCTGACGCCAGACACGCTGTCGGAAGCTGTCGCCTCGCAAAACGTTAAGCTTATCTCACGTGCACCCGGTGTTGGCATAAAAACAGCGCAGCGAATTGTGCTTGAACTTTCCGGCAAGCTCGCGCCAATCGTAGCATCCGCCACGGGAGCAAAGGGGAGCACTCAAAGCAGCGCGTCAATGTCAACATCAATGTCTGAAGCGCTTGATGCGCTGATTGTGCTTGGTTATAGCCGTCAGGAAGCGCAGAAAGCTATTCGTGCTGTACCGGACGCTGCCGAAAAACCAACAGAAGAATTAATAAAAGCAGCGCTTTCACATCTTTTGTGAAGCGCACTCGGAGGTATAAACACCGCTGATGTATAACGGCGACTTTGATTTAGAGAATAGAATAGTTGATACGAAGCTTAAAGCTGAAGATATGGGCGGCGGGCCTGCTGACCGTGAAGGCGAGGTATCGCTGCGCCCTAAGTCACTATCCGAATACACGGGTCAGGTCAAAGCAAAGGAGGAGCTTTCAATTTATATAGACGCGGCGAAGAAACGCGGTGAGCCGCTTGATCACGTCCTTCTTCATGGCCCGCCCGGTCTTGGTAAAACAACGCTTGCTGGCATAATAGCCTCGGAACTTGGCGTTAATTTCCGCATAACGAGTGGTCCGGCAATTGAAAAGCAGGGAGATCTTGTTGCGCTGCTGACAAACCTTGGCGAGGGAGATGTTCTTTTCATTGATGAAATACACCGCCTCTCACGCCAAATAGAAGAAATACTTTACCCCGCAATGGAAGATTTCGCTGTCGATATTATCATCGGCAAAGGCCCTGCTGCCCGGAGCATCCACCTTGGCCTGCCGCGTTTCACGCTGATTGGGGCGACAACACGCGCCGGACAGATGACAACGCCGCTCAGAGACCGCTTTGGCATTGTTTTACGCCTTGAGCTTTACACAACAGAAGAACTTGCAGAGATTATAAAGCGCAGCGCTAAAATCCTCGGCATACCGATACACGGGAACAGCGCATATGAAATTGCCTCGCGCTCACGCGGAACACCGCGCATAGCAAACCGTTTATTAAAGCGCGTCCGCGACTATGCACAAGTAAAAGGCAACGGTGAAATAACCGAGGCTATTGCGCGCGAAGCTCTTACAATGCTTGAAATAGATGAGCTGGGGCTTGATAACACCGACCGCCGTATGCTTACTGCCATGATACGCTATTATGGTGGCGGGCCTGTCGGGCTTGATACGCTTTCTGCTACTATTGGTGAGGAAGCTGTGACAATCGAGGACGTATACGAACCATATCTTCTCCAAATTGGATATATTGCCCGCACTCCACGCGGCCGCTGCGTCACACGCATGGCTTATGAACACCTCGGCATACCATATGCACAGGCCTCGGAGTGCAATGCCGATACGCCGCCGTCACCCCAGGACACACAGCTTAAGATTTTATGATAATATGAAGCCCTTTCCAATGCCCGCATTGATTTATCAATGCGGGCCTCTGTTGTAATATATTAACAAATTCATCCGTTAATGTTCTATTGTAATTGATATTAGTAAATATGAAGAATGTATAATATCCCTTAATAATTTCAAACTAATATTAACTATATTTTTCGTCGATATTATGTTACTGTTATTATATAATTTCAACCATCGAATAAAACATTGGCGAATTTGCAGAACCACATGTGGTAACTGATGCCCCCATGCAATAAAAAGGCGGCACTTTATATGCCGCCATATAGTTTTATCGATTTTTGTAACGTCATCATCAAGTGCTATTCATTTTCATATAAACGAAAGGACTAAATATGAAGAAAATTCTGACTATCGCCATTACCGCTGTACTCGCAATTGGCGGGGTTGTTTATCTCGTATCATTCGGATCTGCTGAAAAAACCTATAACCTCGGTATTGGCGTTGTCGTTTCTGTAGCACCTTCCAAGACAGGGGTAGCTCAGGTTGATGCTACATTTGCCGCTGTTGTTCTTGATAAGAACGATAAAATCGTCGATTGCAAACTTGATGTTGCACATAACAAATGCACTATAACCGACGGTATGCTTCCTACAGAACCCCTGTCTTTTAAAACAAAGGGCGAAATGAAGGAAGAATACGGAATGAAGGAGCACTCTTCCATCAACAAGGAGTGGTGTGAGCAGGCTGAAGCTTTCGCAGAATTTGTTGTCGGCATGACACCTACAGAGGTTGCTGGTATAACAACAACGGTAAACGATTCCGGTCTAATAGTAGCTACAAACGAAACTCTCCTTGCTGGCTGCACAATCGAGATCAGCGACTTTATTAAAGCTGTAACAAAGGCTTGTGAAGATGCAAAAAATCACACATTCACAACTTCTGAATACAAAGTTGGCATAGCTGCCAATACAACTCTTGACCCCTCATCCTCTTCCGCTACGGAAGAAACCGATGGTTCCGCTAAAATGTACACAAACTTCAGTGCAACTGCTGTTGACAAAGACAGAAGAGTTCTTGTTGCAATCATAGACGTGATTCAACCGAAGATTACATTCAATACCGCTGGTGAAATTACCTCCGACACGACGGCTGAGGTTCTCACGAATCGTGAGCGCGGCGATGATTATGGCATGAAAGATGCCTCTTCTATCAAGAAGGAGTGGTACGAGCAGGTAGTCGCTTTTGAAAACTATATCAAGGGTAAGACAGCAACCGAAGTCTTAAGCATAACAACAACTGTCAATGATGCGGGCAATAAAGTCCCTGCTGACGAGACGTTTGCTGCTTCCTGCACAATCAGCATTAGCGAATTCCAAGCAGTCGTCGCCAAGGCTATCGGCAACGCGAAATAATAATCGCATCAACCTTCTGCGGTTTAGATGCAGGTCAGAAGGGGAGCATTTGCTCCCCTTCTCTTTGCATTTTTTTAATATAATTATATAATTAAAATATATTAATTTAAGGGGATGTGACCCGCCTTGCTAATACATCGTCAACATATCAGGATAAAAAATGTGTTAATAATAAGCGCCGCCGTTTGCGGTTTGTTTTTGCTTCAGCTTTCCTCTTTTTACTCGTGCGCAGAAAAGCCCAGTCGCATGTCGAAAATGTATTATGACTTTTTTGATACTGTTTCATATATCGTAGGCTATGAAACAGATGAGGGAAAATTCGAGGAAAACTGTTCTTTTGCCGCCGATATGCTTGAAGAGTATCATATGCTTTATGATATTTACTATGAATATGCCGATATAAACAATATAAAAACGATAAATAAAAATGCCGGTGTTGCACCTGTCGTCGTAGACGAGAAAATCATAGATTTAATTGAATATTCGATTGATATGTACTATGAAACAGACGGGCTTTTCAATGTTGCACTCGGCGCTGTTCTTTCAATTTGGCATGATTACAGAGAAGCGGCAGCGGACGCGCGAGAAAACGGCGTCGAGCCGGCGGTACCGACAATGGAGGAGCTTCATGCCGCTTCCCTTCACTGCAATATAACCGACATTGTAATTGACCGCGAAAACTCAACTGTTTATCTCAAGGATCCGGAGATGTCGCTTGATGTCGGCTCCGTAGCAAAGGGCTACGCGACGGAGATGACAGCGCGCGCGCTTGCCGAGCGCGGTGTCGTCAACTATGCTCTCAATATCGGCAGCAACATTCGCACAATCGGTACAAAAGAAGACGGCGGCGCTTGGGCAGCCGGCATTCAAAACCCGGACGAAAACGCAGACAAGCCCTACGTCGTGCGCGTCGAGCTTGACAATATGTCTCTTGTAACAAGCGGAACATATGAGCGCTATTATATGTCAAACTGCGTCCGCTACCATCACATAATCAATCCTAATACTCTTATGCCTGAAAATGATTATCTGTCGGTTTCAATCTTAACAGCTGACTCAACGCTTGGCGATGTCCTCTCGACAGCCGTATTTAACATGAGTTATGAAGAAGGCTCTGCTTTCGTCGAAGCATACGACGGTGTCGAAGCGTTCTGGATCTTCTCCGATGGTACGACAGCTCAAAGCTCCGGTTTTGCTGATTATATAATCGACAGCGATTAACCTAATATAGGGTGATATAAGTCTATTCTTTTACTTTTCCTTGCTGTAGCTTTATTATTTTCAAAAGCAAAAAAGCGGCGGATAGCTATCTCAAAATAACTATCCATCGCTATTTTATGTGAAATTGTAAATAAAGCGTGCAGTATTATTCGCTTGCATAGTTTTTAAAATAGCCTTGAATCAATACAACAGGCGTCCCTCTGTCACCGCTGCCGCTGACAAGATCGCACAAGCTGCCAACCAAATCAGTAATATTCCTCGGCGTCGTTCCCTGTGATTTCATATTGCCGACTAAATCTCTTTCCTTTTTCATTATTTGCTCTTTTATTGCCTTTGTCAAATCTTCGCCGGAAAGGAAAGCAAACTCATTATCGGCAAAATACTTAATTTTCAGCTCGTTTGGCGTTCCGACAAGCCCGCTCGTATATGCCGGGGATACAACAGGATCCGCTAACTCCCATATACCGCTTACCGGATCTTTAAACCCGCCATCGCCATATATTAAAACCTCAATGCTTTTTCCTGTTCTTTCCTTTAATTTTGATGCCAATGTGTCAACAAATTTTTGTGTGTCTCTTGGGAATAGCTTTACCTTATTTTCAGTCGCCATATTAGAACCCAAAAGGCCGTACTCCGGGTTGTAGCCACTCTCACCGATGAGCGACGTCATAATCTCGTCAAGTCGATAACTTATTTTAGCGCCAGCCTTTTTTATGAGCTTTTGCGTTCTCATTCTCGTATGAATATCACAGTTTAGCACGTTTTTTGTGTGCTTTAAAATATAAGTCGGATCGTTAGAAAAGATTATTTCTATATTTGAATTAATGTTTTTGTAATATTCAATATAATCTATTCCCGTATAGCAATGTATCGTTGACTCTTTATCAAATATTTTTCTGAACTCTTCTTCTGTAAAACTGTCAGTATATGGATTGACACCAGACTCCGCAAAGCTCTCTTCTTTTACTAAAGGATTGCCCACCTCATCATATGGATATGAAAGCTGAACATAGAGCTTTTTTGTCGCCATTGAGATTGCTTTAAGTAAAATAGAGAAACGGTTGCGGCTTAAAATGGGGAAAACAATACCCATATCCTCGCCACCGAATTTACCTCTGACATCTTCTGCTATCTGCTCGCAGGTTGCGTAATTGCCCTGCGTTCTTGCAACAAGCGCTTCAGTAACGCCAACTATATCACCGTCATTGAATTTTATGTTTTCATTTTCTGCAGCCGCTATCAAACTTTCGGTTATGCCTTCTATCACGTCATCCCCATACTTGAATATAGGTGTAATAATTCCCCTTGCAACAACACCTGTATAGCGCATTATCCAATTCCTTCCCATGCTCTTGAGTCCACTAACATTATAATAACATTGCTGGGAGAAGTCAATTTTATCAGAGTATATTTATACATTATTTTTTGTATAAAGCAACCGAATCTGCATTTGTTTAATATATGGTTATATATATATCATTTTTGTGCATATTTGATGATGAATACCATTATTATTCATCATTTCCTTTTTCATAAAACTGGATATTCTGATTTTTATCACATACTGCTAAGAACACGTCTTTGTGTGAGCTTATTCCATTTTGTTTTAGCTTTTTCAATAGCCAGTTGACATCAAGCCCTAAGTGCTTTAAATTTTTATCTAATACTCTCCCATCCATAATTACCTCCGCAAACAAAGCTTCTTGATTTGGCGTTATCTGAAAATCCTCCGGTATTGCAGGACGACGTGAGCTGACGGGTAATATCGTTAACTTCCCATTGCATTCAAAAAACGCACTTTGAATACTGGAAAGATCAAAATACCCTTGTTCGCGGCACATCATCAAAAACTCATTGAGGTCAAGCTTAGCTTTTTTTAAGTTCTTTTTATACAGTTTCCCATTGTCCATGATAACAATTGACGTTCCGCTGATATACTTGCGCGTCCGCGGGAATTTTCGCGAGATGAAACCGAGCAAAATTGTAGCTAAAAGATATATCACCATTGCAATAAAAGGCTTCCAAAACTCTTCAAGTTCCGTTGCAAACTCTGCAGCTATCGACCCGATTGTTATTCCTGTAATGTAATCAAAGGAATCAAGCTGTGATACTTGTTTATGCCCCATTATCCTTGTCATAATAAACAGTGATAAATAAGAAAAGAAGCTCGTCAGGCATACCGATATAAACTTCATACCCCACCATGTCATTTTTTCATTAGTAATACTATTTAGTATTCTTCGCAGCCATGGATAGGGTATGCAGAATTATTGCGCAACAGCTTTTTTACGCTTTATATAATGACCGTTTTCATCTTAATATCCAGTGAAAACTTTATAAAAAGCAAATAACCCGCCTTTTGGCGGGTTTTACGTGTGATTTCTTTGATAGATTTATACTTTTTATCTAATTCTCTTTTAAAAATCTGATTATCTGCCTTTTGAAAATGCTTTTTCGAGTCTTTCTTTTTCTTCTTCGCTTATATGAATGACATGTCCATGACGCGGCGTGAAATCAAACGAAAACTCGCCAGGTAAAAGCTCTCTGTATGACTTTAAAGTCCACAGTCTCTGCCATAGCATATCTTCTTCCGTTAAACGGCGTACCGTCTGCTGCAATAATCCATTTATTTTCGCCGATTATCTGATAAATATTGCTGCCCTCAACGTCCATTGGTACGCCGTCATACGTAAGAAACGGAACAACCTCGCCTGTGTGATGAAATATCTGTCAGCTTCTTTGCCGATGTGATCTGTTTTCCGCTGTAGTACATGATATATCTCTCACCAAACGGGTCATATAATATCCCCGTCAATTGCACAGTGTTTTACTTCTTCCGGATCAACCATCAGTTCTGGTTCAGTATATAGAGAGGCATTCATCAAGTCAGGCGTATATTGCCGATACATCAAAATTCCGGTTGTGTTCGCTGTGGACTTGTTTTGGAGCGCCAGATATACCATATACATATTTTTTTCTTCACACCATATCGCCTGCGGCGCCCATGCGCGCTCACAATCAGAAAAACCATCATAATTTCGATATTCTATAACCGTGCCATCATAAAAATTGATGAGGTCATCTGATTATATACAACAATGCTCGACTGAGACGCCCAGCCCTCAGAGCTTTTCATATCAGTAGCGATAACATAGAATTTACCATCCTCGCCGCGTGATATGAACGGGTCGCGCATTGATTTTTTGCCAAGACACGATTTTAACACAGGCTCATCGCTGAGCTTTCTGAAATTATACCCATCTTCGCTAATAGCATAAAAAAGTTGCTCTTCTTCAGGTCTATTACCAACAAAATATGCGAAAAGATAAGCTGATTTTTTATATCCATGTTTTAAAGCTCTTCTAATTTAATCACTATAAATTTCATTTAAGTAAACCTTAATTTTTATCGCTCATGAAGTCTTCCCTTCTGATTTCATAATCAACAGCCGTTCTGAGCCTGCCGGTCTGATCCTTCCAACAGTCTTTTCTCACCCCGACTCTTCTTGCTCTAATCTTATTCTCGTAAACATGCTGAGCCCTTTTGTTTTCAAGCATGGTATCCCATGCAATTCTTTCTATTCTGCATTTAGAATTGATAGTTTCATCCGTAAAAAGGAATTCAAACAGCATCAAAATGATTTTAGTACCGTATCCTTTGTTCTGGTAATCAAAATCGCATATTTTACATCCCGGATACGCTGTGTCTCCCCTAATTTTGTAACTTAGTTCACCCACAGCCTTACCGTCAATTTCTATGATGCAAAGCTGATTAAACTCATCGCTTTTTTTAATATTTTCGATAGTATCTTCTAAAGACTCCCCAAGCCCATAAGGAAATCCTGCATGCTCCATAACCCTGCCGTCATTCCACCATTTGTTTAACTGAACGGCGTCATCAACTGTGGCAGTTCTGATTAAAATATTATCCTTTTGAATTCTCATATTTGTCTCCGTCTTTATCAATATAAAACTCCCTATACCATTTTGCAAACCTTGAGAGCCCTTCCTCAAGGCTTGTGTCCGGCTTGAAACCGAAGTCGCGAATGAGATCGTCCACATCGGCATATGTCTGATATACGTCCCCCGGCTGCATAGGCACAAGTTCCTTCTCGGCGGGGCGGTCGATAATCCCTTCCCTCATCAGGCACATCTCAAGCGTCTCGACAAAGTAAAGTAGATTTTCCGGTTTGTTGTTGCCTATATTGTAAACCTTATACGGGGCACCGTCCTCGGTCTCTTTTGGCACCTTGCCCATGACGTTTATGACACCGGTGACAATGTCGTCAATATAGGTAAAGTCGCGCTTCATATCTCCATAGTTGAAAATTTGGATTTTTTCGCCCTTGACCATTTTATTTGTAAAACTAAAATAAGCCATATCCGGACGACCCATCGGGCCGTAAACAGTAAAGAAGCGCAGTCCGGTCGACGGAATCTTATACAGCTTTGAATAAACATGCGCCATCAGCTCATTTGATTTTTTTGTAGCGGCATAAAGAGAAACCGGGTTGTCAACCTTGTCGTCAGTGGAGAACGGAACCTTTTTGTTTGTGCCGTAAACTGACGAGCTTGAAGCGTAAACCAAGTGCTCGACGGGATTATGCAGGCACGCTTCAAGTATATTGAAGAACCCGACAATGTTGCTGTTTATATACGCTTCCGGATTTGTTATCGAATAACGCACACCTGCTTGAGCCGCAAGATTGACTACAATATCAAATTTTTCATCAGCAAAAAGTTTGTCGATCGCCGGTTTATTAGCTAAGTTTATTTTATGAAATTTAAATTTACTGTACGGCTTCAAAAGATTCAGCCGGGCATGTTTTAGGCTTACATCATAATAATCGTTTAGGTTATCAATTCCTACAACCTCACAGCCCATGTCAAGAAGCCGCTCTGAAAGATAATACCCAATAAATCCGGCCGCGCCTGTCACAAGAATTTTTTTGTCCGCATTAAGTATACTCATCTCTTAATTCTCCTGTATTCTTTCTGCACTTTTTCATAACTTTCAAGGTTTCCGATATCATAACGCACGCCCGGCATCTCCATTGCGTGCACAGGTACCTGCTTACACAGCCAAGCGACAAAACTCCCCGGCGCATCTGTCTCGCAGCCAGATTCAATCCCTTTTTTCACCAGTTTCACATCTTCACGGATATAAAAATAAAAAGGCGGGCAGCACCAATGTGTCGCGGGATTCGGCGATTTCTCTGTCATATCAAGTACTAAGTCGTTATCATCAACCGTCACTACACCGCATTTCAACAACTTCTCTTTCGAGGGCTCATAATAGCGCATGATACATGAAGTCCTCTTTTGCCGGGCATAGTTAATGAATTTTGTAAGGCTGAAATCCAGCACATTGTCGCCGGAGATGACAAGCATGTCATCATCAAGTGAGAGCTGGTCGATTGCATACTGAATATCGCGCACAGCTCCAAGGCGGGTTTCGTTGGTTTCGGTCCCGTCATCGACAACTGTGATTTTATATGGCTTTGTCTTTGCCCACACTTCAAAATGACGGGCGTATCTATGATTTGAAATTACGATATATTCATCTACCGCACCTGATGTATGTATATCGTCAACAAGCCAGTCAAGGATTGTTTTATCGCCGACTTTGAGCAGCGGCTTTGGAAAATTCTCTGTCAGCGGATAAAGCCGCGTCGCATATCCTGCGGCTAAAATCAAGCATTTCATAAAACTACCTTTCTTCTCACTGAAAAACGGGGATGTTTACCTAAGCTTCACGCCATCAGCGCTATGGCAGATGTGCGCGCTATACTTGCCTTCAAGATTCGGAAATGCCCTCAGATATTCACGCTTGACCTTCTCTAAAATGCTTTCTTCAAAGTCAGGGTCAATTAATGCCATACAGCACCCCTTGAAACCCGCGCCCGAGAAGCGTCCGCCGTATATCCCATCGGTCTGCGTCATAATTTCATAGAGTTTAATAAGTTCAGGACTACCTGTCTCCCAGTTATATATTGAACTGCGGCCGCTCTCAAATACAAGTTTTCCGAACACCTCAATGTCGCCTTTTCTCCAGGCTTCCACACCCTTCTCCACGCGCTCAAACTCTGTGTACCAATGCTCCGCGCGACGTCGCCAGTTTTCGGGCAAGCAATCTTTATATTGAGCATACACTTCCCGCGGAACATCACGCATGTTTGTCTCATTGAACTTACCGTACTCCATTCCAGCAAAAGCTTTCAGGGTATACGCGGCAGAACGAAGCTCATCCACACGCATATTGAATTTACTGCCTGTAAGCGACCGCTCAATCCCACTGAAAAAGATGGCTATCTTCCAAGGCTTCATGTTCGGGTTCTGCGGAACAAGCTTATAGCTGTCGTCCTTCAGATCCATATATAAAAGGTGGTTCTTTTTACAGTAAACTTCGCAGCTTTGATCAAGCTTGCCGCATGACACGCCGACATACTTATTTTCAGCTTCAAGCGCAGTCTGAATTAGCTCCTGCTTTGTCAGCTTAATTCCATTTAGCGCACATAAGGCGTTGAGAAAAGTGATGATTACAGCCGCAGACGAGGAAAGCCCGCCAATAGGCAGCTCCCCATCAATCACCGCGCACAGCCCCACTCTCAAGGGATAGCGATTATTAAGCGCAATTGTTGCTCCTCTCAAATGGTCAGCCCAGTCGTCCTGCTTCACTTCGGGTGTGGAATTCACATGCCACTGCGCCCTTTTCGGGAACTGCAGGCTCTGTATCTCAACTACACCGTTTTGCTTTGGACCGTATGCAATATGTATGCCCTTATCAATCGCAAAGCCTGTAATCTTGCCGAGGTTATGGTCGGAATGAGCGCCGAGCGGGCAGATGCGGTAAGGTGTGAACGCTGTATTTTGCGGCGAGCGCCTATATATCTTCTCAAAAGCTCGAACCGCATTCATGCATGCGCCTTCTTCCGTATACCGTGGAATAGTTGGTTTAACTATATATGAATTCATTGACTGCATTTGTGCGTGATACTCTTTAGTTCTGCCGTCAAGCGGTTTCGGTGCGTCATCGGGAATCATCCACAGCTTACCGACCTTTTTCGCGCCTATAATTCTTCCGGCTCTGCATAACATTGAAATGCGTCTCTCGGATAAATTCCATTTCTCTGATGCTTTTTTTATAGTGATGTATTGCATGCTATAACCTCCATGAACAGCTATAACATATTATACAGTGATGAACAAAAATGTCAAGATATAATCTGATATATACAGTTATATCTTGACCTTACTGTTGATATAAGATTTAATTTGATTAATTGTTATATTAATTTCGGAATATTTCTGACCGTGTGGGAGTGTGGACATTTTTCTAACCTATGATAGTATTTATAATTAGAATCTTTTCCACAACCCACATATTGTGTGATCATTTTTAAAACAAAATTAATGTAAAATCTGAAAATAGGAATTGCGTTACAAACAACCCCTCTGTCATTAATCAATTCATTGCTTATCATTTATATCTTCAACTAATCTTTCTTTTTAGGAAGTTTAATCCATTTTCCCAATTTATAGTCACATTTCTCATCAGTAAAACAACCAAAACCGGCAGCAGGATAGAATGTTGTTTCACCAAAATATACTTTGGTGTCAACTTCATAAAAATCAACTCTAACAAACGGTATACCATCAGCTAATTTTTCAGCATGATCAACCATCAACTGTAAATTGCATGGCGTTTCTATCTTGCGGTCAAAACAAGGTGGACATGCCACTTCACCGAATGGTAATAAGTTTCTATTTATATCATAATAATTCGCATGGTGGTTAATAAATCTGTCAAAATCTATTTTAAAACATTTCACTTTGCCATTGAAGCAAAATAATTTGTAATCTCTAAGTTCTGTTGTTTGCGTATCCACCAAATATTTTTCAGCAATTATTCTTGGGGTAACATTTTTATACGGCCACTCGCGTCCCCGCCAAAAGAAATTATATTTTAACTTTTTTTAAGTTTTATTTTTGCAGATTCACGGTCAAATTTTATTTTATCCTTGCAAATAATTGTACTTCCAGAATCATGAGTGCATTTTATTACAAACTGATCAGGCAAAGACTCAAAATCAATTTCGTCACAATTATCCCAAACGCCCAGTGTGGGAATAATATACTCTTCACCGATTTTTTTCTGCGACAATTCTTTTTACTTCTAACTTATCCACAAGTTTTGTATATTCGGGTTTTCTGTCATTTAACTTTAACCACTGAAGTTTTTCGTTAAAGGTCTTCGGATTTTTTAAATTCAATTTATAACCGAGTCTAATTTTAAAAATTATCTTTAAACAAACTGCATCAGGTATCCACTTTAGAAATCCTTGCCGAAAAAGATACATTATTCTCTCGGTTTTCTTAATCGCATTGATTATTTTTCCCATCACAGAACCCCTCTTAAGAACATATTCGTAAATAATTAATATTATTGCTTACAAAATTGGCGTTCGTGTTGGAGAATTTTTTTCATTTATTAATGAAACTAAATTAATAGACTTACAATAATGAGCAGTGTCATTTTTAACTTCGTTACTTTTTTCATAACCTTTGTAGTAAATCGAACATTTTATATCGGCTCTTTTTACATGAGTAAAAACGAATTTTGTTTCATAAGGTAAGGGATCAAACTCTTTTAATTCCTTTTCGGTGCATAAATTCATTTCCGAAAATTTTATTATTAAATTGTCAAAGTTGACTCTTTCAGCTCTTCTAGTCCATTTTTCCCTTGCTTCCTCTTCGCTTTTATAATGAAGGAAGATGATTTCTATATCATCTAAAACCCCTATTGGACAATTTATATGATTCCTTCTCTTTAATACATCATAATACTTTGATTCAGTAGCGGGTATAAAAACAATAGGTAAATTTAAATAATAGCGCAATCTTTTTAAAAAACGGATAAAATCTTCCGCGAAGAAATATAAACCAATTGTTGGTGTCTTATATTGAATATTATAACGTTGATAAACATAACCTGCCCAACAGTTATTAGATATTATATATACTAAAGTTATCATTTTCTATTTTTTTCTTCACAGAAAACCAAGATATTTAATTGTCTGTTTTTTTATTTTTCTCTTAATCATAAAAAAGTACTTCATAATACATATCAACATATTCTTTAAATTATTTTTTATATTTTTTTGCTATTAATAACAGATTAGCAATACTGCGACGTTTGATACAAAAATATATTATAATTGCAATTGCATACATGAAAAAACCAATCGTTCTACTGAAAAATACGGCACAAACTATAAAAATACTAGTAATTATTACCTCCAATATTATGTCAAAAAGAATCTTAACGTTAATTATTTTCATTACCGCAATCTCGGAAACTATTGATCGGATCATTATAATTCCGACAATCGAAAAAAGAAGCACAAAAAGATTATTGAAAACATAAGTTAAAATCAAATATACAACAAAACCAAATACAACGCTTAATATGTTTATAACAAGTAATGTTTTCTCTTTTCTGTATGCTTTTAAGTAATTGTTTGTAAGTAAACTTACCTTTGAAGAATATACGATAATAGGTAGCAATATTCCTAGATAAACAATACTTGCAACATACTTCGGAAGCCAAAGTTTTAGTAAATGGCTTCCCGGAAAATAAAAAATAAGGGCAAGCAGTAAAAGCGGAGAAATGCCATCTCGAATTGATTTATACAGATCAGGAAGTCTATCTGAATCCAAGCGCTTTATAGAAGGGAAAAGCACTACACTAATTGCTGTAACAAAATGAAGAACAAATGTTGTCAAACTAAAAGACAAAGACACTTTACCGAAAGTCAATTCATCCCAACGCCATTGAACAATCATTTTTCCGAGACCGACTACTAAATTAGCGGAGTAAGAAGCTATCATAAGCCAAACACCAGCTCCAATAGTCTTACTTAAATTAATTCTTAATTCTATAGTAGGTAACATTTTCCCAAAAAAAAGTTCGCGGCTGTATTTCATACCGAATATGAGAATGCTTATAATTTGTGAAATGATATATGCTATACAATACCAATACGCTTTTTTTAAATTAAACAGCAAACACGCAACAACAATACCACAATATAAACATCTGTCCAGCATAATATATCGGGCGTACTTGCTTATCCTGTTTGTCGTTTGAAATGTAAATGACACGTAATTATAAGTAATTGAAGGTATAATAATTATAGATAATAAAATAACAATTATCTTATTGATGCCGCTAAAAAAAATAAAAGCAGAAATAAATAATATAAGTGAAATAAATGCATCAATACATATAATTGCTAAATATTGTGATCTGACAGCTTTTTTATCCAATTCATCGTAATCGTATTGTGAATATCTGAGAACTATTCCATCTAACAATCCGAAATGAAAAAAACCGACATATTGTGAATAAAGTAAAAATGTTTGCCAATATGAGTATTGATATTCATCAATATATTTCGGAACAATAAGGTTCATAACAAAACCAACAACAAGAGATACTGCCTGTACTAAAACAGACAATGAAATGTTTTTAGCAATACTTTTTCCTGTAATTTGCTTTGACATTCAATTCAATCCTCTATGTAAACAATAATCAGATTTTAGTCTCCTCTATATATTTCCTCAAGTTTTTTTGCCTCTATCGTTATATCG